>Ga0315334_10000421_pt1 | contig 26088 bp, 31 predicted proteins | sample M150034915metaG_FD_205555 | JGI IMG/M metagenome (GOLD analysis project Ga0315334, IMG submission 205555) | Ammonia-oxidizing marine archaeal communities from Monterey Bay, California, United States - M1 500m 34915 | ecosystem: Environmental > Aquatic > Marine > Intertidal zone | place: USA... | reverse complement strand
TGCAACCATCTCATTAGTACCGTCACCGATAGCCGACGGCTTGAAGTTGAATCGCACAGGCCGCATCTGCTTGACGAGATCAACAGCACCAGTAAGATCACGCACGTTGTCTTTCATCGCTGCCCGTGACGACGAATAACCGACCTTGCCGCCGGTCATAATCATCGTGGAACCCGTCAGGGCTTCTTCACGAATAAACGTCGAACCTGAACCTGTCCAGTTGATGTAGGTACTGAGGGCTTGCCCATAGTTGAAATACAGATCGCCATCGTTCATCCCGTTGCCATTCCATGACTTCCCGTTCAAGTGACGGATGGCAACTACGTTCTGGAACACGGCGTTCATGTAATGAGAAGCACCAGAACTGGTCGCTACTGTAAGCCCACTATTCGCTGTGTCGGTGCCGATACCGACGAAACCCGTGTTTTGGTTGATGGTCATATAGTTGGCTTCCCAGTTGCCCGAATCATCGGTACGTTGGAAAGCCATACGGTTATTGTCGAACCCGATACTCATGCCCCGCTGGCCGGAAGTATTAGCGGTGTTTGTAAATATCAGACGGTGGTTAGCAGTCGTGCCAGCGAGATGCAGAATGTTGTTAGGGGTGGTGGTGCCGATACCGACGTTGCCGCCGCCAGATATTTGAAAGATATTGGTTCCACTGCTATTATTTACTCTTAGTCCTTCATTATTATGTACACCAATTTCCACCCAGTAAGCAGTAGTGCCGATGTACTTATTTAAATCAGCATTATCTGTTGTTTTAAAGATAATCTTATTTGAATTACCACTCGTACCACCTTCAATCCTAATATCACCATTATAAACGTGAAGTTTAGATGCAGGAGCCGTCGTGCCGATACCGACGTTGCCCGTATTGGTGATTTTGAACCGTTCATCGCCGCCGCAGCGAATAGCAAATGCCCCCGGTCCAGCAAACTTCAAATCCGTACCCGAGTTGGATACCGTCTGGGAAAGCGTACTGTTCTGTAGGATACCCAGATTCCACATAGCATCGAACGAAGTGTTATACGGTGCATCGTTGGAGTAGCCCCACGACTGCAACCGTGCCCACGCATAGTCCGACTTGGTAGTGATATGCAGCAACGTGTGGGGCCAATCAAGAACTTCAGTAGAACTGGCAGGAGTTCCTGTCCAGTTCTTGATATGAACGGGTCCGCTGACCTGTAGTTTGGGTTCGGCCCATGTCGTGTAGTCGTGGATCGTTGAATCCGCTATACCGACGCTGCCTGTATTAGTGATCCGCATACGCTCAGTGAACGTCCCAGTTGTAGACGACCCGAATGTGGTTTTAGCCGTCGCCCCGCAATGGATACGCAACTCGTTGGACTGAACCTGAATACCGTAACGATCCCCCGAGCCACCAGTGCTGTGATAGAAGTCGATCTTGTTGCCCACAGCATTAGCAAAGGACAATAAAGTCAGTGTGCCCACTGAGGTAAGCGATGACGCTGTAACCCCCGAAGCCAGCGTGCTACCAGAGAGCGTGCCAGCAGCAGCCGTAACCGTGATATTTCCAGTGCCATCAAATGACACTCCGTTAATGGTGCGGGCTGTTGCCAAGGCAGTGGCGGTCGCAGCATTGCCCGTAGTGGAGCCAGACGACCCCGAGGTGTTGCCTGTGACGTTGCCCGTCAAGGGACCAGCAAAGGCTGTTGCCGTGGCGGTGCCTGTAACGGTGATGCCCTGATTGAAATCCCAAGTATCTGTCGAATTAGTCCACAGGATCGTCTTATCCGACGCCCCCTTCAACGTGATCCCGCCACCATCAGCAGTCGTATCAGACGGTGTAGCAACAGAACCAAGTTCAAGATTCTTATCGTCCACCGTCAACGTTGTAGAATTAACCGTAGTGGTTGTCCCATTAATAACCAAGTCACCAGAAATAGTCAACCCTGTATCCGAGAACACCACATCATTACCAGACGCATCATCAGGTCGAATAACAATATTGCCAGTACCTGTATTACGAATAATCAAATCAGCATTGGTTCCAGACTGACGAGTCAGAATCGAATCGCCTGAATTACCGACAGTCAAATCACCACCATCAACCGACATGTCGCCACTAATAGTTAATCCGGTCAGCGTACCAACAGAAGTGATAGCGGTCTGAGCAGCATTCGTAACAGTATTAGCAGTACCAGAAGCATTACCAGTCACATTACCAGTAAGAGGACCAGAAAAAGCACCGGCAGTTAACGTGCCGGCAACGTCAACAGCGCCATTAGCTGCAATTATCATACGCTCCGTGCCGGCAGTATCAAAACGAATAATATCTTCATCAGAAGCTTGCTCCATCTGAATCAGAGTGTCACCATCAGCATCAGACATAGACGAGCCAAAGTCAGTAGCGTGACCTATCTCAACCCAAGCCGAATCATACCGGACAAACAATTGACCAGTGTCAGACTCAAACCAGAAGTCACCACCACTAGCGTCAGACGGAACACCGTCTTGAGCATAGTAGGTAGATGAATTCTGGTTTAAGTGCCAATAAGTACCATTCCAAGTCCATGTCTTATCACCAACGGTATGGGTATCATTTGTGGACGGAGAGTCGGGGAAGTTGATAGCCATTATGCAGACTCCAGTTCGGTAACCCGAGCGGTAAGGGTCTGGACGGCCTGTAGCAGCATCGGCACCAGTATCGAAGACTTGATGGCCTTCACGCCATATTGATCCGTTGAGACTAGACCGGGTATGTGTGCTTCAACCTGTTGGGCGACCAACCCGAGTTGTTTGATGCTTGGTTCGTCAAGCATCTCAAAGGCACCTTCTGTTGGTGACTGGTGATAGATAGCGTCACCATTCGTGGTAATCGGCAACCCGTCGGCGTCATAAGTCATGTTGCCATCATCGTCCAGAACAGACACCGGCTTATAGGTCGGGTTGCCATCATCGTCCAGTTCAGGAATCCTCGTCGGCACGAACTGCTTGTCCTTGACGAAGTTGACAACCTCTAGGTTCAGCAAATCAGCGAGGTAGTCGCGGGCAGGTTCAATGTCCATCTTGAGACGTTCGTCCGAGATTTGACCCCATGTGCCGTTCGTGTTGTAACAGTTGCCAGCGGACGTAAACGAAACCCTTGTAACACCTCCCCACAACATGCGAATATCGTCGTCGTAGCGGTCAATGTAGAAGTCTCCCGTATGGGAACTCCCGCCATCAAGATGTAACTGACCGCCCTCACGGGTACCGTAGCCTCTGATCCTGAGTTGCCCGCCTTGGGTGCCGCGCTGAATCTGAACGGCTTCATCGCAAGTGTTTGTGGTTGCCACACCCGTCCATGAGTTCTGCACCACCGCATTAGCCGAATGACCCGCCGTCGAAACATGGAACGTGATTCCATAGGCGTGGTACATCTTCATAAACTGGCCGTAATAGTTGGCGTTTATACAGTTCACCGTGTCGTTCGCTGATTGGGACGCATAGACATTGTGGCCGAAGATCGCCATAGCCCCTGAGTTGGTACGGCCCATCGCTGTCATGTCCTGAAGGAAGATGTTCTGACCCGCTACATGCAACCTTGCTGCCGCATGTGGAGAAGAGTTGGCGATACCGACGTTGCCGTTCGAACCTTTAATCCGCAGCCGCTCAGTCCATGAGGTTGACGACCAAATAATGTCAGCACCAACATTCATCTGCCACTTGCTAGTCCCAGCGTTCAAATAACGAACACGGACCTGATTATCGTTGGAACCCTCACCGTCTAGAATCAACGCTGTCGGCCAGTCGCCGTTGCCCTTGATATAGGCAGCCGTATTACTTATACCGTTGGTCGTATAGGTGCCACTGTTGGCCGCACCAAGAACATGCAACGGTGCTGATGGCCCACCGTCACCAGTACCTATGGCTGCCCCAGCGGCACTGACTTTCATGGCCGTGGCGTTGTTGACACGAATGTAGTGCGCCGAACCGGAGGCGCAGTTCAGGAACAGGTTCGATGAGTTGGAGTAAAGGTTGTAGACGGATGACACGCTCCCAGCGTTGTCCCCGAGGTACAACAGCCCGTCCAGCAGGAATGTGGCCCCAGCAGCGTGCAACTTGTGAGTCGGGCTAGTAGTGCCTATACCAACGTTGCCTGTTGACTTGATGGTCATCTTCTCTGAACGCTGTGTACCAGCGTCAGTTGTATAGAAATGAAGGCTGCCAGTTACCGTGGCCGAGGCTGTCAGGCCAGTGTCTATCGTGGCACCAAGGCCACCCACCTCTTGTGCCGTGCCGTCGTTCTTCTTGGTCCTGAACTGAAGATTGGAACCTGCGCCGTCTGCGGTCACGTTCAGTCTGCTGACATAGAGCGGAGCATAAGACGCTGAGTTGTGATCGGTACTGGAATCCTCACGAATGTCCCAAGGAACAGGGGTGCCGCTTCCCGTATGAGAAGCAATGATTCCTAAGCCTGTCCCCGTGTTCTCAAGGAGTACGTTGTCATCATGGTCGCCTACTGCATGGAAGGTGCCCGCTACTTCCAGTCTGTAAGAAGGCGAAGTGTCTCCGATACCGACGTTGCCGGTTGCGTCCTTGATCGTGATGCCACGAGCCTCAACCCACGATCCGCTGACGTTGGAGGAAATCTGTAGACGATCATTGTCGTAATGGGAGAACGACCAACTGGTGTTCGCATTGTAGAACTCGATTTGCGGGTTGTCGCCACCTGCGCCGAGAGCCAGATTGGTGTAGCCGCCACGGGCTGTCGAAGTGTCGATCTTCAGGTCAGTCAGAGAACCCACTGAAGTAATAGCAGTCTGGGCTGCCTGTGTAACTGTCAATGCGGTACCTGAGGCGTTGCCGGTGACGTTGCCAGTCAATGGGCCAGAGAACGCAGCAGCAGTCAGTAGACCAGTGCTAGGATTATATGTAAACCCAGTGTCTGTCTCAATACCCTGCGTGCCGGTAGCACCATCAACGAAAGTCGGATACACTGTCTCGTCTGTTGAGTTGTTAGCAACTGCTGTAATATTTGTTGCTTCAGTTGCAGTCGCAGCATTACCCGTAGTAGAGCCAGATGACCCCGAAGCGTTACCCGTGACGTTGCCAACCACTCCACCAGAAGCCGTAATAACTCCCGTAACACGAGTAGTGCCGGTTACATCAAGACTATAAGAAGGGGTAGTATCATTAATACCAACCCGATTATTTGCAACATCAACCTTTAAAACATCAGGAGCCAGGGACGCACCATAAGCGGTCCACTTCTCGCCATCCCACTCCCAACGCTTACCGCTGACCGTGTGAATGTCGCCATTCGATGGGGAATTGGGAAAGTCAATAGCCATTACGCAGCCTCCTCTTCGGCTCCCGGCTCATACGGGGGCGTGTGATTGTCAACACCCTCGTATTCGGTGATTAGGTGACCCTCATCGTCAGCCCAATCGTTGTCGATGACCATGTGGTCATCCTGCCGTTCACCAATAACCATCCATGAACACACCGCGTCAGCCGTATCGGAAGTAATTGTCAATGTCTTACCCGATAGGGACCACTCTACCGCATTGCCCGATGAGGCGACCATCGACCACGGGTCTTGACAGAGTACTTCCCATGTCCCATCCGTCATATCGGCTTCGGTGTCAAGGTCTATGGTTGCCGTACCGCCCGACAAAGTTACGGTTCCGCGATAGATCAAGTCGGCTTTCGGTCCCTCAATGAACGAGTGGCGAAGCCGCCAGTCACCGCCCTTCGTCGGGTGAGGAATGTCGAATGTCCCCGAAGTCTTGGACATGGCACCCGACGAATTGATAGTCATACGGGTGATGCTGTTTGTAGAAATGTGGAAACTGTTATTATTGTGGTCATACGAGATGGCACTTGTCGCCGTACCCTGCGGATCGGCAAACATGATGTAGCCAACCCTGTCGTTAGGAGTCAGAATCGAAAGCGCGCAATAAGTGTTACTTTCAATAATCATTGCCGTGTATGAATGAGCGTTCGCTCCTGAACTCCCATCTGAGACAGTCAGGTTGCCGTAAGACATCGCGGCTTTCCCGATGCCGACACGGCCCAAGTAGTCGATCACCATCGCCTCGTTCGTAACCCCATTGCCATAGTTGTTGGAAGTTCCAAACGACAGGTATGAGCCACTACCCGTATGCTTCGCCGCAACACGAGCATTCGGGCCTGACGATGTGTTATATCGGAAGTCGATTGACTGGTAGTCGCCAGAGTTGTAGTCCGTGTTTGAGATCGTCAACGCGCCACGACTGTTGCTGATGAAAGTCGTCAAGTCTTCGTCGGAGGCGATCTCTAATGCGCTGACAGGGCTGGTGGTGCCGATACCGACCTTGCCGTCTACCTTGATTACAAAGACCGGGGTAGCCCAAGTCTGACCCCCAACAGCAGTTGAAGGAGCAATCTCAAACCCCTGATCCACCACAGTCTGCGTGGTGACCCGCCAGTTGTAATTCCCGCTGCCTGCGTCAGAGTGAAGGAACAGCCCCTCATCGTCGTATCTACCAAAGTGAGCGCTTGAATTAGTTGCCCCCGAGGTAACAGAAAGGGCACAAACAGGGCTGGTGGTGCCGATACCGACATTGCCCGACGAGTTGATTATCATGCGAGTCGTATTGTTCGTTGACAGATAAACGTGACCGCCAGCGGTTTCATTCTTGATATAAATGTCATCAGTAGAAGGAAAACCGATGTACCCGATTCGAGTTGTACCGTTCGTGTCGTTGAAGGTGATGTAGCCGCCCAAGGTGTCGGTCTGGGTGATTGCAATAGCCGAAGCGTTCGTGCCTTGGACAATCAACTGACCGCTCGTCCGAATGCTGCCAGTAACATCCAACGGAACAGCAGGGCTGGTGGTGCCGATACCGACCTTGGAATCCTTGAAATAAACAAAGTCACTACCGCCAACCCGAATACTCAGTTCATCACCATCATGGTCATACTTGAAACCACCAACCGCCGTATTGCCCGAGTCGCCAAATCTAAGGAAACCTTCGCTCGTAGTTCCCGAGCCAATAACAACAGCCATATTTCCATCTGATTCAAAAATAGCGTGCTGTGATGACGCTGGAGTAATGCCCGAATCACCATGACTTACATGAAGCAACTTGTCTGGACTGGCGGTGCCGATACCGACACGATTGTTCGATGAGTCCACCTTCAACGTGGACGTATCAACTATCAGATCGCCAGTGATAGTGGCCGAAGAAAGCGTGCCAACCGAAGTGATTGCAGACTGCGCTGCCTGCGTAACCGTCAATGCAGTACCGGAGGCGTTGCCTGTGACGTTACCTACAACCCCACCAGAAGCCGTGATCGCCCCCGTGAATCTACTCGTACCAGACACATCCAACGGATACCCCGGCGAAGCCGTACCTACACCAAGACGATTATTCGTATTGTCCCAATGCAAAAGCGTATCCGACGCAAAAGAATTACTTTCAGAAAACTGAATCTTTCCAGCAGCACCAGACACACCAGAAGCAGAAGCAACACCAATCTCAACCCACTGACTAGAAGACCCATCAGCATAATAAACAAGGGTACGGCCAGTATCAGTCTCATACCACAAATCACCATCAGAAGGACTAGAGGGAGCAGTATCAGAAGTAGTAATACTTGAACTACCCCCGCCACTAACCTGGCGCCACGTTGAGCCTGATCTAAAGTAGAACGCATTGTTCGTCGTGTCAACGGCAAGGGCACCGTCAGACAGGGAGGAAGAAGGCGCTCCACTTGAGGTGGCAGTAATCAGGCCCAACGCAGCTTCTAAGGTGTCGTCGGTTTTGAGGGCATTGGCTGCGGAACGGTATAATGTTGCATCTCCAGTAGCGGAACCGCTGCCCCAAGTTAGTTTGCCACCAGCATCGATTAAAAGACGGGATTGAGAATCCCCAGTTACACGGGTTCTAAGTGCCTCAGATGCGGCAGATCCTGCGTCGTCAATTGATATAGATGTCTTAAAAGATCTAGCCACGACCTCAACCGTCCTTGTGTATTATAGCACACCACCCTCAAGCAGTCTGCTAAATTATTAAATTTTAGCCTATCACTACTGCCCGATAATCGGTTCCGCTCGCTGGAGCGGTTGCAAAAGTAATTGTAACTGTATTCGTTGTAGCATGAGCAATATCAACTTCGACCTCAGAATACGGTGAAGCTGAAGTATACACCGTCACATCAACATCTCGAGTTCCGAGACTGTGTGTAACAGTGAACGCTGCGGTGCTTGCATTGCCAGTCAAAGTAGCAACCGCTCTTGTCATGAAACCAAGATTTGTTTTTGCTGCAGCGGCAGACGTTCCAGCCGTACCGCCATTTGCGATTGGCAGAGCACCCGTAACATCAGAAGTAAGATCAATGGTGTCTCTACTCAAAACACCATTCGTAAGAGTAATACCTCCACCCGCCAATGTGTCTGCAACCTTTAATCCGTTACCGCCAACTGTCAGTCCTGGGTTTGAATCCAAATTGACAGCCAACGCGCTGCCGCTCTTGGACAAACCATTTCCGGCAGTAACACCAGTGGCTGAAGCATAGTGAGTCCACGTTAATGCAGTGGTGCCGAGCGTAATGGGATCATTTGTAGTTACCACCCATTGCGTGTCAGCATTTACAGTACCTTCATTGACCCACACAAATGCGCCACCAACGGCTTCACTTGATGAATCGAAGTCTGTTGCCCTACCGGCTGTACCGGAAGAAACAACAACATAGATTCCATTCTCCGCCCCAGTTGACTGGTTCTTCAGAAGAACACGGTCACCAGTAGCAAGCGTCACACCATCAACTGCGTCACCATTCTCAAGAGCGCTAGTGAGAGCAACATTGGCAGTACTTGCAGCACGAACAGGATCTTTAACATTTAAACCCGCCTTCGTAGCATCAACATATGCCTTAGTAGCAGCATCAGTATCAGAACTAGGCGCACCCAAACTCGTGAGACGCTGAGAGTTCATCGACGTAGACGCTGTTGGCGATGCCATTTCGTCTAAACGATTTGTACGAACCTGCGTATCAAAGTTGGAAATTGTGCTGGCTACTTGTGTTCCAGTATGATTTCCCCTTGCAAGATAATACGAACCTTCTTGACCGTCAACCTTGTCCGCATCAAGACCAGTTCCAGTGCCGTCTACTGTCAGGAGGAGCGTCAGTATTTCGGCAGCAGTTTGATCTGCGGTAGAACCATCCTCAATATTTAGAAGCGTCCTAACCTGTGCTAATGTTTTAACTGCCGGCGTGTTGTCATTCGTTGCATACAAAAATGTTCCAGCATCGAAATCACTCTCCATAACCGCGCCAGCGGCATTAACATTTGTCGCATCAGTAACATCTGCTGAAGCTTCAATAGCGTCTATCTTCGTCTTGTCAGCCGAAGACATATATCCATCTGCACCCGTAGTCGCATTACTCCTATTTACAATCTCCCAAGCCCCATTGGCCCGCAGGTACATCTTATTATCATCAGTGTCATAATAGATCTGACCATTGGACGGGGAAGAGGGAGCGGTGCTAAGATTCTGCAGAACAGCATTTCTTAACTCATTTTTATTCAGGTCAATATACGACTCTAAGTCGATAGGGACCAAAAACTTTTTAGCCATTTTTCCTCCTAAACTATAATGGCCTTACCTGCAAAAGCATTATCGAATGTTACAACTGCTTGGTTCAACGATGTATAGGAAATGTCACCTATAACGTGTGTACCAGCAGAATCAATAACGTCTATTGATGGATATCGACCTTGATTGTGATTTATCGTCCATGTGGACGCAGAAATGGCCTGCTCAAATAACTCCGTGGAGTTTGTAGCAGGACCAGCCTCTAATGTGAAATCGAAAACTGCGGCAGTTGCCGTACCAGAATTGGTAACAGAACTACCTACCCCATTAGCTACAGTAGAAATTGTTCCAACTGATATTGTGCCAGAGTTGCCTTGCGGCCCCTGCGGCCCCGCTTCGACGTCAGTTAAAACTATCGTTGGCGAATCAGTCTGAAGATCCTGGGCGCCTTCTGTAATAACTAGGGTTTCATTAATCTGTTCTATTGTCAAAGTAGTATTGTCTTCTACAATCGTTAATGATTGCGCAGGGTCTTCAATAATGACCGTCCTGTCGTCTGCCACGACGGTCATGGTTTGAAGTGTCTCGTTTACAATAATAGATGTATCAGCCATTACTTAGTCACCTCTGGCGAAACTGTTACGCTGCCCTGCAGTAGCCTAGTAACAGCGCCTGCTGCAGTAATGATCTCCAGATCATACACGCCAGTATTTGGCGCAGCAAGCGCCGTTGTAACAGATGAAGCAATTGTTACAGTTATAACACCATTTGATGCAAGAGTAATATCGCTAGCACCACTTGTTAAGCTTACCAAAGTACTGGTTGCATCATAACTGGTACGTATCTGCATTCGGGCAGTGTGAGTGCTCAAATCGACAGCATTGCCGCCGGATTTATAAGTAAACGTTTTTGAAAACGTTTCGCCTTGATTGATAGTTAAATTGTAGCTAAAGGCCATAACATGATTGTATCATACTGGAGTTTTTTTACCAAAAGCTAATCAAGTGTAATGTCTAAATCATTTATTTCAATAGTAAATGTATCATTTAGAGCAACTGTCACCGGAGACGACAAAGCTCCATGAATCAATAAGTTGCCACCACTACCACTATCATATATACCTATATGTGTAACTGTAGACGCCGGCATACTCGCAAACGAGATCTGAGCAGAATTAGACGCGCTGCCTGATGCAGCGGTGCTAAATGTAATCTCCTGCCTTGCAATATTGATTTCAGTACCAGACGAGCCCGTATCAGTAGGGCTGCCATTGAATAATGCCAAATGCACGCCGCTAGGCGACGTATAGGCGTCATTCTTTAGTACATGATCAAGGAGTTTGTTTTCTAAATAATTAGACAGCCCCGACATAGATTTTCCCTACAGCCTACTCGCCGTAATGTTCCTTAACTTGCTTTTGAGTAGCCTTCTCGAACTGAGTTGAAGCCAAAAGCGACTCTGCAGTCGCCGCATCTACAAGCTGATACGGATGATCCCTAGTGAAGTTAACTCCTCCACTTATAGAATATCCATATCCGTGACGCATGAACAGCATTACTTCACCTGACGGAGCAGCCTTTTTAGGGGCGGCCTTTTTGGCAGGAGCAGCAGGAGCGGTTTCAGCCTCGGCACTCTTTAAATCTTTAGTTGTAACTGTATTCTTATCATCAGCCATAATCAACATGATAGCACATTGTAACATCAAACGCAAAAACAGCACACCCCCGAGCACATGTCGTGACCCGGGGGTGTCTGATGATTATATAATTAATCAATTATTAAATTATATACGCAAACTTGATCAGGTCCGGAGCTTAGTGTCCTTAACGATCACGTATGCTTCAGCGTTCTCGATGTTCTGAGCAACCCTGTTGTACTGCGTGTACTCAATTGTGTCCTTCTTCGGCTTGAATTCACGGTAAACCGTAATCTCGCGCTGAATACCAACAATATGATTGTTGGGGAAGGTCAAAATGATATAACCGTGATTTCCACTGGCACCACTATAGCTACCCGCGACTGTCTCTGGCATGAGGGGAACCTCAATCAGAGGGATACCAAACGGAGCAAGCCCCGTTGATCCGGGACCTCCGTTAGGACCACCCGGGTTGCTGTAGAGCCTGTCACCCATGGTAGAACCGGGTGAAGGCGCACCAGCAGTAGCCTCAGTTGCAGAATTTGGGTTCTGCAATGTGTAAATAGTGTCCTGAACAATGCCGGGACCACTAAAGAATCGCAACTCGTTGCGACGCTGCAGGTACTTGTTCGGCATCTTACGCAAAGTTGCGTCATATACCGCACGGCTAATGTTTGTTTCAGTAGCATGCGTAACACCACTGGCCGTACCGAGCTTAACAAAGCCGTCCTGAGCCTTAAGCAGCGCATTGCTGCTTGTGGTATCACCATTAATCAGAAGATCGTCCATGTCATTCGACGTTTGACGCGCCATGACCTGAGCAATATGATCTTCCAAGGAGTCACCAGCAATGTTGTCCTCAAGGGACTCAGTGCTGACCTCCCAATCCAACCGGAGCTTAACCGTTGACAAAGCAACCTTCGTAAAGGTCACAGCAGCGTTAGCACCAGTGTCAGTAGCCTCAGTTGCCTTTGCAAGCAAGCGACTTCCAACCGACAGCTTATCAATCTCCATAGAATCGCCGCGCATGCGAACAACTCTAGACTGCTGCATTAGCACAGACTGATCGATAACAAAGTCGAGGAAACGATTTGCCTGAGCGGGCTTTAAAATACCGCCAGAGGCATTGCCAACAACCGAGGTAGTAACCTCGTTTGCTTTTTGAAGTAGTTCTTCGTTAGCCATTATAATTTCCTCCTTATGACTCGTATCCAAGAGACTTGATTAAGTCCTGAGGGAGGAAAATGTTACCCCAAAATGATTCTGGGACATCCTCTTCGGCAATCTTAGCGATTACATTGGCCTCGTCTTCTTCTGTCTCGTCAACACTCTTTTTAATTGCACCGGCATTCTCAACAGTTTCAACACGCATGTTGATCCCGTCAAGGCTATCGGTGACTGACTTTGTGGACTCATCAACCTTAGCTGTGAGTTCTTCCTGCTTCTCAGTCATTGCATTAATGGCAGAAGCCAACTTCTCCTCGATAAGAGCCTCAACCTTGCCGGTCGAAGCCTCCGAATGGGAAGCAAGCTTTTCATCAATGACAGTACCTAGAGCCGCAGTGAGTTCATCGATATTCATATCAATATCATCTCCTTCATTGATTTCTGCTACAAGCGCAATCTCTTCCACCTCAGCAGTAATTTTTTCTACATCGTCTTCATCAGAATCAACAGAATCAATCGACTCCGCATTAGCGGGATCGTTCAGCCATGTTAAAAACCTCTGAAGAAGTGAGAGCTTTTCGTTCATCTCTACACCTTCGAATACCCCGTCTTCAGACGGGGCATCTTCAGACGTATTGATAACGTCCGTGTTTTCCATGTAAGTAACCATATCAGAACTATTGCTATTTTGCAAGTCTTTCGTTACAGTACAGTTACATTCAGTTTTTTCAATATCATCATGTGTGATGCAAACTAAAGTGTCACCAATATTGTGACACTCAGATTCATCAATTTCGAGAGCATAAGTAAGACCTTCGTCATCGGATTTGATTAATGTTATATTAGCAACCGGATTGGCAGGATTATCTACCAAGCTCAGCTCTCCAAGTTCATACTTGGTAACAACACTAACCGGTTGACCACGAAACTTTCTAGTCTCGTCATCTTTACGTTCCAAGATACGGCCACCGATAGAGAAAGCACCGAGGGTGCCATCCAAAACCTTTTGCCAAGTATCCTCAGCGCCCTTTGAAATATAAGCAGATACTTCCACACCACGATAGATGCTTCCATTCTGATTAATTTCAACCGGTCGATGACCAACAGCCTTGCCAACAGCCAGAGGCTGATGCATCTCGCGGATATTGCCTTGCCAATTTTTAAACGCAGTCGCAGATGCCTCAAAACTTACAACATCTCCAGACTTATCTATATTATCAGCAGTGGCAACACCAACAACAACCCTCTCCTCACTCTTAACGAGGGAAATGGGGAATATTAGTTGTAATTTATCGCCATGCATTATTATTGCCTCCTTGTGAAGCTATGAGCAACATTGTAACATAGTTTTATTTATGTTACAAACACTGCTTAGCCTACAGCAAAAACGGCCAGAGTAACAGACGCAGTGATCACTTGAAACTGAGTGTAATCACCGGGAATGCAAACATACTCCGTACCGCCAGCAGGAATCAACACAGACACATGGTTATTAAGCTTGACTGTGGCATCAGTCGATGCATGAGTATTATGAAAATAAATACCATCAGTGTGATGCGTAAAAGTGATTGTTGAATCAGTGCTATCTACACTGAGGTTTGAATACATAATACTACTATTTCCGTACATTTCGTCCTCCTTTAATCATTTTCACGAACCCCGTCTGAGTCTTGGGCTGTGCCCCTCTCATTGCTGGCCTCGGGATTCGCAGAGTCATCTCCTGCTGGGGGAGTGTCAGCATTGTCATTCCCCTCAGGAGCGCCCTCTGGCCTTTCTGGTTCTTCCTCTACCATGTCTTCACCAGTAAACGGATTAACACCCGTTTGCATAAGCAACTCCATTCTCCTAATATTACTTGGATATGGAAGCTCATCTTCACCGGCTTCACGGTCTGGAAGACCCAACATGTTCCGCACCTCGTTAGGTGTAAACACCTCAGTGCGGAGATAACGATCTCTAATCTTCGATTGGACATCTTCGTCAATCAAATCAATTTGTTCGAATCTAAAGTCTACTAGATCAGTAAATTCTTTAACTATATAGTTAATTCTCTTTTCTATAACTTTTTGATCCGGTCCAACTACTTGGACCTTAAACGTCTTATCTGCATCTCTAGCAACTGCTAGATTTGCATTATCATAAACACCAACCTTTGGCGCCGGTACCCTATTTGCAACTAAAATCTCATCACGATTAGACTTTCTATACTTATCAAACGATGCGTCTTGCACGTTGGCTTCAAGTTTCTCAAACTTTATATCCACATCATTACCAAGAGATGCAGGAAGAGGAACAATAAGAGTTCCATGGTTCCTGCCCTTAACCTCAGTTCTAAAATAGTTAACCAATTCTTGCTTTGACTTATTGCTAAGCTTGGCACCTTTAAGAATAATTGCATATCTCGGGATAGCCTTATTTTCAAAATAATCAATATTATAATTCTTTGCGTACTTGTCGCCCAAAATAGCACCAATAGCAGTTACAGCAGACGGTACTCCATAATAATTACTTGTAGGAGTGTACGCCTTAAAATGAATAATTTCATTCGGCCTCCCATCACTATTAATAGGATCTGATGTTTCTAGATCTTGAAAGTTTCTAAAGAACACAGATTGAATCTTACTATGTCGCGCAATCTGTACAAATCCATCACGCTGTCTACGTACTCGCATATTAATTGCTGGAATGTGGCCGATGTATCCGATCTTGCCAATGTTTGTTCTACCAATTTCTAAATATGCATTGCCGACGGTTAAGTAATCAGTCCACAACTTAATCATCGTTTCAGAAAACGTATCTTCAATATTTGAATCATCAAGCAAGGCGTATAGCTTTTTACGCTCTCGAGCCAACTCGATTCTAATCTTTTCCTTCTTTGGTGCAGTGTTTGCCTTCTCAACACGCCGCTTCGTCTTGTCGGAATCTTCAAAGGCAAATCCAAGAGCAACCGTGTTTGCTACACGAGCATTAATCGAGGCAAAGTGAGTAGTGTTGGTTTCGTACAGGTCAGCCAAAATGTTTAAATCATGCGGTGGTTCTATAACGTCATACAGTGCATACCCATCAATCGAATCTGGATCAACGTAGCGAGACTTGGCTTCCCCAACACCCTTGTTTGGCTTGCTAGGTGCAGCCTTCCGTAACCTCTGATACCGCCTCTTTGTCTTGGCGGACTGCTTGGATAAATCTATTTTCTTAAAAGGATCAGTGTTGACAAACTGACTAGTCACCTGTGTGTAGCTAACATCGTCAATTTCTACATCAGCACCGTCTTCTTCTATAAAAGATGTTTCATTCATGGTTCTTCCTAACCTTCTTTAGGTATCGTGTCGCCTTCCTTTTTCCATTCTTCTTCTTCTTTTGGTTCAGTATCCCGCCACCAAGTTCAGTTTCAATTTTTTGCGGATTCTTCTTGCCCTTATTCATCGAGCACCCCCCTTATACGGCGCCACTTCGATAATAGCATCCTCGACCGGATCAGGCAAAAGTCCCGCACCCAACCGGCCCTCCTGCTCTTCCCGTTCAGAATCAGACACCTTTCTAGCACCATCAAGCCAATGTGGCTTCCCGCCATTGTCATCTCCAGCCCAGTATCTGGCAGCCTCCGCCATCTGCGCTTCAACCCTGCGGTCACCCACCATGCCTTCAGCGCACATATAGTTTCCATCCCCATCCGCGATAAAGCCACCATCTGGCATTTTCCATAAACAAACGCCGAATGCTGACTGCGGTACAATGATGTTCTTGCGTTTTTGTGAGCTATGTGTACTCATCTAATAGCGATAGTATCATATTTCATCTAAAAAAGCAATTCAATCATCCAATACTGTATCAAAATCGTCCAAATTGTAGTCAACAAGAAAAAACGATTCGACAACCCCCGTGTCGGTTGGCATTCTAATCTGTACGGGCGGGTTGTCCGAAGCCTTAACTTCTATTGGCTCAACCTCTCCATCTTGACTTTCATACCAATATGTTGTGTATTCATCTGGTTTATTCATATCCTATAGGGCGCAAGACACGCAGTCTGGATCATCAATTCTGCATACAGCATCATCTTCCAACTCTAAAGACATTTGGTTTAAAACCTGTTCGCTTCTAGAGCTATCTCGATAGATGGTGATCCCCTTGCACCCGAGTTCGTAAGCCAATCTATACAGCTTATCTGTATCCTCAACAGAGAAGCTAGATGGACAGTTCGTGGTTTTACTAATGGCAGAGTCAACCCAACGCTGAATGGCCGCCTGAACCGCTACATGCTGCTCTGGCTTCAAGTCCATGGCTGTTACACAATAATCTGGAAGACTCTCAACGTCCAACCCGAGTTCCCCAATCACCGGGGCAGTTTCAACTTCAGTTCCAAGCCTAGAAGTTCGTGTATACTGCCAACTAAAGTGTGGCTCAATGCCAGTTGAAGTACCCATCATCGTACCAGTGGTGCCAGTAGGAGCCACTGTGAGTAAACAAACATTACGAACACCATACTTCTTGATCTGATCTCTAATATCTTCAGGCATTCTCTTCATGTATCCCGACCTGAGATACGACTCGGTATCAAACAACTTGAACTCCCCCTTAAGCCTTGCAAGATCAATAGACGCCTGATACGCCTCGACGGCCATCGTCTTGAATAGTTCATCAATAAAGATAAGGCTATCTTTAGATCCATACCTAAGCCTCATCTTAATAAGCAATTCACCAAGACCCATAACCCCTAAACCAATGCGGCGATTTCCACGATGATTCTTTTCGATAGAATCAAAATGATATTCATTGATAGTAATAACGTTATCAAGGAATCTAACAGAATTTTTGATTACATACCTGAACTCATCCCAATCAAACTCAGAGTCCTGATCGACATGAACAAACTTCGATAAATCGATAGCCCCAAGTGTACATACACCATAAGCCTCGAGTGGCTGCTCTCCACATGGATTAGTAGCAACCAGTGGAGCAAAATAATAAGAGTTGCTCATCTTATTTGACCTCTCCAGGAAGTGCAGTCCTGGTTCCGCAGAGGCATGAGCAGAGGAAACAATTTGATTCCAAATGTCTCTAGCTTTTACAGTCTTGTAAAGATTAACTTCTTTTCCTAATACATCTTGCCAATAATGCAGATTACCATCCCAAAGCTCATCGTATTCAGGATCCTTGGTATTAGGAAAAATCAAATCCCAATCAGCATCATTATCCAATGCAGTCATAAAAGAATCAGAAATACATATTGACATATTAGCATTTTCGAATTCTCCGGGAGTATGCTTAATGCTAATAAACTCTTCGATGTCTGGATGCCAATCATTGATCATCAGCATCGTGGCGCCGCGCCGTGAGCCTCCTTGTTCAATAAGCCCCGTAGAAAGGTTGTACATCTTTCCCCAAGAGACAGCCCCGCTAGAAATACCATTGACACCGATAACAGGAGCATAGCGAGGACGGAGAGAAGAAAGATTGATACCAACCCCTCCACCTCTCGAATGCGTTTCCGCCATCTCTTTGACACTATCAAAAATACCTCCACGGGAGTCTTCAGGACATGGTAGCACAAAACAGTTCTGAAGTGTCAACCCCTTGGTTCCTGCGCCGGCTAAAATGCGGCCTCCAGGGATAAAATAATCAAATAAAATATCTTTAAACTTGCGTTCAATTTCATCAACATCAGCAGGATCTTCACATTCGGCTAATGCACGAGCAACTCTATTTTTCACACTATCTACATCGTGTTCCAACGGCTTTGAAATCAAATCAATATCTACCACAAAAGTATCACCATGATACGTTACTACAGTAACAGATCGTCCATCTTCATTTACCTCACTAACCCTAGAAATCTCCTTGACAGGCCACTTGGGATCAGAGGCAACTATTGCCAACACCATATCCCCAACAGACACATCCCCCTTTGGGGCCTTCAACGCATACCTATCTAAAAATATCTTATATCCTTGATAGCCACTCTTGTGAAAAAAGGACGGAACCTTAATTGTTCCATCCTGTTCCTTTAACTCAACTTCTCCACGCTTAGCGGTATCTACGATTTCATTTACAACAGCCACAAATCCTCCTAAATAAATATCCGCACCCATGAAGTGGGTGCAGAAATACCATCTTAGCATGGTTCGGGTTCAGAAGCGAGTCAGCGACCTGCGGTTTTAAGAAATTTCTAGAAAATCTAGAGCCTCGTTAACGATGTCATCCCAAGTTTGATATTGATGTAAAACTTTGGCACCTCGCATGGTTTTAGCCTTGTACGGATAGTAGTCCTCAGCGATACTATTCATTAGTAATAGTAGATGGTCATAGTTTGGATCTGCTATCTGAGCGCCGGTTCCAACAAGATTAAAATCTTCAAGATCCTGCTCTGAAACATCGATCCACTCTGCGTTAAGAGGCATGGACAGATCAGCGAAATCGGCACATCCGGTAAGATTTGTGCAGATTGTCGGCATACCTGTTGCTATCGCCTGAAACGGAATCAACCCAAAACCCTCACCGGTTGTCGGATACACCATGCAATGACAATTGCGATATAAAGATATCAAAGCATCCTTTGGAATAAACCCATGCAACACAGTGATCTGTGGATGCTGTTCATATTCCGCTAGATTAGGAATGTTTTCTTTTACTCCAGCAGTTTTAAGAATCAACTGGAAGTCAGAATCTCCTTCAAAGCAATCTTTGAACGCTCTAACTACCATATCCATATTCTTTCTAGGAAGCTCTCCACCAACATGTAGGAAATAAAACTTGTCACCAATTTCTCTTTCCTCTATCGCCCAATCATCGGAGATACCGTGTGCAAGCACACGAACTGGAGAACTCAAGTTATAACTGTCCAACACTGCCTTGCACCACTCGCTAGTTGTCCATATTTGTTTACATTGATTAAATTGATCAACCCAAGTTTCAGGTATTGCTGTAAACTCCCACGGAGTATATCCAACTACATTTTCCATTTCAAACTGGAAGTAGTATGGTAAACAATAGTTTACGTGCCACTTAGTGCCAGTAGCGTTCCATAGCACCCGCTGCCCTTTACTCCTCAGAGATTCAAATATGTTCAGTGATACTTCAGTGTATCCTCTGCTTCTCCAAGAAGTTCCGGTAGCGTCCATAGACTGTGGAGTGAACCATGATATATCTGTTTTTAAATCCATGTAAGGATATTAATTCCTAACTCTGCAAACGCCAAAGCATCTTTCTCTGACATCCAGTATTGAATAGGCCTACGGCAGTACTGACACCTTGTTACACCGATATAGTCTTGATCTATCTTACAAATAGATATATAATCTTCATCGATTACAGGTGTCGGTGGACAATCATCGCATTCTGCTGTGGCTATGTATCTCATTCCCATAATATCTATTATACCTTAAATAGCATAGAAAGCTAGCGACTAGCTAGTTACTTGCTCGCGGGCTACGAAATCAGGGTAGCACGATTTCTGACGGGGCTGGTGGATGGTGAGAGTTTTTTTTCAAATGCCGTGATTTGAGCCAGTTTATGATAGGATGAGTACATGGAACGAGCCGTTGGAAGTTTTTTCGCTTATGTATTATGGGACCTATTTGTAGCGCTACCAGCGTGGCTGTCTTTCAAAATAACGGGTGTTGTGGTAAACTACTGGAGTATTGTACTAATGGTATGTGCGATACATATGCTTACTGCACCAGTTATTCAGGCAGTGCGTAGGGAGTAGACATTGAGAATCATTCCAGCAACCGGGCAAGACGTATCAGAGATTGAACAAATCTGCCTTACCGTTAAACTTCTTCCAGACAGTGAGGGAGAACTTAATCCGGTATTTTATATCATGTCACCGGGAGACGAATACGAAGTTAACATAATGCACCTTCGTCTATTAATCGGTGGACTGGAGTTGGGTATCTCCAGTTTAGATAACATGATTACTTGTATGCTTCAGGCTATGAAGTTTAATGCTATAGAAGGAATGAAGAATATGGGGCTTGGAGACAACCCCGTAGAATTAGAAAAGATCCTTAACTTTATAGCCAGTCTGGAGAATGACGATGAGGAACCAGTATAGTTCCGCTGCCGTTCTTGGTAGAGTCATAAAGGACTTCCCCTATCCAGAAAGAGATTGCTATCTCTGCAGCCGGCCGTTGCAATTAGTCAACGCTATTCATTCTGATCAAGATGTGCATCACTACAAGGCTATTTTTGTGTGCGGGTACGAAGCCTGCCCAGCCTTTGACTATGAAGGAAGAAAAGCGTATGTGAAACTGTACTATTCTTCAGAAGAAGCACATATTGTTTTTGAAGATGTTCTGCTTCCAGTGTATGGGAGAAGGCAAAAGAGCAACGATGACTGACATGGGGGAGGAACTGTGAAAGACTTTGCACTAGTTTTATTATTAGCAGCGGTATTCTTCTTTGCGCTAAAGCATACGTATGGAAAGCCCAAGGACGGTGAATAAAAAGTATTTAAATACTTTAATCGATGTTATAGGGTATCTTGTAGTTATGGCTCCCCTGCTACTAATTACAATGCTTGTTGTAGCAGTAATGAATTATTGGAGTTCTTAAAAGTTGGTCATAGATTCTTTGAATTATAATTCTACAGATAGTACAATAGAGTTCATACATCGGAGGACTAGGGCGCTTAAAGCCAGCCTCCGGGGAGGACTCAATGGATGCAACTAATTGGTTTGGCCTATTCGGCCTAACCATTACAAATATTGCCGCAGTTTGTATTGTATATATTCGCCAAAAGAAATATAACAATCAAAACTATGGCGTGAAGAATGGGCGTGGAGATTTATATAAGCAGGTAGGGCAGTTATATGACCTTGTTTACAGGGAACTAGGTGGAGTTAAGGAAGACGTAGCAGAATTGAGAGGCATGTTTACAGTGCATATCAATTCTGAGGTCTTGAAAAATTCTTAGCTCACACCTGAAAAACAAGTGCTGTACCTACCAAAACGGTCAACTCAAACTTATTGACCATCACTGGATCTCAACCGACTTGATGACATCATTAACCAATGGTCAGCATTTACAATGGCTATGGTGTATCAATTGTAATCTATACAAGATGGATAAGAAGCCGGAAAAAACCTAACGCCCTTAAATGCTTGAAATTTAATTTTAGATGTGTTATACTGTTTCGTAGAGAAGCCCCGCGTCTTCGATTATTTGCCTTAGGGCTCTAATTGAATGGTATGGGGCTCCTCACTAATGATATGGCTGCAAACAAACTTTTTCATTACAATGCCCATGTTGATCGAATAATTGATGGAGACACCATCGATGTAACCTTCGATCTCGGGTTTGACATTCTATACAAAGCTAGAGTTCGATTCGCAGGAGTGAACACTCCAGAATCTAGAACCAGAGACTTAGAAGAAAAAGCTTTAGGTCTCGCAGCAAAAGAATTTGTTGGTCACTGGATTTTCGAAGAAACAGGAATGAATCCTATCATCGAAACTAGTTTAGATAAAAAAGGAAAGTTCGGCCGCGTTCTCGGACGCATTTTAAATCACGACGGTCTTTGTTTAAACGACGTACTGATCGAAGAAGGCCACGCCGTGGAATATTTCGGCGGCTCACGCTAAATCCCCCTCAGTTCCTCCACATCAACCATTCTTTGTGATACACTACATTAGTGACATGGCTATACACCCCCGACACTTATCACTCTGCTCTGGTATCGGAGCAATCGACCTTGGACTTCAAAGCGCACTCGGAGTTAAGACTGTGGGTTACGTCGAAAGGGATGCCTTCGCTGCGGCCATTCTCGTGGCGAGGATGGAAGAACAGACAATGGATGTCGCGCCTATTTGGGACGATATTGAATCCTTCGGAAGCGCAGAGTGGAGTGGATGCGTGGACATCCTATCTGCGGGCTTCCCCTGCCAACCTTTTTCGTATGCCGGTAAGCATGCAGGAACAAACGACGAAAGATGGCTCTGGCCTTACATTTATAGAATTAGTCAGGACTGCGGGCCGTGCCAAATCTTTATTGAAAACACGCCCGGTCTCGTCAGCAGAGGCCTTTATGAAATTCTCTTCGATCTTGCCGAAATGGGGTACGCTGCGGAATGGGGTCTGTTCAACGCAAGTGACAGTCAAGCGCCCCATAAACGACAAAGGCTATTCCTTCTTGCCCACAGGGAGGACATCGACATTAAACCATGGTTGGATAGAACGCGCCTGTACACACAACTCAGAAGACAAGCAATGGGCAACCCCAACGGCGAACATGTGGAAGGAAGTGGGGCCGAATATCGATTGGATGAAACGAGCGGAGAATCGTATTACAAATTTGACAGTTCAGGCTGTTTTGTGGCCAACCCCGAATGCGAGGGATGGGAGTCGTGGACCAGAAAGCTTGAAGGACGGACGAAGGGAAAGTGGTCACAAAGGAAACGAGAATCTGGAGGGGGCAGCACTTTGGCCAACACCAACAGCAAGGGACGCTGGAAATTCTCGGAGAGAAACAGTCAAGAAGGACTCTTGGAAATCAAAGGATGGCACAACACTTACGGATGCTTCCCACCTACGAGAACAGATGACGACGCGTGGAGCAGATGGCTTGAATCAGGTTTACCTAAACCCACAGTTCGTGGAGACACTGATGGGTCTGCCTTTAGGGTGGACCGACTTCGCTCCCTTGGAAACTCAGTTGTTCCACAATGCGTAACAATGGCATACAACGTTCTATTGGACAGGATGACATCAGACCCTGTTCCGGTAAGATAAAAAAATAAAAGGAGAAAATAATGACAATTAATGTAACATCTATTAGTGAAGGCATTATCCCTGATTGGCCAACCATTTCTCAAAATGGTAATAAAGAATTCTCTAGGTGGACAGGAATGGCAACCAAGGATAATAAATTTGGAGGACAAGTCGAAATTCATCAATATACTGAGTTTGCTACTGGCACTTATGATAGCGAACGTGAAATTGAAATTTGGGATTATCGGGTACATCCAAAACAAATCTGGTGGACTCAGGCCGGTAGATGGGGTTGCAGCATGCTGGTTCGATGGGATGGAGTTGGACCTTGGTGGCAGGCTATTCTAAACGTAGATCCCAACTACAGGGAAACATATCCCTTTATCGATTACGATGGTCATATTGGTGATATTACATTTAAGTTTGAAGATGATGTCTGCGATGCTCTCGCATGGGTCAGTGAAGAACAAGGTGACGCAGATCATAAATATAGCGAATACCTGTTCTGCCATGATCTTGTAGATTTATATATGGGATGTTGCGGCAGTAATCGAATTGTTGATGAAGGTTGGATAGTGATGCGCGAAGGGCCATTCGTTACTGCTGTCAGTAAAGAATTAATGAAGGAAACAATGGAACAACAAAAAGAACTAAACGCACGAGGCCTTTTCGATGCTCATCCACCGTATCGCATAGGATAAGATAATGGGCATGAATGACGCTGAAAAAGAATGGACCGACGCCCTACACAACCGATTTATTGAACGAGCCAACGTTATCAAACAAGCAGGCATGCCTCCACTAGAAGGAGAAATGCGTCTCAAATGGATCAAACAACGAAACCTTGACTACCAAGACTTCTCAATAATTAGCGACTGCGAAATTAAACTTTCCAAAGGAACACTCACCTTCACCGTTGACCTACGCCCCCAAACCCCAGTCACTATCCCAACCGACGGAGCTAAAATAAAAATGTCTCAATTAGATTCAAAATCAGATCTCGAAGCCTTAATCGCAGACGCTGAAAGGTTCAACTAAAATATGGACTTTAATGAATGGATAGCAATAGGAATTAAAGAAAACTTTTGCGGCCCGCCAGTGTGTAGCACACACGATGGGATTCCGTCATCTCATGAAGAAGACGAACTTTGGGAAAAAGAAGATCCATGCATTCACATAATTCGCCCATACATAGATTTAGAACACAAACAAGCAATTGAAAGCAATCATTCTCCGTCAACATGGCGAGACATTTGGACACATATAAAATAACATGGCTACAGAAAATAAATCTTGCGTCTGCGACAAAAACCACGGAAAATTTTTAGGAAAACTAATATTTAGAAACGGTGCAGAAAATTATTTATGGGCCTGCAAAGAATGTCTCAGACCCCTAAAAAGCGGAGTGTATATTTCAAAAAACGCAGCCAACAGATACATCCACCTTGCAGACGCTCCAATCATTGACGATCATCGAGAACTAAACGAAGACACGCTATGCAGTTACAAGGGATGTAAAAGTAAAAATATAGAATACCATCATTGGGCACCCAAAGAAATTTTTGGAAAAAGAGAAGCCGACCATTGGCCCGTCAGTCCACTATGCACAAAACATCACAGCCTATGGCATGCCGCCATGTACGACGGCTTCTACAACATTTCCGAACACTCCTCCAAAGAAGACATAACTCGAGCATTAAGTTTTTTACAAAATCCTCCAATACCATAAATCCAACGCCTGATGCTGATCCCCAAAGACAAAAAGAAAACAGAACTAAGCGGAGTCATTCACTGCAAACGATGTTTGTGGTATATTGGTAAGAGACTACTTCGCGACCGAGACAACATGTGTCCAATTTGCGATAAAAAAATAAAGGAGGAATGATGAACGAACGAATTTCAGATGAAAGCATTTCAGAACTAAACAGTTCAGAAACAAGCATCCATCTCGTACTCAACTTCTGGATAGACCACGAATGTTTAGACACCCAAGACGAAATTGACGACATGTTGGAATACTGCCGAAGCGGAAGCTTCGGAGACTGGACAGACGACATCACCGACATTTTAATGGGAATCATCCACGCCGAGTTCAACGACCCGCCCTACGGAAGCCCCATCAGTCAACTACCAAGACCAACCGGAGTCATGCTAGACACAGGCGTAACATATGACTAAATACCAAATCGGCGCCACAACATTCAACCTAGAAGCCCCACAGCTTCCAGACACCATATCAGACCTCCTTATCGCAATCACCATAGGGCTCGCATTAGCGACCATCCACACACACCTATGGTACACACTATGGACCTACCTTCTCGTCAACACCGACTTGACGAAGATTTAAAAAAAAATTTCAAGAGTACAATGAGGACACATTCTTTTGGGTAAACGAATCGGAACAGGAAACCAACAAGGAGAACTCCCGCTAAACCCCCGAGCCAAAAAACAAGGCCACCCCATCATGTACGGCAAACCGCAACCCGTCACACACTTCGACCCATTCCCCGACGGAGGCGGCTACCCCAAAGGATTCATCGAATGGGCACTCCAACACATGAACGCCCAACCCGAACAAATCCTCCACCTCTGCTCCGGATCAGTAAAAACCGGAACAACAATCGACATCCGGCCACAAACAAACCCACACATCGTAGCCGACTGCCGACAAACACCATTCCCCGACGAAACCTTCACACACATCCTAGCCGACCCACCCTACAGCCAAGAATACGCAAACAACCTCTACAACACAGCCAACCACTACCCCACACCCTACCAAATCATCAAAGAAGCCTCACGCATACTCAAACCAGGAGGACTCATCGGACTCCTCCACACCCAAATACCAGTAATACGCAAACCCATGAAAATACTCTCCATACACGGCATAACCCTCGGCTGCGGATACCACATCAGAGCATGGACACTACTGGAAAAACAACCCACACACCCCCAAAACACAAATCCCCTCAAAGGCCTCTAACAGCCCCCCTAAGAGCCTCCCACACACAAAACGTACCCCACCCCACAAACACCCC
>Ga0315334_10000420_pt1 | contig 26098 bp, 26 predicted proteins | sample M150034915metaG_FD_205555 | JGI IMG/M metagenome (GOLD analysis project Ga0315334, IMG submission 205555) | Ammonia-oxidizing marine archaeal communities from Monterey Bay, California, United States - M1 500m 34915 | ecosystem: Environmental > Aquatic > Marine > Intertidal zone | place: USA... | reverse complement strand
CCACCGGGGTCTCCTTCGTTTTTCACCATACCACAAACTCTGGTTGGACGAGAAGCAAGGGTCAATAATTTAGCTTTGTTAAACCCAGCGATATCCTCTTCTGACAGAATTTGATACATTTTATTCAGGTCCCTCAAAGCAGCAACGGAAAAGTTTTCGATCAATTTCTTTAAATCTGATTTAAAATTCAGCAACAAGCCAATAGAAATTTTCCAAGTTTCGGTAGATAATCTAGATTTCAAATTGTGCTGTATATTATCTATATTTTTAATCAGGATCAGATCATTATCAATGGAGTTGAGATTATCCAGAAGTGCACCATGTCCTGCCGGCCTTCTTAGCGGCTCCCCATTTTCTTCAAGCAGCTCCCCTTTCGCATCGAAACAAAATGCATCGCTTGATTCTTCTTGATACGAGAACATGCATTCTATATTATCTTTTCCCAAGCGCTGAATACTTTCACTGATCTCCGATTCAAATTCTCTTTGAATTGTAAAGTGAAGAACGCTATCACCCCCAAAAAGATCGAATGCCTGACGTACATGTTCCTGAAAAGCATTGTATACTGCACCTTCCTCCATATGAAAAGGAATGAGGCCTTTTGGTTTGGCTGGAAAATTCAGGCCGTTTTCAGATATTAGGGCTGAAATAACATCCTTCTTATTGGATATATCAAGGCTTTCGTTGACGCGTAACTCAATAAAAAAAGGAAATGTATCCAATGCAGTAATAAATGCATCTACTTCCTTCTTGTTGGCAGAATGATCCAACATCCATTCAAAGAGGAACTTAAACATTCTTGAACCTGAACCAGATGCAGGAATAAAAAACTGAGGTGTGTCTTCGTAGGATAAAAAGGAATTTAGCGCTCTATTCTTTTCTGCTTCATTAAGACGTATAATTCCACTTCCAACGGTGCACGCGCTTTCTAAATCCACTTTACAATCAGCGTCAAAAATTTGACTTTTTTGCAAGATAATTCCTTTGTTTAAGTCTTTGCTCATATCTTCGTTGCAGAATCTTGAAAATGTACCATTGAATATTATTATCGAATATATAAAATATCGTTGGAACGCAAAGGGTAGACACGGCATACATTCTCCATTCATCTACAATTTGGTTACCAATGTCCTTAAACTTCCGTTCGATGGACCTTCTAAGTCCATACTCACTTCTCTTTTTTCAGACCTTAAGAAAGACAAAAGAATTATTCGAACAAATGACCTTGGTGCAGGTTCTAAAAAACTAAATAACGATCGGACAGTTTCGGAAATATTTAAAGTGAGCGCGTCAAGGGGGAAATATGGGAAATTGCTTTACCAGCTTTCAAAACATTATAATGTTAAAAATATTCTGGAGCTTGGAACCTCTCTTGGAGTTGGGACAATTCAGCTCCAGCTGGGCAATCCAAACACTAAAATAACAACAATTGAGGCTTGTTTCGAAACGCATAAAATTGCAACTGAAAACTTTGTGAAGTTTGGTTTTACCCAAATTAAAAGCATTAACACCGAATTTGGGGAATACCTGAACGACCCGGGAAACACAAAATTTGATCTTGTTTTTATTGATGGTAATCACAATGGAGCTTCACTGCTTGATTATTTGACCAGACTAAAGCCTATTACGCATGAGCAAACACTTTTTGTACTAGACGATATCCGATGGAGTAATTCAATGCTTAAGGCTTGGAATAGTATAATTGAGGACGATCGTTTTAATGTCACTCTGGATTTGTTTCGTGTGGGAATAGCAATAAACCGAAAACAACAACAAAAAGAACACTTTCAACTAAAGCTCTAAAATGTTGTGGTAAGAAGGTCCAGTAGATCAGCAGAAACACTTGCGGGTTGGGAAAAAGAAACTTCTGTTTCCAGATTTCCCGTGTAGATACCATCCGAATGATCAGAAACCGACAACTCATCAACCCCCGCCCCTGCAGCAAACGGAAGATCAGCAGAAAAGCTCAAGCCACTCAAGTCCATATCAGTACTGGCAGGTTCCTTTCGTTCTTCAATCACACTGGCATCAGTCCGAACGGTAGTTCGTGGTATAGCGGTTTCTTTTTCCCTTATCGTTTCAACATCTTTCTGTTCCTGTTTCAACGGTACAATTGATTGCTCTGTATTATTGTTCTCGATCTTTGCAATTGTCGTATTGGAAGTGTTTATTTCCTTTTGAAACATTGGAACAACCAAAATAAGCAATAAAGCTACAGCAGCAATGTGCATGAGTGGCTGCATGTATAGTGGCTTATTTCGTGGGATAACTGCAGCCAGAACAGAGCTCTGCCATAGTGGAGCAGCGCGTGGGAAAGAAGCATCAAACAATCGATCAAGGCTCTCCTTAGTTTCTTTTCGGGGCGAAACAGGCTCCGCTTTCAAACTTGAGACATTTAAAAGCACATTTTTTAGTTGGTTGTACTCTTGTTCGTTAGTACAAAATTCATTCAATTCTGTTCTTTCTTCAGAAGTGAGCTCCATGAACTCTTTTTCCTCTATAATATCAATAATATCCTTTTTCATTTTTAACGATTTTCGATTGGGTTGTATTGATCTAAACCTTTGGCTAAATATTTAGTTGCATAAAACAACCTCGATTTAACAGTACCATCGCTTATTTCTAAAACATCCGCTATTTCTTTAATGGATAATCCGTCCATATGTCTTAATCTAAAAGCTTCTTTATGCTTTATGTCCAAAGCGTCGAGAGTGAGCTCCAGGTCCTCCCTGAATTGCATGTCTTGAACCTCTCTGATCACATTAGAATTCTGATCCGATAATGTGTAGTGACTATCCAAACCATTCGATGTATTTTTCCGAACTTCCTGCTTTTTATATTCATTCTTACACATATTATTGGCTACAGAATAAATCCATGTTTTAAATTTTCTTTCTGGATCAAAAAGCTCAGGTTTTCTGATGATTTTGGCAAAAAGATCGTGTACAAAATCCTCTGATTTCTCACGGTCTCTCCACAACATTCGTATAAAGTAACCCAATAATGGTCCTGAATATCGCTTGTAGATCTCGTCAAATGCTCTCTTATCACCTTTAGCAATAGAGATCATTAAAGATTCATCCGTCATACTTTTATATTGCCGCTTTATCAATTGCATCAATAAGAGCTCTTCAACTTTTGTACCTGATCATATTTTTTACATTGTGCACCTATTTTATCCACAACCCTATCCATCTCTTTTACTTTATCAGTATCACCTGTTTGACCATAAACTTTTCTCATCTGTAAAAGCATTGGTAAGTAATTCGAAGACAAATGTTTCGAAGTTTCATCGTACACATTATTTATTAGATGCTTTTTAAGTCTGAAATTCCATAAATATTCATTGGCTTTAAAATTCTCAAACCTGTCCGGATGATACTCAAATACCAGACCAACTACATAAACATTTAATAAAACCGGTCTAAAATATTCTTTAGGCATTGTGAGGGATGCAGACAATTTCCTGGATGCATTTAATTTGCAGAATTGTCCGAAATAGGAGACGTCAATATTTTTTGAATTCGGAAGATTATACCCTTTCTTCTTTAATTGATCTCGATAATATTCACTTTGCATGAAATCCAGTGATATAAGCGCTACATCAGTTCTTATTTTCTTTTGGGATTGAAGATACCAAGTTGCATAGGAATCGTCAAATCCATGTGTTATGAGTGTGCCATTTTTAGGTGCAGACAGAAGAATGTCTTCGGCGTATTTGATAATATTGTCGGATAGTCTGTTGTCACTTATTAACTTATTTAAATATCGTACAGCCTGATCCTTGTTGTTTTTGATTATGTGGTATCCGGCAATTTGAACATGAACATCTGAATTATTCTCTCTTAACTTTTCTGCATCTTTCAAATGATGGTACCGAGAAACATCATAATTACCAGAGACGTACTTGAAATAATGGTATTCAAAAGAATTAGGCGAATTTTCCTCAAAATAGCCAACAGCATTGTTCATTTCCTTTTGTTGCATTTCAGAGGGAGATCTTTGCGTCCTCTGGTAGCTTGACTGCTTCTTTGAAGATTTGAATTTACTTGATGTTGAATGATACAATTGAGAAGCCCCTTCTAATGATTTATTACCATCAATTTCAGGCTTTGAAGTGCTTTTTGTTTTTAGTAGCTTTTTCTTTGCGTCTACTCCGTTATTTTCAACGGGAGCGGCAGTGTTATCCATTTCTATGTATATGCTATCTGTAACAATTGATCGTCCATCTGATTTCAATTTTTCTTCTTTTTCATCTTCAGAATCTTTGAAAATCGTTTCAACCTGGCTGAATAAACAACCAAAGGATAATACAAATAGTAAAATCAATAAAACACGCATATAAATTCTATTTAGTACAAGTACACCCGAATTAAAATTACGTTCAAAAGAAATATGAAAATAATTATCTTGAATGATTAAACACTTTTCTCAACATTAAAAAGGAATTTATTCGGAGAGATTAAATTTGTTTTAACAGCATACATTACGACACCGGCAGTATTTTTTACACCAAGCTTAGACATGATGTTTTTTCTATGCGTATTAATAGTATGACTGCTTAAGAATAATTTATCTGCAATTTCAGTATTGGTATGTCCTTCTGCGATCATTACAATTATTTCGCATTCCCTTTTGGAAATTATAACTGCCTCACAGTTAAAAGCATCATTGTAAATATCATCAACATCGAGATTGGCTTCCTGAATCGTCTCTAAAATTTGTCCGCAAAAGAACTTATTACCCTGGGCCGTTTCCTTTACTGCTTCGATAATCTCCGGAATAGAACAATCTTTCTTAACATAGCTTGTAATTCCTGATCGAAGTGCATCAATTAGCATTTGTGCAGATTGTTGGGGTGTTATGGCTAAAACATATATGTCCGGATAATCACTCTTTAGCGCTTCTAAAACATCAAGATCAAAACCTGGAGCCGAATAATCCACAATAATAGCATCCGCACCAAATGTTCTTACCATCTCCAATAATTCAACCGATGACCTGGCTTCTCCAATTATCTCAACATTAAGCTCTGAATTCAGGATGGACCTAATACCAACTCTTATTAGATCATTACTATCTGCTAATATTAATCGCATTATTTAGAACTATTATTAATAAGGCAAATATAGAATATTCATTCAAATTAATAAAGAAAAAGAGTTCCTAAAAAGAAGCTAAATAATAATTGTTCCGAAAATTAAATCATACCCGAACACACCAGTTCATTTCATCCACGATGTTTCCCTTCTTCAAATCTGATAAATAAGATTTTATCTTGATCGACAATTCTCGTGATTCTAGAGGGGGTAGCTCATATAATTCGCCCTTATAACCGATTTTTGCAATAGGAGCAATTGTCGCAGCTGTTCCAGCTCCAAAAGCGTCTTGTACTCTCCCCTGCTTAAGGGCAACAATAATTTCATCAACCGTTACTTTCCGCTCCTCTACTTCTATTCCCCAATGTCTTGCAATTTCAACTACAGATCGTTTCGTTACTCCCTTTAGGATAGTGTCTGCATCTTCGGAAGGCGTGATCATTTTGCCATCAATAATGAAGACAACGTTCATGGTTCCGGACTCCTCAATATATTTGTGTTCAATACCGTCTGTCCATATCAACTGATGGAAACCTTCTTCCCTACCTTTCTTTGCTGGATAAAGGGATGCAGCATAATTACCTGCAGTTTTTGCTCTACCTACACCACCTGTAGCTGCCCGTGTATAAAATTCCTCAATTTTAACGTTAACCGGAGTTGTATAATAGACACCTACCGGGCAGGTGAAAATTATAAACTTATAATTATCGGAAGGTTTTATCCCAATAAAACTATCTGTAGCAAACATAAAAGGACGAATATAAAGCGAGTATCCTGTTTTTTCTGGTACCCAGTCCCTATCAACCTCTACGACTCTTTTAACCAATTCGAGAAACAGATCTTCTTGTATTTCAGGCATGCACATTCTATTGCAAGACTCGGAAAATCTCTTGGCATTCATTTCCGGCCGGAACAACAACACATCGCCATCTTCAGTCTTATTGGCTTTCATACCTTCAAAAATTGACTGACCATAGTGAATAGCAGACGTCGCCGGGTGGAGATTAAGTGTGTCAAATGGCACTATTTCTGGAGTTTGCCACTCACCATTTGCATAATCCATAACCAACATGTGATCGGAAAACACTTTGCCAAATGGAAGGTTATCCCAGTCCACAAGAGACAATCGTGAATTTTGAGTCTTACTAATATTTATTGTGGTTGTGTCCTCTAACATATTTTACTTCGTCTTAATCGCGAAAGTACGCAGAATATGTGAAATATCAAACTAAGGAAATTCGACAAAAAACAACAAAATATTTAGCTAAATTTGATAGACACTATTAGCTTGGAAAAAGGAAGAAACATATTAAAAAAATATTGGGGATTCAGCTCCTTCAGACCCTTGCAGGAAGACATCGTTGACAGCGTAATAAATGGTTATGATACATTAGCTATTTTACCAACAGGAGGCGGGAAATCAATTTGCTTTCAGGTCCCCGGATTAGCACAGCAAGGAGTAACTCTTGTCATATCTCCGCTTATTGCTTTAATGGAAGATCAGGTGAACAGCCTACAATCTAAAGGAATTAATGCTGCATTGGTAACCAGTTCAATGCGGTATCGGGAGATTGATATCACTTTGGATAATGCACGATTTGGTAAAACAAAATTCTTATACACTTCACCAGAACGACTAAAATCAACTTTATTTCGGGAACGGATCAAGGATATGAATATTCAATTAATTGCAATCGATGAAGCTCATTGCATCTCAGAATGGGGGCATGACTTTAGACCTTCTTATCGTGATATTGCAGAGATCAGAGAAATACATGCAAATGCAACAGTTATTGCATTGACAGCTTCTGCCACCCAAACAGTCCAGAAAGATATAATAGAGCAATTGCAGTTAAGAACTCCAAACTGTTTTGCTGGAGACCTGTACCGTAGTAATTTATACTACAGTGTGATTGCTTCAATGGATAAACTCAATAGCATTATTAATTATTGTAAAGAAAAGCCAGATCAAACAGGAATCATATACTGCCAAACAAGAAGGAGTGTAAAGAAGGTAGCCGAACAGCTCAGAGCACAGAAGCTTTCTGCCGGGATCTATCATGGTGGGCTAAAGCCAGAAGACCGAAATTACATGCTGCGCAATTGGATGAACGGATCCTTAAAAATTATGGTAGCCACCAATGCATTCGGTATGGGAATCGATAAGTCCAATGTTCGTTTCGTGTTGCATTATGAGATACCCAATAATATTGAAGCATATTATCAGGAAACCGGCAGAGCGGGAAGAGATGGAAAAGATGCACATGCTATCGCTTTTTGGGAAAACAAAGACTTGGATTTAATGCGGGATAAAATCCGGCAGAAATATCCAGAAATTAAACGGATTAAAGAAATCTACCAAAGTGTCTGCAATTTTCTTAAGGTCGCAATAGGTTCAGGCGATCAGGAAACTTATGATTTTGACATACGTCAATTTCATTCATTTTATAATATTCCAATCACCGAGACCTACTATTCATTGAAACTATTGCAGCTTAATAAAACATTAAACTTAAGTGAAAATTCATTTCATCCAACGCGACTTAAATTTGCCATTGGAAATCCTGGTTTATATAAATTTCAGGTCGCTCATGAACGTGTGGCGCAACTTTTAACGTTATTATCAAGGAGTTATTCTGGAATATTCGATCGCTATATATACATGGATGAAAAAGAACTGTGCAAGCGCCTAAATATTAAGAGCAAAGAACTAACCGAACAATTTAAATTCCTGGAACAATATGGAGTCATCGACATTAATTATCAATCGCACTTACCCAAAATCACATTTCTTTCTGAACGTCTTCCGGAAGGTCATTTGACCTTAATGCCTTCTGTTTACAAAGACCGCAAGAAGAATGATGAAAGCAAGCTGAATTCGATGATAAATTACATCAAACATTCACGTTGCAGAACAGAAATGATCTGTGACTATTTTGACTCGCCTAATCAAAAATGTGGAATATGTGATATTTGCCGCATTGACTCAAGTGGTGAACGAACTTTTCGAGAATTAATGGATATTGTTCACGGCTTGCTGCCTGCAACTTCCATTGAGTTATCAAAAAAAATGTCTATTAATGAAGAGTTGACGCAGCTTGTATTACATACATTATTGCTTGAAGAAAAAATAACTCTTGAAGAAGATCGATTTATTGCGATCTAATTTTTAATTATTGATTTGATCTCGTGAATATCTTTCTGAAGAGTTTTCAGGGATTTAGAAACATCTTTGTCGTCTAATTTGATCTCGGGTAATTCAGGTGAAATATAATTGACAAATTTCCAAACTTCCAAAATATCATTTGCATGAACTAAATAAGGCTCATAGAACGTATTAGTTGAGCATAGTTGAAAGGACTTCTCAGAATTAAGCAGGTTATACACAACTTTGAAGACTATGCCATCCTCTTTTGTTATAACAATGCATGGTGTTCCATTTCGTATCGACATCCAATTCTGAACAAATTCGCCCACAACAAACGACCCCTCGTTTACCGGTGGCATTGAATCACCTATAATTGGAAATGATCTGTATTTTCTGTCTCTGGAAAGAAAAGGCAGATGAAAGGTGGGAAGCACCTTTAAATAATCAGGGTCAGCATAACCAGTAGTGTATCCTGCACTCGCTTTTACCGGAACAAGCTCAATGAAGTCTTCATTTTCATCATTCACTAAAGAGGTCAAAATACGTAGCTTTTGTCCTTTAACATCCGTGTAAATCCCATTGTCAATTTTTTCCCAGTCGCTTTCTTTGTATTTGCTAAAATCTCTTTTTACCAGATCATCAATAGAAACCTTATAATAATCACTGAACAATACTAAGCTCTCTAAATTAGGTTGCGCAACTCCATTCTCATAACCTGAATAAGAACTTCTTGTCAAATCTAATTCTGTAGCCACCTCTTCCTGTGATTTCTTTTTCCTATTGCGTAATAATTTCAGATTAGTCCCTATTCCCATGTTTAGTTTTTCGTCATTTATATGTCGGGAAATTAATCATTTCTTTAAAAAGAAACAAATTTTGTGGTGAATATTAATTACGATACTTAATTTCATTGCCTGTCATTTTGGAATATACAGCAATAAATTTTGCTCCGAAAAAGATGATTTGAGAAGAATAATATACCCAAACTAAAATAATAAGCATTGTACCAGCAACTCCGCCCCCAGTACCGAAAAAATAATTAATCAGATAATATTTAATTAACAATTGACCAATGTACAAAAGAGCTGTTGTAAGCACGCTTCCCCGAATTGCCATTTTCCAGTCCACTTTTCCATCGTGTAAATACTTAAAAATTATACTAAAGACGATCACGTTGGTAATAATTGGAATGCCATGATGGGCGACACCAGTTATCAGCCATTTGAGTGATGCAACATTCGCCAATAAATTATTCCCGATAGATAGGAACATGGTCTCTGTAAAATACAATACAACAACCAGTAATGTGATGCCAATGATGAAGATCATTGAAATTAATCGTGAGAGGAGTCCTCTTATAATTTTCTTTTTCCTTTTTACGTTGGATGTATCTATGTCGTAAAAGTCGTTTATGCTTCCTTTCAATGAATTAAATATAACGGAGCATGAAAACAGTAATACAATAATTCCAGTTATTTGAATAAAAACACTTCCTGTTCCAAATTCAATTGCGCCGATGAAATCAAGAATTCCACTTCCATCCGATAAGCCTACTTGTTCTTTCAGTACGGTATCGATTAAGTTCAACATGACATCTTCTCCGAATATCGCGCCTAAGTATGTAATGCTGAGATAAGATATTGGAACCAGAGCCAAAAGTGAATAATATGCTAATGCCGCTCCATGTTTTAGCGGTTTTTCTTTAAAAAACTCGAGACAAGTACACTTTATAAGCTTCTTGATTTCCTGAAATTTCATATGCCAAATATAACCTAAATGTATTCCTTCAATTTTGTTCCACTCTTATGCGCGAATATCCGATTCAACGCATTCTTAACGGCAAGATTAAAATACTAATTCCTTGGGAAATTCTTTTGTCGCAATATAAATACCTGAAATAGGATTCGCAAAAGGTTCATCTTCCTTTAAGTATACCTTTAAAACTATAGTTTCTTTTGTTTTGTGAATATTGAACGATTCATGAACACTTTCAGAGCACCCAACATATGTCGAAACCTGATTCTCAGGAACTAATTCGAACATTTTCATCTTAGGGACTCCATAACTGAACGCGCCATTCTCTAACGTACTTCCTTTAAGTTGGTAATTGCTATTATCGTGTACCAGAATATCTCGAATATCTTTCACTTCCATCTCATCTTCCCAAAGATATTTACGATTCAATTCGGATTCTTCTCCCTGATTGTGGCTATCTGCATAACCTTGAGAAAAATGTTCGTTCAACAAGAAAAAATGGACACTACACTTCATACAAATAATTTAAACAGTAAAATTACCAACTTTATGTAGAAAAATAGTACGTTTTACAATTGTTGCACTACCCTTTTATTACATTTGCTCACCTTAAGCTGTATAGACGTGAGCATTGACATAAAAATCCACAAGAAAAAATTAAATTCTATCCTTCGCAAACATCCATGGATATTTTCCGGCGCAATTTTATCGGATGTTACTAATATTGAAAATGGAAGTGTTGTTTCGGTGCACGATCATAAGAACAACTTTATTGCGCGCGGCCATTTTCACCATGGGACAATCTCGGTTAGAATATTAACCTTCAATGACGAAGAGATCGATCATGATTTCTTTCATGAAAAAATAAACAATGCTGTAGAATTAAGAAAAAAACAAAATCTGTTCCGACAGGACAATACAATTTGCAGAATAATTCATGGTGAAGGGGATGGTTTGCCAGGGCTAATTATCGATTTTTATAATGGCGTTGCAGTAGTACAATGCCATAGTATTGGCATGTACAACTCACTTGATTTAATTTCGGAAGCAATAAGAAGGGTACTAAAAGAAGATATAAAAGCGATCTATTCTAAATCTTCCCAAACACTCAAGGATGACTCTATAGATAATTCTTATCTATATAATGAGTGCGCAACACCTCATGTTGCAGTAGAAAATGATGTGAAATATTACATAGACTGGATTGACGGACAAAAAACTGGGTTTTTTATAGACCAAAGAGAGAACCGTTTACTGCTAAGCAAATATGCGAGAGGAAAAAAAGTCTTGAACACCTTTTGTTACTCGGGCGGCTTTAGCCTTATTGCCTTAAAAAATGGTGCTGCATTGGTGCATTCACTTGACAGCTCAAAAAAAGCAATAAAGCTAACTGAGGATAATATTGCTCTAAATAAATTTGAGAGTAAACACGAGTCAATTGTTGCAGATGCCTTAGAATACATGAAAAGCCTAAAGGAGGATTACGACATCATTATTCTGGACCCTCCGGCATTTGCAAAACACAGAAACAAACGCCACAAGGCAATTCAGGGTTATAAAAGGCTTAACGCTCGCGCCATTACACAAATTAAATCTGGTGGAATTATTTTTACTTTTTCGTGCTCACAGGTTGTTGACAAAGCACTATTTAAAAATACAGTTATTGCAGCCGCCATTGAGGCGAAAAGGAAAGTGAGAATACTCGAGCAGTTGCATCAGCCCGCTGACCATCCTATTAATGCATTTCATCCAGAAGGCGAATACCTCAAAGGATTGGTTATTCAAGTCGATTAATGCTAGACCTTAGATATAGGACAATATTAGCTATGGCGATTCCATTAATGGGATCAACATTCATTCAATCCATTGTACTCATAACTGACTCGTCCTTTTTAAGCAGGTACGATACCATAGCATTTGATGCCGCAGGTAATGCTGGATTAATATACCTAACACTCTTCATGGCTCTTGTCGGAATTAGTGATGGAGCACAAATTTTAATGGCTCGGAGAATCGGCCAGGGTAAAGAGGGACTACTTTCGCGTATATTTGGTACTACCCTACTTATAAACTTATTGTTCGTACTTGTATTGTTGGGCTTAATACAATGGATAATCCCGGATTTAATATTGAGCTACTGCGAGCACAAGGATGTTGCCCTTGGTCAAATAGATTACATTCAAATACGTGGTTATGGTCTGGCCTTTTCCTTAGTCTCCTTAGTTATGAATGCCTACTTCATGGCTATGGGTAAAACTGTTTTTGTTTTGATCAGCGCACTAATAACGGCCTTTTCAAATATAGGACTCGATTACGTTTTTATATTCGGCCACTATGGATTTCCGGAATTGGGCATAAAAGGAGCAGCATTAGCCTCTACAGTTGCAGACGGAATAGGAATGGTCTTTCTTACCGTTGTCCTTTATTTCAATGACACACAAAGGAGACACAAGATATTCTCGAAAATGTCGTACAATTATCATTCATTTAAAGAAGTATTTCGATTGGGAACGCCAATTGTGCTTCAAGGAGTTTTGGCATTATCGACATGGACTGTTTTCTTTGTGTGGATTGAACAAATAGGAAAATTCGAGCTAACCGTATCTCAAAATATAAGGGCTTTATATTTCCTTGCTTTTGTTCCTGTATGGGGTTTTGGAGCTACCGCAAAGACTTATGTAAGCCAGTATGCCGGCAGACAGGAATTTAAAGAAATAAAAATCATTATTCGGAAGATTCAATTATTAACTGTCGTTTTCCTAATTGTTTTTTTCCATGGAGCTATTTTATACCCTGAAACCATGATTTCATTGGTGAATCCTAATCCTGAATACATGCAACAAAGCGTAGCTATTTTACGCTTCACATTTGGATCTGTCTTAATTTGTGGTGTTGGGAGTGTTTATTTCCACTCTATTAATGGAACGGGGAACACACGCTACACGTTTTATGTGGAAGGCATCACTGTTGTACTATATATTATATCAGCGTATTTATTGATAAAAATCTATAAGGTTGAATTATTCTGGGTGTGGTCCGTAGAATATATTTATTTTGGTTCAATAAGCTTATTTTCTTTTATTTATATGCGCTTTTTCAATTGGCAGAAAAAACAGATTTAAATTATGGGTCGATTTAGTATCGTCTTTATGGGAACACCGGAATTTGCAGTATCTGTTATTAAGAAGCTGTACAATGAAGAAATTGAAATCAAAGCTATAGTTACTGCACCCGACAAGCCTGCCGGAAGGGGGCAAAAATTAAACCAGAGTGAAGTAAAGAAATTCGCAATTGAGAAAAAACTGAATATACTTCAACCTGAAAATCTAAAAGACGCCTCATTTATTGAGAATTTAAAGGAGTTGGACGCTGATCTGTTTGTGGTTGTCGCATTTCGTATGTTGCCGGAATCCGTTTGGAGCATACCAACTTTTGGTACTGTCAACCTACATGCCTCCCTGCTGCCAAACTATAGAGGAGCTGCCCCAATTAATTGGGCAATAATTAATGGTGAAACCGAATCTGGTGTCACTACTTTTTTCATAGAGAAAGAAATCGATACAGGACGTATAATAGACCAAAAAAAAGTACAAATAGGAGAAAATGAAACTGCAGGAGATCTATATAATAGCCTGATGCAAAAAGGGGCAGATCTGATGTATGAAACAGTTCAGAAAATTTTCGATGGAAAAGTTACATCAGTGGAACAATCCGAGTTGAATTTGACCGATATTAAACCGGCACCGAAAATATTTCGCAACAATTGCAAGATCGATTTTTCACTATCGGTTAGCCAGGTGCATAATTTTTGCCGTGGGCTCTCTCCTTCTCCAGCGGCCTGGTGCAATTTATTGAATCACGAAAAGAACGAAATTAAAATATACAAACTGTTCGCAACAAAAAAAACCACGATTAGATGCGCTTCTTCTCTAAAATTAGTACGAACAGCAAATGGAATTTTATTTCCGTGTGACGATTATTACTTATTGGTCACTGAGATTCAACCTGAAGGCAAACGAAGAATGACATTCAATGAATTTCTTGCAGGAAATACCGTTGAAAACATGGTTTTATTCGGTAATTCGGAGTAATATCATTATAACGACTATTTTTATTAAATCGTCAGAAAAGCCTTTAAAAACGATGATTTCAGGCATGTTTATGAACAAATTGACGCTTTTATCCACAAAAGGAGCGTTTTTTTCTCTAAAAGACTTGCGTAGCAAGGATTTTACAATATATTTGCTATGACAATATTTTTTTAAATAACTAAAAAAACCAAACTATGAACAAAGCAGAATTAATTGATGCGATTGCATCGGATGCTGGATTATCTAAAGCAGATGCTAAAAGAGCACTAGACGGATTTGTTGGAGCAACAACAAGTGCATTAAAAAAAGGAGATAGAATCTCTCTAGTTGGATTTGGATCTTTCTCTGTATCTAACCGCGCTGCTAGAATGGGCCGTAACCCGCAAACAGGACAAGAAATTCATATTGCTGCAAAAAACGTTGTACGTTTCAAAGCAGGTTCTGAGCTATCTGGAAAGGTTAACTAATTAGACCAAAAAGAAATTAAAGGGAATCGAAAGGTTCCCTTTTTTTTTGAACTTTAATTCAATGACAGAGAACGACAAAGTACTGGAGAATTTCTATAATATCATTTCCGAAAACAAACAGGAAATGTATGATAGAATCGCTTTTGATCGCACTAGATACATCACTGTAGTAATGGAAAACATTATGAAGAACCATAATGCTTCCGCTGTTTTGCGGACCTGCGATTGTTTTGGGATTCAGGACCTGCATGCAATAGAAAAAAATCAGACATATGAAATCCAGAGAGACATTGCAAGAGGTGCCGATAATTGGGTTGATGTTCATTCACATACTAAGGGAGAATTACCATCTATTGAATGTTTAAATAATTTAAAAAAAAAGGGGTACACTTTGGTTAGTACATCTCCCCACGCAAATATGAAAATAAATGATGTGCCACTGGACAACCCTATAGCTCTTGTATTCGGGACAGAATATAAAGGAATTTCAAAAGAAGTAGAAACTTTGTCAGATTACAGCGTATGCGTTCCTATGTACGGATTTACCGAGAGTTTCAATATCTCTGTTTCGGTTGCCCTGGCACTGAATATTTTACGAAACAGACTTGAAAACTCTGAATTAAACTGGAGGCTGAGCTTTGAAGAGCAGGTAAAACTCAAAATTCAATGGTGCACCACAATAATTCGAAATGGAAAGAATGTTGAGCAAGAAATCAGAAAACGAATTTTCGAAAAAGAATAATATATTTGTACTCGTAAATAAACGATAACAATTTAAATAAAAAAACAATGGGCAAAGGAGATAGAAAAACGAAGAAAGGAAAAAGAACAATAGGTTCTTACGGAGTTTCAAGAAAACGTAAAAGCTCTACACCAGTTGTAATTTCAAAACCGAAGAAAAAGAAGGCAGTTGTTAAGACCAAAACAACAAAAGAGGTTGATCCAGTTGAAGCTATAGCAACAAAAAAACCTGCAGCTAAGAAAACTACTGCAAAAAAACCTGCAGCTAAGAAAACTACTGCAAAAAAACCTACAGCTAAGAAACCTGCAGCATCGAAAGCTAAAGAATGAGGTACTCGCCACTAATGTGGGTAGTTTTTTTCTTCTTTATTTCTTAATACTGAATCAAAATGAAACATAATTTCGGAGCAGGACCATGCATCTTACCTCAAAATGTATTCAAGCAAGCGGCAGATGCCATTTTAAACTTTAATGGGCTTTCCATTCTGGAAATATCACATCGAAGTGCAGATTTCGTTAAAGTGATGGAAGAAGCACAAGATCTTGTTAAAAAAGCACTCAATGTTCCAACCGGTTATACCATATTATTTCTGCAAGGAGGTGCTTCGCTAGGATTCACAATTGCAGCTTTAAATATGATCCGAGAAACGGAAAAAGCAGGTTATATAAATACTGGATCCTGGGCTAAAGGAGCAATTAATGAAGCTAAAGCGTTGGGTATAGATGTTAACGTGTTTGCGTCTTCTGAGGATAGAAATTTCGCTTATATCCCTAAAAATATTGTTCTACCAAATGATGTTGATTTCATTCACTACACCTCCAATAATACGATATTCGGGACTCAATTTAAAACGACTATGGACACATCGCTACCAGTTGTATGCGACATGTCATCTGATATTTTTTCCAAACCTGTTGCCGTTTCTGAGTTTGACATAATCTATGCAGGTGCACAAAAGAATCTCGGACCGGCAGGAACCACATTATATATTGTAAAGGATGATGTTCTTGGAAAATCAAAAGCCAAGTTCATGCCCAAATATTTGAATTTGAAAAATCATGCAGATAAAGGTTCGATGCTGAACACACCTCCAGTTTTTTCAATATATACCGCAATGCTTAATTTACGAGATCTGCTTGAACGAGGTGGCGTAGAAAAGGCAGCTTTTAGAAACGAGCAAAAAGCAACACTTCTATACAACGAAATTGATGACAACCCACTTTTTACAGGAACAGTTGCACAAGAGGATAGATCATTAATGAACGTTACATTTCTTTTAAATGAAGATTCGCTCAAAGAAGATTTTGATACATTATGGAATGGTGCAGAAATTATCGGATTAAAAGGACACCGGTCTGTAGGTGGTTACAGGGCCTCAATGTACAACGCTTTACCTCTTGAAAGTGTGAGGGTGTTAACAGATGTAATGAAAGAGCTTACTAGGACAAAAGGATAATTATGAAAGTATTAGCAAACGATGGAATATCCGAAACAGGTCAGCAGGCCTTAGAAAAGGCCGGGTACACCGTTATAACGGAAAAAGTGAATCAGGATGATTTAATAGAAACTATAAATCGAGAAAATATTAATGTTCTGCTGGTTCGAAGTGCGACAACCGCACGACAGGATATGATTGATGCGTGCCCGAACCTTCAATTGATAGGTCGTGGTGGAGTTGGTATGGACAATATTGACGTTGAATATGCCCGAAATATTGGTAGAACAGTAATAAATACACCAGCAGCGTCTTCACAATCCGTTGCAGAATTGGTATTGGGCCATTTACTGGCAATTTCACGCTCGTTACATCACTCATATAAAAATATGGAAGCGGGAGATTTCAAATCTTTGAAGAAAAAATATGGTAAAGGTGTCGAATTGAGAGGGAAGAAACTGACAATTGTTGGTTTTGGCAAAATTGGTCAATCACTTGCTACTTACGCAATTGGATGTGGCATGGATGTCACTGCGGTAGACATGCATTCAGGAATAATAGAATTGGACATTCAGCTCGGTAATAATTTATCCGTAAAAACTTCAATAACACCCACAAAAGACCTATCTGCTGCAATTTCGGATGCCGATTATATATCCTTACATGTTCCGAAGCAGAAAGATGGTGCAGCTGTAATCGGTGCCAATGAATTTGAGGCAATGAAACAAGGAGTAAGAATTGTGAATACCGCGAGAGGAGGTGTTATTGACGAAAACGCCCTTCTGGATGCATTGGAAAGTGGAAAGGTTGCCGCAATGGCATTAGATGTTTATGAAAATGAACCGAACCCCAGAAGGGAACTATTGAAACACGATAAAATAGCATGCACACCTCACGTTGGAGCAGCTACAGTTGAGGCTCAAAATAGAATTGGAACTGAATTGGCCGAAGCTATAATTGCTAAATTCGGAACGAAATAAGTAGTTTTCAGTTAATGGCAAAGTTACGTCCATTCAAGGCGCTAAGACCAATCCGGGATAAAGCACATCTGGTAGCTTCTCTGCCCTATTATGCATATAAAAAAAATGTGCTTAAGGCTATGCTACAAGTCAATCCATATCTCTTTTTGAATATTATTAACCCTGAATTTAAAAGCAAAATAAAAACAGAACCCAATTCTAAAGAACGGTTCATGCAAGTGAGTGAACAATATCAGAAATTTGTAAGCAAAAGAATACTTATTAAAGACGATCAACCGAGCATATATCTTTATCGCCAAACCAAAGGTGATAAAGAGTTTTTAGGAGTAATTGGTGGAGCAAGTGTTGAAGAATACAACAACAATAAAATTAAGAAGCACGAAGCGACATTAACATCAAGAGAAGCTATGTTCACTAATTATCTCGATATTGTTGGTTATAATGCAGAGCCGGTTCTTCTCTCCTATTCTGGAACAGAAGACATCAATAATTTAATGCATCTTAAAATCGAAGAGAGGCCGGAATATGAATTTACAACGACAGATCTTAACAAACATGAATTGTGGATTTTGAATGAATCTGAATCTGCAAAAATGGTGAAAGCTTTCGAAGCACTTGATTCCACCTATATAGCAGACGGACATCATCGCTGCGCTTCTTCAGCTGGTTTAAGCCAACTACGTGCCAACAGAGAACAAACACATTACGAAAATGAAGATTATTTTTTGGCTTTCTTTATTGATGAAACAAATATTCAGATACTCGAATTCAATCGGATAATCAAGACACTCAACGACAATTCTCCTGAAGAAATCATTCGGTTCTTAAAAAAGAATTTTAAAGTAGAACCTCTAAAGAGAGCTAAAAAACCTTCCAAGGTGCATGAAATAAGCATGTGTATCGATAAATCCTGGTACCTGCTCACGTGTAAAAATGAAATCATTGATAGTTCCCACTCCGTTAATTGCCTGGATACAGAATTAGTGACAGAACATGTTTTAAAGCCAATACTTGGTATTAAGGATCTCAAATCAGACGATAAAATCGATTTCATCAGTGGAAACCATCCAATAAGAGAAATTAACAAACGAATGAAAAAGGGAGGTTTCCGAATAGGATTTGTATTTTATCCAGTTAGTATAGGTGCATTGAAAAGAGTAGCTGATAATCAGATGATAATGCCACCTAAATCAACATGGATCGAGCCAAAGATGAGAAGTGGCTTGACCATTTATGATATTAATGAATGATTAAAGAGAATTTAAATAGAATTAATACTGAACTTCCTTCGGATGTATTATTGGTAGCAGTTTCAAAAACGAAAACAGCACAAATGATCCAAACTGCCTATCAAGAAGGGCATAAAGTGTTCGGAGAAAATAGAGTCCAGGAAATGACCGAGAAACATGCCGCATTACCTAAAGACATTGAATGGCATCTTATTGGACATCTCCAAACAAACAAAGTGAAATACATCGCCCCATTTGTATCTTTAGTTCATTCAGTTGATAGCTTAAAGCTGCTGAAGGAAATAAACAAACAAGGGCGTAAATGCGAAAGAACTATTGAATGTCTTCTTCAATTTCATATAGCCGCAGAGGAATCTAAATATGGCCTGAGTCTGGATGGTGCCATGGAAATTTTAGGATCTGAAGAATTTACAGCATTCGAGAACATTTCAATCACTGGAATCATGGGTATGGCAACTTTCACAAACAACAAAGAACAGGTCAGAGAGGAATTCATAACGCTTGAAAATTATTTCAATGTTCTGAAAAGTCATTATTTTAAATTCAATAATAGTTTCAAACATATATCTATGGGCATGAGTAGTGATTACAAAATTGCTATTGAACAGGGCAGCACAATTGTTCGTATAGGTAGCTTAATATTTGGTTCAAGATGAGGTATCTAATTTGTTGTTTATCTGTTTTTTATACTTTTTATAACTGTCATTCTCAGGCAAGCTCAAATGAGGTTGATCTACTCCGTAAAGAGCACAAAGAACACCTTTCTGATACGGCATATGGATATTTAACCCTAAACGAAATAGAACATTTTGAAGGCCTGGATTATTTTGCTTTCGATAGTTCGTTTCAGGTAATGGCCAGATTCACCAAAAAGAAAGGCCGGAGCTTTGAAATGCCCACCTCTACGGATAGAAAACCATGGTACAGAAGATATGGTTTTCTAGATTTTGAAGTAAAAGGAGTTAAATGTCGTTTAGAAGTATACCAGAACCTGGCTTTGAAACAAACCAAAGAATACAAACACCACCTGTTCTTGCCAATGCGCGACAAAACTTCAGCAAAAACAAGCTATGGAGGAGGCAGGTTCTTGGATCTGAGCATTCCAAAAGAAGATTCCCTGATAATTGACTTCAACCTGCTCTACAACCCATATTGCGCTTATTCGGATAGATACTCGTGTCCAATTCCTCCGGCGATAAATACCTTAAATGTAGCAATCGAAGCTGGAGAGAAAACACCTCACGGTCATTGAAACTGTAATTTTTTGGCAATTTTGGATTATATTTGAATATTAGTACAAATCAATGAAAGCAATCGTTTTACTTTCCTTTTTCGCCTTTTCCATTACCAATGGGAATGCGCAGCCATATAAGACCATCAAACCATTCAAACCATATAAATGGATGTTTGGTATCAGTTGGAGCGCGATAGATGATGACGGACGTAAATTTGATGCTCCATTTGACTATGTAACTTCCTGGAATATTCTACCCTATCCTAATAAAATAACTGTTGACAGATATTTCTTATATGGTTGGAGTGCCGAAGCCTCAGCTACATACAATCAATACCTTCCAAACAAAATGATTCAGTGCTCAACTGATGTTACAAGTACATTCTTTTGTTTTGATCTCAATGGTAAATACAGCTTCTATACTAAATATGCACCTCGTTTACGTTGGATAGAACCATATTTCAGCTTCGGAATTGGATACACATACCGATCAAGTGCTCTTGTGGCACAACATGTGCCTACCGTCAATTTAGGTTTTGGTTTGAATTTCTGGTTCCTTAAATATTTGGGAGTACAGCTTCATTCCAACGGCAAGCTAGGAGTGTATCCTGGTTTTTGGGATACCCATACCAATTATTTACAGCATTCAGCTGGATTAGTATTCCGGATCCAATCGTTAAAACAACGACGCAGTGATTTCAGCAGACGAAAAAACAAATGGACTCGGGAGAATCGCCGTTTTAAGCAAAGAAAAGGGCATTAATCTTTTTCGATCTTAATGAACAGCTCAGTTCCAGATCTAGGACTTATGGAATTATAGCAAGGTTCCATTTGGACATGCGAAAAATACAGCTCAAAATAACCCCTATACTCTTCCTGACTTCCTCCAAATGGTGGACCGCCCGGGAATTCTTTATCAAACAATACCCCTATAAACTTACCTCCAGGCTTTAAGAGCTCATACACGTTCTGAGCATATTTTTGTCTATCGCTTGGGTCAATTGCCGAAAAAAATGTTTGCTCAACGATAATATCGTAGCTTCCCTTGTGGTTAAAAAAATCTGCAGAGATGATATGATCAGCAGGAAAATCAGCACACCTTTGTTTCAAGGCAAGCAATGGTTGTTCTGCAAAATCCAATACATAAATGTTCGTAAATCCATTTTGATGCAAATATTCAGCTTCATACGCATTCCCACAGCCCGGAAATAATATCTTGAGCTCTCTGTTCTTTACTTGATCGAAATAAGCCCGAATGGGTGGCGATATGTCTCCAAGGTCCCATCCTGTTCTGTTTTCCGTATACCTTTTTTGCCAAAATCCCGATGATGAATGCTGCATTATATCTTCACTAATTTTATTGTTTCACATCTGCTCTCATTAAATAGCTCTAAATAATAAATTCCAATATCCAAATGAGAAATATCTATTTCAAAATTATCAAATGCTGCTCCCTTCAGAATATAATCACCTCTAGAATCAAAAAGCGTATAATCTACCGATTCTGTTAAATAGCATTCAAACCTGCCGCTTGAAGGATTTGGAAACACGTCAATAGTACTTTTATAAATATTTAGCTCGGTAAAAACGGAGCCTTCATGAATAACCCCAACAGCATCAAGATCGAATCCCCCAGAAACAAATTCAGTTGGATAAGGATCGTTGATAATGTTGTTTTCACTATCGAGTGAACCAAATTGCGGATCAATACTACCGATTACATCTATAAGCTTAATGTGTGTGATATTATTTACATCAAGGCCAACAAGCTGATTCATCTCATCCAAATCGAAAGGTGTTCCATAATTAGCTCTATACTTCCCCGCCAGATTATAAATGTAGCCACAATCTGAAACAGAAAAATTAGTCAATTGTATCGCGGTGGGTATTTCACTGATCGCTTCAAACCTGAAATAATTCACACCGTCGGAGCTAGCTTCCACAAAAGCCAATTCCATATAATTATCCAAAAAACCATTTTCAAAAACAGCGAAATCAGGTCCGGGACCATTAATAATTGGTGCTTGAAAAGACACCACGATCTGACCAGAATCACCCAGAGAAATAACCTCTACTCCATCTGCAGGGCCAGTAGCATCAACCACAGAGCCGTGCGTCACAAGGCCAAGTGCTGTGTTCTGAATGTTAAGGTAGCCCCTATCTATTTCAGCTCCGATTGCCCAATTAACAAAGACCGAAGAATCTTTATGAATTGCTGTAGAACCAGGATAACCTGGAGCAGGAGCAAAAGACTGTCCCTGAACTTTGTTTAACAAAAGACATGAACCTACAAACAAAAGCACAATGGCCTTCAAAATTACCAGTTTATGCCTATTCATAAAATAGAATTTTAGATGGATTCAAGCCAACATGATAGCTGGTTAATTGGTTTCCATTAATGTCGTACTCGTGTATATAGCCAGTATTTGTAAAATTCATCGCATCCATCGCGTAAATTTTATTGCTCACAGGATTGTATTGAACTCCATACAGCGTATTTACATTAAAAGTATTGATATAATTCGAATTGACGATCGTTTCACTGCTGGGGTCAAACAAGGAAACAACTCCCAACCCATTAGAATAATTATAATGATACGTTAAAAACTGCTCGTTCATACTTGAAATACCTGAAACTTCAAATGAAAATTCATCTGCCACAATATCGTTTTGCGAATCTATCCGAACCAATCTTGAAGGGGTTGCTCCATAATCTCCTCTGGCAATAACGTAAACATCTCCATAGGAATCTGAAATTACAGATCCCGGGTTCAATCCAACAGTTATTTTCTGAAGCTCCATATGGTTGACTAAATCGATCACAGATACTGTAGAGTCCATTTGAGGCGTATTCAAACCACCTGAATTAGCAACATACAGCTTATTGTTCGCAATATCGAGTCCCTCAGGATTCGCTCCAACAGGAATACGTTCTACCACACTTAAAGTTGTTGTATCAATTACATCTACAAAACCATCGTAGCAGGTTACATAAGCCTTGGAACCGTAAAAAGCTATTGATCTGGGTTGTTTAGCAACAGTTCCATTTAGCATCTCAATTTGTTTAACAGGAGCAAATGTAGTGGCATCCATTACTTCGATCGTACTTGAAAGAGTAACAACGATATATACCTTTCCGCCGTATTTTTTAAGATCATTGCCTGTATCTCCCAGGTACCTTCCCGCTTTCTCTTCGAACAATTCATTATTAATGTCACCAGTTCCCGTATTTATCCATGACAGTGTTGCGTTATTTTGCTGAAACAAGCCCTCGCATAATACCACCATACCTGAGCTTAAGTTTATTTCAATTGGAGCAGGTTCCGGTTTGTCCTTTTTACAGGAATAAACGAATGGAATAAGGAGTAAAAGGCTAATTAATCGCATAATTCAAAGTTATTAAGTAATTCCGTCCGGGCATGACAAATGATCGTACGTAGGAATAAGACACATCGAGTATATTTTTAATAGTGAACTGAATACGAAAATCATTTCTACGTGCCATTTTAAGTGTGTAATAAACCGACGCATCCGTTGTTAAAAAACCCTCTACCTCGTTTTTCACGATATTTTCATTCAGTGAATAGCGTATGGATATATAACTATTAGAAATTCTCATCCCTGTATTCTTGAAGCGAACAGAAACATCCATATTTGCTGTGTGCATTGGAACATACGCGATTTGATTTCCGTAATTAAAAGAGCCCGGAGTTGCATCTGTTGACCTTTGGTAGGTATAATTCCCTGTAGATCGAAGCTCCCAGTCTTTGTTTTGTTCCCATGTAGCGGAATACATACATTCTGCTCCAAACACATTAACCGTTGATACATTTTGCATCGACCAAACGAATAGATTCTTTGTCGGTATACCCAGTATTTTGTCGCTGATCCTATTAAAAAAAAGATTCGAGCGAATTTGAAGTTTAAGGCTATTTTCAATCGGGGTGATTTCAACTCCATAATTAAATTGATGTGCGGTTTCGGGTTTGAGATCGGAGTTGCCTATATTATTGTAGTACAGCTCATTAAAAGAAGGCATTCTGAACGAGTTACGGTACCATACCTTATGGTAGATCTTAAACTCCCCTGTTTGTTTCGAGAAAAACCCTATAAATGGATTTAACTTAAATATATCATTTGCGCTGTGTGCTGTTTTGTTTCCTTCATTCACATATTGCCCGGAAAGCTGTAGCGTAATACGCCCAACCCCAAGCCAATAGGAAGCACCGAGCAAACCAATTGTATGATAACGATCAGGATTTGAAAAAAGAGAATCACTAGACACTAAATTACTATATGCTTGTTCTACACCTCCGTTAACACTTATATTATTGAATAACCCTGAACGAAACACCACACCGCCTTTCAATGATCTGTTCGTATACGAAACATCTATTCCACCCGAATTATTCAAAAAATCAGGATCAATATATGTTAGATCATTATAATTCCAACTTGAATAGAACCTAATACTTGTTTTCGAAAAATTTACAACAGCATCACCAAACAAATTTTTGTCTTTTCCCATTAGCCGTTCATCTGCGGTTTGATTGTACAAGATCACAGCCCCTGGCAATCCTTGATCTGTATTTGATTGCCTGTACCCTATTCTAAACTTCGCGCTTCTATTTGGACGAAACCCAATAGTTGCACCATAATGATAGTCTTGAAAATCATTATTTTCACGAATACCAAACTCAGTCTCCAGTCCATTCTCATAGCTGTAACCGTAATTACCCCTGGCTCTTCTGAATTTACCAAATGTGCTAACAAAGAATTTTTTAAGACCGTATTTAACACCCAAATATGTATCAAGCTGTCCAAAAGAGCCATATTTTGCACTCGTTCTTAGCTTGAGTGAATCACTTGTGAATACATTTTCAAAAGACTGTATTAATATTGCACTTCCTGCCACTTGTGATGCTACCGACCCCAACATTCCGAACAACCCTCCTGAAGAGACACAAAGACCAACAATATTGTCTGCTTGGACCTGACCAAAATTCACCTGGCTGGATTGCGAATTAGTTAGCGTGAATCCATCCACGTTTGCAACCGTATGCTTGCTGCCAATTGACCGCACATCAATTGTCTTTAATCCACCCAATCCACCATATGATTTTAGATTAACACCTGAAAACTTACCCAGAAGCTCTCCCACATCATGAGCAGCCAATTCAGAAATATCCGCTTCAGTCATAAATTTCATCGAGCTCGAATTTCTCTCTATTAATTCCAATGAAACAGTGACATCTACCGATTCTAAGTTTTGGACAGTATCTTTTTGAGCAAATGAAATAACAGGCACTATCAGCAACATCCCCAATAAAAATTTATTTGCTGTATTTCCCATTATTTCAGAACTACCCTCTCCAAATATGATCTATTCTTAGTGACTATTCTAAGGATATAAACACCTGATTTTATATCTGAAACATCCAAAATTGCAGCACCACTGTAACGTTGTGAAACAACACTATTTCCATTAAGTGAATAAAGTGTTAGTAACCCTTCCCCACCCTCAATTTGAAGTACATCATTAACTGGATTCGGAAAGATTTTTAAATTTTCTTCATTTATATCTGCTAATCCTATCAAATACTGATACGATATATCATCGATCGCAAAATATGTGGGCGTGTTTATATATCCAAATGATACATCCGAAGATTCAAATCGAAAACTTATTTTATTTACATAAAACCCCAATCCTGTGAGATCAATATTTGTCCATTCGTCCACAATATAATCTTGTGCATTATTCGCAAATCGGTAATCAGCCAAATAGAACTCTATGGAATCCTGAATACTGCCAACGTAATCCTCACAGATAACCCAAACTTTAAAAAAGTCCTCCCCATTGGTTCCATCAATTACACCACTGGCATCTGTTTGAG
>Ga0315334_10000419_pt1 | contig 26099 bp, 22 predicted proteins | sample M150034915metaG_FD_205555 | JGI IMG/M metagenome (GOLD analysis project Ga0315334, IMG submission 205555) | Ammonia-oxidizing marine archaeal communities from Monterey Bay, California, United States - M1 500m 34915 | ecosystem: Environmental > Aquatic > Marine > Intertidal zone | place: USA... | reverse complement strand
AGATCATCCCCGTCACACTGGTCCCTGGAGATCAAGTTGATCTGAATTCCAATTTTGCCTCATTTTCTGAGACTCCAAAAATAACCGGTACTAAATGGGCTTCCGTTATGACGGAGTATATGGTACTTTTTTCAAAATTTCAAAACGACCAAAACGAGTTAATGAAACTTCAAGGCACCATGAGCAATGATGAATTATCGAAGAAGTATAGCTCATTGAAGTCTGAATTTGACAAATTTTCGATTGGCAAAATGAATGAGGATCCATCAAATCCGTTTAATATAATTCTCTCTTCTTCAGCCTCTCCCTCATCGGGTTTTCAGGACTGGGATCCGAATAATCTAAAAGTGCTCAAAAATGTTTCAGAGGCATTTTTAACTTCATACAAGGATTCACCGTTGAGCGCAACATTAAGCAATCAGGTGTACCAGGTTGAGATTGCTTATAATAAATATTTGGCGGATAATTCTGGTACAAGGGTCGCTCCAGATATTACGCTTAATAACCCCGAAGGAGAAGAAATTAAACTATCGTCACTACGAAATAATTACGTTCTTATTGACTTTTGGGCATCTTGGTGCGGTCCATGCAGAAAGGAAAGTCCCAATGTCGTTCGTATGTATGATAAATATAAGGATAAGGGCTTCACCGTTTATTCTGTTTCTCTGGACGACAATGTTGAAGCATGGAAAGCTGCGATAGCTTCTGACGGATTGACATGGCCCAATCACGTTAGCGATTTATTGAAATGGAGTTCCCCTCTACCCCAATTGTTTGGTTTTGAAGGTATTCCGTACACCGTACTCATCGATAAAGAGGGGAAAATAATCGGAACAGGTCTGCGTGGGACTAGTTTGGAACAAAAATTGAAAGAAATATTCGAAATTTAATTATTGTAAATTATGAAAAACACATTACTTCTGTATTTTATTTGTTTCTCATCATTCTTATGGGGGCAAATTAACATTAAGGTTAGCGGGAATATTTTTAATGCACAAGCCGATTCGGTATATATTGCTCAGTTCTTTGGAACGCATTATGTTACTCATGTTGCTTCAAAATTCAATGAAGACGGAACATTTGAAATAAACAGTACGGTTCCAAATCCCGATTACTATGTCCTTCGAGTTGGCAATCAGAATATTAACCTGATTCTCAGAGACAAATGCGACATTAAAGTATATGGAGATGGCGGCAATCTTGATCAATTTGTAAATATTGTGAATTCTGCAGAATCCTCCGCAATGTATAAATACCTTAAGATTATTAATGCCTGGAAGTTCAAAAGCGATTCTGCAACACGCTTACTGAAAGCAGATGCAACTCAAGGAGAACAGATCAATAAAAAAATGGGAGCTGAATATCAAAAATTCCAGGGAGAACAAAAGGCATTTATTGCCAGAAACGCAAATTCAGCTGCTTTATATGCTGCAATCGGCTCCATAGATCCACGCAATGATTTTGCTACATATGAATCTGTTGTGAAACAACTTGTAACGTGTTTTGGTATATCACCGAGTATTAAAAATCTGGAAAAAACCTATTTGGGAATGAAGCAAAAGGCTCTGGTCAATGATAAATTTGCTCCGGGAAAAATAGCACCTGATTTTGAGGAAGCCTTGCCGGACGGTACTTTAATGAAATTATCGGATCTCAGAGGCAATATTGTGCTCCTTGATTTTTGGGCATCGTGGTGCAAGCCATGCCGTAGAGAAAATCCACACGTTGTAAAATTATATGAAAAATATAAAGACAGAGGTTTCACCGTTATGAGTGTTTCACTCGACAAAGCGAAAGCGAATTGGTTGGCTGCAATAGAACAAGACAATCTATCCTGGCCCTATCATGTAAGCGATCTAAAATTTTGGTCAAGTAAAGCTGCAAAATTATATGGGGTATCCGGAATTCCTTTTACCGTATTGATCGACAAAGAAGGTAAAATTATTCGAACAAGGCTACGTGGTGTTGATCTAGAAAACGAATTAGCCCGGATATTGGGCGAATAAAAATGGAAACAAAAGCAAAGAAGATCTATCTGGCATCCGATTTTCATTTAGGTGCTCCTAATTACGAAGAAAGCCTTATTCGTGAAAAAAAAATAGTTTCCTGGCTTAGCCATATAGAAGATCAGGCAAGCGAAATTTTTCTGGTTGGCGATGTTTTTGATTTTTGGTTTGAATACAAACGAGCCATTCCTAAGGGCTTTGTGAGGTTACAAGGAAAAATTGCTGCGTTGACAGATAAAGGCATTCCTGTACATGTTTTTATGGGTAATCACGACATGTGGATGTTCGACTACCTGCCAAAAGAGCTGGGAATTAAATTGCACGACAAACCTATTCAAAGAACATTTTTCGGGAAGGATTACTTCATTGGTCATGGTGATGGCCTGGGCCCGGGCGATAAAGGATATAAAATACTTAAAAAAATTCTCAGAAACAGGTTTTGTCAGTGGTGCTTCGCTCGATTGCATCCTAATTTCGGCATTTGGCTTGCAGAAAAGACATCAAAAACGAGCAGAGTGCATACCGGGGCTACCGATGAAAAGTTCCTTGGAGAAGAAAAAGAATGGCTCATTCACTTTTGTCGAGAAGAATTGAAAAAGAAACATTTCGATTATTTTGTTTTTGGTCATCGACATCTCCCGTTGGAATTTGACCTTTCAAGCAACTCTAAATACTTTAACTTGGGAGAATGGATCCATTACTGCACGTATCTAGTTGTCGATGAGAATGGTACTACCTTGAAAAAATGGGAATAATGGTTATACCCCGGGCATGCCGCTACCTTTCATCTGCTGCATCATCTGCTTCATGTTCTTGGGATTGCTCATCATTTTCATCATCTTCTTTGTATCACCGAACTGTTTCATCAGCTTGTTGACCTCCTGAATATCTCTCCCACTACCCTTTGCAATTCTATTTTTTCGTGCACCATTAATTATTTCAGGGTGCTCTCTTTCTTTTAAAGTCATCGAATAAATGATTGCCTCAATGTGTTTGAAAGCATCATCCTCAATTTCAACACCCTTCATTGCTTTGCCCATGCCGGGAATCATCCCCATCAGATCTTTAACATTTCCCATTTTCTTAACCTGTTGTAGCTGCCCGAGAAAATCGTTGAAATCAAACTGATTCTTCTTGATCTTCTTTTGAAGCTTTCTAGCCGCTTCTTCATCAAATTGTTCTTGTGCTTTTTCAACCAAAGAGACTATGTCGCCTTTACCAAGAATTCTATCCGCCATTCTTGCTGGATAAAACACATCAAGGGCATCCATTTTTTCTCCGGTTCCAACAAATTTGATCGGTTTATTTACAACAGATTTAATTGAGAGTGCGGCACCGCCACGTGTATCACCATCCAGTTTGGTAAGAACAACTCCGTCAAAATTTATCCGTTCATCAAACGTTTTAGCCGTATTAACGGCATCCTGACCAGTCATTGAATCAACAACGAAGAGTGTTTCAGTAGGCTGAACTGCATCTTTAATGTCTGAAATTTCATTCATCATCTGCTCATCAACAGCCAAACGTCCGGCAGTATCAATTATAACAACATTAAACCCTTTACTTTTTGCGTGTTGTACTGCATCCTTTGCAATGCGTACGGGGTTCTTTTCTTCTTTATTTGAAAAAACCTCTATTCCTAACTGTTCACCCAATACGTGAAGCTGGTCAATTGCTGCCGGTCGATATACATCACAGGCAACCAATAATGGGTTTTTGCCGGATTTATCCTTTAAATAACTCGCCAGTTTTCCAGAAAAGGTTGTTTTTCCAGATCCTTGAAGTCCAGACATTAAAACAACCCCGGGATTCCCCTTCACGTTTATCTCTACCTCGTTTCCCCCCATCAAAACCACCAGCTCTTCATGACAGATCTTTATCATTAATTGCCCTGGTGAAATAGAAGTCAATACATTTTGACCTAATGCTTTTTCCTTAACGGTTGTAGTAAAATCCTTGGCGGTTTTATAATTAACATCCGCATCCAGTAATGCCCTTCGGACTTCCTTAAGTGTTTCTGCAATATTAATTTCGGAGATTTGTCCCTGACCTTTTAAGACTTTGAAGGCCCTATCGAATTTTTCCGTTAAATTTTCAAACATATTTATTGTGATTTCAAGCTACAAAAGTAAGAAAAACAGATTGTTTTTGATAATAAAACCGATAGTGGCTTTTTAACCGATATATATGGGCTCTTATTCACGCTGCCCAATTATCCAACCTTTTCAGGGACATACACAAGCCATAATCCGTTTTCATTATCCTACTGTTGATACTTCGTTTATTGACAAGACCATTCGTATGCTATAATTCAGGATATTTGAACTATGTTATTGAACAGAATCTGGCTTGGCATGTTTTTGATTGCCGGAATTGTGGCTGCAAGTAAACTTATTTTCTGGTACGACACAGAAATTTTCAAAAGTTTGGTTGACGCACTGTTTTCAGCAGCCGATACTGGCTTTACTCTTTCGCTTTCCCTGACAGGAATACTATGCTTCTGGATGGGAATTATGAAGATCGGCGAAAATGGCGGAGCAGTTCGTGGATTGACACGAATGGTTTCTCCTTTATTCTCAAAATTGTTTCCGGAGGTTCCAAAGGACCACCCGGCCAATGGCGCCATGATGATGAATTTTAGTGCGAACATGCTCGGACTGGACAATTCGGCTACACCACTTGGTTTAAAGGCAATGAAAGAGCTGCAAACACTTAATCCCAGCAAGGATAAAGCATCAAACGCTCAAATAATGTTCCTTGTTCTTAATACTTCAGGCCTCACAATAATACCGGTTTCTATATTTGCGCTCCGTGTTGAGTCCGTATCGCCGACAAGTGTCTTTCTGCCTATTCTGATTACTACCTTTATTTCTTCCTTGTTCGGTTTGATTCTGGTTTCAATTATACAGAAGATAAATCTGTTCAATAAAGTTGTTATAGCCTACATTGGCTCCTTGGCGGCATTGATCGCATTATTAATTTATTATGTATATAACCACCCCGAACACAGCGATGTAATATCAAATGTGGGGGGGAACTCGATCATCTTTCTGGTAATAGTGGCTTTCATGGTTCTTGCTATGCGCAAAAAAGTAAATGTATATGAATCCTTTATTGAAGGAGCCAAGGAAGGGTTTAATGTTGCGATAACAATTATTCCTTATCTTGTTGCAATGCTTGCAGCTATTGCTGTTTTCAGAGCCTCGGGGTCGCTCGGTGTGATCCTTGAAGGGGTTAAAACTGCAGCATTATATATTGGTATTACAGTCACAGAATGGATTGATGCATTACCTGTTGCATTCATGAAACCTCTAAGCGGTGGTGGGGCACGTGGTGCTTATGTTGAAGTTATGAGTAATTTTGGTATTGATTCGATGCAAGAAAAAATTGCTGCCACAATGCAGGGTAGCACGGAAACAACATTTTATGTGTTGGCAGTGTATTTTGGCTCTGTAAACATTAAAAACACAAGATATGCTGCAGGAGCCGGTTTGATGTGTGATCTGGTCGGTATCGTTGCGGCAATTCTTATATCCTATTTATTTTACGGTAATGGCTAACTGGTTCAGAAAAAAACGCAAGTACTCAACGGAAGATTTAACCAAAGCCGAAGTTAAACCCATTGACTATCCGGCTAAAATAATATTGGCCTGGGGCAAAGCAATTCAAGGGAACGACGATATATTATTTTGGTTGAAAGACAATGGGTATCCCGAGCTCGTAATGGCAACGTATGCCATTTATCTTAAAGAAGATGCTCGAGTTTGGCTGCAAAAGAACGGTTATCCACACCTAATGGCAATGATCAATGCAGCAGAGGGCAATGAAAGTGCTCAAAAATGGTTACTCACCCACAATTACGAACTTTTATATCATATAGCAATGGCAGTTGAAGCCGAAAAGGACAGCTTTGACTGGCTGGGAAAAAATGCACCAGTGGATATTTTCCTATTGGCAAAGTCGATCAAGATAGTAAAGGATAAAATTGAAGAAAATCATAATGATATCCATACTTTCAGACGAGATGCGTAGGAACGGGGTAGTTTCACATTTTGTTCTTAATTTTGCGTGTTCATATTGAAATATAGTTATGATTCTTGGAAAGAAACTTGTTGTAATTCTACCGGCCTATAATGCCTCTAAAACGTTACGTAAAACCTATAATGAAATTCCGTTTAATATTGTTGATGATGTCGTTTTGGTGGACGACAAAAGCACCGACAATACAGCAGAACTTGCAATGGAAATTGGAATTGAACATGTGATCAGTCACAAACAAAATTTAGGTTATGGCGGAAATCAAAAGTCGTGTTACAATAAAGCACTTGAATTAAATGCAGATATAGTGGTAATGCTTCATCCTGACTACCAGTATACTCCAAAATTAATTGAAAGTATGGCATACATCATTGCCAGAGACGTATATCAGGTTGTCATCGGCTCCAGAATTCTTGGGAAAGGAGCACTGAAAGGTGGTATGCCGAAGTATAAGTACATCGCAAATAGATTTTTAACATTGGCACAGAATATTTTAATGAATCAGAAGCTCTCCGAATACCATACCGGTTACAGAATGTTCTCGGCAAAAGTTCTCAACGATGTTAACTACAACATAAATTCAGACGATTTCATCTTCGACAATCAAATGCTGGCACAGATATGCTATAAAGGATACGATATTGCCGAAGTTACCTGTCCGACAAAGTATTTTGACGAAGCCTCTTCGATCAACATTTCCAGAAGTACAACATATGGCCTTGGTGTGCTCGGTGTTTCCTGGCTGTATTTATTTAATAAAATTGGAATTGTTAAATCTAAAATTTTCCATACTTAATGAAGGCCGCTAAATTTTTGATGAAATTCACTTGGAAGCTAATTGCTATAACAGTATTAGTGATCTTTTTTTTCACCTCTCTACTTTATGTGAATACAACAATTTACAACTTTCCCGAGACAGAAAAATTTTCTGGTAATGAGCTCTACAATCCGTATAAGATGCTTCCCGACTCTTCGTATCGTGCAAATTTCCATGCTCATTCAATTGCATGGGAGGGAGTTACGAATGGGCACAATACAGAAAAGGACTTATTTGACGGATATTCTCAAAAAGGCTACGATATAGTTGGGATTTCCAATTATCACAATATCAGTACATATGCTCAAGAACACTCTGATTTATACATTCCCGTATACGAACACGGTTATAACATCTTTAAATCTCATTATTTATCGCTTAATAGTAATCAGGTGTCGTATTTTGATTACCCCCTTTTTCAGATGACATCGCACAAACAGAAGATCATCGAAAATCTTAAATCAAATAATGCTATTGTCTGCATGGCACACCCAAAATTTGCCGGTGGGCGTACTTTTCAAGACATGCAATATCTGGTTAATTATGAATTTACAGAAGTGCTCAATCATTACAGAACTTCTGATGAATACTGGGATGAAGCACTTACTGCAGGCAAGCTTACATGGATCATGGGCAATGACGACACACATGATGTTGTTAATGAGCCAACATTTTTAATATGGAACATTATTCACAGTGCGGACCGAAATTCAGACTCGATAATGAAATCGATGGTAGCCGGAAAGAACTACGCTGTTAAAAGCAACGATGGCACATGTGACAATTCGTTGAACTACTGTATAATCAAAGGCAATGATTCCTTCACTGTTCAATTTGAAAACACGGTCGGAACAATCGAATTCATTGGAGACGGTGGTGCTATCAAGAAAATCGATTCTAACGTGAGAGAATCGAGCTACACCTTTAAGCCACAGGACACGTATATAAGAGTAGTAGCAAAAGACGAGCACAGCTCGATCTATCTTAACCCAATTGTGCGATATGACGGAAAAAATATTCCTTTAAACACGAACCTGAAAGTTGCCTCTAATTTGTTTAAAACGTGGCTGTTTCGAATTACACTAATTTTGATATCGTTCGGTTTATTGATATTGACACGAAAAACAATTCTTCGCTAAATGAACAAATTTCTGGACAAGCTTACAGCCAACAACAAATTAGCGATTCTCTTTTTGTCCGGTTTATCCCTTTTCTTCTTTGCCGGTTTAGGATTGGTTCATTTGTTCGACTGGGATGAAATCAATTTTGCTGAATCTGCCAGAGAAATGATCACTACAAGTGATTACATGAGGGTACAGATCAACTATATTCCGTTCTGGGAGAAACCGCCATTCTTCTTTTGGCTTCAGGTTTTATCGATGAAACTATTTGGAATTAACGAGTTCGCTGCACGATTCCCAAATGCCCTGTTTGGCCTCATATATCTATTAACGTTTTATTTTATTGGGAAAAAACACTTTTCAAGTAAATTCGGAATACTCTGGGCCCTGCTGTTTTTCGGATCATTGTTACCGCATATATATTTTAAATCCGGCATTATAGATCCGGTATTTAATTATTTCATATTCATGTCATTGTACTTTTTACTCTTGGTACTGGGTAAGAGCAATGAACACATCAACCGAAATGCCCTGCTTTCAGGCGTATTCAGTGGGCTCAGCGTTTTAACTAAAGGTCCTGTAGGGTTTTTATTGCTCGGCCTTACATTACTGGCGTACCTGGTAATTAAAAAATTCAAACCATTTCCCCGGTTGAAATACATACTTATCTTCTTTGGCGGATTTCTACTTGTTGTAAGTACCTGGTTGTGTATAGAGCTTTACCAGAACGGAACGGAAAATATGGTGAAGTTCATCGAATACCAATTAGGATTGTTCAGCTCTAACGTAGCAGGACACGAACAACCATTTTACTACCATTTCGTTGTTGTCTTTTTCGGGTGTTTTCCAATGTCTATACTTGCACTCCCTTCATTAAGAAGAAAAACTATTGAAACTCCTTACGACATGCGTATCTGGATGCTTTGTTTGTTCTGGACCGTTATGATCCTCTTTAGTATAACAACCACCAAGATCGTGCATTATTCCTCCATGACGTATATACCCTTATCGCTGCTTGCGGCATTTTTTCTGTATGGAATGATTGAGAAAAATAAACCGATCCGAAGCTCATTAACCACAATTTACTTAGTCATTGGCGTTCTGCTGGGAATTATTTTCACAGCACTACCTATCTTATTACAATATAAGGAAGTACTCTACCCTTACATAAATGATCCTTTCGCTAAGGACTCTTTAAGCACAGAAGTTCTATGGACAGGATACGAACTATTAATAGGTATTTTCTTCCTTTCAATTGTAGTAACCGCATATGTGTTTTTGCGGAGGGGTAGCTTAGTCAAGGGAATAATTACAAGCACTATGGGTGCAGCAATTACACTGCTATTAGTACTGATTTTTATTGTTCCTAAAATAGAGGCATTCACTCAGGGCCCCGCTATCAAAATGTATGAAGGGCTTCTTGATGAAGATTGCTACATTGAAACCAGAGGATTCAAAAGCTATGCACAATATTATTACTCAAATTCGTCAATGAGACAAAAAGACATAGAATGGATGTTAACAAGTGAATCAATAGATAAACCCATATATCTTGTAACTAAATCGAACAATTTTGAATTGGATTCCTACCCAAAATTTATTGAAATAAAAAGGGAAGGCGGGTTCAAGCTATACAAAAGGGAATTCTAATAATTGTAATCTATTTCTACAGCTGTAGCACCTTTTCCATATTCTGTGAAATCTGCATCATAATAGCGCATCCCTCCTATTTTTTCAAGATATTTTCGTACTTCATACCTTAAAATTCCTTCACCAACCCCATGAATCACAATTATTTTAGGAATTGATTTGCTTCTGGCTTTTTCTACATGTTTCCGTAAAGCACTTAACTGAGCCGCCAAAATTTCAGCGCTAGGTAGATCTGAACTAGAGACTACTGACTCTTTTATATGAAGGTCTATCTCCCAATTATTTTCGGGTTTTCTCTGCTTTATTTTCTTGTTTTTCTTGACTGCATTAACGCGGTTCGTACTACTTTTCTGTTTTATAATGGAAATATCCAGATCATCTATAGAATACTCTTCTGCCAAAACAGGAGCAAGCTCTCTTCCAAGGTAAACACGTTCAAAGCCATTTTCATCTTCAATAACATAGCGACCACTATCGTTAATCGATTTAATAACTCCATGCCCTTGCTCACGCAAAAAGACAACTTTTTGACCAATTTTAAAGTACATAGTTAGCCAAGAACCAATTTAGATCGACAAGATAAAATAATAGAACCGGAGTTATAAAGGACAGCACCCACAAAAATAGTATTCCGCATCGAAATAATAAGGAGGCATCTCTTTTAAGAGGGGCTACCAAAACATTGTTTACTTGACTCGCGATGACTGAGTCAGACTCTTCTGAAGCAGCCTGATCAACATATTTTTGCAATGCCGGAGTATGATTTAAGACAATGTTTTTAATGGTAACAAAATCTTTATTACTCAATAATTTGTAGGTTGTAGAATAATTGACGGCTTCATCTTTAAGTTCTTTATGTACTTGAAACCTTTTTTGAAGGGCCCTGACCCTAAAACCCATAAAAAATCCAAAGAGCATAATTATATAACTACTGATAATCCAGCCAAATGCTATCATAAAAAGAGACGAAAGGAAGGCAAATATCATCAAAAACAATTCATATTTCTTCTTAAGAAACAACTTAAACAATTGACCTCCGTCCAATGGATCAAGCGGCAAAAGGTTTATAATATTTAATAACAGGAACAACAAGGCAAGCGTCATTAACCAGGGTGATTCTATCTCTGATGCGTACCAAACCAAAATAGAACCAATTACCATTCCCGGAAATGGTCCGGCTCCTGTCACAATCATGCTTTCTTTTTGTGAATATGTCGCTTTACTACCCTGAACAAATGCCCCCATTAAAGGCACAAATAACATTCGTACATTTTTATACTTAAAAAATTTCATGGTTAAGAAATGACCGAGCTCATGAATTATCAAAACGATCAGCAAATAGAGAACAAATTTAAATTCGTTTCCAAGAATAAGAAGAAAAACCAAGACAAACAATACCATCGAAAAAATGGTAACGGATAATCCCGTTTTTTGCTTGGGTTCAACTAACTCAGGCTTTTTTGGATATAAATCATACTTCTCCATATTACATAAATATATTGAGAAATATTGGAACTATAATTATAACGAAATCACTTTATTTCAAAGTTTGGCAAAGTCTTTTGCGAAATATGTCAAAATTCCATCTGCTCCCGCCCTTCTTATACTCAATAACATCTCGCTCATTGCATCTTCATAATCGAGCCATCCTTTCTCACTTGCAGCATATATCATAGCGCATTCGCCACTTACATTATATGCCGTAATAGGAATATCAAAATTCTCTTTCAACGCATGTATTATATCTAAATAACACAACGCGGGTTTCACCATCATAATATCTGCTCCTTCTTCTAAATCGAGCTGCGCTTCAAGTAAGGCTTCACGTCTATTTGCTGGGTTCATCTGATACGTCTTCTTGTTGCCACTCTTTGGTGCTGAAGCCAGGGCATCTCTAAAAGGCCCATAAAATGCACTTGCGTATTTAGCCGTATAGGCCATGATACTGACATCCTTGAAATTATTGTTGTCCAATGCCTCACGCAAAAAACCAACCCTGCCATCCATCATGTCGCTAGGTCCAATAATATCGATACCGGCCTGCGCCTGAGCAATTGTCATTTTCCCTAATATTGGAAGTGTCTCATCATTGAGGATAATACCATTTTCGACCAATCCATCATGTCCATCTGAAGAGTACGGGTCCATTGCAACATCACTCATTAATGATATATGTGGGAATTCTTGCTTAATCTTTGAAATTGCATCAAGGTAGAAATTGTCATCCGAATAACTATAGGTCGCAGTTTTATCCTTTAATGATTCTTGCACGACAGGAAATAGAACAAACTTGTCCAAACCAATATTTATACAGCTTTCAAGCTCTGGCAAAATCATATCCAAAGACCATCGAAAATTGTTCGGCAATGATTTAATCTCGTTTTTGATTTTTTTACCATCCTCAATAAAAAGAGGATAAATTAGGTTTTCAACTCCTAATTTTGCCTCTTGCACCATTGTTCTCAAAGCATGAGACTTTCTATTTCTTCTTGGTCTAATATTCATCTTAATTCCGTCTGTAAACAAAATTAACAATTCGCATTGAATAACAGTATTTTTGCTACATTTACAATTACTATAATCAGTACTTATGATAAAGGAAAAACCACTAATTCTATTGCTTATAGGTATTTTCAGCCTGGCCTCGATAGTTTCGTGCAATAACGATGACACGCAGGACCAAATTACTATTGACGATGAAATTTTCGATCCAAATAGTTCACTGAACACAATTTTCGATGGTAAAATTTTTAGTATACCTTCTCCCGTTCAAACCGCGTACCTCATTAAGCAATTGGATCTACCATTCGATGCAACGTTGCTAATTGATAATTCAAATGACGGTGAGTACGTTTCAGAGTTTAAGCAGGCTTTAAATCTTGGGATGTACGGAACAGATCTGGGTTACTCCACGCTTTACAATCAAAAGAGCGCGACAATGAAATATTTGACTTCAGTTGAAAAACTAGCTAGTGAGCTTGGATTGGATGCTGCTTTTGATACTGGCTTTTTATCTTCTTACGATGAAAATCGCCAGGAAGATTCTCTCATTTTATTGATGTCGGACGCGTTTAGGCAAGCCGACAACTTTCTGAAAAGAGCCAATCGAAAATCAACTTCTGCATTAATATTGGCAGGCGGTTGGATTGAATCGCTCAATATTGCTTGTCAATTGAATGAAAATAGATCAAGCCCTGCGATTGAAAGAAGAATTGGAGAACAAAAACGCTCCTTGAGCTCTATCATAGAAATACTTAAAGTATATACCAGCAAAGACACAAACAAAGAGCTAATTGCTGAAATGGAATCGTTAAAGGAATCCTTTGACAAGGTAATGATGACCTATGAATATGCTGCTCCGGAAACGGATGCTGAGAATAAATTAACGACCTTCAATCATAAATTAGACATCGCAATAGATAAATCTATTTTACAGGAAATAAAAACCAAGATCGCCCAGATCAGGTCAAATATAATTAAAGTATAGTCCATGAAATTTCTATTAATAAGCTTTTTTTCTGTGTTTGCAACAATATCGGCTGGTGCTCAAGACTGCGAAAGGATAGTTCAAAACTGTGAAGCTCTTTTGAAATCCAACTCTAATGGTTCAGAGTTCATTTCTGATGGTCAAGTCTATACCGCATTTCTGGACAGGCAGGAAGTAGCCGAATTTAAAACTACTTTATTTGGAGGGACAACATATAGAATTGCCGCAAGCGCAGGTTCTAAAGAGAATTATGTGATTTTCACCATCAAAGATCCGGAAGGTAATATTCTGTTTTCAAATCATAATTACAAAAACGCACCGCATTGGGATTTTAAGGTCCTAGAAACTCTTCCTGTGACGATCCAAACGAAAATGGATTCAGATTTAAAATTAACGGGGTGTGCTGTTATGCTTATCGGGTTCAAAAAGTAACCTTGTCTTATTTGAATGAGTGATCAAATTCTTCGTGCGCTAATGCAGCTCTTCGCAATTATTGCAAAGATTGACGAAGTAAGCGAGAAGAACGGTCAAACCATCGAAATTCAAAGTACCAAAAGTAAAGAGATCATCTCAGGATTTCTTAAATCAGAACTAAGCTCATCGGACGTTGCTAAATACATTAGTATTTTTAATGAATTTTTGATCGCAACCAGAGAGACATTGGTTTCCAAAAATAAAGATCATAAAAGAACCACTCTACACTCTGTTAAAGTACTTCGTATCTGTTCCCAAATAAACAAAGAACTAACACAACGACAGAAAATAATTGTTCTGATCCGGATATTTGAATTTATTGACAGAGATGATTATAGATCAGAAAAAGAAATGTCTTTTGTCAAGATCGTATCCGAATCTTTTCACGTACCTAACGACGAATATGAGCTGCTACGTGATTTTGTGGAACAAGGTGGTGAAAACATAATCGACCAGGAGAACCACATATACTACAGTGGCACCCCCATTAGATCATTGAAAAAAGCAAAATCAGGAATTTCAGAAGGTCTCGATTCTTTGGTTCATATCATACAGGTTCGAAGTGTTCGAACTCTGTTCTTTAAATATGTCGGCGAACAAGAATTATACGTTAACGGCCAAATAGTAGCCACAGATAAAACCCACATCTTTAATATAGGGTCAACTCTAAAAACAGCCAAGAGCAGCCAGATATTTTATAGTGACCTGATAACCAAGCTAAACTCTTCAGGGGTTATTATACCGATGTCCTTTGAAGCAAAGAACATCATTCATACGTTTAAAGGGGGAGAAACTGCCATACGAAATGTAAGTGCCGTTACAGAAACAGCAAAAATGATTGGTATAATGGGTGGTTCAGGTTCGGGAAAAACCTCACTGCTCAACATAATGAACGGAAAAATAAAACCGACGTTTGGCACAATTGAGATAAACGGAATAAACTTACACGATGAAAAATCCAAGCTCGAAGGGGTAATCGGAAATGTGAATCAAAACGATCTACTAATTGAAGAATTGACCGTTTTTCAAAATCTTTACTTTAGTGCAAAATTGAGCCTAAAAGGAATCCCTAAAAATGTAATGACCAAAAAGGTGATTCGACTGCTGCAATCTATTGGGTTATATGAGATAAGAGGACTCAAGGTTGGCTCTTCAGTGGAAAAAATAATTTCCGGAGGACAAAGGAAACGACTAAATATTGCATTAGAGCTAATAAGAGAGCCCTCTGTTTTGTTCGTAGACGAACCAACCTCAGGACTATCAAGTAAAGATTCAGACAACATTATGGATCTTTTAAAAGAATTATCGCTTAAGGGTAAGCTGGTATTTGTAGTGATCCATCAGCCATCCTCCAATATTTTTAAGCTATTCGATCGACTTTTAATTCTGGATCAAGGTGGATACCCTATATACGATGGTATCCCTCTCAACGCTGTAGTTTATTTCAAAACACTTTCGTTTCAGGGGAACGCACATGAAAGAGAGTGTAATTTATGCGGCAATGTCAATCCAGAACAAATATTTAATATTATTGACGCTAAAATTATTGATGAATTTGGTTTAGAAACTGGAACACGAAAGAAGAGCCCTGAAGACTGGCATAAATTATACAAGAAGCACAAACATGAATATGACATAGAAACAGTACAAGGCCCCCCGTCCTCAAGAGTACATCTACCCTCTGCCTTTTCCCAGTTCATAACGTATATAACACGAGACGTGCTCAGTAAAAAATCGAACCGACAATATATGTTGATCAATGGTTTGGTAGCGCCAATACTGGCCTTGATACTTTCGTTTTTTATTAAATACTCTGGGTGGATTAATGGTATTGAGACCTACTCTTACTATCAAAACGAGAATATACCACAATACATTTTCATTGCGGTAATTGTATCTATTTTCCTCGGGCTTACCGTTTCAGCAGAAGAAATAAACAAAGACAAAAAAATTCTCGCTCGCGAAGAATTCCTAAATCTATCGAGAACCAGCTACCTGCTCTCAAAAGTTATTATCCTCTTTGCAATATCTGCGCTTCAAGCTTCGCTATTCGTAATTATAGGCAATTCGATCATGGAGATCAATGGAATGTGGTTTGAATACTGGATGATACTGTTTTCTACTGCATGTCTGTCCAATTTAATGGGGCTGAATATTTCGAGTGCGTTCAATTCTGCCAAAGTAATTTACATCATTATACCATTGTTCATTATACCACAACTACTTTTTAGTGGCGTGATCGTCAAGTTCGACAAACTTCATCCATCCCTTTCCAATGCGACAAAAGTGCCATGGATCGGAAACTTAATGGTCGCCAGGTGGGCTTATGAGGGCCTAACTGTTGAGCAGGCATCCCAAAACGATCTTGAGGCCTGCTTTCTGGGCTATAAAATTTCTAAAAGTCAATCTGAATGGAAAAAAGACTACTGGATTCCCGAAATGAAGCGGCAAATTAATATTCTACTCGATAAGGACGTTTCCAAAAACAATGAAGCTCTTGCCATTAAAATCCTCTCAAATGAAATTACAAAAGAAGAAAGCCACTTGAAAAACTTGAATTGTATTAATTGTATAGAAGATCTTGCTTCCAAACCGATGAATACGATTGAATCATTTAAAGAGATGGAAGGGTTCCTTTATAAAATTCATTTGCATTGTGTAAAAACAATCAATGATAATTCTGACCTGATCCATTCGGCAATAGATTCCATAGGAATTAAGAACTTTAAAAAGCAACAGGCACTATACGATAATGAGGCATTAAACAAGATTGTTACAAATAGAGCAGAAACAAATAAATTGATTATCGTAAATAACGAGATTTACCAGAACGATACTCCCATCTATAATATAGACAACAAATCTTCCTTCTTTGATACGCACTATTATGCACCTTATAAATCATTGTTCGGCTCCTCTCTTAAAACCTTTACAGCAAACCTGATAATAATCTGGATTATCTCATTACTGACCTATATAGTCCTCTATTTTGATATTCTAAAGAAGCTGATAGACGGAATTCTTCGCGGTTTTGAATTTTTGAAAATTCAAAGGAAACCCAAAGGTGCATAGGTGCACCTATAGAAAGGGAATCACCCTATTACATCAACATTCCACCACAAACATTTATAGTCTGACCGGTGATGTAGCCGGACATGTCCGAGCCAAGAAAAACAGTAAGGTCAGCTACATCCTTTGGAGTTCCTCCCCTTTTAAGTGGAATAGAAGCCCTCCACTCTTCTACGACTTTTGGATCGAGCGACTCGGTCATTTCTGTTTCAATAAATCCGGGTGCAATAGCATTACACCGAATACTTCGAGAACCTAATTCCTGAGCTACAGATTTTGTGAATCCAATTAATCCAGCCTTGGACGCCGCATAATTCGCCTGTCCGGCATTTCCACTTACCCCAACAACTGAAGACATATTTATAATGGAGCCTTTGCGAGCCTTCAACATTGGTCGTTGTACGGCTTTTGTTAAATTGAATGCTGATTTAAGATTGGTATTGATGACATCGTCCCACTGCTGTTCACTCATTCGCATCAGCAAAGTATCGCGCGTGATTCCGGCATTATTAACCAAGACATCAACCGTACCGAATTCTTCAACAACCTGTTCTACCAGCTTCTGCGCCTGGTCATAATCAGAAGCATCCGATCTAAAACCTTTTGCAAAGCCTCCCATGGCCGTTAATTCCTTTTCCAAAGCCTTTGCTTTATCCTCTGATGAAAGATATGTAAAAGCAACCTTTGCTCCCTGATTAATGCATTCCTCGGCAATTGCCTTGCCTATACCTCGGGAGGCTCCGGTGATCAAAACTATTTTATCGTGCAGTAATTTCATGGTTCAAATTTATGTGCCGCAAATATAAGTATTAGACAACTGTTTTAACAACAAAACCCTATTGGAAATAATGAATGAATAAAAAAGGAATGTTCTGTCGATCAGTTGAAAAAATCCCAGGTAAACCCTAGGCTCATTCTCGTTCCGGGTAAAGCATAGTTTGAAACGATCTGATTTGTTTTATCTGCCCAGTAATAACCAATATTTTCAAATCTGAAATAAAACCTAAATTCCTCTATCCCGAATGTGACAAACGCGTGCATATTCAACATCGGAACAAAAGAACTCGCAGTGGCATACCAGTTATAGGTGTCCATGGAAGGAATATAGCTTTTCGTTCGGTATGCAGAAACAAACGACACATCACACCCCAGAAGAGCTTCAAGTTTTTTCGCTTTAAACAACCTGCCTTTAACAAATAAACGGCCATACAGCTGGTAATCCGGCAAGTAACCATCGCTATCGAAAGAATAAACAAATTTTGGTTGAAAATTAAAAACACCAAATTCAAATGCCGCACCAACGCCAAGGGATGTGAAATTCCGGAGTACCGTATCGTTCGTCCATCTGTCACCGTTGAAATAAAGTAGGTCCGATATGGAGGTGAAATCACCGAATCCGGATGCTACTATTTTTTTATTTAGAAGCTCAATGTCAATACTTCCCCCAGACCGAAGTGTATTTTGCTTCTTAATACTTGTCATCGAATAATTAGCGTTGTTTGAAAAATAGTTTCGCTGCATCGGTTCTGGCGCTGTGCTCTCTATATTCAAAAAACCATTTACCTTAAATATATTTTTTTCAAAGCGCAAGCTGGCCCGCTCCGAAAACTCATTAAACGCACCAGTTAAATTAAAGTGAATATAGTTCTCAACTTTGATGGCATTTATATTTAGAGCCAAATGTGATCCTATTCCAATTTCCGATGTATCCTGATGTATCGCTAAATTCTGATAATCCCAATAAGCATAATCCAAAACTCCATCAATATAGAATTCACCCCTTGAAAAATACACGCCGGCTCCGTTGAGTATCTTTGCCACATTGTATTGATCCCGAGTAGCAAAACTGTCGATAAAAACATTCGAATATATGCCATAAAGCGTGTCTGACTCCGTATAGACTCTGTTCTTTATTGAATACTTATGTATTGTTGTAACCCCCAACATAACGCTGGAATCCGACAAAAAGTTAAAGTAGTTCTTCAAAAAAATAGATCCCGCCTTATTGAGACTATGGGCATTTTCTTTGTTAACAGGAGAAAATTCCAATCCCAAATCTTCAATAAGTGTATCGGAATACAAACCGGCAGAATGTGAAACATCATTTGTTTGAAACCCCGCCTTCATTTGCATCGTATAGCGACGTCCAATCCTTTGGAATTGAAGCCGTACATTATTGTGCTTAAATGCACCATTTCGTATATAGCCAACACCAACGTTTCGGTCGTAATCTATATTGAGTAGCATTTGATCGGATAATGCATGATTGTATTTCGCCCGTAAATATTGACTACCCTGGCCCCCAAATGAATAAGAGAAGCCCAGGTGTGGTAGTGCAGAAAACTCCATTGCGTTCCACAGTAAAGGTTTTATAAAAACAGGAGTCGTGTAGCTGCTATAAAGCGACGCGGAAGATAATCCAAAAGGACTTAAAGCGGAAACACCGCCATCAAATGTCGTAGCCTGCACTCTTCCACTGACGTCGACCGAATCAATTTCACCCATTCTGGATTCATACGTAAGCGTGTCATATTCATATATAATTTGACTAAATGCAAGACACGTAAAAGATGTAAAAAAAAAGAGTGTTGCTATTCTCATCTAGAAATGAATCGAAAGTAAAGGTAAAAAAAAAGGGGGCTTAGCCCCCAAATTCTTTATCAAGCGGAAATTAAAGACTATTCACTTTTAATTGAAGTCCAGACTTTATATTAGCCGCCTTGTTCTTATGAATTACATTCGTCTTTGCAAGTTTATCGATCATTCCAAATACATCGGGGAGCATTTTGACCGCATCTTTCTTGCTGGTTAGCTCTCTTAAACGATTAACTGCGTTACGCGTTGTTTTGTGCTGGTATTTATTCCGCAGTCTTCTCGTTTCACTTGATCTGATTCTTTTTATTGCTGACTTATGATTCGCCATATCTATTTATTTTTAATTTTTATTCTCTTTTAAACGTAGCCCATAGGAGAATCGAACTCCTGTTTCCAGGATGAAAACCTGGCGTCCTAACCACTAGACGAATGGGCCTTAATACCTGTTTTGTAGCCCATAGGAGAATCGAACTCCTGTTTCCAGGATGAAAACCTGGCGTCCTAACCACTAGACGAATGGGCCTTGCAAATATTTCAATTCTCCCTAATTTGGGAGTGCAAATATATATTGAAATTCTTTAATAGCAAGAGGTAACAGTACTTTTTTTCTAATATATGTCCTTATCATCGGTACTGAACCTAAAACCCAATCTTTTCCCTGTAGCAAGCTGTAAATCTGAGCTTATCGCATTAATTTCCGTTACCGACACTTGCTGGATAGTATCATAAGGTGGTGTGATCAGGTCAAACTCAATAGCATATGCCATAGATGATTGAATGATCTGACGTACAATTTCTTCGTTAATTTTTCCCTTTTCAAGGTCTTTGAACAAGGTTCCCAGTTGGCCTTTTCCTTCAACCATAAAATGATCGTCGTGATTTAAAAAGACACGACCTATCAGGTATCCTGCGTCATTTGACCTGTTGTGTTCAAAGGACTCGGCCAAAAAATTATAAATATTGATTATTGCAAAAAAACCATTCGCGCCATTATTCTTTAGGTATTTCGTTTTCCACAATGGATCATCACCGGGCAACCTAAATATGTTCGAATGCAATTGAAATACGAGTACATCGCTACCAATAAACACCCTGAATTCGTACTTCCCCTTATCTTTAAATTTCAACCGCACCCGCGTATCATCAACAGTTTTCGATACTATTTCCAGCTCATCCTGAACTAATTCTTTGAATTGCGTGAACACCTCTTCGGCATAGTCTGCAACATCCTGTTTCAATGCGGCCTTGTTTAAAAGAAGGTCAATGATCCCTTCCCTCAGGTTTTTCTTTGCCATAATTAATATGCTTTTGCAAAAACTACACGTCCCATCGATTTCTGTCCGGTCACCATACAAACCCCTTCCTCTCTTTTTTGATCTAAAGGAATGCACCTTATTGTAGCTTTTGTTTCCTGTTTTATTTTCTCTTCCGTCTCGTTCGTCCCATCCCAATGTGCCAATATAAATCCTCCGTCGGCTTCAATTTTACGCTTAAATTCATCGTACGAATCAACACTTTGTGTATTGGCAATCCTGAATTTACTTGCACGATCGAATAAGTTCGATTGCATTTCTTTTAATAGATCATCTATATACTGCACAGCTCCATCAAAATCAATGATTTGTTTCGTTTTTTCATCGCGACGCGCTATTTCAATTTTTCCATTCTGCAGATCTCTGGCACCCATGGCCAAACGAATTGGAACCCCTTTGGCTTCGTATTCTGCAAATTTCCAACCGGGTCTTCGATTATCATCATCGTCGTATTTAAATGAAACACCCATTTTATTCAGTTTAACTCCCAGATCATTCATCTTTTCAGAAATTGCCTCCAGATCAGCTTCGGACTTATAAATCGGCACCGCAACGACCTGAATTGGAGCAAGTGCGGGAGGAAGTACCAGACCGTCATCGTCAGAATGTGTCATTATGAGCGCTCCCATTAACCGGGTAGAAACACCCCATGAGGTTGCCCATACATAATCCATAACACCTTGTTTATCTGCAAATTTAACATCAAAGGCTTTGGCAAAATTTTGACCAAGAAAATGCGACGTCCCGGCCTGTAGTGCTTTACCATCCTGCATGAGGGCTTCAATGCAATAGGTTTCAAGTGCCCCCGCAAATCTTTCACTTTCTGTTTTTAAACCTTTTATTACCGGCATCGCCATGTACTGTTCTGCAAAATCGGCATAGATGTTACACATTAATTCTGTTTCCTCTATGGCTTCATCTTTTGTTGCATGCGCTGTATGCCCTTCTTGCCAAAGAAATTCTGTGGTTCGCAAAAATATTCGGGTTCGCATCTCCCAACGAACAACATTGACCCACTGGTTAATCAAAATTGGCAAATCCCTGTACGATTGAATCCACTTCTTATAGGAGTTCCAAATGATGGTTTCCGATGTTGGACGCACGATAAGCTCTTCTTCCAATTTGGCTTCAGGATCCACTATTACACCACTTCCATCTTCTGCATTTTTAAGTCTGTAATGCGTAACAACAGCACATTCCTTGGCAAATCCATCAACGTGACTTGCTTCCTTGCTCAGGTATGATTTGGGTATAAGTAATGGAAAATATGCATTCGAATGCCCAGATTCCTTAAATTTTTTATCCAGGATCTCCTTCATTTTCTCCCAGATAGCAAATCCATATGGCTTGATCACCATGCATCCCTTGACGTCAGAATGCTCCGCCAGATCCGCTCTGGAAACTACTTCATTATACCATTTAGAATAATCCTGTTCCCTCGTTGTGTATTTCTGAGCCATCTGTTATTTTCTGTTGCTATTATCAAATGCAAAAATAGGAATTTCAGCCGTGAAAAGAAACAAACAATTGGTACATCTGTTTATTTAAGAAGGTTCTTTAAATCACTTGTTTAATAAGAGTACTATAGTAATTATAAAAGTAAAATATATTTTGTCAAATATGGCGCCAACAGAAATACTCAATAAGAAGAACATAGTGTTGCTTTCATCCATAGTGGAACTTGCATCAAGAAAGAGTAATTAACGTTCAAATCTTTCGGTATAGCAGAAGCATGAAGAATATAATCCCACCCCCTTATGAATACAACAATATTCGAGAGCAACAAAAGGATATTAGTACACCAAATCTTCGAGTATTCCAGATTATTGGACCACAATTTTTTTGAAACATCGTTCACTATCAGAAACATAGTAAACCCCTGGGGTTAAATTCAGATCGAATACGCTTAGTTCAGTTACCTTTAGTTCCTTAATAATATTCCCATAAACATCAGTGATTATAAGCTCCTTTGGATCATTCACAACAATTGTAATCCTTCCATTTGAAGGATTTGGATACAAGCGCCATCCTGTTTTTTTTAATTCATCTGTATCTGAAGCTGGATCAACCACTAAAAATTGACCCATCATTCCCATATCTTCATGGGGCAGCATATGGCAATGATACATGTATGGAATAGAGTCATTAGCGAAATCATTGAACTGCGCAATGAATCGGACATTCCCCATTCCTCCAGGCACCAGAACGACATCATTATACCCTTGCAATTCTGCGGGTGGAGGATTTCCATTAATATCCAAAATAAAGAACTGTATATCATGAATATGAAAAGGATGAGCGATTGGGGTTTCATTTGTCAAAGACCAAATTTCAATATTGTTAAACGGGACAGTGTAATTAATCGTGTTCATATCAAAGCTCGAATTATTAATTAAAAATGGTCCGCTAAGGTCTCCCATCGTAGCGGATGTAAAAGTCAAGCTTCTGGTAGTTGTTGCGGAGGCCTCACTAATAGGAGTAAAGCTTGCTAAAGTTGAAGGGATTGATAAAACTGGAATTCCGGTTTGAGCCACGACATTAATATCCAAAAGCTCATAGTTGCTTCCGTTCAGAGCATTACTTGTATAGTCTGGCAATGATCCGGTAGATCCGGGGCCCATGCCGGGTTGAGTAGCACCATAAACTCCGTTTGGAAGTTCCGATGCAAAGCTCATTAACTGAAAATTCTCTCCCAAACCTGAAGTTAAATCAACTAATATATCGGCACGTTGCCCAGAAGAAATCCTGTATCTGGTAAGGTTTACCGGAGCATTCAACAGCCCTCCATCCGTTCCAATCAAACTAAATATTCTATTATCAGAAAAACCCAATTCCATAACTCGTTGCGAAGAAGCATTCAATACTCTTAAACGTATAACTTGGGCAGGAACATCAACAAAGGCATTAACGGTAGCATTAACCATAACAGAGGTATCCAAATCTGTATGTACGAGAATTTCCCCTGAGGCGTCAAACCCCTTTGTTTGTAGAACAAGTGGGAATTCGTCCACACCGTACGTGGTAGGAATATTTAGACCGGCTTCCTCTGCATCACGAACGATAATTAACCCCGCTATACCCTTGGAAACATGTTCATCCGTTTTCATGTGTAAATGAGGATGATACCAGTTTAATCCTGCTTTATCCAAAACTGTAAATTGTGGATTCCAAGTAGTATTAGGTACTATAATAGAATGTGGTCCACCATCATTTTCAGGAGCCACATGCATTCCGTGCCAGTGAATTGTAGTTGTATCATTCAATTTATTCTCCACAGTGATAGTTAGATTTGCCCCTTGATCCATTATCAGTGTTGGACCAAGAATAGCTCCATTCGCTCCCATTGTATTTGTTATTACACCGGGGTAAAAACTTGTTACTCCTTCATCGAGCACTAGATTAATATTTGACGATTGAATTACTGGGGGTATCATCAAAGCATTTTGGCCAAATGAAACTCCGCTTTGTAACAATAAATAAATAATGAAATAATACTTCATGGTGTCAAAATTTAAAGTCCAAAGGTAATTAATTCGTGTGAATTAATATGTCATCATACATCTGTTCATAACAGAACCGCGGCTCCTCTTTTGCCCCATAAAATTGAGGCTTTAAGCAAGATCAATAAATCAGGAAACACAATGTGATAAATTTAGCCTACCTCTGCTTTATTTGCCGGTTCAGGCAATCGAATAGCATCCTCAAAGGAAATCTTTTTGATCTTAGAGCGTATCCATGCAGAAATATTAAAATATTCCAATACAACTCTTTCGTTATGATCTTCCAATAAAACGGTAATTTCTTCGTGCATTTTATCAAAAATTTCCAAACGATTAAAAGATGTGGGTGTTTTGGCTAATTTCCGTATGTGTTTAATGCAGGAATTCTCTATTGCAAAGTCCCGATCCTGCTTGTTCAAATATCTGTTCGTTGACTTAATTATATAATCAAGGAAATCATAATTTCCAAGCTCATAGTGGATCACGAGATTAAACAGGCGTGCAAAACTGTAGATATCTTGTCTCAGGTTTTGCTCATTATCGTTAAGAACTTCATTAAGATAAAGTAAAGCCTTCTTGTAATCACCAACTCCGAAATAGCTATACGCTTTATTATAGGTTAGCAAAACCTCCATCTCTTTGCTTAGCTTTCCTTTGTACAATTCCTGATTTAACTCAATAGTCGGTATCAATTCAACGCTTTTTTGAAAGTTACCAATTGAATGGAGCAGAACCAGTTCCTGATTATATGAATTAGAAAAAATTCGCACCGCAACATCAATAGATTTAAATCCTTTCTTAGTTTGTAAATTTCGTATGTCCTCGATAAGTGATTCAGCTTGTTCGAATTTGCCGCTATCAATATGAGCTCTTAATAAATGAAACAGTGTCATTATATAACGGCGCCCGGTATCGAGCTTTATCATTGGATTGTCATCAAGAATTTCACGCGTTTTGTTGAAAAACTCAAAGCTATCCTTATAATTTCTGTTCGTGGCAGCACACAATCCCTTGATATAATAACATATTGAAGCCGCCTTGACTGAGATCGCTGTGTTTTTTCCTTTGATCAAATGGTAGTCGGCTATGTCAGCCACAACCTTGCGTTCTTTTTCATTTCTGGTAAATCCACCACTTCTGAAAACAAGGTTAATTTTGGAATAGATAACTGTATATTCGGCCAAATTACGAAGCTTTGAAATAACCATTTCTTCTTCTTCAACCAATTTATCCAAATCACTGGAAAATATACCGGATTCAGAAGCCGAATCGAGTAATTTTTTCTCCCAGCTAATAAGCTCGAACCAGTAATAAAATTTCTCGTGTTTTTGTGCCAGTTGTTTCGCTCTAGAAACAAATTTATCACACTCTTTATACAGCGCCTTATTGTAGAGGATCTCTACATTTTTTATCTCCTGCTTCAACGTACTGCTCACAGATTGCTCGCTGTAGTACGACCTTAGACTCTTCAATATAAGCTTGTACAAATGATTCTTCTCCGAAGGTAAATGCTTTATAAAAATCTCTCCGTCAAACGTCCTTTTCAATTCGGCTTCATTATAATTTGATTGCTTTTCGATAAAATCGAAAATTTTGAGGTAATTTTTTTCGCCCGACTGGAGTGAAGAGGATAGCTTAAAGAATCTTTTTTCTGATTTGGTAAGTGACTTTATTAATTTAAACAGCTCAACGGATGGTTTCATAATCTTTGATTTTCAATACTTGAATAGCGGTCTAAAATACAAATAAGAATTTTACAATACATAGAATTCCTATTCTTTTATTTAAACTGTTAAATCCGTTTATTAAAAGGTAAATTGAAATTTAGGTAGTATTCCTAATTGGCAAATAGTAAAAGTAAGAGTACAAGAAAGGCCTTGGTTTCCCAAGGCCTTGCAAGAAAACAACAACTATTAAACCTCGTGATCTTAATTTCACTACCGCAAGGTTACTATTACACCTTTCGCGACACGAATATCGCTATCAGTAAAGCCGTTTAGTTTCTTTATCGATTTCAAATTGATTGCAT
>Ga0315334_10000417_pt1 | contig 26114 bp, 18 predicted proteins | sample M150034915metaG_FD_205555 | JGI IMG/M metagenome (GOLD analysis project Ga0315334, IMG submission 205555) | Ammonia-oxidizing marine archaeal communities from Monterey Bay, California, United States - M1 500m 34915 | ecosystem: Environmental > Aquatic > Marine > Intertidal zone | place: USA... | reverse complement strand
CTCAATATCTGCCACACGTTCCCGCTGCCAGCGCGCCCCAACTGCGATCTCAGGTGGTCGTTTGGTTGGCAGTGAGTTGGAACCGACTTTGAAGTGTTGCTGCTCATCGATATCGGCAAAGAAGGCAACCATCGAGTAGAAGTCTTTGCTTGAAAAAGGATCGTATTTGTGATCGTGGCATTGAGCGCATCCCACGGTGGCACCTAGCCAGACGGCTGAGATATTTCGGATGCGATCGGCAGCATAAATCGCCAAATATTCCTTGGTTTGAACTCCGCCTTCGTGTGACGTTTGCAGTAAGCGGTTGTACCCGGTGGCGATGCGCTGTGCGATGGTCGGACTGTTCAGCAGATCACCAGCCAACTGTTCTCGCGTGAACGCATCCAGTGGAAGATCATCGTTGAAACTGTCAATCACATAGTCGCGGTAAGGAGAGATATTGTGGTCTTGGTCACCGTGATAACCCACGGTGTCTGCGTACCGTACGAGGTCCATCCAGTACGTTGCCATTCGTTCGCCGAAAGCCGGTGAGGCGAGCAAACGATCAACCACTCTCTGGTAGGCAAGCGGACTGGTGTCTCGACTGAACGCTAGGATCTGCTGGCGGGTTGGTGGCAACCCTGTCAGGTCAAAAGTGACGCGACGAATCAATGCATGCTGCGAGCTGTCTGGTGAGGGTTGCTTTAATGTCTTGGGCAACTTGGCCAAGACGTGGTCATCAACTGGGTCACGTGGCCAATCACTTTGGTTGTCGGGTGTTGGTTGGGATTCGGGGGCTATGTAGGACCAGTGCGGTTCGTAAACTGCTCCTTCATCAACCCACCGTTTCAAGAGTTCTATCTGCTGTTGGTTAAGGCTTTTTCCCGAATCTGGCGGCGGCATCTGTTCATCGGGGTCAGTTGATAGAATTCTCGCGATGATTTCGCTTTTGCCACTATTGCCCGGCTCAATGGCATGTTGTTTGGCGAGATCCTCTATGTCGAGTCGCAACTCGGCTTCCCGATGTTCAGAATCTGGACCATGACAGAAAAAACAGGTATCAGAAAGAATCGGACGAATCTCGCGATTGAACGAAATATCGTCATCAGCGCTGATAAAGGATCCTGTCGAGGTCGTGATGATGACAAGGATGGTCAGAACAGAATAACCACGCATGGAAAATTGTTTGCTGTGAGAAATGGGTGGAGCACCGATTCTTGAACATTCTAACCGCAGAAGTTCAATGAAGGTTACAAATTCGCGGCAGCCGACTTCGGGCTGGCTCATCAACGGTAGGTAGCGATTTGCAACGGCTGTTCGGCACACGCGCTCGTGGCTCGCGCCGCTCAAAGTTGTACTAGGCCGGTAGCGTGCATCGGTATACGAAAGCGGGCGGCAGATTGCGCCACACCGTGGGACTTCGCTGGACGGTCGAAAAAGTCTGTCGAAGCCGACGACTGAAGCGAATTCCTGCAGGTAGCGCGACACCCTGCCAATAGGCAAAGGTGGCAAACTGTACGTCAGGGGCGAGAACACCGAGCATGGATTCCATGATTTCGGTTTGCAGTGAATCGGAGAATGATGCCCAAGGCAGTCCACAGATCACAGCATCAATTTTCTCGATGGATTCTTTTTCGCACAGGTTGGCAACGTTCGTAACGCTGTCTTCGTAGATCGTGACGTTGGGGCATCGCTGTTTTGTTGCGGCCGCCATTTCAGCCGATCGCTCGATGGCAAAAAACGTACTGTCTGGGTGTAGCCGTTCGTTGATGGCCTCGGTAAAAACTCCCGTGCCTGGTCCGAATTCCACGACATTGCGAATCCGATCCCAGTCGAACCAATCGACCATCATGTGAACCAGACCGGCACTGCTGGGTGCAATTGCCCCTACCTTGCCGGGATTTCGCAGGAAGTTTTTCAAGAAGGTCGCGTTTTCGCCCATCTAAGCACGTTCCGGGTGTTTGGGCGTTGCCGCCAAATCAGGATTCAGGACCAACAGGGTATCTGATTAAGAGCCGAGCGTGAGGTACCATGGTGGAATGCAAGTTCCCAAACAAGGCAATCGTCGCAGCGTCGGTGCCAACATGACACCGATGATCGACGTGGTTTTCCTGTTGATCATTTTCTTTCTTGTCTCCAGTCATCTGGCACGACAGGAGAATCGGTTACCGCTGGAATTGCCGGTTGCCTCGACTTTTGATCCGGTTGATCCTGACAAAGCTCCACTGACGATCAGTGTTGATCAGCAGGCTCGGTGGTTGGTTTTTGGTGATGTGGTCGATTTGGCTGACCTACGATCCATCTTCGCCGATTTAAGAGTTCGTATGGGTTCTGATGCTGCGATTCGGATTCGCACGGATGGCACCGTCCAGTATCAACACGTCGAGCCTGTGTTGCGTGAGGCTGCCTTGGCTGGAATCACGGATGCTGCCATCGCGGTGCGTGAGGAGAGAGGCTCATGAAAGTTCCACAGGTTTCGAATAGCGATACACTGGAATTGAAGATGACGCCCATGATTGACGTGGTCTTTCTTTTGTTGGTGTTTTTCGTCTGGACCAGCAGCTTCGAGTTACCAGAGTTCGATTTGCCAAGTTCATTGGCGGAGCCACCGATCGGCAGTGCTGAGGCAACAAGCGAAATTCCTCCGATCGAAAAATTTGACGAAATCGTGGTTCGGTTGAAGTGGCAGAGCGATGGGACCCAGTTCCAGTTGAATGGACAACAGGTCGAGGGTATCGGGGAACTCAGTGACCGCCTGGCCGAGATCATTTCGTTGGGGGTGCAGCCGCCTGTCATTGTCGACCCGGACGAACAGGTCACCATGGATTTGGCTGTGCAGGTCTACGATGCTGCACGTGCAGCCGGGGCTGACCGTGTTTTGTTCGCTGCCAAGCCGGAGTGAGCAATGTTACGATCTGGATCATTACGGTTGCTCGTCATTATGGTTCTGCTTCTTGCGCACAGCCGGGGCAATGGATTGTGGTGTTTTGCGGCCAATCCTGTCTCGAAAATAGTCGGGAGAACGACTAATGATCGCGATGCGGATCTGTTGCGAGCCCTGATTGGTCTGGGTCGGTTTGACGACGCGTTGGATCTTTGTCGCTGGCAGTCAGTTGACCTCGATCGCTCAAGTGATGAAGCAGCCAAATGGGAGATCCGGAAATCGGAGGTTCTGACGGCCCGGCAGATGGGGAGTGATGCATTTGGAGATCTGGAATTGGCGGAGGTTCAGCGACCGGTTAGCGAGTTATTGCGTTCGTATCCGGATCATCGACGTCGACTGTTTCTGGATTCGCAGTTACTGACGTGCGAACGGTTTTACGCATTTCACAGCGTGTTGCGTGCAGCGGTGTCGCCTCGCAACGATCAAATTCGGGAATTAGCGACCCGGCGTCTTTTGACCGCGATGACTCATGTCCTGAGCCTGTCCAAAGAAGTTCAGGAGAGACGGTCCCAATTGGAATCCGACAGAACCGCATCCAGCCGGGGACTGATCGCTGATCTGCGTCGTATTGAGCAGGAACTACAAGTCAATTTGGTGTCTCTCGCTTTGGTGCAAACCGATCTGTTTGCCCGTGAAAGTGCTGACTGCATTGCAGCGGCGACCAAGGCAGAGCAGGTAGCCGATGATGCCATCACACGTCTGCCTGCGGGAACCGAGGCGAGAAAAGAGGTCGAGCGTTTGCGGGTGGAAGCGATTTTTCGAGCATCGCGATTCGAACGGTGCGACGCTTTGTTGGTTGAGTTAGTCCAGCGTTTTGAGCAGTCCTTGCCACCCAAACTACAGGCTCTCAGAGTCCGATTGCGCATCGCCCAAGGCCGCATGACGCAAGCAGGCCACTTGTTGAGAGAGTTCTTTGGCGATGTGCCGGAGTCGGCCCCCAAGGCACTTGAGATGGACTTGGCGAGGCTGGAGTTTTTGCTGGTGGCAAATGCAAGTAATGGCGTTGGTGATTGGCTTGACGCAATCCAACGTCGAGGCGGAGCGTTTGCTCGTCGCCGTGCCGAAGCGGTTTCGCTTTCGTACTTGCACTCGACTGGCCAGTCGAAGGCGACAGTTGATCCATCCCTGGTCGCGGCACTCGGGCAGGATTTGTTACGGCGTGGCTATCCCGGTCGGGCCGGTGACTGGCTTGCTGCCGCCGCCGTCGTTGAAACTGATCCTGATCGGGCAATGAAAGGGGTTGCCGAAGCCGCTGCTGCGCTAGTGGCAGCTAAGCGAGTGGATGATGCTGTCGACCTGCTGCGGGATGTTTCTCTGGCAAAGCCGACGGCGAAACAAGCGGCAGCAACCCATCTTCAGGCGGCCATGTTGATTTCCAGAATGGACAATTCTGGTGCTGATGCTGTTGCGCGTCTTGAGGCGATTCTGCAGAAGAACTTGCAGCGTTGGCCCAACAGTAAAAATTCGACATCTGTTCGCACGTGGCTGCAAAACATCCTGCAATCCCAGAAAAGGTATCTCGAAGCGGCGCAGATTGTTTCCAGGGTTGAACCTGCAACTATCGACAGCGGCCTATCCCAGATGATCGCAGACGCGTGGTTGCTGGCTCTCGAGCAATCGGCCGCCGACCTTGACAAAGCGAATGGAAAAGAAACAACGGATGCATTTCAAACTGCGATGGCGAGTCTTCTGAAAAATGACATGATGCGGTCCCGGTATCGGTTGATTTCAGCGACACAACTTGACCGCAAAGCCTTGACCGCATTGAATGTGCAGGGGCCAGATCTGTCGTCAACTGATTCTTTTATCGACTCACTGATTGCATTCCGTCGTGAAGGAAAATCGATCACGGAAACGCCACCTCCCGAGTTACTGACGCAAGTCGAGTCGAGGATGATGGCTGATGCTCGCAAGAACGCCGACTGCAGGTCACGCGTTACCACCATTCTGGAACGTTGGACTGACAGTTCCGATGTGTCGGTTGAATCAGCAGAACGCTCTCTCTGGAAGGGAGACGTTGAAGGGGCAATTGACCGATTGCGGACAGTGCGAGAGAAAGCGTCGAACCCCCAGGCATCGACGCGGCAAGCAGCCACGATCTTGGGGGCCAGTCCCGATAAGAAAGCGCAACAAGCTGGTGTGCAGTTGTGGGATGAATTGGCTTCCGGGTTGCCGCAAGGTAGTCGGCAGTGGCACGAAGCAAAACTGTCCGCTATCAAGTTGATGCAACAAATTGGCGATGATCAGGAAGCTTATCGCCGTGCAAGGTTTGTCCTGTTGACACAATCCAATATCGATGAAGATTTGCGGCAGCAGTACCAGTTGGTTAAGCAACCTTGATTTCCCTGTCCCCTAATCAATGATCGGTCCTGTGTCCCGCGACTCAAACCCTCTCGATTCGGCACTTACCGATTCAGTATCCAGTAGTTCGGAAGCAACAGCTTCTCTTGAGAATTTTTCCAGGCGTTTCGTCGTCTTGAGACATGACGTTGGTCCTGAGTTTGTCCGCACAACGAGTTCACATTTGGACTGGATGTTTGAGACAGGTGATACATTGTCGACATGGTCGACTGACTTGGTCAGTACCTTTGACAATTCCTTTGATCTGCCATGTGCAGCGATAGCTGATCACCGCCTCGCTTATTTGAACCGCGAGGGTGATTTGGGTGGTGGCCGGGGCAGCGTCAAGCAACTGCTGGTTGGCGAATTCACACGGGTCGAAGCGAACCTGACAGGCCTTCTGTTTAAGGCTGTTCTGCGCTGGCAGGACCGTCGTGGAGTTTGCTTTGCGAGGCTGGAAGTAGATCAACGAGTTTTGGACAGCGGTTGCGGGTTGGCAGAAAGCCGTTCGGTTTGTGGCCTGCGTTTCTTGGTGGGCCGGTAGGTGACAAACTGATAGACCGGGCTTCGTGGTTCGTAGCAGGTTTGGGCTCGTTGTCCTGTGTGCCCGGACAAAATGACGGCATCCTCGATCAAGAGGATCGATTCAATGATGACGGGGCTGTGGGCATACGCGGGGTGTTTGCTGGGAATCAGGACCAATGCGGTAGGCCCGGATTCGGATAGGTCCCAGCGAATCTGGATACTTCCTTTGGCCGCTTCGTTTGAGACTTCATTCATGAATCGATTCAGTGGCAGGGGAAGAGATCCGGCCTGAAGATTAGTGATGTGTACCGCCAGCAGGTTGGGTTCTTCGGTGAGTTCAACACGCAATTCGCAGGAGATGACGGTGTCGATTCTCGTGTCTTTGTACCGCACGGCTGCAAGTAGATGGTCATTCTGGATGCTGATTCTGGGTTCGCTAGCGCCCTTGGTATACAGTTGCCGGAATTTTATTGGGAGCTGTTCGATCAGCCAGGCATTGATGTCATCCTCACTGAAGATGGCTTTCCAGGAACCGACTTTGGCTACGTCCTTTTGCAGTTTGGCTACGTCCGCTTTGAGTTGTTGGCTGGCTGCTTCGATGTCTGCGGGACTGGCCTGCGTTGCACGAGCGTAGAAATCGGGAACAACTTGTGTTTGCCTCAGCGCCCAACAGCCCGCGGCCAAGGCAAAGATGATGAGCCCCAAGAGACTGATTCCGATTCGCTTAATCCATCTACTCATTGCGGATTCCGTATCTGGCGAGTGGGTTTTCAGAAACGCAACGATCTGGGTATCCAGTCCTTGATGCGTTCCGCAATCCCTGGTGTCTTCTTGGTAGCAGGGGCCGCCTCTGTTGCCGCTTCCGGATCCTGCAGCGGATCAAGTTTTAACAAGTGCAGCGCCCATCCATTGTGCAACAGCCGACCTGCAGGATTCAGGTTGCTTTTCTGCAGACCCTGTACTGCCAGAAAGGCTACGTCTTGCAGTTCATCTCGTTCGCGTTCTGTGGGGAATTGATCATGAAGCCTGATGTCATCAATCCAGATGCGTCCGCTCGAAAGGCTGTCAATTGTGAGGCGGAGAGAGTGCATATTGGCAGCATCAATATTCAGAGCTTCAAGGATGACTTCGCGACTTCCCCATTGGCCATTTTTGGGGACATCGAATTCATTCGAAAAGTGAATTGGTTTTCCATTCTCGATGGCTTCGAGTGAGACCTTCAATCGGTGTACGCCAGAATCTTGATTCGCTTCCGCACGGCAGGCAAGTGAGACTGCAAGTCGCCCCGATTTGGGTGGGGAGATAGTTTCGCTTATGATCCATGTTCTCGCAGTCATCCCCGTATCTGTCGTCAGTCGGATGGAGTGCTTACCTTCCAGAGGTTGTGTGTCATCGACGCGTACGCAGCCATCTGGGTGCTGGGCGTGCAACCAACCCACCAGTCCCAAGCCGCCAGTATTTTCAAATCCACCGTTGTTGAGGGCGTCATACGATTGGAAGTCGAACAGAATTCCAATCCGTTCTGCGATCACGGTGACTTTGCGTTTAATTTCTGCCAAAGCGGCAGGTCCGCCACTGAGATGCGTCTTCCACGACACGATTTTGGCATCACCGACGGGTTGGGTCGACCGCAACAGGATCAATTGCCGTTCGGGGATCTGTACCTGTGTTCGGGTGGTAGTCACTTGCTTGAGTTCGATTGCTTCAGGATCAACGCCGACTGCTTGCCATTGGATGGGTGCTGTGGTTTCGATGTCGATTTCGTTGGCCCATGGCGTGAGGCACATGCAATACAGGTGTAGAAAACCATCGTGTTGAACACTCCGCAGTCGTACGGCATTCTGGGCTTTGCTGTGTGGGCCCACTGGTTGCGTGCTTGCCTTGGGCATGGACTGGAATGTTCTTAGCAATTGGTCAAGATTGGGTCGCAGAATACGACCATCCAACGGCATGGAAATCACCAGGTGGGATGGGTTGAGGTGATCGATGAGGCGACAAGTATCTTGGAGGAACAGCGGACCTCCATGGACTACTGGTTCACTGTTGGTTTGTAATTCAGTGTTGAAGAATACCGCATCTTCGGCGGCGTCATTTTCTGCCGAGTTCAGGTGCGAAAGCAGCAGTGGTTTCCTTAGCAGCACTGGCGAATTTGTGTATCCGAGGGAACGTCCGGCGATTAGCTGGGAATCTCCGTTTGGCTTGAATTCTGGAATCGCGTTTGCCCGGGGTTCGGCGTTAGCACCGCTGTTGGTCAGTTGTTCCAGTTTCAAGACCAAAAGAGACTGTTCATCGACGTTCTGCAGCGCACGATAACACCGATCGGTTTCTTCCCGAACCCAGTTCTCGTAGTTAAGTTTTCCGTCCCCACGGGTCCATGCACGCAGTTGTTCCAGATCTACCGCCACATTGAGCGATTGCGCGAACGCGGTCAGTGTTGCCGTATCATCGAAAATCTTTGTAAGTGGTTGTAAATGGCTTTCAGAACCACAGTCGACGGTGATTCCAGCAAAATGATCCCACTGACTACATTGGAATCGTAGTTCAGCGAGTAGTTCCTGCAGGCTTGCCTGAACGAGCGGTTGCAGTAGGTTGTACTGGTTGGGTTTGTCTAGATGAGTTCTTGTCAGCGAATTTATCAACGCAGGTCGGTCTCGGAGTGCCTGCTCGATTGGTGAGAGCATGAAATCGGGATCGAGGCTCACATGCGTCTCAAGTCCGCGTCCTACCAGCAGTTTCATTGTGGTGGCTAATCGATTGATCTCGGACTTTTGTGAGTCGCTTTTCGGTAACAGGCTGCGGGTTTGGAAGACTGTTCTGCCTCCGGCATTCGCTGGCAGCATGATACCGTTCATCCCATTCGTGTGAGCCAGGTCGCAGGCTCGGTCGAGAGCCACCCACAATTTGACCATCGCGATGGTAGTAGCATCACAATCGTCTAATCGGTAACGTCTTGAAACATCGGTAGAGAGAGAATCGACCCAATCGATACCGCCAAGTTGCAGGATGGTGTTTCGCTGTGACGAACTTGCTGTTTCGCGACTGCTGTTCAGATCGGGGCGTGTTTGAACCAAGTGTTGTGGTCCGGATTCGACCTGAATCGACTCCAGTTGCACCACTTCGTTACTGAGGTTGGTTAGCCAGATTTGATCATCATCTACCGGGTAGTGTACGAAGGTATGCGTGCGCCATTGCTCGCCCAAGTTGGTTGTCTTTGTATCGGCAAGGATGAATTTGGTAGCTGGATGATCGCGGTCAGTTAGTCCTCCGACTTCGAACCGAAGTTGGACGTTCTGTGTTGCCGGCAAACGGATCGTGATTTTGTGTGGCAAGCCGGCGGTGAGAATGGGAAGGGTGGCCTGGAAAGTTTTTTGGGGCTGAAGCAGTGACACTGTTTCTTCACCATGCTGAGCTCTTTCAAGCTCAGACTCCAGACCTTGTGAATTGACTCCGGGGATGAATCGTGTCGTTGTTTTGGGTAACCATTGTCCAACCGACCAGTTGGATTCCGAAGGTCGCAGCGTTCCTGCTGTTTTCCAGGGGTTTGCGGTCGGTGGGATGGTAATCCCTTGTTCCGGCACGACGAAAAATGGTCGCCCGATCCTGAGCAACGGAGGCTCAGGACGTCGCAACCGATCCCATATGCGATCTTCGACCTCTGATACCTGACAGCGTAGTTCGTAAACTCCTGGCGTATCCGGCGCCACCTCGGTGATTCGAATTGGGTCACTGTTGCCGTTCGAATTAATTCGGATGGGGTGCCGGTGCAGCACGATGGTTTCGTCATTACTGACCTGAACAATCGAGTACTGCAGCGTTAATGCTGTAGAGGCTTGCCGCATCATTGCGTTAACGACTGCCGCTAAAGCCAACTCTTCGCCGGGGGTGTATACCGGCACCGCTGGCAAGCCTGACAAGCGGATTTCGTCGTTTTTGACGCGACGGATCGACCAGCTTGGCTGTTGTTCGGCGGTGTGGGTGGTTGAGAAAGTTGTATCGGAGTGAAACGACTCAACCTGCAGGAGATCCGCGAGCGCAATTTCGCGAACAGGTTGAGCGATGGGGGGCCCTGTTCGGGTACGTGGATCGTCGAGGATTTCGATGATAATTCGCGAATTCCGTGTGCCTTGAACACGAAAGCGTATAACCGCAGAATCAACCCTAACGCGAGGGTGGAAGGTCAGTTGGGTTGCGTCTTGATTCAAAGAGAACGCGGCAACCGTTTGGTCAGATTCTGAAAGATTCTCGAGGTCACGAATGACACACCGGCTTGCCCTTGATTCATCGAGCAACCGTATTCGCAAATGACAAAACTGGGGCTCTTTTGCGTTCCAGCTGAAATCAAACCCGACATCGACCGCATCGTCTTGTGATGCCTGTAGATTGATGGTCGGATCTGCAGCGGCGGAATCACGAACCGGCAGCAACAACGCGGAGCATAGTAACAACGCAGAGCAAGGCAACAACGCGGTAGCGTACTTCCATCCCGTCGCCAAGCCAGGCAAGTTTGAGCGTGCAATCTTTGGGCAAAGACTTCCGTGTCCAGCCATCAACGAACTTGGGAGTATGCGACAATCGAGAGCGCACAGTGGTGACGCTCAGTCTCACTCGAGACAGTAGCGGTACGAACTCTCCGGGGTAAAGGTGGATTTGCCCGTCCCGCAAGACTGCGGTTTCACGATCCGTTTCACGTGATCTCATCGGAGGTGGTTGGTGTTTCGGATTCCCAGGGGTTTTGCCAGTTTGTCCAGTTTTTCAGATAGGACGCGTAGGCTTCACATGATTCTGCCCGTTGTTCAATCCATTCCTTGGAGCTTTGCACCAGTTCGATTTCTTCCGTCAGCGTGATCTTTCCGGTGAGGACTTGTGTGCGGAGGAAGACAAAGTAGGTATCGAGTACATCACAGCGGCAGTAATCACTGATTGCCATTTTATGCCCGGCATCCCATTGCTCCTGTACCTTGTCACCGGTCAGTCCCATCTTGCCCGGCTTTCCCAGCAATTGGGCGACGAGATTCAATCCGCCATTGCAGCGGGCAGCGCCATGGTTGGTCAGCACATCCTGAAGATCCAGATGTGCGTTGGAGTTGAATCGGTTTCGAGGTGACTTGTAGCCATCTGACTTGAACCACTTGGGCAATGAGATTCCAAAGCGGTATGCCGCAAGTTCCATCAATGGAATGTCAAACGAGCGACCATTGAATGTGACCCACTGGGGATTTTTGTAGGCTTCCCAGCCCCTCCAGAAGTTTTCGGTGATGACATGGGGCCGAAATTCGGGTTCATCAAGAGAGACAATGTCCAGTAGTTGCAGGTCGCTTGCCACTTTTGCAATCACAACGGTGATGGGTATCTGGAAGGTATGGGGTATGAATGTCGTACCCCGTTGTTCCATCAATTCGTCCTGATATGTCGCGATTGCTTCGCTGTCGGACAGGTTGTGACCCGGATATCTGACTTTGGAAATCAGTTCCCCGTCAGCAATGCTTTCGACGTCGAATACGAGGTGTGCGATTTTCTCGCTCATCTTCTGCTTGCCTGTGGATGTGTTAAAACCAATCTCTAGTCCTGAGACACAATGTACAACTTATCTGCTCTGTGTTCTAACGGCACAGGTTCCAGACGTCTGCTTTCCCTAATTCCTGTTAATCATTATGGCTGCTGCCGACTCTGCTCGTGTTCAGATCAATCGCGAAAGATTATTGCAACGATTTTTGTCATACGTTCGGGTCGGTACCTCAGCAGACCCGGGTAATGATGGTTATCCCAGTTCATCCAGCCAACGGGATTTGGGAGCATTGCTGTGCAAGGAATTGGAAGCAATGACGGTCGAAGATGCTCATCAAGATAAGCATGCGTTGGTATGGGGGACAGTGCCTGCCAGCGATGGTGGTAATAGCCCAACGGTGGCTTTGGTTGCCCATCTTGATACATCGCCTGAGGCACCCGGTGAGTGTGTTAAGCCGGGGGTGATCGAATCGTATGGTGGTGGGGACATTGAACTGCCTTCAGGTGCAACGATTGATGTGGCCTCATGCCCAGCGTTGCAGTCCATGGTCGGAATGACCTTGGTCACGACTGATGGCACGACATTACTCGGGGGAGATGACAAGGCCGGCGTTGCAATCATCATGGAATTGGCTGCGACGCTGATCGAGAACCCTCATTTGATGCATGGACCTGTAAGAGTACTGTTCACGTGTGATGAAGAGATCGGTCGTGGCACCGACAAGATCGACTTGAACAAACTGGACGCCACTGTTGCTTATACTCTCGACGGTGGTGGAGCGGATGTGATTGACGAAGAGACATTCTCTGCAGACGCAGCGATTGTCCGTTTTGAGGGACACAACATTCATCCTTCCATTGCCAAGGATAGAATGATCAATGCTGTAAGAGCAGCCGCCGATTTTGTCGCCGCGCTTCCCCGTGATACCTGTTCGCCAGAGACCACGGAGGAACGAGCAGGTTTCATTCACCCCTATACCATTCAGGGTGGTGTGGGTGAGGCGACGGTGGAACTGATTTTGCGTTCCTTTGAGTCCGAGGATTTAGAACGTTACGCAAAGCAACTTCAGGTGACTGCAGATGAGGTGGTACAGGCCATGCCTGGCCTGAAGGTGAACATGGACATCATTCGACAGTATCGTAATCTCCGCGATGGCTTGAGCGAGCTACCAGAGGCGGTGACCCTTGCACAACAGGCTTTTGTCAATTTGGGCCGCGAATACAGGAGTGAAAGTATTCGTGGCGGGACTGATGGTAGTCAATTGACTGAGAAGGGTTTGCCAACACCAAATCTATCAAGTGGTCAGCACAATATTCACGCCGTGACCGAGTTTGCCTGTCTCGATGAAATGGTGGCAGCCGTGGAACACTTGGTCGAATTGATGTCGCTTTGGAGCCAGCACAAGAGTTGAGCCTCGCTTGTCTTAACCGACCGTTAGATGTCGGTGTGATTAGCCCGAAATTTGGTTGCCAATAACGTTGACTTGCAGATTCCCAGAACGCATGGAAATGATGCCTTCGACGTCTGGATGACCATAGGCGGCTGCACCGGTATGAACGATCAGATTAGGAGTCAACCGAGCGATACCGGCATGGTGTGTGTGCCCACATAGCACGGTGAGCTCGCATTCAGGTTTCTGTTGGCTGAAGTGCATGAGTTCCTTGCCGACCTGTCCGGAAACGAAAAAAGGTGCCCAATTGTCATTAGCGGTTTTGCCTTCGTACCAGCAAGCCTCACGGAAGGGTGGTACGTGAGTAAGCACCAGAACCTGTTGAGCATCCGGTGGCAGTTGATTCAGTTTGGCCTGAAGGCGTTTCGCTGATGCGGCACCGATTTGCTGAAGCTGCTCTTTCCACGCAGTCTTTCCGGAAGCTTTGAAGTCGTCGATTCGGTCAAAGTCATTCAAGCGAATGGTTGAGGTTTCATAGTCACCTACGGTTGCATCAGCCCACCCATCGTCGCCAAGAAGATGGGTTGTGGGTGTCAATTGGATGGGTGACAGGTCAGTGAGGTAATGCAGCTGTTCGTGCTCTCGGCAAGCATGAATCACATCGTGCCGGGTCGCCTGCAGTGAACTTTCATAGAAGTCATGATTCCCCAACACAAAATAGATGGGAATCCCGGTGGCATCGGCAATACGATGGAGCTGTCGGACAACATCGTCACCTTCAGAGATGTCACCCGTGATGACGATGCCATCCGCCCCTTGAGAGGCAGTTTTATGAATCCATTTTTTCCACGCTAGCGTGGAAACAGAATTCAGATGCAGGTCGGTTGTCCAGACCAAGAGCACAACCTAGGCCGATGCTGCGATCCCGGCTGCTGCTGCCAGTGCCTCAGCCTTGTCGGTTTGTTCCCACGTGAAGTCGTCGCCGTCACGACCAAAGTGTCCACCCGCAGTGGTTTGGCGGAACACCGGACGTCGCAGTTTGAGGTGGTCAATGATTCCTTTGGGTGTCAGCGGGAAATGCTCACGGACCAATTCGCACAAACGGGTATCGTCGATTTTGCCGGTGCTTTCTGTGTCAACGTGGACGCTGACAGGCTCGCTTACGCCGATCGCATAGGCGAGTTGAACTTCGCAACGCTCGGCCAAGCCGGCTGCAACGATGTTCTTGGCAACGTAGCGGGCCATGTAAGCGGCTGAACGGTCGACTTTGGTGGAATCCTTTCCGCTAAAGGCACCACCACCATGGCGTCCCCAACCTCCATATGTATCGACAATGATTTTTCGACCCGTCAAACCACAGTCACCGTGGGGTCCGCCGACAACAAACTTTCCGGTTGGGTTGATGTGATACTTGATGTCGCCCTTGTCCAGTTCAGCAGGGATCGAAGGCTTGATCACATGCTCGATCACAAAGTCCTTGATTTCATCGTTTGTCACGTCAGGATTGTGTTGTGCGCTGACCACGACGGTATCGATTCGAACGGGTGTGTTGCCTTCGTATTCGACAGTGACTTGACTTTTGTTATCAGGACGCAGCCAGTTGACTTCTTTGTTGAATCGTGCATCGGTGATGCGATTGATAATGCGGTGTGCAAGAGCGATGGGCAGTGGCATCAGCTCGGATGTGTCCTTGCAGGCATATCCGAACATCAGACCCTGGTCACCTGCGCCGATTTCTTTACCGGCCGTATCGTCCGAATCGACACCTTGTGCAATGTCGGGACTTTGAGTGTCGAGTGATACCATCACTGCACAGGTATCGCCACATATCCCCATTTGATCGTCGGTGTATCCAACCTCATTGATGACATTGCGGACGACATCCGAATAGTTGACTCTGGCTTTGGTCGAAATTTCACCGGCAATCACAGCCATACCGGTGGTGACCATTGTTTCACAGGCCACACGACTGTTTGGGTCCTGTTCCAGCAGTGCATCGAGAATGCCATCGGAAATACGATCCGCCAGTTTGTCCGGGTGGCCCATGCTGACGGATTCACTTGTAAACAGGTATCGAGCGTTGCTCACGACGGGATTCTCCAGGCTCTGCCACCGCTGGGGTGGAATGGGTTTAACAATTTGTATCGCAATAAATTAGTTTGCGAACGCCGTTGTGAGAAGCGTCCGTATCCAATAGTTTGCCAGCATCCGCGCACTTTTTGTCGAAATGGGTTAGAACAGAGGGTGCTATGGAACCGCTAAAAACCTCCTCACCGCCCGCTTTGAATGCCGAAATGGTGGAAATGGTGCCACCGGAACGGCCAGCACCAGCCTTGCTGATGTCGTTGATCCTGCATGTAATCCTATTTACCGCATTGGGGCTGATCTGGACTCAAACTTCTCGGGGGACCGGTGCGTTGAAGGATCGGCCGGTTGGAATCGCTTTGGTGCATCGCCTGCCTGATCGCGATCGGTATCAAGAGGTTACGGAGGTTGTTGAGCAGCAGAATGACATAACCAACGAGTCGGAAAAGAGTTCGGCTTCTTCGTCGGCTGCGCCACCCGCTGATTTGTCACTGCCTCTGGATTTGGCCGGTGTTCTGGAATCAATGCAGTCCACACCCTCGCCTGTTTCCGGCGATGGCTTGTCAGGCCAGTCCGAACTGGGCGGCGATGCGTTTTCCCAAGGAACTGGTGTACGACCTAAAGGTGAATCATCGGAGGCAACCACGATGGTGTTCGGAGTGTCAGGAAGTGGTTCGCGGTTCGTTTATGTTTTTGATCGGTCTGACAGCATGAATGGGTTTGGCGGTAAGCCGTTACGAGCGGCCAAGTCCGAATTGATCCGCAGTTTGCGAACGCTGACGGATCGCCAGAGTTTTCAACTCATTTTTTACAACGACAAACCAAAGGCTTTTCAACTGACTGGAGTCCCAGATCAATTGTTTTCCGGAGACGAGGCCTACGTTTCGTTGGCAGAGAACTACATTCGATCGATCGTGGCCTTTGGTGGCACGGAGCATGAGTCGGCTTTGAAGATGGCCTTGAGGATGGCGCCTGATGTTATTTTCTTTCTGACCGATGCAAGGATCCCCCGACTCTCGACAGGCGAATTGCGCGAGATCAGAAATCTTGCTGATGCCAGTGGTGCGACGATTCACACCATTGAATTTGGCGCCGAGCCATCCGCACCAGCCAATACTTTTCTTCGTGACCTGGCCTCGCAAAACAGGGGACAGTACCAGTACGTGGATATTCGCAGTCTTGGTGTGGCACCCCCCACGCCAGAACAGCAAACTGCTCCGGATTTGCCATGACACCGATTGATAACGATGTCGAGTCACTACAACCGCGATCCGGCAGGCTTTCTGGCGTGATGTCGGTACCTTTAGGACGGGTGCATCTGATCGCCGACGTGCTTTTCATCATGGTGGCAACGTTGAGTCTTGCCCCGCTCGATGCGGCTGATCGCGTCTGGCTTGAACCCGCTCGTCCAACGTCCTCCCAGAGCACCTGGTTTCCGCGTTCTGTTGAAATTGTGTCTGGGCGCATTGTTGCATTCGATTCGCAGCAACTACGTTTGGTCCGAGAGGGACAAGGTACAGAAACCGTCACGTCGGCAGGCCGTGTGCTCTGGATTGAACCCGACGAGGTGTCTGATCTCGAGCAGAAACTTATCCATCTTTTCAAGCAGGGCGAATACGCACGTTCACTTTCTGGGCTGCGTGATGCCTTGAATAACAGGCCTCCAGTCTGGCGGCAGCAATGGCTCACCATGCTCTCTGCGACCAGTGCTTGGAAAAGCGGCAATGGTAAACTTGCCTTGGAACTGGTTGGGCAACTTGATCGTCGTCCTCTTCCTGCAATGGTGCTGGCATGGCTTCCTATTGCGTGGACAAATGGAGCCCAGCCCGCAGTCGTGATCGCTACAGCGCAGGCAAGACTGCAGGATACTTCAACTGCTGTGCGGCTTGTAGCGGCAAGTTGGTTGCTTTCCTCACCCGATCGCAATCAGGGTTTGGCAGTAATCAATCAATTAAAACAAGACCCAAGAATCGAGATCGCACAAATCGCCGAAGTTCTTTCGTGGCGGATGACACCCCCACCACAAGTTGCCAAATTAAGTTCGACTTGGGAAAAACGGATTGATACTCTACCACTGGCACTACAGACGGGACCGTCTCGTTTGCTGGCCAACAAGTTGGAAGCATCCGGTCAACCTGAGTCAGCTAAACGTTTGCAGTGGTCGTTGGAATTAACGCCCGTCTATGCTCTCGGGCAGATAAATCAGGATCAGCAGTGAGCTGGCGAGTTGGGCCACGGATCTGTGCAGCATTGCGGCGAACACCATCAGGGCGATTCAATTCCAGATGAATGGTCTGGTGCTTGCACCTGTTTTGGAAATCAACTGTCAGGTTCAGTTGTAAGGCGAGGAGTGGCCTACAGTAGTTGTGGGTGCAGGTGCCTCCCAGACACTGAATTCTGCCCAGATTGGCAAGTGATCCGAGACTTGCAGAGCTTGGTCGCGGGAGAGTCCCAGATTGCTTTCCAAATCGTAGACACCCCAGCGACCGGTGTATTCGCGCGTCGCCTGTCCTTGAAAAAGAATATTGTCATAGGCTTTGTTTTGACGTGTGTTGGTCATGACTCCTCGGACGGTCCATTGCATCCCGGGGATTCTGCCGAGTCTTGCCAGTTGCTTTTCGCTCGCATTCAGATCGCCCAACAGAATTACATCATCTTCATCAGCTCGCGCTTTTTGCATGACCTGAAAGACATCCGCCAACGCATCTACTTCCTCAGGCACTTCATCAGGGTCGGTGTGAATATTGACCATCCAGAAAGTAAACGCTTGGCTGGGTGACTGGGTTCGAGCTCGAAACCGGGTCACGAAAGGCTCACGATGAAGCAAGTCTTTGGGGTCGTTCACCGTGCCTTTTGATGACGGATCATGTTCGACGGTGTTCGTATTGAATACGTAAGTGTACTGTTCCTTGCTATTGCTGCGGCCAAGTCTGGGACCGATCACAAAATTGTATCGGCTTCCATTTGTGTTGACTGCGGCGACAATTTCCGGGATGACGTTGTCTGCTTTGGCACGCACTTCCTGAATGGCTACCAAGTCAAATTGCCGTATCACGTGTGCCAACAGTTCCTTCATTCCCGGCTTGGAGATCTTGGACTGTCCGAGCACCTGAATATTAAAGCTGGCGATCAGCAGTTTTCCATTTCCTTGACGTCCACCCGCCGCCGCAGTATTCGCCGTGACCTGCGATTGTCCGTTGGCTGGTTGCCGCGCCGAGGCAAGTTGACCTGCAACTGCTGTTGAGGGACTGTAGCGATGGGGGGATTGGCCGTTTAGCAGACCAGTGGCGGAATCTATCAGGATTTCGCCACTCCCCGCAGCCACAGTTTTTCCCTTGGCGGTTAACTTGGTGATGATGGGGCCAATGATTGGTACGCTGGGTATCAGGTAGCCGGTGATACCGCCTCCCGAGAGGCCACTAAATAGCAGCCACATCAGCAACGTAAATTTTGATTTCTTGCGAGCCATGTCAGGCCTCCATGCCCGTGATCGCGTCTTACGATGGAGTTTGTTTTAAGTCTGGGTCTGCAGCGATTTTCCGGAAAGACGCGACAGTCGCTCGTTTTGAGAGAGTGCCGCTTGTTTCAGTGCCATCACCGCTTTGGCAGAATCGGCGTGCATGCGACCCAGACCCCATGCCGCTCTCTCTTTCAAAGAAATTTCGCCAGATTGTTCGAGAATCTCAGCGAGTAAGTTCTGATGGCTTGCCGCTTCTCGACCTGCGCGACCGAGCAGCGTAATGGCCCAGTAAGCCGTCTGTGCGTTGTCCGAACCGGTCAGCTTGGCCAGACTGCTGATTGCAGCGGTGGGCGGTGGTCCGAGTTCCTCCAGTGCGGCGACAGCCCAGTCGCTAATTGCTTGTTCGTCACCACATGCTTTCACGAGTTCGGTTGCAGCGAATGCGGCATTGGGTCCTTGTTGGGCGAGCGATTCCGCTGCCTCAGCTCGTTCTTGGGCAGTTCCCTGCGTCAAATTGTGGAGCCTGTCTGCCGAACTCATCTTCTGTGACTCATCGTGTTTCGCTGTCATTCAGTCTTGTCTTAGCCAACTTGTCTTAGCCAATTTTCTCGGCACTTTCATTGGTAATTAGACGAAACTGCTGAATGCAACAAGATCCACCCGCCGCAATTCGACACCGCAGCCAGATCGGTAAAGGATGGTCCGTGAAACACGGCACCCCGAACGTGCTGGGGCAGGTGCGGAAAACGGATGCCCGTTACCCGATACCATCCCCCCAGCCTCAGGGCTCAGCTTTGGGCTTCGTCGGGTAGCTTGGGGAACAACAAACATTGGAAAACACGTGACAGAGGTGAATCCCCATGTCCCCTGAGATTGGGTGTTTCGGGTTGGCTGCATGCCACCCTGAATGGCTTCCGTAAGTCGCTATTCCGGATTTTGGATATGGACATCAGCAACTGCGAAATCCGGCAGGCTGGGAAGGTGGCACTGGACCTGATGGAGTCGCCCATGAGCAGATATTCACTTTCGGGGCTGATTTGGTCCCAACGCCTGATCTGCTATCGTGACTTGCTGACAGCGGTTAGGTCTGATGGTGCAGTTGAGACGCGTTGAGAAGAATCTGATGCGATGGCGTCATCAGCGTTCACTGACTGTTTTGTTCCGGTTGCTGTCTTGCAATGTTGTTTCACGGTGAATTCCCTGTTCAGGATGTTTGTATGACGACGATCTTTTCGAAGATCATTGCGGGTGAAATCCCTGCCGATGTTCTGCACGAAGATGAGCTTTGCTTGGCCTTTCGCGATATCAACCCGAAGGCTCCCACGCATTTTTTGGTCATCCCTAAAAAAGAAATCGTTTCACTGGCAGACCTGTCGGACGAGGACGAGGCGATCGTGGGGCGATGTGTGCTTGTTGCGTCCAAGATTGCAGCAGCCGAAGGACTGGAAGATGGCTATCGGCTTGTGGCTAATACACGCGAAGACGGCGGGCAGGAAGTGATGCATCTTCATTTTCATGTTCTGGGTGGCCGCAAGTTGGATTGGCCGCCAGGATGAGGCCGCGAACTTTCCGATTTGACAACTCCGTTTCCGGTCCAGGTGCACGATGACCGACTTTGATTATTTGGCTACTCGCCAACAGCACCTCAGAGAAAGTCAGCGTTTCAGAAATCTCGTGCCGCGTGCGGCCGATGGTGTCTATCTGATCGAACCAGATCATCGTCGATTGCTGAATTTTGGTGCGAATGATTATCTCGGTCTGGCAGTCCAAATGCGGGATGACATTGAGAACAGCAACGCTGGGACCGACAGCGGCGATGGTGAGTGTTGGCAGGTAGCAGGTGGCAGTGGTGCCAGTGCTCTGTTATCCGGGTGGACTGCACAGCACCAACGGCTGAGTGAACAAATTGCAGAACTTGAGGCGACTGAATCTGCTGTCGTGTTTCCCACTGGCTTTGCTGCCTGTAGCGGTACTGTGAGCGCCTTGGCCGAGGCGGGCGACTTGATTCTGAGTGACCAACTAAATCATGCTTCGCTGATCGACGGGTGCCGAATGTCGCGTGCTAAACGAATCGTTTACCCGCATGCGGATTGGCAAACGGTGGATAGTATTTTGCGGCAGCGACGGCATGAGTTTGAACGCGTGTGGATTGTGACGAATACCGTTTTTGGCATGGATGGATATGTCGCACCCATGGATCGTTTGAACGAGATCGCCCGGGATCACACAGCCTGTCTGATTGCGGATGAGGCGCACGGGACGGGGGTCCTGGGTGAAGACGGATCCGGTGTTTGTGAGGCGTTGGGGGTTAAAGATCAGGTTTTGATTCGGATTGGTACTCTCAGCAAGGCGGTCGGCAGTCAGGGTGGTTTTGTGGCTGCTCCCCGGGTGGTGATTGATCATTTGGTCAATCACTGCAGGTCACTGATCTACAGTACATCATTGACGCCTGCCGCGGTGGCTGCGGCGAGTGCTGGAATCGACCACATCAGGACTCAGCCGGAGCGGCGGCAACGGGTGAAAATGCTGGCGCGGCGTGTGCGATCGGAGCTGTCGATCGAACCCCGAAACGATCTGGAAGCGTCTGTCCCAATCATTCCAGTGGTTGTTGGCGATGATTCGCAGGCGGTAAGAGTTTCTCGGCAGCTTGCTGAATTGGGTTTTTACGTGCCTGCGATTCGGCCACCCACGGTCGCGGAGGGTACTGCCAGATTGCGGATTTCGCTCTCGGCGGCCCATCAGGACGAGATGATCGAGCAGTTGCTTAATGCAATCCGCCGCTTGGTGTGATCGTTACAGGAACTCGTTCAAGAAGGCGAATAAAACCTTTTTTCATGTACTGGCGAGGGGTTTCAAGTGATAATGAGACGCGTCTGTATGGGAAAATACGAAAACAGCACTAATAACTGCGGTCAGTCTTCGTTTAACCAACGCCAGTTTTCGATCATAGCGGGTTAACTCACGGACCGTTCATTGTCTGTCGCTGAGTGACAGATCCTCAGGTTGTTGGTGCCGAGTCCCGCTACTGAACTAATTGGTTGTCTATCGTTCAAGTTCCTGATCACTTTTCACGGAAATATGTTTCATGTCCATGCTTTGTCAGTCAGCCTGTCGGGTTTCCTTCACGCTGCTTTTTTTGGCGATGCTAATCGGTGTGCGTCCAGTCAAGGCTGAGCCGGTCAGTTGGATGGAACGCTATGCCTTGTCGAATGATCGAGAGGCAATGCTTGCCGAACTGATCCCAGGCAGTGATGACTACTACTTCTACCATTGTCTGTTGTTGCAAACGACTGGCCAGTTGGAACGGAGCGAAGCCATCCTCAGAGAGTGGCTTGCATCGCATAACGGAAGAGAGACACCAGCCATCATTGCGATGACTGACCGTCAGCGTTTACTCGGCTATGAATTATCGCCGCAACGGTCCATCGACTATCTGGTTCGGCGATTGGGTGTCCAACTGAAGCACGCACCTCCTGCAACCAGAAACGAGCGACGTTTTCCCAGTGAGCTGGATGCATCGGTGTTGTCGGTAGACCGCCTTTTGAAAGAGGCGTTGCAACGTCGCGATGGTATCAAGCCACCCGGATTGCGTTACCTGGCGAACAGGTTTTTGGAAGAGAAGACAGCTGGTTTCAGTATCAAATTGCGGGAACTTTTGGGCCGGGTTGAGGGTGCCTATATCGACAATCTGGGTGACTTGGTGATCATGGAAATCAAAAGTCGTCCCCCGAATGAACAGGCATTCGGTGATCTCAAAGCTCATCAATTTCTGACGTTTAAGGAGCTTCAAAAAGTTGCCAGGGAAGTCCCCAAGGTTGCAGCCGACAATAATTTCGTTTCAGCGATGTTGCAGAGACTGCGGCCCAATAGTGATCAGGATGCCGCTCAGCAATTAGATGTTCAAACAGATTATCTCATACGAATCGAGTCATACGTTCGGACATTGCCCAGAAGTTATGCTGGTATGCAAGCGTCGGCTGCGCATCGGTTGCTGAAGGCGAATTTGCAGAACGGTATCTATGATCGCGATCTGTTTGACCGTTATCTACGGCTTCCAAGGGTCAGTCCCATCGTTCATGAGGACTTGTTAAAGGGCGGGGGAGCGAGAGCCAACCTGAACGAAGACTTCATGGACCGTGCGATGTTGCCACCGGTGGGAAATGAGGAACCGGTTGTGCGTGCCCATTTGGAGCACTTTCTCGAAGACGAAGTTAAGGCAGATGCTTTCGCCAAATATTTGAAGCCCGATTATTTGCGGCGCGTATTTGCAGAGACCAAGCTGATGCGGGGTGTTGGCTCAGAAGAACAGTGGTACAAGATGCTGAACGCGACGGAGCGACAGCGGATCCGTGATCAGGTGGAATTGCGACTGTCCGTTGATAACCCCAGTTATTTTGATGACGCGAATGTTACGCGGTTGAAAGTCGAGATCAAGAATATCCCGGAAATTGTGATCCGGATGTATGAGATCAATACACCATCGTATTACCGGAATCATCAAAAGCCGATTGATACGGATATTGATCTCGATGGATTGATTGCCAGTCACGAACGAAAGCTTACCTTCAATCAGGCGGCCGTTATCCGTCACAATGAAGAATTGGCACTGCCTGAGATCATGGGGCGCGGAGTTTGGGTTGTTGATCTTGTGGGCAAAGGTCTCCGGGCTCGTGCTCTGATTCGGCGTGGCAGAATAGATCACGTGCATTCGTCCAGCGCGGATGGGATGGTTTTCACGATCATCGACGAGAACCGTCAGCCGATCCCGACTGCGACGATGTGGGTTGGTTCCAGAGAATTCATGGCTGACGACGAAGGCCGTGTCACACTGCCGCCAGTTGTTGATCAGGTTTCCCGACGTGCAGTCATTAGCGATGGATCCATTGCGGCAGCAGTGAAGTTCTCTCACCTGCAAGAACAGTATCGCCTGTCAGCAGGCATGCATCTGGATCGTTCGATGCTTCAGAGTGGTGGTCAAACAGAAGTGCTGATCCGACCCCAATTAATGCTGGGGACCACCCCCATTGCCCCGCGGACAATGACGGATGTTTCCGTGCAAGTGGCCGCGACAGATCTTGATGGAATTGTCATGAACCATGAGATGGAGGATCTGCAGTTCACGCAAGATCGTGAATTGGTTGTCCCTATCAGAGTGCCAGCGAGGTTGTCAAAGCTAACAGTGACGTTGAATGGATCGATCACGAAAGTGGCTGATGGACAACAGCAGTCGCTGAACGTGTCACGGACTTGGGATGTGGCAGGTATACGTCAGACCAATTTCACACATGATTCTTTTCTCACCCGCGATGGTGAGGACTACATCATCGAGGTGCGTGGACGTAATGGCGAGTTGGTTTCAAGTGCCAGTTTGACGGTTTCATTGAGTACTGATTTCCGTAATAGCACCGTTGACCAGACGCTGCAATCGGATGATCAGGGACGAGTCCGACTGGGGGCACTCAAGGGTGTCAGCTCGGTTCGCTTCTCAGTAGCTTCCGGGCTTCTGCATCAGCGCAATCTGGACCGGAACGCAGTTCGTTGGGCTGACGAGTTGCATACGACTGTAGATCGCGAGATTGAACTCCCATTGGCCGAGACGGTGGAAGATGTCGTTGAGCGGTATCGGTTAATCGAGGTACGCGGAGGAGCATACGGTACAGATCAATCAGACCGCATGGTGGGTAAGAATGGCCTGCTTAGAATTCGGAAGCTTCCTGCGGGCGATTATCACCTGATTGATCGGGCGACCGCAAAGATTGTGAATATTGCTGTCATCGCAGGCCCAGTGATTGATAGGGTGGCAATTGGGGAGACCCGTCATCGGCAAATGTCATTGAGGCAACCGCTGGGTATCGCATCGATTCGTGAAGTTCCCGAAGGGTTGCGAATTCAATTATCTGGGCAAACGCAGTTGGCACGTGTGCACTTGTACGCTTCACGATACGTCGAAAGTAATTCACCCATCGGAGAACTGGAACTGCCAATCCCGAGTCTGCTCGGTCGGCGTGTTTACCTGCCAAAGTCAGGATACGTCAGTGACCTGCGGTTGGGTGATGAGTACCAGTACGTGCTTCGCAGACGGTATGCCAAAAAATATCCCGGAGTGATGTTGCCCCAACCAGGAATCTTGCTGAACCCATGGGAAACCGAAGAAACCTCGAATACCAGTCAGTCGGTTCGTTCCGGTGTAACACCGCCAGCCTCTGCACAAAAGATGATGGAAGCAGCGCAATCTGATAAACGTGCCCAGCAGCAGGGGCAGACCGCGGCAGCGGGCTCGGACTACGATTTCCTTGCCGATTCTGGGATTGTATTGCCGAATCTGATTCCGGATGCCAATGGCGTCGTGTTGGTCGAGAGTGATCTGATCAAAGACCTTCCCATCCTTCAGGTCGTGGCTTGTGACCCTGCGGTCATCGTGCAGCGGATGATTACCGCAAAAGCGAAGCCAGCAGAAACGGTTGACCTGCGATTGGCCAAGTCTCTTGATGCAGCGGTTCCTTACACCTTTAAACGCGGGGTGCTGATCGCTGGTCCTGACCAACCACTTGATCTAACGAGCCTTGGCTCGGCACAGTTGCAAGTTTACGGTTCAGTTGCACAGTTGATGAATCTTTACAAGACGCTGGTTGCTGATCCCAGACTGAATGATTTCGACGAGTTGGGAGTGTGGCATGCCCTCGAACAAGACGCAAAGCTGGATGCGTATTCCCGCTTGGCAAGCCACGAACTTCACCTCTTTCTGCGATTCCATGATCGCGGTTTCTTCGATCAAGTGGTGAAACCCTATCTGGAGAATAAGAAAGAAAAGCAATTCATTGATCATTGGTTGTTAGATCAAGACCTGACTCCGTATACCAGGTTGTGGGAGTACAACCAATTGAATGCGGCAGAACGAACTTTGCTTGCCATGCGTGTTCCTGCCATGCGTAAGACGGTGCAGCGTCAATTGCAGGAAACGGTGGATCGACAGGATGAGAACTATGAAGCGCTTCGCATCGGTATTGAGAGTGCTTTGAAAGCCAATCGTTTGAACGCTACGATGGACAAAAAATCGCTTTCACGTGATCGCATGGCACAGCAACGGTTTGGCGTACTTGACGGCAGATTAGGAGACACCGATGGCGAAACCATTACTGGTGGCAGAAGGTCGCTACGTAAAGAAGTTGAAAAGGCCAGGGCTGCAGCTCCTCCGCAGAGTAACGCGAGTAGGCAACTATATCGTGGTCGCGTAGCAGGCGACCAACTGGGAGGCGGCGCTGCTGCGTTCTTCCGAAAACTCGATGCAACCAAACAGTGGGCCGAAGGTCAGTGGGATCATGTCCGTACGGTGGGTGGTCCAAGCCCGACGGATTTGATCAAAGCAGGTCCGTTCTGGAATGATCTCGCCAGCATGGATGTGGACCAACTGGGTGTGTCAGACAATCTGTTGCGACCCATAGGCAGCCGTCATGATGCGCTCGCGGCGTTGGCATTGTGCGGGTTACCGTTGGCCGCGGGGAACGTGAATCTGCCCACCGAACCGGAACAGGCATATCAACCAGAGCACGCCGTTGCTGTTGTTACCAAGCAACTCCAGAAACTTGAGTTCGAAGATGTACCCGCAAATATCCTGCTTGGGCAGCGATTTGAAAAGATGAATTCCGCGAGTGGCGATCAACGCAAGGAAAACCCAACTGAGCCGATAGAGTTTCTGGCCGGCGCCGGTTATCAGGGGCACATTGTCGTTTCCAACCCGAACATGGCAGAGCGGACGGTGGAGGTCTTCTGGCAATTGCCTGCAGGTAGCCTGCCGCTCGCCAAAAATAGATTGACTGACAGTCGAACTATCAAATTAGAACCGTTTGCGGTACAGGCAATTTCCTATCAATTTTATTTCCCTGAG
>Ga0315334_10000416_pt1 | contig 26123 bp, 23 predicted proteins | sample M150034915metaG_FD_205555 | JGI IMG/M metagenome (GOLD analysis project Ga0315334, IMG submission 205555) | Ammonia-oxidizing marine archaeal communities from Monterey Bay, California, United States - M1 500m 34915 | ecosystem: Environmental > Aquatic > Marine > Intertidal zone | place: USA... | reverse complement strand
GGCAGCCGCGGATCGGTGATCCCACTTTTCCAACGGCTCGCCGCGTCAGGAAGCCTGCCCATCACCGACCGGAGGATGACGCGCTTCTGGATCACGTTAGAGCGGGCAGTCCAGTTCGTCGTCCACAGTTTCGACCAGATGAGCGGCGGGGAGTTGTACGTGCCGAGAATTCCCAGCACCAGGGTGGTCGACATCGCAGAGGCGGTTGCGCCGGGTTGTGCGACCACCGAGATCGGGATTCGCCCCGGCGAGAAACTCCACGAAGAGATGATCGCCGAAGACGACGCCAGACGAACGAGACGCCTGGAGGACCGATTCGTGGTGCTACCGGTGCTGGCGCAGTGGGGCATTCCCGCACACGCAGCCGACCCGGTGGGCGATGCAGTTCCCGACGGTTTCTGCTACCGCTCGGACTCCAACGAGGAATGGTTGTCCGTCGAAGAGATCCGGGAGTTGCTCCCGCAGCTGTGAACTCCGTCCGGATCCCCTACGGCCACCAGTCCATCGACGAGTCGGATCGGCGGGCGGTGGACGAGATCCTCCGGGGGGACCGACTCACACAGGGACCGACCATCGCCGCCTTCGAGCAAGCTGTGGCCGACAGGGTCGACGCTGACCACGCTGTGGCCTTCACCAACGCCACGGCCGCACTCCACGGCGCCGCGTCGGTGGCCGGCCTCGGGCCGGGCGATGTCGTCGCCACCTCGCCACTCACGTTCATAGCGTCAGCCAACTGCGCCCGGTACGTGGGAGCAGTACCTGCGCTGACGGACATCGATCTGTCGACACTCAACATCGACCCCCGAGGGGTGTCGACCGAAGTCGACGGCCTGGTCGCCGTTCACTACGCGGGGCTACCCGTCGATCTCACTTCCCTCCCGGCGAGACCCCGAGTGGTGATCGAGGACGCCGCACAGGCGCTCGGCGCCCGAACCCCTGACGGGCCGGTGGGAGGTTGTGCTCACAGCGATCTCACTGTCTTCTCCTTCCATCCCGTGAAGCCGATCACCACGGGTGAAGGAGGCTTGGTCACGACGAACTCCGACGAGATGGCCGAAGCCCTTCGGAGGTTTCGGAACCACGGGATGGTCCGACGGCCAGAAGTCGACCCCTGGTACTACGAGATCGTGGACAGGGGCTACAACCACCGGATGACCGACCTTCAGGCCGCTCTCGGCCTCTCGCAACTCTCTCGCCTCGACCGCTTCCTCTCCCGTCGAACTGAAATCGCGGAGCGCTATCGGTATCTGCTCGCAGACGCTCCCGTCGTCCTCCCACCCGAGGCCCCGGCCGGATCCACTCACGCCCTCCACCTGTACCCCATTCGGGTCCAGAACCGGAGACAGGTATACGACGGAATGCACGCATCGGGTATCGGCGTCCAGGTCCACTACGTTCCGCTTCACCACCACCCGGTCAACTCGGACCTGGGCTACCGACCGTCCGACCTGCCAGCCTGTGAAACCGCCTACCGGGAACTCCTGAGCCTGCCCATCTTTCCGGGACTGACCGACGAGGATCAGGACTTCGTCGTGGCCTCGTTGAGATCCCTCCTCTGAAGGAACGGACGGTGCGCCTCGCCATCAGGTCCGACGCGGGCCATCAGATCGGTTCAGGCCACGTCATGCGTTGCCTCACCCTCGCCGAAGAAGGCATCCTCCGAGGCCACGAAGTGGCCATCCACAGCCACGGAATCCCAAACCATCTGCGACGAATGGCATCGGAAGTCGGGGCCACATGCCACCCCGTCGACCACTCCGCCGGCTCGACCGGCGACGGCAGAGCGTTCGCCTCCGCCCATGCCGATGTGCTGCTGGTCGACGGCTACCACTTCACTGAGGAATTCCAGTCAGGACTCATCGCCGGCCTGACAGGACGTGACGTACCCATCGTCATGATCGACGACAACCACGAGATCCCTCTCGAAATCGCCGACTTGGTCGTGAACCCCGGGGCGCATGCCCTACCCCACGAGTACGACGACCTCCGGCCGACCACCATCCAGATGATCGGGGCCGACCACGCGATCGTCAGACGATCTGTTCGTGCCGCCTTCCGGAATCGATCCGACCGAGAGGCGGGGGCTTCCCGAATCCTCGTGAGCATCGGCGGCACGGACCCGCTGGGACTCTCTGCACCCCTGGTCGACGAACTGGCCCGCCTCCACGATGTCGAGGTACGCGTCACTCACGGAATCTCTGATGATCCCAACCCTGGGCTCGAGGCCGCCATCAGCCGGTCCGGCGAGATCGTGATGGGCATCTCGGGAGACGTCGCCCCATCGTTGGCCTGGGCTGATTTCGCCGTCCTCGGAGCTGGCACCGCCTTGTGGGAAGCCGCCCACGTCGGCCTACCCGTGATCGCCGTGACCGTCGCCCAGAACCAGGTCAGGACCTCTGCTGCTGCCCACGAGGCAGGCTTCGCCATCGTGGTCGATGCCCGCTCCCGCCGCGTCTCAGCCGTCGTGGAGGCCGTCCGCCGACTGCACACTGACGGGGGGCGACGACGAACCATGCGACTGCGGGGAAAGGCTCTCGTCGACGGACGAGGAGTGGAACGTATCTGGTCCGGAGTCGAGCGCCTGGCCGCCACTACCCCCGTATCGACACCGGCCATCGGCTTTAGACCACCCGATGAGACCGACCGGGAACGGCTGTTCGGCTGGCGCAATGATCCGACGGTCTCCCGGCATCTCTTCGGTTCCGTTCCCATACCTCGACCGGACCACGATCGCTGGTTCGACGAGATGGGTAGCGACCGGAATCGACACTGCTGGGTGGTGACGGTCGACCATCGGCCGGTCGGGTTCATGAGCATCTCCGGGCTCGATTCCGACGACGGGACCTGCGCCTGGGGTGGATACGTGGCTTCCGAGGCCGACCGGGGGCAGGGCATCGGCCGAGCCATGCTGGGGCATGGCATCATCCGGGCGTTCGATCTCGAAGACATCTCGGCAGTCACCCTCAAGGTCTTCTCTGAGAACGACCCGGCTGTCGCTCTTTACCGGTCGTCGGGATTCAGAGATCTGGGGATCACCTCCCACGACGGCCGAGAGGTCCTCGTCATGCGGTTGGATCGACCCCTCCACCAGACTGTCGGCGGCCGACAGGACACCGACCTGCGAGAATCCGAGTTTCCGACCGCCGACATGACCGAGGCTGAGGCCGACCGATGACGACTCCCGGCATGACGATCGACGGGCGCATCGTGGGACCCGAGCACCCCCCGTACGTGATCGCCGAAATCTCAGCCAACCACCTGGGAAGCTACGAGCGGGCCGAGGCAATGGTGCAGGCCTCGGCAACCGCCGGCGTGGACGCCGTGAAGCTCCAGACGTTCACCCCCGACGGACTGACCGTGCGATCCGACCGACCCGAGTTCCAGATAACTGGCGGAACCCTCTGGGACGGCGCCCTCCTCATCGACCTCTACGAAGAGGCCATGACGCCGTGGGAATGGACGCCCCGCCTTCAAGAGGTGGCACGCGAGGTCGGAGTCACCCTCTTGTCGTCACCGTTCGATGAGGCCGCAGTGGATTTCCTGGATGGCCTCGACGTCCCGGCACTCAAGATCGCCTCCTTCGAACTCCTGGACCTTCCGCTGGTCCGACGGGCTGCCCAGACTGGTCGGCCACTCCTGATCTCCACGGGAATGGCGACCATCAACGAGATCGACCTCTCCATCGGCGCCGCCCGCGATGCCGGCGCCACGGAGATCTGCCTGCTTCGATGCAACTCCGCTTACCCGGCCGCGGCCGAGGAGATGGACCTTCGGGCCATTCCCGTCATGGCCGAGCGTTGGGAGGTACCGATCGGCATCTCCGACCACACGATCGGACCGACGACGGCGATCGCAGCGGTGGCCCTCGGTGCGTCGGTCGTCGAAAAGCACGTCACGCTGAGGCGGGAGGACGGCGGGCCAGATGCAGCGTTCTCCTGTGAGCCCGCCGAACTGGCATCGCTGGTCGACTCCGTCCACGAGGCCTGGACGTCTCTGGGATCAGCTCGATTCGGCCCCTCGGCGCGCGAGGAAGCGAGCCTCTCCTTTCGACGATCGGTTCGCGTCGTCAGGCCGGTATCCGCCGGATCCCGTCTGGAGGTCGATGACGTCCGCTCTATCCGGCCAGCCGGTGGCTTGGATCCCGATGATCTCGCCCGAGTAGTCGGTCGGCGGGTACTCCACGACCTCGAGGTAGGCCAGCCGCTCCTCTGGGACGACCTCGGCGACGCCTGACCAGTCGACGTGTGTCACTGATGGGACGACGGCGGACGATTGCCGCGATCCGACGCCGGCTGGCTTCCGGCGACCTTCGCGGCTTGGCGAGGAGCGTCCTCCGGCGCATCAAGCGGTCGGACGAGACGCCCGGACCCCCGCTGGACCACGGACGATGGCGGGCTCGTCACCTCCAACTCTCCGAAGACGACCATCGACGCCTCGATCAGTGGATCGCCGTCGGGGGACCGACCGTCGAGGTCCACCTCGCGCTGGAAGGGTCCGCCCAGGACCTGGTCCGGAGAACGATCGCCAGCGTGACCGGCCAACGAACGAACCGTTGGAGGCTCGTCCTCCACGGTGACGAAGACGCCACCGACCGGGTCCTCGACGACACCCCGGAGATCGCCGACGACGCCCGATTCAGTGCGACCCCCCCCGATGCCCATGTGGATAGGTCCTCCTGGATCTGGCCGATACTCCCGGGAGACGTCCTCCATGAGGCGGCCATCGGGGTGGTGTCGGGGTTCGCGGCCCGTAACCCGAAGGCACGGATCATCTACGTCGATGAGGATCATGTCGATCCCGGCGGCCTCCATCACTTCCCCCACGCGAAGCCCGATTGGAATCCCGATTTGCTCCGAGGATGCGACTACCTCGGTAGATCCGTCGCGTTCGGTCCCGAGTTCTCACAGGCTCTCGTCATGCCGTCGACCGGGACGGGTGGCAGAGTCGAGAGCAGCGACGCCGCCGCCCACGAACGCAATCTCGCTGCCACGGCCCTCGTGGAAGGGGCGGAGATCGTCCACATTCCGCACCTGCTGTTCAGTCGCCTCGGAACTGACGGGCCACCTCCGATTCCCCACCGTCGCCAGATCAACGACCCGCTTCCCGATCCACCGCCGCGAGTGTCGATCCTGATTCCCACCAGGGACCGGGGCCGGATGCTCGCTCGGTGCCTCGAGAGTCTCCGGGAAACTTCCACCTATCCCGATACGGAACTCGTGGTGATCGACCACGAGACCACCCAGCGCAGGGCCCGTCGTCTCCTCGTCGGGCTGACCGACGATCCGCGTGCCACGGTGCTCCGACACCGAGGGCCGTTCAACTTCTCGGCGATGGTGAACCGGGCAGCGGCCGCCTCCTCGGGCCAGATTCTCTGCCTGCTTAACAACGACACAGAGGTTCTGTCCCCCGACTGGCTCGAGACGCTGGTCGGACAACTCTGCCGACCAGGTGTCGGCGCGGTAGGCGCACTCCTCCTCTTCCCCGACGACACCATCCAGCACGCCGGTGTCCATCCGGGAGTTGGTGGACTCATGGGGCACGGCCACAAGCACCTGCCGGCCGACGACCCCGGCTATTTCGGACGTCTGACCACCCCGCACGAGGTTGCCGCAGTGACCGGTGCATGTCTCGCCATCAAGAGATCGGTCTGGGACGAACTGGGTGGCCTCGATCAGGAGAATCTCCCCGTCGCCTACAACGACGTCGATCTCTGCCTTCGCGTCAGAACGGCCGGTCTCCGGATCATCCTCGCCCCCGGAGCCGTTCTCCGTCACCACGAATCTGTGAGCCGGGGTTTTGATGACGATCCGATCGGGCGTCAACGCCTTGCGCGAGAGGTCGAACTTATGCGAAACCGGTGGGGGGCGCTGCTCGATGAGGACCCGGCATACAACCCGAATCTGGCGCTCGACGGCGGGAGCTTCCGGCTCACCGACGCGCCGAGGACCATCCCCCCGTGGTCGGAGCAGCAGGATCAGCGGACGGCTTCGCCCCCCGATGCCGCTCGATAGGCTTTGACCATTCGAGCGGCATCGTCGGCCCATGCGTAGTGCTGGCCGACGAAGCGACGGCCAGCAGCCGACATCTCACCCCAGATCTCATCGTCGTCGAGGGCGTCGACGGCCTGGACCACGGCGAGAGGGTCACCGAATGGCACGACGATCCCCGCTCCGGAACGCTCCACGACCGCACGGGCCTCGGCAATCGGGGTGGTGATCACCGGCACCCCACACGCCAGATACTCCAATACCTTGGTCGGCGTGGAATTTCGGTAGTTGGGACGGTCCTCCAGAAGGGAAAGGCCCGCTCGAGCGCCTACCACGACCTCCAGGGCCGATGGATTGGGCAGGAATCCGTGGACACGGGCGCTGGACCCCCGCAGAAGCCCGGCGACCTCCGGATCGACTGGTCCGACCAGATCCATCGCCACACGCCTGTGGGGTTCGCGGTCATCGAGACGTTCGACCACCTCCATCAAGTCGGCGACTCCCCGGCCTGCCGAGATCCGTCCCAGATAGACGATCCGATCACGATCTCCCGGGCGAACCTGGGATCCGACCAACCCCGGGGGCAACACCGGGGTGTTCCTCACCACGGGGTGATGGCCCAACCGATCTGCGTATGCCGGCTCAGCGAGTGTCAATGCGAACCGTGATGCCGCGCGACGTTCGATGACACCGGCCACCAACCGAGCCGAACCACGCAGGACCTTCGGAATCCAAGCCTTGTCAGAGATCTGAGCCGGGAGATCCTCATGAACGTCCCACAACGCTGGACCGACGATCCGACGCGACAGGAGCGTGAGTTCCGGGTCGTGGACGACGGTCAGATCGGCGGTCTCGGACTCCTCCCGCAGCACGTCCCATGCCACACGCAGAGCGTCGAAACGACGCCGTCCCACGGCTCGGGGAACCGGCCGGACACGGAGGCCAGGTCGCTCGAGAGCCGCCGCGTTCGACGTGGGAGCCACGTAGACGACCGAACAACCCTCTTCGAGGAGGGCAGGAATCTGCCGGTGATAGATCCGGGCATCTTCAGCGTGGTGGACGACGGTGGCGACCACGACCCGCACCGGTCGACCTCAGAGCCGGTCTACGTGTTCGCCGGTCTGTGTCCCGCTGGTATCGAGCATCTTGGCCGCCCGATCGAGGACACCCGAGGCGAGTATCTGGGAATGGGGCTGCAACAGGATCACGAGATCGGCGTCGGCGATGGCCGATTCAGGATCGGTCACCCTCGGAACGGTCACTCCACCGGCCTCGAAACTTTCCACGTGGGGGTCGAGATATGAGACCTCCCCTCCCATGCCCATGAGCTGGCTGGCCAGGGGACGAGCCGGCGTCTCGCGCTGATCACTGATGTCGGCCTTGTATGACACGCCCACGAGGACAATGGACGAGCCGTTCACCGACTTTCGATCCGCGTTTAGCGCGTCCTGAGCCCTCTTTGCGACATAGCCCGGCATCCTCTCGGAAACCTCCTGGGCAAGTTCGACGAAGTGGAAGCGGTAACCGAGCGACCGGACGACCCAGGAAAGGTAGTTGGGATCGATCGGTATGCAGTGGCCGCCCACCCCCGGTCCCGGATAGAAGGCCTGAAAACCAAAGGGCTTGGTCCGGGCGGCCTCGATCGCCGCCCAGAGGTCGATGCCGAGTTCGTGACAGAAGATCGCCATCTCGTTCATCAACGCGATGTTCACGTGGCGGTAGGTGTTCTCGAGGAGTTTCGCGAGTTCAGCTTCCCGTGTCCCCACCGTGGGTACCACCGTGTCCACCAACTGCCCGTAGAAGTCGACCGCCTGACGGGTGCACGCGGGGCTGAGCCCGCCAACCACCTTCGGGGTATTTCGTAGGCCGAACGTCGCGTTTCCGGGGTCGATCCGTTCCGGCGAATACGCCAGAGCAAAGTCCTCGCTGGCACGAAGACCGCTGCCTTCCTCCAGGACCGGCCGGACGATGTCCTCGGTCGTACCCGGATAGGTCGTCGACTCGAGTACGACCAGCGTGCCTGCCGAGAGGTTCTCGGCAATAGACCGTGTGGCGCTGAGCACTGCTTCGAGGTCCGGCGTCCCGTCACCGGACAACGGCGTAGGCACGCAGATCACCACCACGTCGGACTCTGCGATCACGCTGGAATCCGTGGTGGCCACGAATCCGCCCTCCAACATGGACGCCACATCCTCGTCAGAGAGGTCGTCGACGTGGGATCTACCGGCGTTCAGCCCCTCCACGACGGAAGTCGACACGTCGAGTCCGGTGACCGACAAGCCACTCCTGCAGGCCTCCTGGGCCAATGGCAGACCCACGTAGCCGAGGCCGATGATGGTGAGCGAACTGGTCATGCTGCCAATCGATGGTTCAGGGAAGCGGTGAACACCAACTCGGGGTGATGGGTGACCAAAGCGGCTGAGGTCTTGAAGTCCACCCTCCGAAACCGCGGCGCTGATCCTACTGGCATCGGTTCGGCCACCGATCAGGTCCGGACCTGGAGAGCCAACCACGCGTCATCATCGGACACGTCAGCGACCATCACATTGTCGATCTGGTGGCGACGGACCATCTCGCCAAGCCGACGGAGCACCATGTCCTCCCAACGCTCGTCCCCCTGGTGGGTCCCCCGGGCGACGACCGTCTCCACGACCACTCCACCGATCGAAGTGGCGAACGAACGGTTCCGGGGACTCAGAAGTACCTCCTCGGCGAGGTGCGAAGCGACCGCCGGCACCTCGGCCGTGCAGACCACCACCGGCGTGAAACCGGTAGCGCGATCCCGATGGATGGTCAGCCACTCGATTACCCGGGCAGTCGACTCGGCGGAGGCACCGATACAGGACACCAGGGTTCTGGGTCGCCGATCGGCGAGTCCTCCTGAACCCTCCACTGACGGCGGAGTCCGCCCTGTCGCCCCAGTGGGCGCTCCGGTCATCGCCTCCAATCGGGCAAGATGCACTTGGTGGGAGAACCGCTCGACGACCTCCTCGACACCAGCAGCCGACCGTCGGCTCAGGCCGTCGGCGTACAGTTCGTCGACCACCCCCCGAACCTCGGAAGCCTCGACGTAGATGCAGGCGTCGCCGAACAACTCCTCAAAGTGTGGCGGGAGTATCGCAACGCAGCCCGCCGCCAGGGCCTCCAACACCGTTCGGCCGAACGCCTCGACCAGGTCGGGATGGTGGAAGTACACGAAGAAGTCGATTCCAGCCAGAAACTCCTGAGCCGGCATGGAACCGAACGGGAGTACCTCCCACCGATCGGGAACCGTCGAGACGACCTCTTCCAGACCATCGGCGCCACCCAGGACCCGGACGCGAACCCCGCTGTCCGACGGATAGGCGGCAAGGAGTTCAGCGGGGTCAGACGGCCACTTCAATCGGCTGGGCCGACCGTGCCGCCCGATGACCGGTTCCGGTCCGACCGAGCCGGTCCGGGCAACCCGCCAGGCATCGACATCGATCACCTCGACCCAGTCATCATCACTCAGCAGCACCCCGGAACCCTCCAGATGTGCCCGGACAGTCGGGCTCACCGGCCACCAGGTCGGCGAGGTTCCGAATGCCTCAACGACATGTTCATGGACCTCATCAGGTTCGTAATATCGGGTCCCGTTGGCATCGGCCGGTACCTGACCAACGACCACGATCACCCGGTCGGCCTCCACGGGGAGTCGGCCACCCACCGACTCGACGAACACCGTCGGGTGCTTCACAATCGCCAAGCCACACCGGACGGACTCTCCCGGGCGAATCAACTCGAGCGCACCATCGTCGAGAAGCCTCTGCACGCCCTCCTGGAACGTCCGATCCGCCCTCAGGCTGCTCGATTCCATCTGGATGGCGCCGATCCGGTAGCCGCCGTCTGCTGCTGCCCGCACCTCTTCGACCAGACTCGACGACGTACCCCCGGGAAACCGGAGATCCGTGAGGTACAACACGTCGACGACAGTGGCCACGCCCGGAGACTATCGGCGACCTCCGGGAGGCGAGAGTCGACCGATCTTCCGCCCAGCCTCTACGCTTGCGTCTCGACGGCGACCGAGTGGCGTCGGTGACACCGATCAGGGCGGTGGAGACTGGCATGAAGATCGTCATCACCGGCGGAGCCGGGTTCATCGGTGCCAACCTCGCCCGCCATCTGGAGGGAATCCCCGAGATCGCCGAGGTAGTCGCATACGACGACTTGTCATTCGGATTCGAGTCGAATCTGGAGGGGTCTGGTGTTCGGCTGGTTGAGGGCTCGATCCTCGATCAGGAACTGCTGGAGGAAACGGTTCGCGGAGCTCATGCCGTCGTCCATTTGGCCGCTCGAGGATCCGTTCCCAGATCCATCGCCCACCCGGTCGCCACCCACGACGTGAATGCGACAGGAACGCTTCGAGTGCTCGAGGCAGCCCGCCACAATGGTGGTACCCACGTGGTGATGGCGTCGTCGTCGTCGGTCTACGGAGCCACCGACGTCCTCCCGAAGCACGAGTCGCTCCCCACCCGTCCTATCAGTCCGTATGCCGCGAGCAAGTTGGCCGCCGAGTCCTATGTCCTCGCCTGGGGTCATGCATACGACCTCCCGACGCTGGCCTTCCGGTTCTTCAACGTGTTTGGACCCCTACAGGCCCCCGTCCACTCCTATGCGGCGGTAGTCCCTGCCTTTCTCGCGTCAGCGATGAGGGGCCAGCCCCTGCCTGTCCATGGTGACGGCAGGCAGTGCCGCGATTTCACCTACGTCGACTCGGTGGTAGCGGTTCTCACCGATGCCATTATCAGGCAGGTCGCTCATCCAGATCCTGTGAATCTGGCGTTTGGCACGAGGGTCAGTCTTCTCGAAGTGATCGCCGAACTCGAGGGCATCCTCGGCCGGCGGCTGGACCTCGACTTCCAGCCGTCACGACCGGGTGACGTCCCGCGATCTCAGGCCGCCAACGAGACGCTCACCCAACTGTTCCCCGACATCTCGCCCACCGATCTACGGACAGGTCTGCAGGCGACCACAGAGTGGTTTGAATCGACCAGACCCTGGGACCCAGTCCCGACCTGAACGGAATTCGGACACCGAATCCGTCAGTCGACCTCTGTAGATCGCTCGCTGATCACAAAATGGGGCCTGGCACTCTCTGGATACACCGGCACCAGATAGAGCAGCACCCCGGCGCCTCCGATGAATCCGAAAACCAACGCGGCCAGCGTCCACGCCGAAGCCTGGTCCACCCGGCTCACCACGAAACAGATCACGCCGACGGCCACGGCAAAGAGATGCATCACCCCCACAGCGACGGGCACAGGGAGACCAACGGCGACAAGCCGATGGCTCACATGGTCACGACCACCTTGGAACGGGCTCCGCCCCGAGGTCAAGCGGGACACCGAGACGAGGGTCGTGTCCAGAATCGCCGGAGCGCAGGCCAGCACAGGCACGAGGAACGACTCGGACACGCTCGTGAGGAAACGGAGCTTGAGACCGAGATAGGCGACCATAAATCCTAAGAACAACGACCCTCCGTCACCCATGTAGACACGGGCCGGATGGACGTTTAGACGTAGGAAACCGGCGGAACACCCGACGAGACCAATGGAGAGCGCCGCGACCAGGAACTGTCCATTGGCGGAGGCAATCGAAAAGAACGTCAGACTGGCGATCCCAGCCATGCCAGCCGCCAGCCCGTCCATGTTGTCCAGCAGGTTGAACGCATTGGTGATGCCGACGACCCACAGAACGGTGAGCGCCACGTCGACCCCCGTCACACCGGTAATCAGAACACCCGTCCCCATCTGCCACACGGCGAGCCCCGCGGCCACCTCGGCCGCTAGACGGATGACCGGCGAGAGATTCCGAAGGTCGTCCAGAAGCCCGATCGCCGCTAACGCCACGGCCAGGCCGAGGATCTTTGCGAGTTCGCCCACACCGCTCTCGGGACGATCGGCGATCGCTCCGAGCAGGACGGCGGCGGCGAACGCTAGGACGATGGCCACCCCACCCAGATAGGGAACCGGCGACTCGTGGCTCTTGTGCCCCGCCGGATGATCGAACACCCTGATCCGGATCGCCACCTTGATGGCGACGGGAGTCAGCAGAGTGCACAACAGCGCGGAGACCAGAAGGATGGCCAGATACTCGGGCCACGCGCCCGACAACGTCGAACCGGTCAACGCTTCAACCTCGCTGGTCGATGATCACCGAATCGATGATCTCGTCGAGGGAGATGGTCTGCTCGAAGCCCACCGTCTCGAAAGCGCGCGTCGTGTCGGGTACGCGCCGCTCCATGTCCTCGAACCCCTCCTCGTAGGCCACGTCATACGGGATGTACTCCAGACTGCTGGAAGATCCCGACAAATCGACCACCCGCTCGGCCAGTGCTCGGATCGACACCTCTTCAGTTCCCCCTAGGTTGAACACCCGACCGAAGGCCGATGGTTCCCCGCACAGCGCGATGATCCCCCGCACGACATCGAAGACACTGCAGAAGCAGCGCGTCTGGTCCCCGGTCCCATAGATCGAGATGGCCTCACCGCGGAGTGCCTGAGTCACGAATCGGGGAACGACCATTCCATAGCTGCCGGTCTGACGCGGCCCCACGGTGTTGAAGAGCCTGACGATGACCGTCTCGAGGCCCTTCTCCCTCCAATAGGTGTAGGCGAAGATCTCGTCGATCGCCTTGGCCTCGGAGTACGACCACCGACTCTTCAACGGAGAGCCCAGGATCCTGTCGTCTTCCTCGGAGAGCCGATCCGAGGTGTTTTTCCCGTAGATCTCCGAGGTTGAGGCCACGAGAACCCTCTTGCCGTACTTGTGGACCTTCTCCACGACCACCTCTGTACCTCGGATGTTGGTCATCAGGCTTTCAAGCGGCTTCTCGACGATCAGATGCACGCCTACGGCTGCAGCAAGGTGGTAGACGACGTCGGATCGGGACACGACATGGTCCACGAGGTCTGCGTTGAGAACCGAGCCGAGAACGAACTCCGCGTCCGGACGACCCCCGAGGTGTTCGATGTTCGCCAACCGACCAGTCGAGAGATCGTCCAAGAGGATGACCTGATGCCCATCGGCCAACAGTTGGTCAGCAAGATGGGAGCCGATGAAACCCGCTCCGCCCGTGATCAGACACTTCATCTGGCGAGGCTACCAACCGCGTCCCCTGCGACGTGGTGACGCCCGACCACCATCGACGAGCCGCTCATACAGTCGTGCGTGGTCGGCCACCAGGCGTTCGACTCCGAACAATTCCTCGGCTCTCAGCCGTGCCTCCCCACCCATCCTCGCCCGGATTTCGTGGTCGGTGAGTAACCCCACCAGTCCCTCGGCCAAGGCTTCGACATCGGGCGGAACCACGTAGCCGGTCACTCCATCAACCACGACCTCACCGGCGCTACCGACATCGGTCGTCACCGCTGGAATCCCTGCCATCGCCGCCTCGATGAGGGTCACCGGCATGCCCTCGTTGTCCGACGAGATGGCCACCACATCGGCGGCCGCATAGAGGGGTGCCAGATCCTGTCGCCACCCGAGGAACCGGATGCTCTCGCCGAGCGAAGCCGAGCGTTCGATCGAATCCTCGAGGAGATCCCCTTCCCCTGCCACGGCGAGGATGGCCTCGGGTAGCCGAGAGACGACCTCAGCCATCGCCTCCAACAACCGGTCGAGTCGCTTCACGGCAGTGATTCGACCGACGAACAGCACGAGGGGTCGATCGACGGGCAGGCCCAACTGACGGCGAGCCACGATCCGGTCCACCGGTACGGCACTCGCCACCCCGGGAGCGATCACTGTCCAGTCGGCCGACCTACCGATGCCGGCCGCCCGGAGATCATCCCGTACCCGACCACCCACGGCGACCAGCGCCGTCGTCTTACGAGCCAGTATCGATTCCACCAGACGAACCAGTGAGGTGACCGCCCAGCCAAAGTAGCCATGAAGCACATGACCGTGGAAGGTGTGGACACGGACGGGGACCCGCCAGCCAGCGAGCCGACCGATGACCCCCGCCTTGGCGGTGTGAGTGTGAATCACATCCGGTCCAAACGTTCGAACGATCCTCCGAAGGGCCCACCATGCGCGGAGGTCGTCACCAGGTCGGATCGAGCGGCCGAGGGAAGGTATGCGACAAAGCGGGAGCGACGGGTCCCGGAGGTCCACGAAGTCTGCCTCGTCGTCTCCGACGTCACCACAGACGAGCAGGGTCTCCCACCGCTCTCCATCCAGACCTCGGGTCAGGACGCTCGCCTGCCATGCGGGACCGCCCACGTTCATCCGTGCGATGACCCGTAGGACGCGGATAGGGCGGTCAGGCCCACAGGTCGGCCCACTCACCGCTCGGATTCCGTCCTGGCCAACCACGACTGGAACATCAGCAACGCCCACACCTGGAAAGTGAGATCCGAACTTCCCTCCCGATGCGCGGACCAACGGCGAACGACCTCATCGACGTTGAACAAACCCTGACGACGTACCGTGTCCGCCGAAAGGAGATCGTCGGCCCAGTCCCGCAAGGGTCCCCGAAGCCAGTCCCCCACTGGGATGCCGAATCCCATCTTCGGCCGAGAGATCAGATCGTCGGGAAGAGACCGCCCGAGCAGGCGCTTGACCACCCACTTACCCTCCGACCCCCGGATCCTGTCACCAGCTTGGAGGCCCCAGGCAAAGTCGAACACCTCGGGCGAGAGGAACGGGACCCGAACCTCCAGACTCACCGACATCGCCGCTCGATCCACTTTCACGAGAAGGTCGTCCGGAAGGTAGGTCACCGTGTCGACGAGCATGGCGCGTTCGGCCGGCGAGCGACTCGACGCTTCTCGGAGCGTGCCCGGCCAGGAAGATTCCGGAAATGGACCGGATCGGAGCGCCGCGCCATCACCACCAGTCTCGACCGACATGAGTGCCCGGTAGAGATCATCGACCTGATCCGCGGCCAGTAGAGCCGCCGCCTTGTGAACACGGTGACCGGTGCGATGACGGAGACCCTCAGGGAGGATGGCCGAGAACCGACCTCCCAACCGGTCCCAAGAATCGACTGACGGCGCAGAGAGCAGACCCGCCACGGCCCGACGAGCCGGAGCCGGAACCAGGCGGCGAATTCCCTGGAGGGTTCCCAGTCGCCGATACCGCTCGTAGCCACCGAACAACTCGTCGCCCCCGTCCCCGGAGAGAGCAACGGTCACCGACTCTCGGGCCAATCGACTGACCAGAACGGTCGGTATCTGCGAAGAATCGGCGAAGGGCTCGTCGTAGACGTCGGAGAGCGTCGGGATGACCCCCATGGCCTCCACCGGCGAGACTCGTAGATCGGTGTGATCAGTGCCCAGATGTGCGGCAACCCGTGCGGCGAATGACGACTCGTCATAGGCCTCATCCTCGAATCCGATGGTGAAGGTCCGGACCGGGCGACTGGCGCGTCGCTGCATCATGGCTACGACCGATGACGAGTCGACTCCCCCCGACAGGAAGGCACCGATGGGCACGTCAGACACCATCTGCTCGGCTACGGATCGCTCGAGAACCTCCTCCAACCGGTCCACCGCCTCCTCCCCCGCAGGCTGGCTCTCGACACGATCGGCGACAGCCGACGCGGACCAGTAGGGCTCTGGCCGGGGTTCCGGTATCCGGTCTCCGATACGTAGGAAGTGGCCGGGCGGCAATTTCGACACACCTTCATAGATGCTGAGAGGGGCCGGGACATTGGTCCATCGGAGGAACTCGACGACAGCGTGCCTATCGATGTCCGGTCGGAAGCCATCGACGGCACGAAGTGCCTTCAACTCCGAGGCGAAGAGAAACGATGGGCCCGTCGTGGAGTAGTAGAGCGGCTTTTCGCCGAAACGGTCCCGGGCCAACCAGAGTTCGGACTCACGGGCATCCCAGACGGCGAAGGCGAACATCCCTCGGGCTGAGCGGAGCGCTTCCTGAACCCCCCGCTCGGCGATCAACTCCACTAGGACCTCGGTATCGGAGTGACCACGCAGCATGCGCTCCGAGGAGAGCCTTCGACGCAACTCCGGTGCATTGTAGATCTCGCCGTTGTAGGTGATCGTCCAGCGTCGATCCCTGGAGGTCATGGGCTGGTTTCCGGCCGGGGAGAGATCGACGATTGCCAGACGGGTGTGTCCGAACGCCACCCGCCGGGTCGGATCGACCCAGGTGGAGACACGATCTGGTCCACGGTGGACGAGTGTCGACGCCATCGCCCCAACGGACTCGATTGGCCCGGTCCGGCCAGACGGAACCATCACACCGCACACGCCGCACATCGAAGACTCCATCTCCGAGCCCGGAACCGGCGCCCGGAACCCGCATACGCAGCGGACGAGCCGCGACGAGGTCATGTTACCGTTGGACTGGTGTCTGCTCGGGTCCCCTTCCAACCCCATCGGAGGGCACAGACGACAGGACCCGCCCCATGAAGACGATCGCCGTCGTCTACTCCCCCGGCCTCGGCGGCAGATGGCACGTCCGAAACGTCGGGCTGGAGCCTGGCCCCGACCGACGGTTCGTCCACATCTTCGTGGGGACTCCGGACCCCGACCTCCTCGAGGCGGTCACGGCCCACGGCCTCCCGTGCGCCGAGGTTCCGTTCGGGTCCCGTATAGATCTGCCCCGGGCGGTACTGGCTGCCCGGAGGTTCCTTCGCGAACAGGATGTGGACCTCGTCCACGCTCACGGCATGCAGGGCACCACAGTGAGCCTTCTGGCCGCCCTCATGGCCGGCGTTCGCGAGAGGCTCCACACGCGACACCACGGAAGCGGCAACCACGACGCCGGCGAACAGCGTGGAATCTGGTACGACCGCCTCAACAACCACCTCTCTACGCGGATCATCGCCACCTCGGAGATCACCAGGGAGTGCCTGATCTCGATGGAGGGAGTGGCACCGGAGCGCGTGCGAATACTCGGGTACCGGTTCGACTTCGGCCAGTTCCGTGAGGTCTCAGATCACCGCCTCACCGCAGTCCGTCGTGCCCACGACATTCCCGAGGATCGATTCGTCATCGGCATGGTGTCCCGGTTCGTCGAGTTGAAAGGCATCGACCATGGGATCGAAGCGTTCCGTGGCCTTCTGGAACACGTCGAAGATGCCGTACTGGTCCTGGCCAACGCTGTCGGCCCCCATGGCTCGGTTCTTCGCTCGGCTCTCGCGTCGCTCCCCCCCGACAGCTACCGGGAGGTCGCCTTCGAACCCGATGCAGGTGCCCTCTACCGGTCCTTCGACATGTTGCTCCACCTACCGGTCACCCGGACCTATGAAGGGTGGGGCCAGACATACGTCGAAGCACCGGCTGCCGGAGTACCAATGGTCTGCACCCGGTCGGGTATCGCGACCGAACACCATCAAGATGGTCGACATTGCCTGTTCGTGCCCTATTGCGACCCAGGTGCAACGCTCGTCGCCATGCGTCGGATCATTGACGACTCCGGGCTGCGAGACCGGCTCGTGGCAAACGGAGTCGAGGTGACCGAGCGGTTTGCCTTTGACCCCGACGAGGATCTCCTCGGCCCGGTCTACGACTGAACCGTGGCCAGAAGCCGGGGTCCCCGGACTCGATCCTCGTCGGCCGCCGACAGGTAGTCGGTTCAGATTGCCATCAAATCCAGGGCGGCGGCGAGTTCACTCCGGTCGAACGGCGTCGTTCCCCGTTTGGTGACCGTGACCCCTCCTGCCGCGTTCCCGAGTCTGGCCGCCACCTCGAGATCGGCCCCACAGGCGAGGCTCAGGGCCAGGACCGCAGCCACCGAATCGCCGGCCCCCGTCACGTCGGTGACTTCCCGTCGGATGGCGGGGATGACGACCGGTTCACCGTCCACGACCAGCGCCATGCCCCCCGGACCATCGGTGACCAGCACCGCTGAACCAGACATCCGTGCCCATAACGCCACGGCGAGATCACCGACGGATGCCGCCTCGCCCGACGACAGCCCGAGAGCGACACAGGCTTCGTGACGATTGGGCTTGACCAGCGTGGCGGCGTGGAACCGAGGGGCTCCATCACCCCACGGATCAGCGATCACCGGAAGGCCCCGGGCAGAGGCGCGGCGCACCACCTCGGCGACCAGCACGTCGTCGACGAGGCCCTTTCCGTAGTCCGAGAGTACGACGGCATCCGCCCCGTCGAGCGTGGCCTCAAGCGCATCGTGGATGCAGCGGGTGACCCCGTCATCCATCGGATCGACGCTCTCCTCGTCCACCCGACAGACCTGCTGAGGACCCGACACGATCCGGGTCTTTCGAGTGGTCGGACGATTCACGTCTCGGCACAATCGGAAACTCGCACCGGCCACACGCAACCCCTCCTCCAACCGGTCAGCGCCCTCATCGTCACCGGTCACGCCCAGGACGTTCATCGAACCCCCGAGCCCGGCCACCACACTGGCCACGTTGGCGGCCCCACCAAGACGGGACTCTCTGGTCGTCAATTCGATGACCGGCACGGGCGCCTCGGGTGAAATCCGTCGTGTGGGGCCGTCCAACCAGACGTCGAGCATCACGTCGCCGATTATCGCGATCCGCGTGCCTTCGAACATCTCAAGGACTTCGAGCAACGACCCATCGAGGTCCGTCATTTCTTCTCCTCGGTCAGCAGTCCGGCAGCGGTGGCCAGATCAGGAACGGTCACCCATCGAACATCATGTTCCGAATCGTCAGCGGACAACAGGATGCTCCGACACCCACAGGCGAGACCTGCCTCAGCATCGGATGGTTTGTCCCCGACCATCACCGAGACCTTCAGGTCGATCCCTAGATCTCGAGCGGCCTCCTCCAGAAGACCTGACGCAGGCTTTCGGCAACCACAGCCGTCGTCGGGACCATGCGGGCAGTAGTAGGCCCCGGCCAGTTGGACACCGAGATCCTCCAGGACCTGCACGAATCGACGATGGACGGCTGCCGCCTCATCCGGGGAGATGAGGCCTCGGGCGATTCCCGATTGGTTGCTCACGACCACCAGACTCCACCCGGCTGCGGCCAGCCGCACCAGGGCTTCGGCAGCGCCGGGCAGTACGAACACCCCATCAGGATCCGTGAGATACCCCGGATCACCGATGATCGTTCCATCGCGATCAAGAAAGACTGCGGCGGCGGCGGTCTTCACCACTCAGTCTCCCGCCAATGGTCGACGCAACTCGGCCACCCGGATACTCGTCGACAGCCCACTCATCAGCGGCACGAACTCGAGCCTCGCTCCCACCTCTGCCGCAGCCGCCCGTTCGGGCATAGGTCGGACTCCGTCGCCGTAGTCGGCACCCTTGCAGACCACATCGGGACGAATCTCGCGGATCATCGAGGACGGCTCGTCTTCGAACATCACTACGACGAGATCGACGCAACGCAACGCCGCGAGAATGGCCGCCCGCTCCTCGAATGGAACGAGGGGACGCCCTTCGCCCTTGAGGCGACGAACCGACGCATCCGAGTTGAGCCCGACGATCAACGCCCCCGCGAAGCCGGCACACGCCTCGAGATTTCGCAGGTGGCCGAGGTGGAAGAGATCGAAGCAACCATTCGTCCAGGCGACCTCGGTACCCGCATCAGCTGCATTGCGGCGCCACGCGACGACCTCCGGGAGTGGAGTTGAAGTCATGACGTCACCGTACGGTCGCTCTGGAGGAGCAGGCGGGCGGCTCGGAGGACGTCACCCACGCCGACCCCGAGGATGCAGTGGGGTTCCGGCCCTCGGCATGTCTTGGCTCCCATGCAGTCGCCCACCGCCCCTTCAGGCCGCAGGACGACCGACGGCGTTCGCCATGGGTGGTATCGGTTCGGCGAGTTGACGATCCAGGGTTCTCCGTCCATCGGATGCATCGACACCTCCACCACCGGCGTTCCGGCGGCCGCTGCCAGGTGGATCGGTCCCGAGTCGTTCCCGATCAGGAGGTCGCTGCGCTGCAGCACCGCCGCCAACTCTCCGACCGAGGTACGACCCACCAGGTCCGTAGCCCCGGGTAGGTCCACGAGCGAGGATCCATCTACCAGGGGTCGGGCGTCCGGCCCCCCGACCAGAACCACGGACGCCCGTTGGTCGGTGACCAGTTGACGGGCCACCTCGGCCATTCGCTCGGCTGGCCACTGCCGACGAGCCGCGCCAGCCCCCGGTGAAACCGTGACCACCGGCGAGGTGAGATTGCCGACGAGACGCGCTGCTGTTTCCTTCTCGTCGTCAGAGGTCCAGAGCTCCAACTGGTCGTCTACTGGTGCGGCACCTAGGGCGCGGAGAATGTCGAGGTTTCGAGCGACGTGGTGTTGACGTTGTTCGACCCGGACCGATCGGCCTGATCTGGCTGCCTCCCGAAGGAGCCGCCATCCTCCACCAGCGCGAAACAACGTACTGTCGAAGAACGAGTCCGTATAGACCGGATTCAACCAGTCGGGTCCCACCACGAGATCGATCGGTCCATGGTCGGAGGCCACCCGTCGCAGCAGTCTGGCTGCCTCGAACACGCTCGACCTCGAATCGATCTGGTCGCCATGGACCTTGCCCGGGCCCGGAGGCCCCTGGACCTCCTGAGGTATCAGTTGATCCACATAGGGGCAGTGGGCAAACACCCCAGCGTTGCGCGCGTTGTGGATCAGGACGATCCTCGCCTCGGGAAGTGCTCGACGAAGTTCTCGCAGTACCGGTCCGAGAAGGACGGCATCACCCAGATTGTCCCAATGGACGACGGCCACATGCCGGAGATCCGAAAACGACGCCGTCCGTACCAACCTCGGACGGGTGAAACGAGGAAGCAACATCCTGGCGACCAGCCGCCTGGCCGGGCGTGTCATCCAAGAAGCCCAACCCATCGGCTCTGGTACCTCCAGCGATCGGCAGGGACGACTCCACCGGCTCACCACGTCCGCACCTCGGGCACGGCGGTGATGATCGACCCCCCCCACTCCGTCACATAGGACAACTGGGACGCCAGTTCCCCTGCCAGATTCCACGGGAGGACCAGCACGTGGTCGGGCCGCCGATCACGTAGGTGCTCCTCGGCCACGATCGGGATCCGACTACCGGGGAGGAACATGCCCTGCTTCACCGGATTCCGATCAACGACGAACTCCACCATGTCCTGCCCGACCCCCGCGAAGTTCAAGAGCGTGTTTCCCTTCGCCGCCGCCCCATAACCGGCGACCGTACGCCCCGATTCCCGGGCATCGAGAAGGAAGCGGAGGAGGCCATCGCGTACCCGCTGCGCAGCCTCCTGAAAGCCCTCGTAGAAGGCCCGGCTGGCCACCCCGGCGGCGAGTTCCAGGCCTAGCAGGTCGGTCACGGCACCCGCTGGCGTCCTCCGGCCCGCGTCAGCTCGCCGAGCATGTACCCGAAGACTGCCCCCGTGAGTCTCCAACTGCTCGACATCGACGATCAGGAGTCCCGCGTCCTCGAATACTGCTGCCACCGCGGTCAGCGAGAGGTAGGAGAAGTGCTCGTGATAGATGGTGTCGAACTGCGTTCCCCCGACGAGTTCCATCAGGTGGGGAAACTCGAACGTGGCAACACCGGCGTCGGCGAGCAGGATGCAGCAGGCCTTCGCGAATCCGAGAATGTCGGGCACGTGAGCCAACACGTTGTTGGCCGCCAGAAGATCGGCCCGCAGACCATCCTTCCTGAGACGCTCGGCGACCGGAACCGTGAGGAACTCCTGCACCACCTCGAGCCCGATCCGACGGGAGGCCGCCGCGGTTCCAGCCGTGGGCTCTATACCCAGACATCGGATCGACCGATCGTGAAACTCCCGCAACAGCGTCCCGTCATTGGACGCCACCTCGACAACGGTCGAGTCAGCGTCCAGGCCCAGTTCCCGGACCATTCGATCTGCATATGTCCGACAATGCGCCACCCATCCCTCCGAGAAGCCACTGAAATAGGCGTAGTCGTCGGTGAAAAGGTCGTCATGGCGAGCGAAATCCTCCGTCTGCACCAACCAGCACGACTCACAGACCTTCACCCGCAGCGGAAACCAGAACTCCGGCGCATCAAGATCCCCAGATCGGAGATAGGCGTTCGACGGCGGCGACGTCCCCAGGTCGACGAGATCCAGATCGAGCTCCGCCTTACAGTGACGGCACCTCACAACCGGAGGCCCTCCCACTCGGAATCCAGCGGTGGATGATGGGCATCCCGATCCGACAGGCCATCGACGGGCAATGGCCATACCACCCCGACCAGCGCCTCCTCCGGATGGATGCCCCCCTCTTCTCCGGGAACATAGGAGCCGTCGTGGACATAGAGGAGTGTGGACTCACCGGTCAACGTCTGGAAGCCATGGGCGCATCCCCGGGGGATGACGAAGGTGGTGCCGGAGCCTGCTGAGAGCTCGACGCCATGCCACCGGAGAAAGGTCGGGGATCGATGCCGAAGATCGACCGCAACGTCGAACACCGCGCCAGACAGACAGGTGACCAGTCGGGTTTCCGCCGCAGGCGGGTACTGGAAGTGGAGGCCCCGAACCGTCCCCTCCGACGCCGTGTACGAGCGGTTTACCTGGACCACGGCACCGGATCCACCAGCAGCGGCTGGCCATCCTAGATCGAACAGACGCTCGAAGGAACCCCGCTCATCGTGGTGGACCGTCCGTTGCACCACCTGCAACCCTTCGATGGGTGTGGCCAACACCTCGACGTCAACCATGGCCGACCCCCCGGTTCACCAAACCTTCCACGGTGCAGCTCCGGAATCCCAAAGTGAATCCAGATGGTTTCGATCGCGGAGGGTGTCCATCGGATGCCAGAAGCCCCCGTGTTCGAACGCTCGGAGTTCGTCATTCGCGGCCAGTCGTTCCAGCGGGGCATCCTCCCAACGCGTCGAGTCACCGTCGATCAGATCCAGACAGGAGGTTTCCAACACGAAAAACCCCCCATTGATCAACCCGCGATCCCCGGCCGGCTTCTCCGTGAACCCCGTCACCCGATCTCCGTCGAGGGCCAAGGCGCCGAACCGTCCCGGTGGCTTGACCGCAGTGACGGTCGCCGCCCGGCCGTGTTGACGATGAAACTCGACAGTGGCACGGATGTCGACATCTGACAGACCATCGCCGTACGTCATGCAGAACGCCTCTCCCGGGTCGAGAAACGAACCGATCCGCCCGAGTCGACCCCCGGTCATCGTGTCAATCCCGGTGTCGACCAAGGTCACCCGCCACGGTTCGGACCGTTCACGCAGGATGGTCACCTCATTGGCCGCGAGGTCAAAGGCCACGTCTGACTGGTGGAGCAAGAAGTTGGCGAAGTACTCCTTGATGACGTAGCCCCGGTAACCGCAGCAGACCACGAAGTCCATGATTCCATGGGCGGCGTAGCCCTTCATGATGTGCCACAGGATCGGCTGGCCACCGATCTCCACCATCGGTTTCGGCCGAGCCTGCGTCTCTTCAGAGAGACGGGTGCCGTACCCGCCGGCGAGGATCACTGCTTTCACGACACGTCACATTCCATTGGTTCAACACGGTACCGGACGAAACCCCCGGGATCGGGCCGGTCCGACACGAGTCCAGACCGCAGGCCTACCTTCAGACCGTCGCCGAGACAGAGCGGTAGATCTCGGCGAGCCGGGCAACGCCCGTTTCCAGGTTGAAATGGTCGAGAGCCAGCGTTCGGCACCTCTCGCCCGTCGCCGGGTCATCAAGGACGTCGAGCAGTGCATCCACCGTGCGCCTCGGATCCCCGGGTGGGTCGTGCACCACGCCGGCTCCCGTCCGACGCACCATCTCCGCCGCATCCACGAGACCCGCGTTGACCACCACCGGTCGACCGGCGGCGAGGAACTCTCCGAATTTCGTAGGCATCGCCGCCAGGAGACTCACCCCGGCGTCATCCCGACAGATTCCCAGCCCCACGTGGCTGTCCTGCACGACGGCCGGCATGTCATGGGAACTGCTTCGACACCTGATCGCCCCGGCTTCTTCCAGCAGGTCGTCCCATGAGGTGGACGCCGGTGAGGCCACGACCAAGCGAGTGGGGCGCCGGTGGCCAAGTTCCTTCACCACGGCCAGCATCGCGGGCACGTCGTAGTAGGCGTTCAGCGTCCCCGAGATCAGGACGCCGACCGGGCCGTCGGGAATCGCCGTCGGTCTAAAACGGCCGACGTCCACGCAGGTGGTGATCACCGAGGCCTTGGGGCCGACCACGCCGCCGTACCGTCGGTCCAACTCATCGATGGCTGATTCGGTCAACGTCACCACCGCAGTGGATCGGAAAGCGGCCCGCCGCTCGACCCAACGGAGGATCCAGGCCTGCACCGATCTCTGCGACATGACCCCCGTGGCGATTTTCTGGTCTACGTAGAGCGATCGAACATCCCATACCCAGTGGCGGACCCCGGCCAACAGGACGGCCGCCGCGGCGAGATCGCTACGGGCGTGGACCATCTCGGCGCCTCTGAGTGCCCGGGCACCGCGAACCACGCGCCAGAGTCCGCCGATCGGCCCACCTCTGCCGTAACGCCGAGGTCTCCACTCGACACCAGCGGCGTCCAGACGCCGCCGAAGCGACCCGATCTCCGAACGACGCCCCAGGTCTTCAAAGCTGTGCAGTCGTACCCGAATCCCATGCGCCGCAAGGCGCTCGACATACGCAAGTACCTGTGAGGAGCCCACGGTGCTGGTCACGGGATCGACTGAGAGATAGTCCACCAGTAGCGGTCCGCCCAGATCACTCCCCGCTGTCATGTACCGGTCCCGACGCCAACGGAAGCCAGCACCCGGTCCCAACCCTCGGCGATCCGATCCTCGGAGTACGAGGTCATCGCCGCTTCATGACCTCGTCGGGCCAGGTCGGCACGAGCCTCCGGATCACCGGCGTAGCGTGTCAACGCATCAGTCCAGCCCTGCTGGCCCACACAGAGGACATCGGTCGATATGCCCGCTCCGACAACAGCCCTCCGATGCGCTGGACTGTCCGATGCCAGCACCGGCAGCCCCAGTCGCCAGAAGATACGCATCCGATTCTCCGGCTTTCCGAGCGCCGCCGGATCAGCGAGATCGACCGGCACCAGCGCGAGATCGCAAGACCGGGCAATGGCGGGCATGGTGCTGCGATCCCACTGGTACAGCGCCAGTGGAATACCCCAGTCGGAGACGATCCGCGACGTGTCCCCTATCGCGAACCGCTCGAGATACCGGGGATACCGACGGTCGGTGACCACGTGCAGACGGACTGGGCGTTGTCCGGCGATGACCCGCAGGGCAGGCACCACCTGCGCGAGGGCCGGCAGGGTCGCCACCATTCCCTCCCACACCACGTCCAGACCGTCACCACGGCGAGGCGTGACGGGGTCGCACTCATCGAACTCCGCGTGCGCATCGAGCACGACCTCGACCTGATCGCAGAAACCGCCAAGGACCGCCTTCTGCTCAGGGGTGCTGCACACCACGGCGTCGGCGCGCTCCAGCATCCTGACCAACGCCGCCTGATAGTCCAGCACCGGTCGTCGGCTGAGACCGGCAACCCAACGGGCCACACCCCGCAGGGCGCTCCGTGCTCCTGCCTGTTCCGCCATCACAGCATCCGGGAGGTCGACGACGACCCTCAGGTCGGGCGGTGCGTCGATCCAGTGAGTCATGTCGGCACGGGACGACAGGACGACGACGTCGAGACCTTCCCAACCGGTCACCTCCCGATAGGTGATTCCCCGGCGAGCGGCATGAGCGGGGAACCGACGACGGTCACCCGGTCGATCTCGACCGGCATCGAACGGTACGTATCCGATGACCGGGCCGCTCTCCGTGACCACAGCCTCAGGATCCACCCTCGGGAGCGATCGACGCCGGCGACGGCTCTCGGCGATCGACGATCGACTGGAGACCAGCCATGGCCAGGATCGCCAGAGCGAACAGGATCTGGCCGCGGTGACGGAACGCCGTACCGAGGTTTCCATGACTGACCGCCCCGCCCAGGGCGATCACCGCCACCAGAAGGACCGGGAAGGCGATCAGCCCGCCGTCCCGTCGGAAACGCCAGGCCCCGACGAATGCAAGCGAGTAGAGAGCGAGCCAGATGGGCGTCTCGAAACTCGAGACCAACAACTTCTTGTTCCGCGTCGAGTTCCACGGCCACGGACGGACCAACGTGTTGTAGAGCCCCTTGTGTATGACACGGAAACTGGCCTCGATCGGCTCGGCTGTCTCCACTCGGGTCCCCAGGACGGTCCACGCTCCACCCAGCTCAGATTC
>Ga0315334_10000415_pt1 | contig 26182 bp, 24 predicted proteins | sample M150034915metaG_FD_205555 | JGI IMG/M metagenome (GOLD analysis project Ga0315334, IMG submission 205555) | Ammonia-oxidizing marine archaeal communities from Monterey Bay, California, United States - M1 500m 34915 | ecosystem: Environmental > Aquatic > Marine > Intertidal zone | place: USA... | reverse complement strand
GTCGCAGTGACTTGGTTAAAGTAGAAGAGTCAGAGCTTGAAGTTATTAATAGATACATGCCTAAACAGCTAAGCGATGAAGAGATAGTGCCTTTCGTTGATAAGGCTATCAATGATTTGGGTGCAACTTCTATGCAAGACATGGGAAAACTAATGGGAATTCTTAAGGGTCAGCTGAATGGGAAGGCCGATATGGGCACAGTATCTTCAATTATAAGATCTAAACTGTCCTAAGATACATTTTTGATTCACTAATCAAAATCTAATAACAAGATCATAGCCAATCTGATAATAATTAGTTGTTTGGTTCTGTCGTGATCTGATTACCAATAATTCTGTAGATAATCAGCTTGTGATATATTCTCATAGTTGACAATAAATAGTATATTTATTATGGCTGTACTGATAAAATTATTTTGTATAAATTTATGGTATGAGAATCAATATGCAAAAGACTTCAAACAAAGAATTTAACAATATAGCGGTTCTAGGTTCTGGCACTATGGGCAGCCAAATTACCGCTCACTTTGCAAACTTAGGTTTCGATGTAATTATGTTTGATGTCACTAAAGACGCATTGGAATCATCTATGAAGGCTTTAACAAAGTTGAAGCCAGCGCCTTTAGCCAGCAATTCAGTAATTCATTCAATTAAAACAGCAACATACGATTCATTAGAGTTGCTAGGCGACCGTGATTTAATAGTAGAGTCAGTTGTTGAGAATCTAGATATAAAGAAAAAACTGTTCGCTAATATAGCGCCATATTTAAGCGACAAAGCGGTACTTGTTACTAATACTTCAGGTTTATCTATTGAGCAAATTGCAAGTCACAGTCCTCCTAAAATAAGGAGTAGAATATTTGGTGTGCATTTCTTTAATCCACCAAGGTATATGCCTTTGGTTGAGTTAATAAGAACTACAACAAGTGATCAGAGCCTTCTCCATAAAGCCGAAGGCTTTATTACTTCATCGCTAGGCAAGGAGGTAGTTTATGCAAATGACAAGCCCGGTTTTATTGCCAATAGGATAGGTATTTTTTCATTACTAATTGCGCTACATCACGCTAAGAATTTTAATTTAGATGCCGACACGGTGGATGCTCTAACGGGTGTCAGAATAGGCCGTCCCTCGAGTGCCACATACAGAACATTAGACGTTGTGGGGCTAGATGTGATTCATAATGTTGTGAGTAATATTTATATTAACGCTAAGGAAGACCATTGGGTTGAATTATTTCAGTTACCTAAATGGATACACCAACTTGTTGACAAGGGCTACTTGGGCAGCAAAACAAGAAAAGGAATATACGAAAAGGTTGGCTCTGATATTTATGTTTTTGACACAAATGAAGGCAAATATAGACCTTCAGTTAGTACTATTAGTAAACAAGTAGATGAGATATTAAAAGAAAACAAAGGGGTTGCAAATTCATTGCTACTGTTGGCAGATTCAGAAGATATACAGGCGCAGTTCTTGTGGGCAATACATAGAGATATATTTCATTACGCAGCAAGCCAGTTGGAGAATGTAGCAGAAACAGTAAGGTGTGTAGATATTGCCTTGAAGTCAGGTTTTGGCTGGAAAAAAGGAGTATTTGAGTGTGCACAAATTGCCGGTTGGGATTCTTTTGTTTGCCGACTAAAAGAAGATATTGAGAGTGCAAAAACTTTGTCTAATGCTAGATTACCGTATTGGGCTGAGAATATACATTATGCGTATAACCATGAAGGTGCATATAGCCCCACGCAAAACACATATATTCCTAGGTCGCCTCATCCTGTTTATAAAAAACAATTTTTCCATAAATTATTTATTGGAGAAAGACCACACATACAGAAAATATTGCTAAATAATAAGGCCATAAAGCTGATAGATTTGGGTGACGGTGTTGCCAGCATTTCTTTTAACACTAAAATGAATGTGCTAAGTTTTGAAGTAATCCAGAGCATAGATAGTAGCCTAGACTTTCTGGAGGATAAGGGTTATTCAGCTCTAATTATTAAGCAAGAGAAGGGCCACTTTTGTGTTGGGGCCAACTTAAATGAAATGATTGCAGCTGCTGATGTCGGTCTATACAGAGCAAGAGATACAGAATCAAACCAAAATAAAATTCCATCAGTGGAAAATATAATTATTTCTTTACAGGGAATGATAATGAGGCTAAAGCATGGACAAATCATCACTATAGCGGCGGTAGACGGGTATGCTCTTGGTGGTGGCTGTGAAGTTATGCTGCATTGTAATAGGGTTGTCGCTTCAATAAACTCCAATATTGGTCTTGTAGAGGTGGCTGTTGGACTGTTGCCTGGAGGGTGCGGAACTAAGGAAATGTCACTTAGAGCACACACTGATGAATCAGGGAATACTATGCAATTACTTTCTATGTATTTTGAGCAAATAGCAACTGCAAGGGTATCTACTAGCGCACTGCACGCAAAAGAGATGGGATATATTGGGCATAATGATTCAATAATTGCAAACCCTAGTGAGTTACTTTATGATGCTAAACAGCAGGCCCTGGAGATGATTGAGTCTGAATTTAAACCGCCAAAATACGAAACATTCTCTATCTCAGGTAAGGCTGGTTATGATTATTTAAGAGACAACATAAAGAGTATGAATGAATCAGGAATAATCTCAGGTCACGACTTGTACTGTGCAGATAGGATTGCTCAAGTGATGACAGTTTCAAGTATTGAAAAAAATTCTAACGTTGATTCATTAGAATTAGTTGAAATGGAGAGGTTAAATTTTGTCAAAATGACCGAAAATACTAAAACACAGGAAAGGATTAACTATATGTTGAAAAACAATAGGCGTCTTCCCAATTAATTATTGATGACTTAAGTAGTAATTCAGTTAGGCCATATTTGTTCAGTAAAGTGATACCTACACATGGACTGATATTTATCATTTCCACCTATCACTACTTGCTCACCATCGCGAATTGGCTTTCCATTTTCATCCATCCTAACCACCATAGTTGCTTTTCTACCGCAATGGCAGACAGTCTTAAGTTCAATAATCTTATCGGCCCAAGCTAATAAGTACATACTTCCAGAGAAGAGCTCTCCCATAAAGTCGGTACGAATGCCGTAACACAGCACAGGTATACTAAGATGATCTACTACCTGAGTTAGTTGCTTTACTTGCTCTTTGCTCAAAAATTGACTCTCGTCAATTAATACACAGTCAATAGGATGGCCATTGTTTTGCTTTGATATTATGGCAAGTAAATCGTCATCTGTATTGAAAAGGTGTGCCCCTGCCTCTAGTCCTATTCTAGAGGTAACTTTTCCTACTCCATACCTATCATCGATAGCAGCTGACAGGATCATAGGGTTCATTCCTTGTTCCTTATAGTTGTATGCAGACTGAAGCAAAGATGTAGATTTGCCTGCATTCATAGAAGAATAGTAAAAATAAAGTTGTGCCAAAATGATGTACCGATTGCTAAAAACATTATTATAAACTATCATATTAAGAGTGAATTCAGTGTTATCTGGATCATAAGTTTTATGTATATTTTTCAATTATTTAATAGGACATATAAAATGAAAATATTTCTAGTTTTGCTTTTTTTCATCAGCAATTTGGCTATATCAGCACTATCTCCAGACTATGCCAAAGAGGCTCGCTGGGCTGAGCAGGTCGAGGACTCTATTCTTGATGGAGATTCTGTATGGTTAAGCTCAGATAATCATGAATTTTTTACAATATTTACCGAGGACGAGTCTGAGGGCAATGAGGCAGCAATTATTGTTCATGGAACTGGAGTTCATCCTGACTGGACACAGGTAATACAGCCACTCAGGGTTGGTCTTACAGAGAATGGATTCAATACCCTTTCAATTCAAATGCCGGTACTTGAAAATGGCATGCATGGGGATGACTATAAACCCTTATTCCCTGATGCCGATAGCAGAATTATGTCTGCTGTCAAACACTTGAAGGAGGAAGGCCTTAACCCAACTACCTTAATTGGGCATAGTTTAGGCACAGTAATGTCTACACATTTCTTGGCGAATAATGAGCACACTTTTAAGAAATTTGTTGCGGTCGGTATGGGTAGAAATGCGGTCCAGTTCTTGTCAAATATAGATATAGCAGTACTGGACTTGTATGGAAATGAAGATCTAGAATCGGTTCTGAGTTCAACCAAAGATAAAACTAATGCATCAAATCATAATCAGAACTATACTCAAAAAATGGTAAATGCAGACCACTTCTTTAATGACAAAGACGATCTATTGATATCAGAAGTTGTCGCTTGGCTGAAATAGTACCATTAATTTTTACTGGAGCATTGTCTGGTTTTATAGCGGGACTACTAGGCGTAGGTGGAGGTTTAATTTTGGTTCCCGCTCTTTTGTATATATTAGCGGATAGTGTCGATAAATCAGTACTGATGCATACAGCAATAGGTACGGCTTTGGCTGCCATTGTTTTTACTTCAATATCAAGTGTTTGGGCTCACCATAAGCACGGGGCGATACATTGGCACAACTTCATAAAACTAACCCCAACAATATTGATTGGTGCTTATAGCGGTGCAATTATTGCTCAGTATTTGAGCTTTGATTTTTTGCGTATATTCTTTGCTATTTTTGAGATTTCTGTAGCGCTTATTATGTGGTTTGGGTTAAGCGCATCTGGCCATGTAGACAAACTGGCTAGATGGGTTTGGTTAGTGGTTGGTTATATTATAGGACTAGTGTCAGCAGTTGTTGGTATTGGAGGGGGCACCATGACTACACCTTTTTTAGTTTACAATAATATTAATATTAAGAACGCAATTGCCACTTCAGCAGCAGTCGGTATGCCAATTGCTATGGCAGGAAGTGCTGGTTTTATTGTTGCCGGTGCTGGTGTTGAGGATACAACTGGAGGCTTGGGATTTATCCATCTATATGCGTTATTTTTTGTTGTTATTGCAAGTATTATGTTCGCTCCACTTGGAGCAAAAGTTACACACAGTGTAGATGCTAAGAAGCTAAAAAAAGGATTTTCAATTTTCTTATTTCTATTGGGTTTACTAGTTCTTGCATATGAGTAAAATTAATTCTATTCAATAGCTTCTTGCCACGGTGTATGTAAATCGTGATTTATTTCTAGATGGTCTAATATGCGCGCAACAACAAATCTAACCAAATCATCGATAGTTTTTGGTTTTTGATAGAATGCTGGATTCGCATCCAAAATCACCACTCCAAGGCGTGCAAGTTTAAGCATATTTTCTAGGTGGATTGCTGAGTATGGCGATTCTCTTGGGACTAGTATTAGTTTTTTTTGCTCTTTAATTACTACATCTGCGGCACGATGCATTAGATTGTCGGCATGCCCATTGGAGATTGCCGAGAGTGTGCTCATGGTACAAGGGCACACTACCATTGCACGTGGAGGGTTTGATCCGGAAGCAACAGGAGCTGTCCATTGATTTTTTGAGAAAACCTTAATTTGACCACTCTTTGCATTTAGATAATCAGTTAAACTTTTTTCAATACTCGTAGTGTCATTGCCTAGCTTTAGGTCAGTCTCCATAGCGATAACTGTGCTCGCAGCTTGGGAGATCATAATATATATTAATTTTTCAGTTTTAATTAGGTTTTCGAGCAATGTTATGGCATAAGGCATACCAGATGCACCAGAGATAGCAACAGCTATAGGTTTTTTTGTTGGCACTATGATTCTACAAAATTAAGTGATGCAGAGTTAATACAGAATCGTTTCCCGGTAGGAGCAGGACCATCCTCGAAGACATGGCCCAGATGAGAATCACAATTAGCGCATCTAACTTCCACCCTGAGCCTGCCGTAAGAGTTGTCATCAATGAGCTTGACACTATCTATTTTTAAAATATCATAAAAACTTGGCCACCCAGTCCCAGAGTCAAACTTAGTATCAGAAGAAAAAAGTACCTGGTCACAACAAACACACTGATAGTCACCACTCTCATTGTGGTTGTAATATTTTCCAGAAAAGGCGGGCTCAGTTCCACACTCTTGAGTGACTTTATACTGTTCTGCTGTTAGTTTTTTATTCAAATCCATTCGTGTATTATATGGCATTTAATATGTAGAAAATATAAGTGTGAAAGTATATTTAGTTGGCGGTGCAGTCAGAGATCAGTTGCTAGGTATTGCCGATGAAAATACCGAAAAAGATTGGCTAGTTGTTGGCTCTTCTGCACACGAGTTATTGAGTCTAGGGTATCGCCAAGTCGGTAAAGAGTTCCCAGTATTCCTACACCCGGATAGTAATGAGGAGTATGCACTTGCCAGATTGGAGAGGAGTGTGGGGCCGGGCTATACTGGATTTGAGTTTGATACTTCTAGTAAGGTTACCCTAGAGCAAGACCTTTCTAGACGAGATCTAACAATAAACGCAATCGCTCAATTTGATGGCACCGGCAAACTTCTAGATCCATACAACGGCCAAAAAGATATCGATAATGGCATACTAAGACATATTTCTGGTGCTTTTTCTGAAGACCCGGTACGAATCCTACGTGTTGCACGTTTCGCTGCTAAGTTTAAAGCATTTGGCTTTAAGGTGGCCCACGAGACACACAATCTTATGAAGCAAATGGTTGCAAATAGTGAGGCTGATGCATTAGTACCTGAAAGGGTATTTAAAGAGCTGGATGAGGCATTATCGTACGACACGCCATCTGCATTTTTCAAGGTATTATTTTCCTGCGGGGCTTACCATAAAATATTTCCATCCCTAGACAATTCTAGAGAAAACAATAGTCATGATAACAATTTTACTTTTCTAGATAATATTATAGATGACAATACAGCCATTAAATTTTCAATCTGGCTTGAGAAGGAGGAGCCATCTAATATTGAGGCATTATGTAAGCTAATAAAATGCCCAAAACAGTACCAACAATTATCTATACTTGTTAGCAAGTACTCAATATTTTTCAAAACCTTCAGTCAACAAAAAAAAATAGCAATTTTTGAATTTTTCAAAGACACTGATGCTCTTAGGCGTAAAAATAGGTTTGCAGATTTAGTTAAAGTGTTTGACTTATTAGGTATTGATGTTTCGCCTATAGTTGAGCTTAGGGTTTTATTAGAGGGTATTGATGTTTCTAAGCTAGATCAGAGCGACATTGCCAAATCTATCAGGAAAGAAAAAAAACTAATTATTGATTCATTTATCAACTCTACATAGTAGATCATTTTCGCAATATTCACAGGCGCCTTTTTTTGGGCTAACATTTGCAACACCGTGCTGGAAATCTGTACTTGCTGTGTCTAATTTATACTGCCACACATCTACCTGATCGCCCCATTCAATGCAGCTGCTTTTACGGTTTGATTGTGGCGGCAAAGAGTTTTTATCTTTAGAGATACCCTTAAAACTAATTTTACGAGCAGAAAGCTCAATAAAAGCTACCCCTTCAGTTTTATTTGTAATTGCATAGACCGGCAACTGAGGGTCCTTAATGGTTTCTGCACACCAGTTTGAAATTGACGTCTTTCCTGTCTTATAATCAAACACAATTTTGTCACCATTTTGCATTTCATCCAGTCTATCTAGCCTAGTAATAAAGCTAAGTCCGGCTATACTAACTTCAACACTCTGCTCTGTAGATACGACCTTAAAACCATCGCGAATCTTGTCTTCCTCTATGAACTTGAGTATCACTTTTTTAGCTCTAATCTTTTCAATTTTTTTAAATCCAGAATTAGAAAAACAGGCTATCGCAGCATTTATTTTTGAATCAATTAGTTGTTTCAAGTCGGCGTTGCTTATTTGCAGTAATTGCTCTTGTGAGCTTATATCTTCATAGATATATTGTAGTGCCCTATGTATAATTTTTCCTTGTTCGCGCTTATCTATACCTATATGCTGTAGATCAAAAGTTTCAATATTTAATCTATTAACAAAGCCCTTGAATGGGCACGAGATTTGATCTTTTAGAGTCTTTATGCCTGAATTTATTTGTGTGTTTTCTATGCGTGTTGTGATTGAGTCTTCTGTGCTATTCATATCTAACAAAGTTGTGTTATGGTCTACACCAATCTCTACACTCTTATCAAATTTTATTAGCGGAGAAGGTAGTTGCTCTTCATCTCGGTGAATTTTTGCATAAGAAAATATTACCTCACGGGCTATAGATTTTAAATTACTTATTGTGTTTTCCCCATCTTCTGCTATTAGTTCATAATTTGAATTAGGTATTTGATGTTCAGAGCTTATAGAGAAAGGAATAAATCGCGGAGAGTTTAATTTTGCTGGAAGAAAATTATTTGTAATCCCCATAACCCATGCATAGTCAAAGTGTAAACCATCAGCCTCTAAAGCGCCTAATACCTGAATTTGAGTTTTACTAGATTGGGCCTGAAATATTACATTACTAAGTATATTTCTTAGTTCTGAAATAGCATCTTTAGTGCTGACTTTAATGTCTAATTGTGATATTTTGTTTAGCCCTAAACTGGTCTCTAAGTATTTATTAAATAATTGATACTCAACACTAGATAGTGTTCTGTTGGTTGCAAAACCCCATAATTGTAATACTTTATTAAACTGCTCTAGATGCACATCCAGTGTTGTATCAGAACGCTTCATTTGGCTAACTAAAGAAATAATACTGTGTAGTTTTGGACATGGAGAAAGATAATTCTCAACTCTATCTAAGCTGAATTCATCTGCAGCTAGGGACAAAACCTTGTTAATTAAAAGTATTCGTGCTGACCTCTCATTGGTGTATTCAGTTATATAAACCGAAGACACTACCGAAATAAAAGCTGAACTATTTATCTTATTTGTTTGTAATTGATTACTGAGCTCAAGTATATATAAGATGTTTTGAATCAGGGGGTATTGTGTTAGAGCTAATCCCAGTGATATGTTGTATGACTTATTTCCAGTTTCAGTAATCAAGTTATTAAATTCTTGATCAAATGTTGAGCTAAGTTGGTAGTGAATTTCGTTCAGTTGCGGACTAACAATAACGATAGATTTAGAGGGGCTAGATTCATGCACTGATTTCGCCCAAACAGCTGCTCTGCGTATTTCATCATTTGTATTATTGAAGACCTTAGTTGAAATATTTTTCTCGGATTTAACAGGATTAATTGTTTGATAACCTAGATAGCTAAATATGCTCAACTGTACTGGTGTAAGTGTTTTGAAGCCGTATATATGGATAGAAGGAAATTTATTTGTGCTATTAATTATTAAACTTGGCAGATCGTTCACATCAACTAAATTGAGCTCTTTCTTCATATTTCTATAGTAATTTACCCAATTACTGAACAACTCATGCACATCTGATTTGTAATTTGATAATTTTGATAGTGTTACATTATATGCACAACAGTAGTCATTATTTTTTACCACTTCATCTAATAATTTAGTATCTGCTGGGCGCCCAAAACTATCGATAGATTTTGTTATCAAATATCTTGACTCCATGTCTGAGATACATCTACACGATGATGTGTATTTTTCTACCTCCCAACAATAATGCAAATACTTCTTCCATGAAAATATTTTCGGCAATCTGGAGTAGCCTCTTTGAAATTTCCAAGTACGCTTAAATGCTATAACTTGACGATTATTTGCTAAAACAATTGTGTCGTTGGCGCTTAAATTATCAAGATTAGCGTTTATTTGCATATATTAATTATGTATTAATTTCAAAGAAAATATCGAGCTGCCCCCATAAACTCTCTAGTCCTTGTTTTTTAAGGGATGAAAACAACTGCACGGTTACTGAAGGGTATCTTTTCACTTCTCGCTTTACCTTCAGGTGTGCATTACTTGCGGCCCCCCTTTTTAGTTTGTCAGATTTAGTTAGGATTATGTGTACAGGAATATTGCTATTCACACACCAATCAAGCATCATTTGATCGAACGGCTTAAGTGGGTGCCTAACATCCATAACTAGTACAGCTCCTTTTAAGCATTCTCTTCTTTCGAAGTACTCGTTCATATCTTTGTGCCACTGATGTTTAACATGTTCTGGAACTTTGGCGTAACCGTATCCCGGCAAATCTACCAATCTCCTCTTACTATCCAATTCAAAAAAAACCAAGTGTTGGGTTCTTCCTGGTGTGCGTGATACTTTTGCCAGTTTTTTTTGAAGTGTTAGTGCGTTGATAGAGCTAGACTTTCCTGCGTTTGACCTGCCAGCAAAGACAACTTCGTACCCGTCATCAGGCGGGCATCCATTCAGTGAAGGGCAAGATAGTAAAAATTTTGCGGCATGGTAAGTTTTATTCATTATAGATAATTGTTAATAAGTGATTTTATATATATTACTAAGAGGATATATAATAATAATCTAATTTACTGTAAAATTTACATAAATGGTGCTTAAATATCATTATTTAACAATTATATAACTATTTATTTTTAATATTAAGGGGAAACAAATGAAAAAAGTATTATTTGCATTAGCAGTTACTTCGATGATGACTTCATATACTGCGCAAGCTGGCACTGGAGAGGATATGTTTAATGCTCTAGGATGTTCTGGTTGTCACGGTATGGGTGGTAAATCTACATACTCTCAGTATCCTGCCTTAGCTGGAAAACAGGCGGATTGGATTGTTGAGCAGTTAAAGGCTTTCCAGTCGGGTGCACGTCAAGATGCAACTATGAGTGTTATGGCTCCAATGACAGCTGGCTTCGAACAGGCTATCGCTGATTATTTGGCAGCCCAATAAATACTTGCGGATTTATCCGCATTTCGTAATATTAATAAGCCGAAATTAACGTATAATTTCGGCTTATTTTTTTTAATAAATATACAAATGAACAAGTTAATCCTAATACTACTCCTTACATTATCGAGCACAATAAATGCATCTGGAGATGTTAATCTTGGAGAGCAAAAATCAGCTAGTTGTGCTGGTTGTCATGGTTTGCAAGGCAATTCAGTAATACCAGGATTTCCAAAGTTAGCAGGGCAAGGAGCTGAGTACTTGATAAAGCAGTTGCTAGATTTTAAATCTGGTGTACGTTATGACCCCATAATGGCTGGCCAGACTGCAACACTTTCTGAGAAGGATATAGAAGATATTTCAACTTATTATTCTACACAAACAATTAGTCAAGGATTTGCTGAGAAAGGCTCTAACATTGAGCTAGGTGAAAAAATTTATAGGGGAGGAAAGAAGAAAACACAAGTGACAGCTTGTATTGCTTGCCATGGACCTCAAGGTTTAGGAATACCAAGTGCTAAGTTTCCATCTCTAGCATCCCAGCATGCTATGTATTTAAATAAGCAACTAAAGGCCTTCCGCCAGGACACTTTAAATGAGCAAACAGGTGCATCTACCGCTAGCCGAGCTAATGACTACGAGGGTATGATGATCAACTTTACAAAAAGTCTAAACAACACTGAGATTGAAGCAATTTCTCAGTATCTAGCCGGTCTGCACTAAAGATATACATATTTCCAAATATACTTTTATTCTGTTAGAAGAAAGGAGATTCTTATGAAGCAAATTGTATTTGCAACGGCTGCAGTTATATTGGCAATAGCGGTGTTCCGTATAGTATATTACATTGTAACAACGGGCTCTTAAGGTATAATTATTTTTTTTGAGAACATAACTGGATTTATTATAAATGAAAACTTCTTTAGCAGAACTTGAGGGTCTTAAGAGATCATTAACAGTTGAACTACCAATAGATACTTTTAAAACAAAAACTGACAAGGTTTTACAAAGCATGGCCTCTCAAGCCAAGATTGACGGCTTCAGGAAGGGCAAGGTACCTATTTCATTGTTACGTAAAAGGTTTGGCGCCAGTGCAAGTGCTGATGCAGCCAATGAGGTAGTGAGCGAAACCCTTGGAGATGCGCTTGAGGAATCTAAAGCTAACCCAGCCGCACAACCAATGCTTACTAAGATTGACTCCAAAGATGACAAAATTTTTTATTACACAGTTGAATTCGAAGTTTTTCCTGAGATTCAGGCGGGTGACTTTTCAAAGATAAAAGTTGAGCAAATCGATGTCAAAATTACCAAGGAAGATGAAAAGAGTACTGTTGATGGATTGAAGGAGCAGCTAACTGAGTACACAACAGTCAAGCGCAAGTCTAAACTGGGTGACCGCTTAACTATTGATTTTAAAGGTATGATTGATGGAGAAGTATTTGATGGTGGTGAAGCAGAAAATTTCGACCTTATTATTGGTAAAGGATCCATGATTGAAGGCTTTGAAGAAGGGTTGACAGATATCTCTTCAAATAAAACCGTAACACTTGATTTGAAATTTCCAAAGCAGTACCATGCGCAAAATCTAGCAGGCAAAGACGTTACTTTTGAGATAACTCTGAAAGATGTAGGGGCTCCAAAGATTCCAAAGCTCGATGAAAAATTTGCTGAAAAATTTGGTGAAAAGGATATGGAATCTCTTTACAAAAAGATGAAAGCACAGATGCGTATTGAGGCAGATGGTATTGTCGCTAAACAAAACAAGGACGCTGTATTTGCTGAGCTATTAGTTGCAAATGAGTTTGAAGTTCCACAATCAAGCGTTGAAAATGAAGCACAATCATTACTCCAGGAGATGGAGGCTAGACTTCAACAACAAGGCATCCCGTCAAACGATAAAATTCATGCCTCTGAATTTACTGAAGAAGCAACGAAGAGGGTAAAACTGGGGCTTTTAGTAAATAAAATTGCAACAGACAACAAACTAAGTGCTGGAAAAGCGCAGGTTAATGATAAACTAAAGGAAATATCGCTGAGTTACGGTGAAAATGCCCAACAGATGATTGATTATTATAACCAAGACCCAAAAAGACTAGCTGGAATAGAGTCGTTAGTTATAGAGAAGATGGTGGTTGATCTTGTTCTAGAAAAGGCTAAAGTTACATCAAAAAACATGAAATTTAAAGAAGTTACCCAACAACTATAAATGAGTATAAAAAACCTGAACCAAATACCAATGGTTGTAGAGCAATCTGCAAAGGGTGAGCGTGCTTATGACATATACTCAAGACTTCTAAAAGAACGCGTTGTATTTCTTGTTGGACCAGTAGAAGACTATATGGCCAATGTAATTGTTGCTCAGTTATTGTTTCTAGAGTCTGAAAATCCAGACAAGGACATACATTTATATATTAACTCACCCGGCGGTTCCGTTTCTGCAGGCCTAGCTATTTATGATACTATGCAGTTTATAAAGCCAGATATATCTACCCTGTGTATCGGTCAGGCAGCAAGCATGGGAGCACTGTTATTAACAGCAGGAGCCAAAGGTAAAAGGTTTGCATTGCCACATGCAAGGTGCATGATACATCAACCATTAGGCGGCTTCTCAGGTCAGGCTAGTGATATTGATATTCATGCAAAAGAAATTCTTAAAGTTAGAGAGAAATTGAATCTGATTTTGAAAAAACATACAGGCCAAAGCCTAAAAACTATTCAAAAAGACACAGATAGAGATAACTTCATGTCATCTACCGAAGCACTTAAATATGGTTTGATTGATGAAGTGTTAAATAAACGATAAAGGCATCATAAATTATGGCAGAAATAACTGACGAACTTCATTGCTCATTTTGTGGCAAAAAAAAGTCTGAAGTTGAGCGTTTAATTGCAGGCCCAAGCGTATATATTTGTAATGAATGTATTGGCTCTTGTCACGAGCTGATTGAAGAACAAGAACTCAAAGAAGTATCCATAGAGCATAAGGAATGGGACTACACTCCCAAACAATTAAATAGTTTTCTAAATGACTATGTTATTGGCCAAGAGCACGCAAAAAAAGTTCTATCAGTTGCAGTTTATAACCACTATAAGAGGCTACAGAGTGGATATATATCTAATGATGTAGAATTAGATAAATCAAATATTTTGATGATAGGTCCAACAGGCTCAGGTAAAACTTTGCTCGCTCAAACACTTGCACGTATTTTAGATGTACCCTTTACTGTAGCTGATGCAACAACACTTACTGAGGCCGGCTATGTTGGCGATGATGTGGAAAATGTAATTAAAAGCCTATTATCTCGATGTGATTTTGATCCAAAGCGTGCCGAAAAGGGCATTATTTTTATTGATGAAATAGACAAAATATCTAGACGTTCAGACTCTCCATCTATTACACGTGATGTTTCAGGAGAGGGTGTACAGCAAGCAATGCTTAAGCTAATTGAAGGAACAGTAGCTTCAGTACCTCCTCAGGGCGGGCGTAAGCATCCTAACCAGGAAACTATTGACATTGATACCTCTAAAATATTGTTTATTTGTGGAGGGGCGTTCGGGGGCTTGGAAAAAATTATATCTAGTCGCGTTGAGAAATCTACTGGCATTGGATTCTCTGCAGATGTGAAAGACAAGAATTCCGAGAAAGTACTTAGCGAACTGTTCTCGTTAGTTGAGCCGGAAGATTTAATTAAGTTTGGTTTAATACCTGAATTAGTGGGTCGTTTACCAGTGCAAACTGCGTTAAGTGAATTAGACGAGGATGCATTGATTCAAATATTAGTTCTACCAAAGAATTCTGTTGTGAAGCAATTTCAGCAATTTTTCTTAATGGAGAATGTTAAGCTTACATTCAAAAAAAATGCACTATCTGCGATTGCGAAATTAGCTATAAAACGCGAAACAGGGGCAAGGGGTTTGCGCTCAATTATAGAAGAATTACTGCTGGACACTATGTTTGAACTGCCTTCATTAAAAGGTGTCAGTGAAATTGTAATCGATAAAGATGTGGTAGAGAAGAAGAAAATGCCATTGATGATGCATAAATCAGAAAATAAATCTAAAAAAGCTAGTTAAGTAATTTTTGTCAAACAACAAAACATTTGAACTCTTTGATCGCCAGCAAGATGCTGTTGGACAAGGGGAGCGCACCTTGTTGGTGTATGTTGAACTGCCAAGTAATCGTAATATTCATAATGGAATTGACGAATTTTCAGAGCTAGCAGTATCATCTGGATTGAATATAATAAAAACCATAAAGGTTAATCGTAATTTTCCTTCAGTTAAGTACTTAGTTGGCTCCGGTAAAGTGGAAGAGGTTGCAGAAATTGTAAAACATAGCGATATAGAGTTAGTTATTTTTACCCCTGAATTGACCCCCTCACAGGAAAGGAATTTAGAAAAAGCCTTGAGCTGCCAAGTTATGGACAGGACTGGGCTTATATTGGATATATTTGCACTCAGAGCACGATCATTCGAGGGCAAACTTCAGGTAGAGCTAGCTCAGCTTAGGCATCTATCTACTCGATTGGTAAGGGGCTGGACCCACCTTGAGAGGCAGAAAGGTGGTATTGGACTTAGGGGTCCTGGTGAAACTCAATTAGAAACCGATAAAAGACTAATTGGTCAGCGCATAAAGTATCTTAATAAGCGCTTAGATAAGGTTCATAAGCAGCGTGATTTGGGTCGAAAATCGCGTGTTAAAAATGAGCTGCCTATGATCGCTCTGGCAGGTTACACAAATGCTGGTAAGTCTACCCTGTTTAACGAATTAACTGACTCAGCTGTTTTTGCGGATAGTCAACTATTTGCAACACTCGATTCCACTATTAGGCGTGTTACTTTGCCTGCATCTGGAGAAGCTGTAATAGCCGATACTGTTGGTTTTATTCAGGACCTGCCGCATGACCTTGTTGCGGCATTTAAATCTACACTAGAAGAAACTAGGCAGTCAGACATAATACTTCATGTGGTAGATGCTGCTGATGAATACAATAGAGAGAAGATTGACCAGGTTGACGAAATTATTAACGAAATTGATGCAGCTGATATACCTTGCATATTAGTGATGAACAAGATAGATTGTTTAGAAGACTTTGTTCCAAGAATTGATAGAGATGAGGATGGCAATATTTATCGTGTTTGGGTTTCAGCACAAACCAGGGCAGGTTTAGATCTACTTTATCAGGCATTGTCAGAGAAATTAAGTGGGCTTATGACACGAGCTAAAATACAACTAGATGTAAAATCAGCTTATATACGAAGTGAAATATATGATGTTGGTTATATCCATAATGAAAAGGTGGATGATTATGGTCAGTGGGTACTTGAAATTAACGTCACTAACCACTATCTATCTAAATTATTGAACAAACAAGGAGTTAAAGAAATTTCCATTTAGATGTGTAGTTTTTAGGATAATAAGTTTTATACCAAGTATTATTCACTTTAAATGTAAACTTCTTTAGTTATTATGCCAACCGATCCAACTACAGAATCTATAGACTTGTCTAAGGACAGCGTTCCTCTTTTGCCATTAAGAGATGTCGTGGTTTTTCCACACACAGTTATGCCACTATTTATTGGCAGAAAGTCTTCAGTAAACGCTGTAGTAAAATCTATGGCCGCAAATAAGTATATATTTTTGGTTACGCAAAAAGATGAAAAAACAGAGGACCCAAAAAATGAGGACCTTCATAGAGTTGGTACTTTAGCCACTATTTTACAAATGCTTAAACTGCCAGACGGCACAATTAAAGTATTGGTTGAAGGTGTAAAGCGTGCAAAAATAGACAAGTTTATTGAGACTGGAGAGATGACAGAAGTATCTCTACAGGAGTGTTCATTGTCTTATGATGATGATACTGAAATCCAGGCTATGATGAGAGTCGCACTTCATGATTTTGAAAAGTATATAAAACTCAATAAAAAAATACCAGAGGAAGTATTCAAAGTGCTGCAAGAGATTGCAGATATTGAGCGCTTCAGTGATGTAATTATTGCAAATTTGCAATTAAAAATCAATGAGAAGCAGTCATTATTAGAGGATGATAATGCTAAAGACAGATTAGATAAAATTCTTGTATTTATTCAAAGCGAGATAGATGTATTGAACGCCGAGAAGAAGGTCCAATCACGGGTTCGCAAGCAAATGGAGTCTAACCAAAGAGACTACTACTTGAACGAACAGATGAAATCTATTCAGAAAGAGTTAGGCCATGCCGACGACGAAAATGAAATAGAAGATTTGCAGTCGGAAATTAAAAAGGCAAAAATGCCTAAGTCTGTTAATGAAAAAGCTCAAAATGAACTAAGAAAACTCCAAAGAATGTCTTCACAGTCCTCTGATGCTTCAATAATACGTACTTATATTGAAAACTTGTGTGACGTACCATGGCACAACAAGACTAGAATTAACAAAGACCTAAATAAGGCACAGTCGGTGCTAGATGATGATCATTATGGGCTAGACAAAGTTAAGGAAAGAATATTGGAGCATTTAGCAGTGCAAACCCGAGTAACTCACAACAAGGCAAACATATTATGCTTAGTAGGACCACCTGGAGTTGGGAAAACTTCATTGGGTGAATCTATAGCAAATGCAGTAAACCGAAAGTATGTCAGGATGGCGCTTGGCGGGGTTAGGGATGAGGCAGAAATTCGTGGACATAGGCGTACTTATATTGGAGCCATGCCCGGCTCTATTGTGCAGAAGATGCAAAAAGTCAAAGTAAAGAATCCTCTGTTTTTGCTAGACGAGATAGACAAGATGGCTTCGGATTATAGGGGTGATCCATCCTCAGCGATGCTCGAGGTTCTTGATCCTGAGCAGAATCATACTTTCAATGATCATTACCTTGAAGTAGACTATGACTTATCTCAGGTAATGTTTGTGGCGACCGCAAATTCTTTTGATCTTCCATCTGCATTACTAGATCGCATGGAAATAATCGAGTTATCTGGATACACAGAAGACGAGAAGTTGCAAATTGCAAAAAGACATTTAGTGTCAAAGGCAATGAAAAACAATGGCATTAAGTCAAGTGAAATAGAGTTTAAAGATACTGCAATCATTAACATTATCCGCTACTACACAAGAGAGGCCGGTGTTAGAGGTCTTGACAGGACAATAAGCACAATATGCAGGAAAGTGGTAAAAGATGTCATTCTTAAAAAGAGAAAGAGCAAGGCCATAATTAACGCCAAAAGTTTGGAGAAATATTTAGGTGTTAAAAAGTTTCGTTTCGGTTTAGCAGAGCAGCATAACCAGATAGGTGAAGTTACAGGTTTGGCATGGACGTCAGTGGGTGGAGATCTGTTAACTATTGAAGCGGCAGCCTATAAAGGCAAAGGTAAACTCAATTACACAGGTCAGTTAGGAGATGTAATGCAGGAATCAATCCAAGCAGCAATGAGCGTAACTCGTTCACGTGCAAAGGATTTGGGTATTTCTAATGACTTCCAAGAAAAGCTAGATATTCATATTCATGTTCCTGATGGCTCAACACCAAAAGACGGTCCAAGTGCCGGCGCTGCAATGTGCACCGCTCTAGTATCAGTACTGACTGGACGTAAAGTTAAGGCTGATGTAGCGATGACAGGAGAGATTACATTAAGAGGTGAAGTGACACCAATAGGCGGGCTAAAAGAAAAAATGTTAGCAGCACTACGTGGGGGAATAAAAACTGTCATAATCCCAGACGATAATGAAAGGGAACTATCAGAGGTTCCAGACATAATTAAGAACAAACTGAAGATTATTAAAGTTAAATGGATTGATGAGGTTCTTGATATTGCTCTAGAAAAATAACCCAGACATAAAAACAGAAAAGGCGCTCTATGAGCGCCTTTTGTTTTATTATTTTAGTAATTAAGGTCTAATATAGACGAAACCTTGTCTTACCAGTTCTCCAATACGCACTACACCGGCTGGAACAATACCTACACCGCTACTAAGTACAGGAAACTTACCTTTCTTCTTCTTTATGCCATTCATAGTGTTTTGACATGCGCTGAAAGTTATATTGTTCATAGCTAAGCCTTCTACTCGGTCAACGTTCTTGCTACCTTTGGTTAGCATACTAAGCCCTGGTCCGTACCCAACAATTTCTATCTCAACATTATCAACACCGTAATATTTTTGTAAATTAGCGGCATTATTTAGTACAATTGTTTGGGTTCTTGCATCATCAGTACTTATTTGTATTACATATTTTGCTATATCGGCATAGGCATTAATTGTTAATAGTGCAAAAGCGATAACGCCAATCAGTATTTTCTTCATTACATTCTCCTTGTTAGTATGTTTTTAGTGTTATTTCAATATTTTTTTAAAGCATAATTTACTTGGACAGCAAACTACTAACACTTAAGTATAGTTATTTATTATTAATTTTGGATAAAACTAACCATATAAATTGTATGTGTATACATCTAGACATATATAATATTTTCCTATCGCGCTTAGGTTTTATATTTTTTTATAAGTTTAGCATAGTAAAAACCATCAAAATTAGGGCTTGGTAATTGTTGCCTTCCAACTGAAACTTCAAACCCCCAGTCTATAGATATTTTTTCTTCTATCGCGTCATTATGGGTTTGTAAAAAGTTACTAATTTGGTGCTCATTTTCGGATTTCAATACAGAGCATGTTGCATAGAGCAGTACTCCACCAGGCTTCAATATGTTCCAAAGGTTATTTAGTATATCTTTCTGTAAAGAGATTAGGGAGGTTATATCTTTTGGTTTTCTGAGTAATTTGATGTCTGGATGCCTACGAATAACTCCACTAGCTGAACATGGTGCATCTAGTAGAATTTTATCAAAATAAATTCCATCCCACCAATCTTGGTTCTGAGCCAAGCCTTGAGCTATCTTTATATTATTTAATTTGTATCTTTCTATATTTTGCTTAATTTTATTTATCCTTAATTCATCACTATCTAGTGCAGTTATAGCAGCACTAGGAGCTATTTCAGAAAGGTGTGTGGTTTTTCCGCCTGGAGCTGCACAAGCGTCCAAAACTAATTCCCCATTTTTTGGAGACATTATGTGTCCGGCTAGCTGTGCCGAGGCATCCTGCACGTAGCAAGAACCATTTTTAAAATCAGGCAATTTAAGAACGTCTACAGCATTTTCAAGTATCAGTAATTGTGGTGCAATGCTTATACTTAATGATTCTATTCCTATTGACTCTAATGAGTTTTGAAATTCACCCAGGTTATGTTTTGGATGAACTCTAATTGACATTGGAGCCTGTGTATTGTTTTGAGAAAAAATTTGTTTAAAATTATCAGGGTAGTAATTTTTTATTTTCTTTAACATCCAACTCGGATGAGAGAAGTGTGGTTTCTTTACTAACACATCCTTATTTCTGTCTATTTCTCTTAGTACAGCGTTCACTAGCCCTTTGGCCCAAGATTTATCAAGTGTATTGACCACATTAACTGTCTCAAAAATAGCTGCATGAGATGGGATATTTGAAAATAATATTTGATTTGCACCTAGCAAAATTAGACAATGAATATCGAGATTTTTTTTTGCAATAGGCTTGACCAGTATCGACGATACAATATCGTTTAGTTGATGATAGAACCTAATTGTATTGTAAGTAAGGGACTTTGCTAATGACAGGTCATCAATATCTTGTGGAAACTTGAATGCAGACAATGACTCTTTCTTTAATACTACAGAGCAAATTGCTTCAAGGGCAACCACCCTAGGGTTGTTGTTATCTGAACTTTGCAAGCGATCGTATTATTTCTTGAAGCAATACTTTGGGCTCTACATAGCCAGGTATATTGACACCGTTTTCAAAAAAGATATACGGCGTTCCTGAGACACCAACACCCTCCGCGAGGCTGAGGTGATTAACTACTGGGCTATCACAATTTATCGACGGAATTTCTATTTGTTGCATTGCTAAGTCCATAGCTTGATTTTTATTGTCTGAGCACCAAATTGAAACGGACTTATAAAAAGATTTGGTGTTAACTCCTGACCTCGGGAAAGCTAAATATTTTATAGTTATACCTAGCTCATTTAGAGCATCTAAGTCATTATGAAGCTTCCTGCAGTAAGGGCAGTCAGCATCTGTAAATACATTTATGATGTATTTTTCTTTTTCGGCTGGATAAATAATTTTGTCGTTTTCATTAGCACTAAGTAAAGCATCTTTAGCTAGACCGGCATGTCTATTTTTAGTTATATTGGCACCATTCTCAAAGTCAATTATGTCACCTTGCAAGATAAAACGCCCATCCCCAGAGATATATATTATGTCCAGTTTAGGCTTTGTGACAATAATTTCATAAATTCCTTGTATAGGCGTTGCAACAACATCAGCCTCTTGAAGGGAAGGTATGTATGGACTAAGAGATCTAACTATATCACTCTCATCTGCCAAAGCATTGTTAACAAACAAAGAGAGTGCAATAAATAACGGCCTTAAAGTCATAAAATATTATATATAAAAAGGATAAATTTTACCTTTTTAGGTAGAATAGCGGGATTATTATTTTTTAGGATTCAGTATGGAATTTTCTTTATCAAACCAGTTGGTTAGTCATTTTGATGGTGGGTGTGCGGTAGTCTTCGTGTTTTGCGATAAGAAGAGTGAGGACGTATCAATCCAGTCTTCAGTAGAGTTAAATAGTTTCGATGGTAAGGCTGGTAACACGATTACCCTAAACAAGGTTAGTGACTATAAGAGCGATATTGTTGTAGTTGTAGGTTTGGGAGACTCTCCTGCATCAGCAAAAAACTATCAAAAGGCGCTTAAATCATTATCTAAAAAACTTACGGATTTAAAGGTTAAGAGCGCAATTTTAGAGTCCATAAATATTGATGGTTTTGATAAGTCTTGGGTATATAGTAATACGGCACGGGTATTGCAAAACGAAACCTATAAAGTTGAAAAGGTTGGCTCTAATAATGACGATCCAATTATGCTTGAGAGTATAGCAATTCAATCGGATTCTGATAATTATCATGAATTGTCCTTCGGATTAGCTACCGCTAATGGTATGAAATTAGCTCGTCATTTAGGGGATTTACCTTCCAATATTTGTACTCCAAGTTATCTCGCAGATACAGCCGAGTCGCTGGCACATGAATTTGATTTGGATTGTGAAATTCTAGAAGAATCGCAAATGCATGATCTAGGAATGGGCTCGTTACTTTCTGTATCCAAAGGCTCTATTGAACCACCAAAGCTTATAAGCCTAAGCTATAAAGGTAATAACAATTCCAAACCCATAGTCCTAGTTGGTAAAGGAGTCACATTCGATAGTGGCGGTATTTCATTAAAGCCCGGATCAGCAATGGACGAAATGAAATATGACATGTGCGGAGCGGCTTCTGTATTAGGCACAATGCGCGCAGTTGCTGAAATGAAATTAAAGGTTAACCTGGTGGTGGTAGTTCCAGCTGTTGAAAATATGCCAGCTCATAATGCATCAAAACCGGGAGATGTGGTTAAAAGCATGTCAGGTCAAACTATTGAAATACTTAATACAGATGCAGAGGGTAGATTAATATTGTGCGATGCCCTTACTTATGTTGAAAAATTTAACCCAGAAGTGGTTATAGATACAGCAACCCTAACCGGTGCAGTAATAGTTGCACTTGGTAAGCATCATTGCGGAGTTATGGCTAATGACCAGGAACTTGCAGATGATTTGATTAGTGCTGGAAACAAGGCCCTTGATACTGCATGGCAACTACCACTAGATGATGAATATGACGAACTATTGCAATCAAATTTTGCAGACATGGCTAATATAGGTGGTCGCGAGGCCGGCACTGTCACCGCTGCATGCTTTCTTGCTCGTTTTGCCAAGGATTATAGATGGGCCCATATAGATATTGCTGGTACTGCATGGGTTAGCGGTAAAAACAAAGGCTCAACAGGGCGCCCAGTACCACTACTTACTCAATACATTATCGATAAAGTTTGATTTGTAATACATGTATGACATACTTATCTTTTTTTATTTAAGTATGATAATTACAGCATTCATTGCTGGTAGATATTTATTAATTAGATGGAAAGGCACATCGACACATAAGTTTCTTGGTAAGGCATATATGGTGGTAATGCTTTTGAGTGCGTCATTGACATTATTTATACCCGCAAAGGTGGGCCAGTGATTCTAAATCATTTCGGCTATATTCACTTGCTAAGTTTTTTTACAATCTCTTGAGTGCCTACTGCATATTTTGCTGCTAGGAATGGTAATACAAAGAGGCATAGAAATTTTATGATAGGTTTGTATGCTGGAGGCCTAATAATTGCGGGCGGGTTTGCCTTGAGTCCAGGCAGAATGCTCAGAGACTTATTGTTCAGTTGACACTTTTTGCTGATCAAGCCAGACGCTAAGTCCACTAGCACAGATACCAAGATCTCCCTTTAATAGCTTTGCTTGAGTCTGCTCGTCAAGTTTCACACCATGCTCTTTTGTGGCTCTTAGAAGATGCTCTAGTAGTGCAATAATAATTTCTTTTTTGCGATTTTTGGAATCTAACAATTTAAGAGCAATATTGGAAAAATTATGGATTTCAGTTTTTAGTTTTCCAGCAATATATTCGTTGAACGGTATCATACAATAGTGTGTTAAATAGGCCCTTTCAGGCTTTAAGGTTAGTAGTTTATCTATTGTTTTGTTCCAAGCTTCGGGGTCAAACTGTATAGGAGTGGTTGGGGGATAAATAAATTCTCCATTAATGCTATCAAATTCTCTATAACTGACCCCGAGCGTGTCACCACTAAATATTCCTTTAGACTTCTCATCCCAGATACAGACATGATGCCTGGCATGGCCTGGTGTGTCAATAAACTTTAGCACTCTGCTACCTAGTTGAATCTCATCACCATCATTTGCAATTGTAATCCTATCCTCAGGTATTGGTATTAAATCCCCTAAGAATTGTTTGAAGAATAACTCGCCGTACACATCTATCACACCTGCGCGCAACTTTGAAGGATCAACTAAGTGCCTCACCCCGCGCTGATGAACATAAACTGTTGCATTGGGAAGATGTTTGACAAGCTGTCCTGCACCTCCAGCATGGTCTAGGTGTATGTGAGTTAGTAGAATGTATTTAACATCAGAATAATTAATTTTATTGTTATCGAGTACTGCTAGCAGGTTGGGAACTGAAAGATGACACCCTGTGTCAACGAACCCAAACTCTCCATCATCCTCAATTAGGTAGGCTGCAACCATATTATTTCTAATATGTTTAGTGTCTATACAGGTGATTCCGAAGCTGAGATTGTTGTTCGCCATAGGTCTGGGGCAGTGGTAGTATAAGCCAACCTATTAAGGTAATTAAAGGGTTGGCTTAAATCTGTAGATTAATTAAAAATCGCCCTCAGCTCCGCCTTCTTGTATAGCGGTAATTATGCGCTTTACTTCTATGGCTTTTTCGTGTAGTTCTGGAGGAAGCGGGGCTCCACCATAAATCATCATGTCCATATTTAATGTGTACAACCATCTTTGGCCTGACTTGTCTTCAATTAGTGCAATTCTGCAGGGCAGGTATGCAGAGAATGCATCTGAATGGTTAACCATTGTCATCGCTGTGCGAGGCGAACAGTATTGGAATATTTTTAAGAATCTTTGTGGTTCACCGGTTTGAAGCTCGACCATTTCAGATAAAGGTAATTTGCCAACTGATCGTATGCCTTCAGTGTTTGCAATACTTTCCATTGCCTCTTCTACGTCCTCGTTAGATACATCTTCAGCAACTGGCACTTTAACAATAGATGCCATTGTAATATCACTTGTATCAAGAAGTGTGTTTGCCATATCCATATAGACAGATAGAGATCTTTCGTGAAGAGTTGGTTCAATAACTTCTTTAATTAGCTTACCTGTTACGCCATTATAATTTACCTGAAAAAGCACTAAATAGTACGTGCTAATTGCTCCTACTGCGATTAGTAACCATTTGATTAAAAACACTATTGCTTTCATTTATATCTCCAGTGATTGGACTCGAGTGAGGTTAACACTAGAGCGTTATTAGTATATTATTATTCTGGCCTAAGCCCGTTAAATACAATAGATGTTAGGCTTATAACGCCGACTATTTTACCATTGTCAATAACTGGGCATCTAGATAAATCGAAATTAGATAATAGTCTAGCACAATAGCGCACATCCATGTCAGGGTGTACTGATATGGAGGGTTTTGTCATAACTTCATAGACATTTACCCTATCTAGAGCTCTATTTTTTGCTATTACCTTGGTTGCTATGTCAGCAATCAATACAACACCATACTCGTCATAATCATGGGACTTTTCTACAATTAGCATTTTAGTTTTTTTGTGCTGCATATCGTCCAATGCATTCTGTACGGTGCACTTACTATCTACAATATCGACGTGTTGCCACATAATGTCTTTTACAAAGATTGGCTTTGTCATAGTTTTTCCTCCACTGTGTGCTCTAGTGCTTCTATCTGATGCATTACACCAACTGCATCCTCGACATCAATCTGAAATGCGATACCCTCACTAGAATTTGATTCAAATTTACCTGCCTCAGCAACCGTTTCTAAAATGACTCTTGAAAGGTGTTGTTCGACAAGCAATAACAATACATCTCTTGGGGTTTCAACGTTCAATCCAAAAAATGTTTTTGCGTGCTCTAATCCTTCCCCCCTTGCTTGAGATATTACAGTAGAACCTGTGGCACCTTTTTTTCTTGCGGCGTCAAGGATTCTATCTGTTCTGTCGTTATTTACAAAAGCTATTATTAATTTAAAATGCATATGCCCTCCTATTTATTATAGTATTTTATTTGTATATTTTTTAATAATATCCACAACTTGAACATAGGCCATAACGCTTATTATTGGGAAAAGACTTGCAAAAGCTATAAGACCAAACCCATCAAGAAGAGGGTTTCTACTTTCAATTGAGGTTGCTAGACCTAACCCCAGGGCTGCCACTATAGGTACCGTTACCGTTGAAGTTGTAACTCCACCTGAATCATAGGCCACAGAAATAATTTGTTTCGGTGCAAATAAAGTCTGAATAATTACAATCAAATATCCAGAAATGATGAACCAGTATAGTGGCGCACCTATCACTATACGAAAACTTCCCAAAGATATCCCTATAGCAACACCAATAGCTACTGTTATACGTAAAGGCCATACCTTAATTGATCCGCCAGAAACCTGGTTAGCCTTGATAGCAATAGCCAGCAATGATGGTTCAGCAATTGTAGTAGCGAATCCAATACTACCAGCAAAGATGTATACCCAATAATAGTCAGACCAATTCGCATTAGTGCTGCCAATAAAATCAGCAGAAGTTAATTGATCTGCCATAATTTTACCAAGAGGAAATAGTGCCTTTTCAAGTCCTACAATGAACAAGGTTAAACCTATCCAAACAAGAATAAAACCAATAATAATTTGTTTTATTTGGGGTATTTTTTGTTTCAATATAATTTTTTGAAACCCAAATAAAATCACAGCAA
>Ga0315334_10000413_pt1 | contig 26338 bp, 19 predicted proteins | sample M150034915metaG_FD_205555 | JGI IMG/M metagenome (GOLD analysis project Ga0315334, IMG submission 205555) | Ammonia-oxidizing marine archaeal communities from Monterey Bay, California, United States - M1 500m 34915 | ecosystem: Environmental > Aquatic > Marine > Intertidal zone | place: USA... | reverse complement strand
AGCGCTTTTAATTCATGTGAATTCCGAGGTCATGCCTATTTGGCAGAGGACGTTTAAGAGGGTAATAGACATTCTGGTTTCTATGATATCGATAGTGCTTTTGTTGCCGTTATTTGTTGTTCTTGGGACATTAGTTAAGTTTTCGTCACCTGGTCCTATACTGTTCAGTCAGCAAAGAATCGGTAAAAACGGAATTCCGTTCAACATTATAAAGTTCAGGACGATGTACATGAATTCTGAAAAAAATGGACCTCAGCTATCTTCTGCCAACGATCCGAGAATTACCAAGATAGGAAGCATTATGCGTAAATCCAGGTTGGATGAATTTCCACAGTTCTTTAATGTGTTGCTAGGGGACATGTCCTTAGTTGGTCCTCGTCCTGAGCGTAAATATTATATCGATAGAATTGTGCATGTTGAACCGCAGTTCCTTGAGCTTACAAAGGTTAGGCCCGGAATTACTTCATGGGGACAGGTGAAATATGGTTATGCCGAAAACGTAGACCAGATGTTGGATCGAATGAAGTACGATCTACTTTATCTAAAAAACAGGAACCTTTCACTGGATTTTAAAATAATGTTCTATACAGTCCTTATTATTTTTAAAGGATCCGGTAAATAGGAGCCGTATTAGGGGTTTATTTCACTTTAACACAGAACATTTTCTGGCTACCAATATAACCTAATAATTCATCTCCAATAGAAATTGAACCAACACCTTCAGGGGTACCCGTAAAGATCAAATCCCCCTTTTTGAGTGTCATGTATTTCGAAATATAGGATATAAGCCGATCTATATTGAAGATCATATTTTTAGAATTACCGGCCTGCACTATTTTTCCATTTTGTTCTAAGCGAAACTCAATATTTTTCAGGTTTAATTCCTCTATGTTTAGAAACTCTTTTGAAATTGGTGCGCTACCTTCGAATGATTTGGCAATTTCCCAAGGATGACCATTCTTCTTACAATCATTTTGTAAATCCCTGGCGGTTAGATCGATACCGAGTCCAATTTCTGAATAATACTTATGCGCGAACTTCTCGGAAATATTCTTTCCAACTCTATTGATCTTAACGACAAGTTCGCATTCGTAATGGATATCCTTAGAAAAGGAAGGATAGAAGAAAGGTGCGCCAGGTCTTAATAATGAAACGTCAGATTTCATGAAGAATATTGGTTGCTCGGGAATCGATGAATTCATTTCTGCAGCGTGATCGGCATAATTGCGACCGATACAAATAATTTTCATCTATTTGAATTTATTTTTTAATGCGTTTATTTTCGCATCATAATTTTGGCCCTTCTGTTTGCGTCTCTCCATTTTTATTTTTTCCATTTCTTTTTTGAGACACTTTTTGGTATACAGGGGAAAGTCTGCATCCATCATCCATCCATAATATCCGGGCTCTGATTCCGATACTTCCTTGATGGTTTTCCCCTTGTGCTTGCCGAAGTTGTACATTCCCTCACCCCTTTTGTTAAGGGCTAATCTCCCTGCAAAATCAATACGGGATACATCCTGATATCTTGAAAAATCAGACAAGAAGTCTATATTATTTTGCAGGTCCTCGTATTTTCCTACTTGTGCATCCAGTACTTCCCATGTAGCAGCAGCATCATGTGACGCACTATGGGCATTGTTTAGTTCTTTATTGCAATAAAACTTATATGCTGCAATTAGTGTACGCTGCTCCATTTTATGGTAAATATTTTGAACGTCAATGTGTTTCTTTTCGGATAGGTCGTAAGAGCTTCCTGCGCGAAGAAGTTCTTCGGCCAATAATGGAAGGTCAAATTTATTGGAATTAAACCCCGCGATATCAGCGTTTTTAAGAAACTCCTCCACTTCGGGTACTATATCCTTAAATGTTGGAGCATCTTTGACATCTTCATCATAGATCCCATGAATTTCACTTACTTCCTTTGGAATAGCTCTTTCTGGATTTAATCGCTTGTGAAATTCTGTTTGAGTTCCGTCAGGAGCAATTTTAAGAACTGCAATTTCAACAATTCTGTCGTTTGTAACATTTAATCCTGTCGCTTCAAGATCAAATATAGCAAGGTGATTACTAAGGGATATGTTCATAATGACTCAAATATACGAAAACAGAGCATTGCTAATTATTATTTCATCTGCATAAATCTATAGAAATAGGGAAGGAGAAGTAAAAAAGTCCAGAGCGACTGGACTTTTTTACTTCTGATTGTATGTAATGATAGTATAAATCCTATTCAGTTTTTAACCCAACATACTGATAAGGGAAGTATTTCTCTTTATTTCTTGAATCCTTTTCATACTCAGGACCTTGAACAATCTGTGTTACAATTACAATATTTACTCTTCCTTTGTAATCGTCATTATTTTCAAAGTGTGCCACGAGGTCGTATTTCATGTTTTCAGCTCTCAATTTGGTTAACTTTTCGTTGGTTCCATATGTTTTGGTTGGAACATGAGAGGCAGATGAATATATATTAATGGTAATATTCTCCCGGCCTTCGTCCAATTGCTTTTCAATATCTTTAACAAATTTCTTCAGCTTTCCTTTTTTCACACTGAGCTTGTTTTTGTTGTACGCAAAGTAGTGCATGAATTCAAGATTCGGATAGTCCGAAACAAAAACAGTGTCGAGTACCACGGTATCCTCTGGGAAGATATAAATACGTTTATCCACATCGAGTAGCATTTCTCTGTATACTTCCTGGTACGCTTGATCACAAAGGGTAGTGAAGGCCTCCTGATGCATAATGTTATCGTATTCTATATCCATATATTCCAGTCTATATGTTTTACATGGCTCAAGTCCGCTCATGAAAACCCCATCACGTAACCTGGGATATATTAGTTTGGAGGTTGGCTCACAATCAATACAAACCAATCTAATGTTAATGGCGAAATCTTCTGGAATTGGTTTGTCGTCAACGGTTTTTATTACCCCTTTCAACACGGCTACATCCTTAACACCAAGATAATCGTTGTATATCTCATAAATGTCTTTTTCGCCATATCCATCCTTTCTAAAAGAAGTCATGTATCCTTTTTTGCCGTCTACAGTTGTAGTATAAAATATATCATCATTGGTAGAATTGAAAGGGTACCCTAAGTTTATACTTTCGGACCATGTACCGTCGTCTTGTAATGTCGTCGTCATTATGTCGAAACCACCTATACTTTTTTCACCATTTGTCGAATAATAAAGCGTTTTATCATTTATGGCTATGAATGGGGAATCTTCGTCGCTTGAGCTGTTGACATTAGGGCCTAAATTGATAGGCTCCGACCAAGTGCTATCGCTAATTCTGTTGATCATATAAATATCTCTTTTACCAAATCCGCCCGGACGATCAGAAACAAAGAAAAATCGATTTTTATCGTGTGTCATCATACAATGCGTTTCCCAGTACTTTGTATTGATACCATCCGTTTCTAACTGTCTTATATCTTGAAATTTGGCGTGGTAAAAATCTGTATAATAAATATCACCATCCCCTGTCGAGTCTTCGTAAAGATATATTTTACGCTCATCCGTGCTCAATGCAATCGTGGCCTCATTTCTTTTTGGAAGACAGAAGTCCAATCTCTTTGGAGTTGACCAACCGCTACCAGCATTTGGGTCATGGTAACTTACATAAACATCTTCAGGATATTGATTTATTCTCGGGTCCTTAAATTCTTCAGTTTCTCCTTTTTCCCAGTCCCTGCGTGATGTAAAATAAAGAGAACTACCATCAAGTGAAATTACTGGGCTGTATTCAGGAAATGCTGTGTTAATTGCAGGGCCAATGTTCTTCAATTTTACGTTTACAGGAGCCCCCATTGCAGTTTTCGCAACTTCACACTGTTTCAGCCGCAGGTCACAAACTGGAAGAAGTTCGGATTCTTTTTTTGAAATCTCATTGAATTTTTCATAAAATTCAATGGCGCGATCGATTTCCTCATTTAAATGCAGGCAATGTGCCAAATGAAAAAAAGCATCGGGTGGTGCATTTTTTTCGTTTGATGAATACATATCGTAATTATTGTCTGTGTTGAGTGTTGCCATTTCAAAGTGTGGAATTGCACCTTCGTAATCTTTTCTGATCTTAAGCATCACAAATCCTTTTCGATAATGGTAATTTGAACTTTGTGGATTTATTGTCAGAAGTTTATCGGCAATTATTTCCGAATAATACAGATAGCCTTCCTGCATTAGCGTAGAGTTTTGCGTGACAAGTTGTGACTCACTTCCACTATTCGCAATTTCTCTTACTTCAGCCTCAGTAATTTGACCAAATCCTAAATGAAAGAACATTAGGCCAAAACAAAATGACGCTATGTTTCTTATTTTCATAAGTATATTTTTAGAACATCTGCTTGTTCTTACGATACAAAAAAAAAATGGTTACATAAATTCAATTGTCATTAATAATAATGAACTTTTTCTATTTATGCACTAAGATTTGCTCCTATTTTTTTATGATCTTAAATTCTGTTCGACGATTTGCCTGATGCTCTTGATCCGTGCAATCAGAAACTACATCTCCCTCGCATTCACAATCATTAACCAATTGTGACTCTCCGTATCCTTTTCCATAGATACGTTTAGTGTTATCAATTCTGGCTTGAATGTATTTCGCTGAAGATCGAGCTCTCCTGTTGGATAATGAAATGTTATATGCAATTGATGCTCTACAATCGGTATGAGAACCCAATTCAATGGATATGGATGGATTTTCATTCATGATCTTAACTATTTTGTCAAGCTCTACAGCGGCATCTGGTCGGATGTTGGATTTATCCAGATCGAAGTAGATTGGATTGATATCGAAAACAGTTCCAATATCGGTTCCAATCTCAGTTTTATTGATAAGGTAGTCCAATTGTATATGGGGTTCTTTTCCTAAAGTAATGTCCGCTTGAAACGATCTGGTCAAGTAATTATCTTTTGAAACTCGAACATCAAAGGATACATGTTCGCCAAATTCGAAATTATCCAAATAATCAGATTCAAAAGCACCAATTTTATCCGTGTTGTAGCTTTCAAAAACGGACTGATCCTTTTGGTTTATGAATTCGACTTTTGCATTTTCGAGTAATTCCAATGATATATCATCGGAAACCGTTCCGGCGAGCGTATAACCGCCAAGAACATAATTCTTAACAATCTCCTCGTTTTCGGAATTACATTTTGTAGATAAATTGAGCGATTTGAGATGTTCATCTCCTTGATAGAAAGATACCGTATAATCTTTACATCTTTCCAATACGCCGAAATAAGAACCGTTTTTAATTCGAGGATAAGTAATATTATCCTCTTGGTAATCACATGTAGTGCATTCCAACTTAACCAATAGATCTTCAGGTAAAGGAACGTTTACGGTTGTATAGATGTGCCCTTTTAACGTACTTATTGGTCGGTTTCCTAAGTAGTCATTTTGAATTTCATAAATATCCTTTTCTCCGAATCCTCCCTTTCTGAAAGAAGAAAGATAACCTTTCAGTCCATCAACTGTTGTAGTATAAAAGATATCATCACCTGTAGAATTAATTGGGTAGCCCAAATTAATTGGTGTCGACCAAACATTGTTTTCATCTCTAAATGTTACAAAAACATCAAATCCTCCCATACTTTTGGGACCATTGCTTGAAAAATAAAGCGTTTTGTTGTTGATTGCAATAAATGGCGAGTCCTCATCATATGCGGTATTAATACCGGGCCCCATATTTAAAGGTTCGCTCCAGTCTCCATTTGGCAGCTTTACGATACGATAGATGTCTCTACCGCCAAAGCCATCTGGTCTATCCGAAACGAAATACATGTTTTGACCGTCTGGTGTGACTGTACAGTGTGTTTCCCAATACTTTGTGTTTACCCCTTCGTGTCTTAATTTCTCTAGATCTTCAAATTGATTTTTCTCAAAATTAGAGAAATAAATATCACCACCACCAGTTGCGTCCTGATACACGTATATTTTTCGTTCATCACTGCTTACAGCGATAGTCGCTTCGTTTAGCTCGTTGTCGCAAAAAGCTAATTTTTCAGGAGAACTCCAATCACCTTCAGCATCCTGATAACTCACAAATATATCCTCTGGAAAATTGTTTAACATGGGATCTCGATAAGCATCTGTGCTTTTATCTTCCCAACCTCTTCGAGAAGTAAAATATAAGGACGTCCCATCCAGAGATATTACAGGTGCATATTCAGGAGTGGATCTATTTACGTTATTCCCAATGTTCTTTACGATAGCTGGTTTAGGGTTTTCAATCAAATTTTCCGCAACATCGCATTGTTTTAAGTTTAGCCTGGCAAATTCAATTACAGAAGATTGTTTCGCGCTAAATTCAATGAACTTGTTGTAAAATTCACGCGCCAAGTCTAATTCTTCATTTAAATGGTAGCACCTTGCGAGGTGATAAAATGCATCCATTGGTGCGTTTTCTTCTCGAACCGAATAGGCATCGAAATTCTTGTATGTATATTGCGCCGCTTTTTTAAGATATGGAAGCGCTTCAACATAGTCGCTTCTGGATCCCAGAATTAAAAACCCTTTTCTGTAATTATAGTTGGCACTTTCGGGTTTTCGGATCAATAATTGGTCAACTACGATCTCTGCATGAAAGTAATATTTTTCCTGAATCATTGTAGAGCTCTGAATAACAAGCTCTTGTTCAGTAGCGGATTGAGCCATTTCTCGAACTTCACCTTCAGTTAATTGAGAAAAAGAAATAAATGGAAATAATAATAGTGCGATTATTAACTTAATTTTGCTCATTTAATTTAATGTTAGCGTTAGTTTTAGGATTCTCTGTTCTCATCAAACTGCTCTAAATAATCGGCTACACGGCGCACAAACTGTCCGCCTAGTGCGCCATCCACAATTCGGTGATCGTATGAGTGAGACAAAAACATTTTATGACGAATACCGATGAAATCGCCATCTGGTGTTTCAATTACTGAGGGAAGCTTTCTTATTGCACCCAATGCTAAAATTGCAGCCTGCGGTTGATTTATAATTGGTGTTCCCATCACATTGCCAAAGGTGCCAACATTTGTTACCGTATACGTTCCATCTTGAATGTCTTCAGGTTTTAATGCATTGTTTCGCGCATTGTTTGCCAGCTCGTTAACTGACTTGACTAAACCTGTCAGGCTCATGCGGTCTGCATTCTTAATTACAGGAACGATTAAGTTGCCAGATGGCAGAGCAGTTGCCAAACCAATATTTATATTGTTTCTTTTAATAATGTTTGTTCCGGAAACAGAGACATTGATCATCGGAAAGTCTTTTATTGCCTTCACAATAGCCTCAATGAATATTGGAGTATAAGTGATTTTTTCTCCCTCACGATCGGAAAACTCTTTTTTTATTTTATTTCGCCAGTTCACTATTTTAGTAACATCTGCCTCAACATAACTTGTTACATGGGGAGAGACATGAGTGGACATGACCATGTGCTCTGCAATTAATTTCCGCATTCTGTCCATTTCTATGATCTCATCGTTCGGACCTACATTGACTGTTGGACTTTTAATGCTTGTAAAGAAATCATTTCCATTAGAATTTCCTATAACAGCTTTGGTTTGAGGTAACGTCCGTTTTTCCGTAACAGATGAAGCACCTTTCTTTCCACTTTCTATGTAGCTGAGAATATCCTTTTTGGTAACTCTTCCGGCTTTGCCAGAACCTTGGAGTGCTTCCAGCTCTGTTATTTGAACACCCTCCTTTTCAGCAATACTCCTGACCAAGGGCGAGAAGAATTTTCCTGATGGACTCATTTTTCCAATACTATCAGCTGTTCCATTTTGATTTGAATGGATTGATTCAACAACCTCTAGCACTTTCTCTTCGATTTTATCAGCCATAACTTCAGACTGTTTTTCCGGTGGGGAAGCTACAGGATCAGCTTCGCTACCTGTTGAAATAATCGCTATAACGTCACCTACTTGAGCAACCTGATTTTCCTCGAACAATTGTTTCACCAGAACACCCTTAACTTCTGAAGGCAGCTCATTATCAACTTTATCTGTGGCGACCTCAACGAGAGGTTCATCCATTTCTACGGTGTCACCAATATTTTTTAACCAGTTTGTAATTGTAGCCTCTGTTACGCTTTCTCCCATTTTCGGGAGTTTTATTTCAATTTGTGACATATATTATAAAATAGAGTCTTTTTTACTGGCTACAAAAATAACCGAAAATTCGTCTTTATCAACATGGATAAAGGAATTATTTGTCTAGCATTTTCCACGACTTCAATAGTATAGAAAAATCTTTTCTCATTGAGTAATCACGAGAATAGAGCAGATTAAGCTTTTCGTGAATACTCTGATCATTCCCGCCCAAGCTGTCTGCAGGTGATAGAATTCCCGGCTTAATTTTGGGCAATCTAACGTCTCTTTTGGAAACGGCATCGGAGAAGCCAATAAAAGACTTTTTCCCTAATAAAATTTGAAAGAGAGAGCCGATAAAATTTAATTTTCTCGTGTAAAGAAATAGAATAAAAGGTGAGATCACGATTAACACAAGAGAACAAACGAAATCAAAAAGTCGTTTTTTTCTTTTGTTTTCTTTACTAATAAGAGTATTAATATTCAAAATGTATAGCTCTCCAGCTTTATCAATGGAATTACTTCCAATTAAATGATTTACATCTTTGGGGGCTATCTTGAAATCAATATTAAATTGGTTAAATTTGGTCATCCACTCTATAATTTTTTTGTTCGTGCAATCTGAAGAGCAGAAAATTAATTCATCATAATTCTGGGCTGTTTTTTCATTTAATTCGGAGACCGGGATGAGAATGATCTCTTTTGTTTTCCCCGTGATTTGAATTAATAATTCTTTAAGTCTCTGGTGCTCCTTCTCACCGCCAACAATTGCGAATCGTCTTTTGCTTTCAGCCTTCAGGTTGAACCGGTTTTTTGATGCGAAATGAAGGAAAATTCTTGAAAGAACATAGTACAGAAATACCCAGGCTGCACCTACAAAAATGAACAATCTCGAGAATTGCAAAGATTTAGGTAGAATGGCATATGCCAGAATGATTAAAAGTGTACCAATAAAAACTCCTTTAAACAGCTTGTATAGTTTAATAGGGTAATCATACCCACCGTTAAAAAAACTGGTGGCCAGCCACGTTGCCGCATATATTGGAATGGAATACTGTATCAGGTCTTCCGGAAATTCAATGTTCGACATTTTCCAGTAATTGGTCAAAGCATATAATCCGCCTACTACATATAAAAAGTCAATGGAAGGTAGGAAAATTCTCTTGACAAAACGCAAGGATATTGCCATGAATGCCCTAAAATATATGGCTACATTGATCAGGAATGAAAAGAGCCATGCATTTTTACCCGTGAAATGCTTTTTTGCAAAAATGATCATTGCTCTGTAAAACACGAAGACGTAATTAACCGAGCTTTTCTTTGTGCTTTCTCCTTTGTAATGTATAATGCTCGTATCGGCAAAAAAGAAATTTTTATAACCCCCCTTAGTAATTCTGTAGGATAAATCTATATCCTCACCATACATGAAAAAGTTCTCGTCGAGTAAACCAATTTCGTTTAATGTTTTCTTTCTCAAGAGCATGAAAGCACCACTTAAAATATCGATCTGATTGGTTTCAAATTCAGATAAGTGTCCCAAATGATAGTGTCCAAATCTTTTCGATCTTGGAAAAATACTCGAAAGCCCGAAAATTTTATAAAAGGCAACTCTCGGTGTGGGTAACCCTCTTTTTGATTCCGGCAGAAGAATTCCTTTTCCATCGATCATCCTCACTCCCAATCCACCGGCTTCGAGGTGTGCATCCATAAAGTCAATTATTTTATCCAGACTGTCTTCCTGTACTACCGTATCGGGGTTCAACAATAAAATATATTCACTTGATGATGCCTTAATAGCCAAATTATTTGCTCTCGAAAAACCAACGTTTTCTTCGTTGGCAATAACAGTGCACTCTGGGTATTTGGTGCGGATCATTTGGACAGAGCCATCAACAGAGTTGTTGTCCACAACAATAATCTCAACAGCTAAATTGTTTGCTGCTTTATAAACAGAATCAAGACATTGATCCAAAAAGTACTCAACGTTGTAGTTAACAACAATGATACAGAGTTTATTTTTTGGGTCTTCCATAAAAAATGTGCTATTTAGCTACGGCAATACACGAGATTTCCAATTCCACATCTAAAGGCAATCTGGCTACTTGAATTGTTTCTCTTGCAGGTTTGAACGAACGAAAATATGCGCCATATATTTCATTAATGACCTTGAAATTGTTCAGGTCCTTCAGGAAAATACTGCATTTTACAATGTCATCCAATTCCATGTTTGCTTCTTTGAGTAGAGAGCCGATATTTTTCATTACCTGATGCGTTGCATTGGCGATTGAATCATTAACAAGATTTCCGGTTACGGGATCTAAGGGAATTTGCCCCGATACGTATAGTGTATCTTTACATAAAACGGCTTGGCTATAGGGTCCTATAGGAGCCGGTGCGTCGGGGATTTGTATTACCTTTTTCATCTTGTTATTTTTGTACAAGTTTACATAAAATTAATAGAGTTTATTTGAGACGTATCCTTCTTATAGATAATTACGATTCATTCACATACAATCTGGAACATTGCCTTACAGCATTAGGTACAAGTGTTGATGTGGTTCGAAATGACGTTGAAATTGAAGATCATTTGATCTATGATGGAGTAGTTCTTTCTCCGGGGCCTGGTGTTCCAGGAGAATCAAACGGAATGATGGCACTCATACAACGATTGGATGGGGAAATTCCGATTTTAGGAGTTTGTCTTGGAATGCAGGCTATTGCTGTGCATCTTGGAGGTGAACTATTCAATCAAAATGAAGTAAAGCACGGAGTTGAGGAAATTATTAATGTTTATGACTCTCCATTGTTCTACGGGATTGGATCGGAGCTGAATGTTGGATTGTACCACAGCTGGGCTGTTGTTGATGGAGTCGGAAGCTTTGAAATAACCGCACGGTCTTCAAATGGGCTTGTAATGGGGATTCAAAATACTTCTAAGATGATGTACGGCGTACAGTTTCATCCTGAATCTATAATGACCTCAGGTGGAAATGAAATAATTCAAAATTTCTTAAATATTCTAAACAACTAACTACTTGTTGTAATCGGTGTCTGTGAATTTATTCACCCATGCACGCATCGTATAACTTATCCCAGTATGCATCAATTTTTTCACTGTTTTCTGATTCGTTCTCTAAGGTTGAATTGTAATCCTGTGCATTTGGGAAATGCTCTATTGTTGTTTGAAGGTAGCAATCGCAATCAAAAACTTCATTATCGCATTTATCGGTAATAATTTGCTTGCGTTCTTCATTCCATTCGTTCGGGTCACCTTCACATGCAATAAACATAAAAACAGAAAAAGACAGGAAAGAAAGAGTTTGTAATTTCATTTGGTATGATTTTTTCTTATTAACTTCGATTGATTCAACTAAATTAAAAAATTAATAAGATGAAACACTTAGGAATACTATTCATTTTTTTTATCGGGTTTTCGTTCAATGATGTTACTGCACAGAAAAGGACAATTGCCGGCGTAAGTTTCCCGGCTAAGGCTACCATAAACGAAAAAACATTACTGTACAATGGTGGAGGATTACGGGAGAAATACACATTTGATCTATATGTAGCGGCCTTGTATTTACGAAGACCTTCAATGGATAACAACAAGATCATAAACGATGATGCGGAAATGGGCATACATCTCCAATTGGTTTCGAATAAGGTTACAAGAGATAAATTCGTTGAAACGGTTAAAGAAGGATTTGAAAATGCGAGTCATGGAAAAGCAACAGCCACGGAAATAAAAAAATTCATGGGATTATTCACCAGTGAACTTAAAGATGGCGATAAAATTCACATAGAATACATTCCGGGAAAAGGTGTTTTTACTTCAAAGAATGGAAAGAAGTTGGGGTCGGTACCTGGTCTTGAATTTAAAAAGGCTCTTTTTTCAATTTGGCTGGGAAAGAAGCCGGCAGACAAGTCACTCAAAAATGGTATGCTGGGTAAAGTGTGATTCTCTTTTTTCGAGGGATTGTAGAGGTGGAATCAAATAAATTCAAAATCCACCCTTCTGTTTCGTTGTTTTCCTTCAGAAGTTTTATTGGTGTCTATAGGATTGTTTTCTCCCTTATATTGGAATATTAAGCGATTTTCGCCTAGTCCATGGTCTTTAAAATAAAGAACGATTGCTTCTGCTCTGCGTTTCGATAAATCATCATTGTATCCATTCGTGCCATCCGAATCTGTATGGCCCGTGACCCTAACCCTTAAATCGCTATGTCCTTTAACGACTTTAATCATTCCATTCAAAAAGTCGTTGTGTTCTTTTCTGATAATGGCTTTGTCAAAATCAAAGAAGACTGGTTCAAAAACGAAATTATCCCTTTCAATTTTGCGTATTTCAGGAGCGTTCAACCCTTCCATATAATCGGCCACAAAATGTTTGAACCAAATATGGCTTACCTCGTTCTGCTTCTCTTTTGATAAAGTGAAACTCGACCTGTAGAGTATTATTTTTCCAATAACCCTTCTGCAATCGGTGCTTTCATAATTTCCTTCAAGATAACCTGTAATTGAATCATATTGTAGTGATCCAGACAATCTGCACCACTTTGTGCGTGATGCTTTTTTACTTTTCTCAACGACGATCTGTCTAAAAGAGATTTGATCGTTCGTGTTGGTGCCTCCCATTCTTTTGACTGCGAAATTATCTGTTTCGTATATTTCTTCCCGGGATGTTCCTGTTAGTATTGTGCCCTGAACGTTGAAATCAACATAAAGCAATGTGCCGTCTTTGATGCTTCTCCCTGCACGAATAATAACACCCTGCCAGCTTCCGCTTAAATTGGTCTGAGCGTGTCCTGAAGACAAGAAAAAACAAATAAATAGTATATATGCTATAATTTTCACCTTCTATTTATTCGTAATTGAGCAAATAATGTTCCATCATTAATGATTTTTTTTTTGGATGATGCCTGGATTTAAAAAACTATTAACAATTTCAACGAATAAAATGTTAATAAATTCCCTTTTCTTTTCAGTTATATTCTGTCATTAGACGATTTCGTTCGTTATTTTTGTGTGTTATTGTAATTAGGGATTTACATCCTGTTTTTTGGTTAGTAATTATGAGTGAAGAAAATAAAAATCAAGAGTACGCAGCAGATAATATTCAGGTATTAGAAGGGTTAGAGGCGGTTAGAAAACGTCCTGCCATGTATATAGGTGATATTGGTGTTAAAGGATTGCATCATCTGGTATATGAAGTGATTGACAACTCTATTGATGAAGCCCTTGCAGGGCATTGCGATAATATCACGGTATGGATGAATGAGGATGATTCCATTACGGTAAAAGATAACGGTCGTGGCATTCCTACAGCGATGCATACGAAAGAGAAGAAATCCGCACTGGAAGTAGTTATGACCGTTTTGCATGCAGGGGGGAAGTTCGATAAAGATTCGTATAAAGTTTCTGGTGGACTTCATGGAGTTGGCGTATCATGTGTTAACGCCTTGTCCTCTCATTTAACTGCAACAGTTTACAGAGATGGAAAGATATCCCGTCAGGAGTACAACATTGGTAAACCATTATACGATGTTAAAGAAATAGGAACAACTCAAGAAAGGGGGACTGAAGTTAATTTTCATCCGGATCACAGTATTTTTGAGGAGACAAAATTTAACTACGATACTCTTGCCGCAAGGATGAGAGAGCTTGCATTTCTGAATAAAGGCATTACGATGAAATTGATCGATCTGAGGGAAAAGGATGACGAGGGTGAGAATCCTTCAGATGTATTCTATTCAGAAGGAGGATTAAGAGAATTCGCCGAATATTTGGATCGAAACAGAGAATCATTAATTACAAATGTAATTTATTTTGAGGGGGATAAAGATGGGATTCCGGTCGAAGTTGCACTTACTTATAATACGTCGTATACGGAGAATATTCTGGCCTATGTGAATAATATCAATACACATGAAGGAGGAACCCACTTGTCTGGATTTAGAAGGGGACTTACCAATACCCTTAAAAAATATGCTGTTGAATCTGGAATGCTGGCAAAGGAAAAAGTAGAGATAGAGGGGGATGATTTTCGTGAAGGGCTTACTGCGGTGCTTTCCGTTAAGGTACAAGAACCACAGTTTGAGGGGCAAACCAAAACAAAGCTGGGAAACAGAGAGGTTACTGCACCTGTAAGTAGAAGTGTCTCCGAAATGCTCTCAAATTATTTGGAAGAAAATCCAAATGAAGCCAAAACTATTGTTCAGAAAGTAATATTGGCTGCTAAAGCAAGACAGGCTGCTCGAAAGGCAAGAGAGATGGTGCAGCGTAAAAGTGTTCTGACCGGAAGTGGTCTTCCAGGTAAATTGGCCGATTGTTCTTCAAAAGATCCTGCGGAATGTGAGATTTATTTGGTTGAGGGTGATTCGGCAGGTGGTACTGCAAAGCAGGGCAGAGACAGACATTTTCAGGCTATTATGCCACTAAGAGGTAAGATATTGAATGTTGAAAAAGCGATGCAACATAAAATCTTTGAGAATGAAGAGATTAAGAATATTTATACTGCTTTAGGGGTCAGAATTGGTACAGAAGAAGATTCTAAGGCACTCAATTTGGAGAAATTAAGATACCATAAGGTAATCATTATGTGTGATGCCGATGTTGATGGATCGCATATTGAAACTTTGATATTAACGTTTTTCTTTCGCTATATGAAAGAAATGATTGAAAATGGATATATCTATATTGCTACTCCTCCTTTGTATCAGGTGAAAAAAGGAGCTAAATCCAATTATGCCTGGGACGATAATCAAAGAGATCGATTAATACAGGAGATGAAAGGATCAGGAACCGAATCATCAGTTGGCGTGCAACGATACAAAGGTTTGGGTGAGATGAATGCCGATCAATTATGGGAAACAACGATGAATCCGGAATTCAGAACACTCAGGCAGGTGACAATTGAGAATGCTGCCGAATGCGATCAGGTCTTCTCAATGTTGATGGGGGACGAAGTACCACCTAGGCGTGAGTTTATTGAGAAGAACGCGAAATACGCAAAAATAGACACCTGATTTGACCTTGTAGTTCATAGGGTAAGACTATCATTGAAGCGTTTAATAACAAGAATATTTAGTTGAAGCGAACTAAAAAGAAAGCAACGAACGCACTATGTCTTTCTTTTTTTCTTTTTAGCTGCAGGAAAAAGAATATTGTTCAGGATAAGTCTGTATCCCGGTGAATTTGGATGTAAATTTAAATCGGTCGGAGGATCTCCAACTCGATGCTCATAATCTTCTGGGTCATGACCACCATAATATGTCCATGTCCCCTGTCCTAATTCACCGTGTAAATATCGTGCAGTTCCAATCGACTTTGTTTCACCCATAATAAGAACGTTCGATTTGATCAAATCTTTTTTGAAATCGGTAGTTTGCCCCATAAAGCCATTAACTATATCCGTATGGCATTGCGTTAGCATGGTTGGGACCACATCCCATTTTGCAGAAAAATCAAAAAGTGTGAATTTATCGGTCCGTTCATTTCTTTTATGAAGCATCGTTCCGTCTATATCCGAGTATTCATACATTAATGGGTCTTTAATTAGTTTAAAATCTTCAAAGGCAAGTGTGTTGGTGTAATCAAGCTGCTGCTGGCAATTTCGATCTGATGGATCGCCATCAAACATAGACTCACAAATATCCGTGTTGTGCGCAGCTAAGGCAATATCATAACTATCCGTTCCGCTGCACATGGTAAATAGAAAACCACCACCGATCACAAAATTCTTTATGTTTGTGGCTACCGCCAGCTTTAATTCAGAAACCTTATTAAACCCAAGGGATTCGGCAGAATTCTCAAGATCCGAAACTTGCTTTTTATACCATGGATACGATCTGAATGCATTATAGAATTTCCCGTATTGCCCGGTGAAATCCTCATGGTGTAGGTGCAACCAATCGTATAAAGGTAATTCTCCCATTATAATGGATGAATCGTATATTTTATCATACGGAATTTCGGCATATTCTAAAACAAGGGTTACAGCATCATCCCAGGGTTGTTTTCCTCCTGGTGTGTAAACCGCAATTCTTGGAGCTTTTTCAAGTTGCACGACCTCCATGTTTACTTCAGGGCTGCCAATGTGATTTTTAATATTGCTTACCTGGCCATTTGCAAGAATTTCATATGTTATTCCTCTTAATATTAGCTCCTCTTCTATTGAGATCATATGCGGCGTTAGAAATGCTCCGCCTCGATAATTAAGCAACCAATCAATTACAATATCATTTTCCAGAAGATAATAAGACAATCCGTATGCTTTTAAATGATTGGATTGTGAATCGTCCATCGGAATTAATATCATTGATGCATTGCTTGAAACACTGGTAACAATGAAGATAATAATTACTAAAAATTTTCTCATGATTCTAATTCGTACAAAAATCTTACCTAAAACGGAGTTTCATCTTCTGGAGGAGTATCAAAATCAAGATTTCCGTTTTCTTTATCCTTGAACGTGTTCATTTTACTCGGGATCGTGTAATTTCCCTGATTGTCAAAATCTGCATTTGAAGGAAGTTTAGCGTGGCCTCCAATGCCGTATGATTCTTGAAAAGCTTCAATGTTTTCAAAACGTGCAAATTCTTTAATGAACCGAAGACGAACTGTATCTAATGCACCGTTACGATGTTTGGCAACAATGAGCTCTCCAATTCCAGAATTGGAATTCCCCTCTTCATCTTGCAGAAAACCGTAGTATTCAGGTCGATATATGAAGGACACAATATCTGCATCTTGCTCAATTGCACCAGATTCTCTAAGGTCTGAAAGTATAGGTTTCTTGTCTCCTCCACGTTGTTCAACTGACCTGCTTAATTGTGCTAATGCTATTATTGGGATATTTAGCTCTTTTGCAATTTCTTTAATGGATCTGGAAATGGAAGAAATCTCTTGTTCTCTGTTTCCGACTCCTTTTGCGCTTCCCGCTGTCATCAACTGCAGATAGTCAATTATTACCATTTCAATATTGTGTTGCATTTTTAACCTGCGGCATTTCGCACGTAAATCAAAAATACTGATACCAGGAGTATCGTCTACATAAATCGGAGCCGTAGCTAGTTTTGTTATTCTGGAGTGTAGTTGCTGAAACTCATCATCTCTAAGGTCTCCCTTTCGTAATTTTTCTGCAGGAATATGAGTTTCGGAAGAAATGAGACGCTTAACCAGCTGAACTGAAGACATTTCTAATGAAAATATTGCAACCGCTTTTCCATGATCCACTGCCATATTTCGTGCCATCGATAATACAAGCGCGGTCTTACCCATTGACGGTCTACCTGCTATAACGATCATGTCCGATTTTTGCCATCCAGCAGTTACCTTGTCTAATGCATAAAATCCAGTGGGAATACCTGATATTCCATCTGAATTTTGAGCGGCTCGTTCAATTTCTTCAATCGCTTCTCGAACAACATCCTGCATCACACCAACAGGCTTTCCCATATTATTTTCGGCAATTTTAAACAGGTCCCCTTCCGCTTTATTGAGAACATCGAATACATCATTTGTTTCGTCGTATGCTTCTTTCATCACTTCACCACTCATACGGATCAATGCCCTTTTGATCTGTTTTTCAACAATCATTCGGGCATGGTATTCGACATGTGCGGTGGAGGCAATGCGACTGGTCAATTTTGAAATATATGCTGCTCCTCCAGCAGCTTCTAATTCTCCATTTTTTTTCAACATATCTGTAACTGTCAGAATGTCGATCGGCTTTGTTGTTCCAAATAACTCTTTAATTACATCAAAAATATATTGGTGCTTTGGATCATAAAAGCTTTCTTTCGAAAGGATATCAATAGTGTCCGTTACTGCATTTTTCTCCAGCATCATTGCTCCTAATACAGCCATTTCCAGATCTATAGCCTGAGGTGGCACTTTTCCCAGCTCATTAGCTATATTTCCGATCGTATTCATCTTATTTACTCGATTACCAGTTTTACGCGTTTTGTCGAACTTATTTTCCATTGTTTCAAAGATAGGGAATCATTCTGCGAAACATCGGATTAATAATTTTTAATTATCAAGAAGATATGAAGTATGGTTTTCAACAATTGTGGACTTCTTTTTTATTTTTGAACTATGAAACGAAAAATAGTAATCACTGCAGATGGATCAAGTAGTATTTTTATTCCTGAATTGGATGAAAGCTACCATTCGATGCATGGCGCAATACAGGAAGCAAATCACGTTTTCATTAACAACGGTTTGGCTCATATAGAAAGCGAAAAGGTTCGTGTTTTTGAGCTTGGGTACGGAACAGGGTTGAATGCGATTTTGACTTTGGCATACGGACTGCAGAATGGAATGGAGATCCAGTACGATGCAATAGATGCTCATCCGGTTGAAAATAAGTTAATAGAACAGCTCAATTATATAGATTTAATTGAAGGGGATTACAAAAGTGAGTTCGATCGGTTGCACTATTCAGAATGGGACGAAAATATTGAGATAATGAATCACTTTAATCTGCAAAAGATCCATTGCAGGATCCAAGACCATAATTTTGGAGAAAAGCGCTATAACATTATTTACTTTGATGCGTTTGGACCAAGAGCGCAGCCCGACATGTGGCTTCCTGAAGTTCTAAATAAAATGTACCAAGCACTCATTAAAGGAGGGGCGCTTCTAACTTATTGCGCGCAGGGTCAGTTTCGTCGTAATCTCAGATCTATAGGTTTTAAGGTTGAAATTTTGAAGGGGCCTCCAGGTAAGCGCGAGATGACAAGAGCCATCAGATTGTAAGCACGAAATATTTTAATTATTAGAGTATGGATGGCTCAGCAATAAGGCAATTCATTATACCATCGCTGTCAATGGTCTCTAATTCTACTTCTTGGATGGTATTAACCAGCTTTTGATTAAACCTTGTTTTAACTTTTATGTAATTTTCTGAAAAGCCATGCATCATTCCATTATTGTCCTCATTTTCAAAAAGAACCGATACCGAAGCACCTATGTTTTGCGCATAAAATGCACGTTTCTTTTTTTCGGATAAAATGTGCAATTGTTTGCTTCTGTTTCTGCGAACATTTAAGGGGACCGAATCCTCTAATTTTATGGCTGTTGTTCGTGCTCTTTCCGAATAGGTAAAAACATGTAAATAGGATACGTCAAGATCTTTAATGAAATTTATTGTGTCCATAAAGTCATCATCCGTTTCACCTGGAAATCCAACAATAACATCTACACCTATGCATGCCGACGGATTTAGTGTTTTGATGGTTTGTACTCGTTCGGCGTATAGCTCCCGATCGTATTTCCTTCGCATGGCCTTGAGCAATCTATTGTTTCCAACTTGCAGAGGAATATGGAAATGAGGCACAAACCGTTTCGAATCGGTAAGGCAAAAAGAAATAATATCATTCGTTAGCAGGTTTGGTTCAATCGAAGATATCCTAAACCGATCAATACCTTTTAATTTGTCAAGCTCTTTTATAAGCCCAAAGAAATTCTCTTGGCCGCCTTGCCCAAAATCACCAATATTTACGCCAGTCAGAACAATTTCTTTCACTTCGGTTTTTGCAATTTGTTTTGCTTCTTTTATGGTTTCAGTAATGCTTGAATTCCTGCTCTTGCCTCGTGCAAGTGGAATAGTACAAAATGAACAAAAGTAATCACAACCATCCTGAATTTTAAAGAAAGAACGCGTTCTGTCTCCAATAGAAAATGCTGGAATAAAATGCTTGGTTTCTTTTATGTTCTTGTTTGAAATTAATGTCTGCTGGTTCTTTTCAAGGGATTCAATATGATCGAGAATATTGAATTTCTCGTTTGCGCCTAATACGATATCAACACCAGGTATTTCAGCTATATTTTCTGGTTTGAGCTGAGCGAAACAGCCTATAATTGCAACAAAGCCTAGTGGATTAATTTTCATTGCTTTCTTAACCAATGCGCTGCATTTTTTGTCGGCATTTTCTGTAACCGAGCACGTGTTGATCACAAATACATCCGGGGTATCGTCAAATTCAACTTTTGCAAATCCAGCTTCTTGAAAGGTTCTTCCTATTGTGGAAGTTTCAGAGAAATTAAGCTTACAGCCCAAGGTGTAAAATGCTACTTTTTTATACTGAATCATTGCACTTGCAAAAGTACACAGATTAGACAAACCAAACAAACACATAATGATTTGTTGCTTATCGTATTAGATTTTTCTTTCTTTGATGCTGATTAAGAGATAGACAGGCTACAAATAGTTGAATTTGAGATGAAAAAGAATATCGGTATATCTTACGAAGAATTAAATAACTGGAAGGACCTTTCGGAAAAAGATCAGCTTCTGGTTGAAGCGGCTATTAAAGTCCGGAAATCCGCATATGCTCCCTACAGTAAATTTACTGTTGGTGCATGTATTCTACTATCGAATGGAGATATTGTAACAGGTAGTAATCAGGAAAACATTGCGTATCCTTCTGGTCTCTGTGCCGAGCGGGTCGCATTATTTTATGCGGGAGCGAATTTTTCGGATCAATATGTCGATACACTCTGTATCGTTGCTAAAGGGAATTTGGTTCCGGTTGAAACCATCCTTTCTCCTTGCGGTGGTTGCAGACAAGTAATGGCGGAAACAGAAAAACGCCAAAAGCGTCCCTATCGCGTCATTTTGGTTTGTCAAAATGATGTAACTCTGGTTTTTGATTCTGCAACAGATCTTCTTCCGCTGGCATTTGGTGTTTAGCGTATTAATTTTTAGTCATTCTTAACGAATCATCATTTTCAATAGCGGATTAATTTAATCGAGCGATACCCTTTCGTTTTGTTATAAAGAACGATATTTGGATTTAAGAATTTTATATATTTGCGCTAATCTTATAGTAAAGAATAAAGTATGGCTGTAATGGCAGAAAAGAAACCAAACAGGAAAATAGCAAAATCTAGAAAATCCGGTAATTCTACGTTTTCTAAGGAAACCTATATAAAGTGGTATAAGGATATGCTTTTGATTCGAAAATTCGAAACTAAAGCAGGACAGTTGTATATACAGCAAAAATTTGGCGGATTTTGCCATTTATATATAGGTCAGGAAGCAATCGTTGTCGGAACTGCAAGTGCAGCCAAAAAAGGCGATAAACATATGACCGCGTACCGAGATCATGGGCATCCTATTGCGCTTGGTACCGATCCACGGGTTTTAATGGCTGAATTGTACGGTCGTACAACGGGTTGCTCTAAAGGCAAAGGCGGTTCAATGCATTTTTTCGATAAAGAGGTTGGCTTCATGGGAGGCCATGGAATTGTGGGGGCTCAAATTGCGATGGGAGCCGGTGTTGGTTTTGCAGAGAAGTATAATGAAACCGGAAATGTTGCCTTTGTATCTATGGGTGATGGCGCTGTCAGACAAGGAGCTTTGCATGAAACATTTAACATGGCAATGATGTGGAAATTACCGGTAGTCTTTATTATCGAAAATAATAATTATGCGATGGGTACATCGGTCGAACGCACAACGAATGTACGTGATTTGTCTAAAATTGGGCATTCTTATGAAATGCCTTCGCGTTCGGTAAATGGAATGCTTCCTGAAGCAGTGCATGAGGCAATTGAAGAAGCTGCAGCTCGAGCCAGGAAGGGAGATGGCCCTACTTTACTTGACATCAAAACATACCGATATAAAGGCCACTCAATGTCGGATCCTCAGAAATACAGAAGCAAGCAGGAAGTCTCAGAATGGATGGAGCATGATCCAATTGAATACTGTGCCAGAGTGATCAAGGAAAATAAGTGGTTGTCCGAAAAAGAATTTACTGAAATTGAAGAGTGGACAAAGAATGAAGTGAAAGAATCTGTCGAATTTGCAGAGAGCTCTCCTTATCCGGAGGCAAAAGAATTGTATGAGGATGTGTACAAGGATGAAAATTATCCATACATCATTGAATATTAAACCCCGAGAAATTTAAAAAAATGGCGGAGATTGTTTATATGCCAAAATTAAGCGACACAATGACCGAGGGAGTTGTCTCGGAATGGACAGTGAAATTAGGTGATAAAGTATCGTCTGGTGAGGTTTTAGCTGAAATTGAAACCGATAAAGCCACGATGGAATTTGAGTCATTTTATGACGGTGTTCTATTGCATATTGGCGTAGAGAAGGGTGCTGCAGCTCCAGTAAATTCAATATTGGCAATCATTGGCAAGAAGGGAGAAGATGTTAAAAAGATACTTGCTGAAGCTGAAAAATCATCGCCTCAAATTGAAGAATCTGAGAAAGTAAAGGAGAAACCTGCTGATAGTAGCAATAAAGAAAAAGAAGCTGAAAAATTGGTGCCTGTAATGGAGACCAAATCGGTTGCTGAACCAGTGACGGCTCACTCTCAAAAAGTGGATCTGGACGAAACAAACGGTCGGGTGTTTGCATCTCCTTTAGCCAGAAAAATTGCCAGAGATCGAGGGATAGATCTAAACACAGTTTCGGGCACTGGTGAAGCTGGTCGTATTGTAAAAAGGGACATCGATCATTATGAACCCTATGTTGGTGCTGCACGCAAGAAAAAGGCACATACCGGAGTCGAATCTTTCAGGGACGAGCCAGTCTCCCAGATGCGAAAAACGATTGCCAAACGATTAGCGGAAAGCAAGTTTACAGCACCACATTTTTACCTTACGCTTGATATCGATATGGATAATGCAATATCCATCCGGAAGTCGATGAATTCTCTGGATGGAATTAAAGTCTCCTTTAATGATATGGTAATTAAAGCGTGTGGACTGGCATTGAGAGAACATCCGAAAGTAAACAGCTCTTGGCTGGGAGATGTTATTCGTGTGAACGACCATGTGCATATTGGTGTTGCGGTTGCTGTTGATGAAGGTCTTTTGGTTCCTGTTATTCGTTTTGCTGATGGCAAAGACATTAGAGATATTGGTGTTGAGGTTAAAGCATTGGCACAGAAAGCAAAAGATAAAAAACTGCAACCCGAAGAGTGGGAAGGAAATACCTTTACTATTTCTAATCTTGGCATGTTCGGAATTGAAGAGTTTACGGCAATTATTAATCCGCCGGACAGCTGCATTATGGCAGTTGGTGGAATTAAAGAAACAGCGGTGGTAAAAAATGGACTAGTCGTTGCGGGCAATATTATGAAAATAACATTATCTTGCGACCACAGAGTTGTGGATGGGGCATCAGGTGCGGCTTTCTTAAATACGTTCAAAGAGTATTTGGAAAACCCTGTTTCGTTGCTGCTCAGCTAACTATTACTAAAACTAATTTAAGCTTTCTACTTATGATGAAGCAATTTATTGTATTTTTTTCTTTCAGTTGTTTATTCTTAATTTCTCCAAACAATACAAGCGCCCAAGCGACCATTAACGTTCGGGTTCTTTCTGTTGAAGTTACATCCAACCAGGATTGTGATGGTTTTCTCACAGGAGACAGTGATTTTGCATGGGAATTTTTGGCGACGGACAATACGCTTGGTTATAGCAATAATAATCCGGTTCTTTTCGGATTACTTGGCGATTTTAATTACGCCTATAATAATGGAAATAATGGTCCGTACGTTATGAATGCGCCCGGTGGAGGCTTTTCTCCTACAAGCGGTTTGTATTTCACGCACGATTATGTTTGCACTAATGATGTGCCAACCAATATTGCAATTGATTGGCGAGCATACGAAAATGACGATCCATTTTTCAATTATGATCTGTTTGGGGCCTCGGATGGAGAAACAGCAAATCAGCTTGTGAACATGGCTGTTCCAGCAGCTCCAGGAGTTAACTGGCAAACATATACAGCTGTTGGTTCTGGAGGTGGCTGTACACAAACATATAGAGTTACGTTCGAAGTAGAGCGTTTGGGGCTTGCCGTGGTTTCAGTTCCGGATGCTATTTGTAATGCGCTTCCGCTTGCCTTAAATACTACTTTTCAATTTGGATTGTGTTCCAGTGCAACGTTGGAGCCTAATGAACCGAATACAGGAGATGTTTCGGCTAACGGATCGTCATGGCTTTATTTTACCGCACCGGCTGGAGGGAATGTTGAAGTAACTACGGATCTGGCAGGAACCGATATCGGAACTTATTTTGAGCTGTATCATGCAGCAGATGGTGTTGGGTGTATTGAAGGTGTCCAGCCAATAACCGGAACTGTTATTAAGGACAAATTCGATTATTTGTCTCATATAGAATTCTCTGATGGAATTGACTTACTTGGTATCGATCCAGAAGCGGAAATAACTTTGGATGCCTGCGACCCTATCCCTTTATTCTCTTATCAGAAATTGATTCCTGGGGAAGTTTATTACATTCAGCTTGCTACAGATAATGCAGGAGAAAGTGGTTATTGTGAGGTGCGTGTAAACGATGTTGGTGGGGGAGGTCCTGACCTTGAAGATATTCCATGCTTGTCACCTTTTGTCCCTTTTGGTACTGCCGTTATTAGCTCCGATGCAGGTTCTGGTCCAACTGTAAACTTAGGATTTGGTTGTGCCTATGATGGAGGTAATAATTATACCGAAACAGGTGCTGCACATACCTCAACTGATCCGGACGAATACCATGCATACGATTACGATCATGTTGCAGCTGGAAACGGCACAATGAACGAAAGTGTGTGGTTGAATTTTGTAGCACCGAACAATGGAAGGGTTGTATTTGAGAGTGATTACCAGAGTGCAATTTATTCAGAAGACAATGCATTGTTTGGGTACGACAGAAGATTTGCTCCGGGAATACCGACAGACTATAACTGTGCGGATCTGGAGAATTTAGCTGCTGCTGAAGGTGGATTGAATGGAATTTTAGGTGGTGCAGTTGAAAGCGCCATAATTCCACAAAGATGTCTTGAACCTGGTTATACCTACTATGGTATGGTAGATCCGGCTAATAATATAACACCTTTAAGTGCGCAAAATATTGATTCATGGTTGTACGATCCAAGTGTAGCAGATCCGGTCAATAACCCTCCGGGAAATGATATTTTATGCTTAACAATGCTGGACCCTTTGTACGAAGTAGTGGTAACACCTGCCGGCTCTACCCCTCCTTTTCAGGCGGTTGCAGGGAACAATGAGCTTGGTTGCACTGAGTTTTTAGCAGGAGAGCCTCCTGTTACAGTAAATCAGGCCGACCGGGCGGATCAAACGGTGTGGCACTATTTTACAGTTCCTCCTTCAGGCGCAGTGGAGATGAATCTACGTGCCTATATTGGGATGGATACGTTGCGGTATGCGATCTATCCTTTATTGAATGGTACCGATTGTTATGGTGGTTTGAATCCTGCGACATTTACGCAGGATGGCACACAGACATCACCTGTAATTACGCCTATTTTACAGGGTTCTGCAGGATTTACCGGGACACAGGAATCTATTTGCTGTCTAACTCCTGGCACATTGTATGCAATTCAACTTGATGGTGGATCGCCAGGGGATGAAGGGCAGTACATTATTGAATACATACAAGAAGTCGAAGCTTATGCCGGTGATACTTATGTCGAATTAGAGGATGGCACGCAGATCGGGTTTAATCCTCCAGATACAGCATTTGTTTGCTTTACCGATACACTTATACCTGGAAATGCGATCAATGGAATAGGTGACCCAACACTGGATATACCTTCTTGTCTTACACCTGGTTTCGTAATGCACGATAACCTTGTTATTCCCGATCCTGTTTCTGGATCCGGTTTCACATATATTGATACACTACAAGGACTATCCGGTGTGTTTATAAACGATACGGATGGTTCGGGTACTTTTGGAAATCCTTTCTTCAATACTGTTTACTATGTTTCCTCTATGGCGGATGACCCGCTTACATGGGGATCTTTTGCATGCAATAGCTCAACGGTAGATAATGCAGTAAATGTTGTGTATCTGCAACCTGTGGTGCCTTTCTCAAGCTATGACAATGCACTTTGTGAAATAACATTTTCGAGCACAGGAGGTTTGAGCTCTTTTTACGGTTCCGATTTTAATTATACAATTCAGGATGGATCCATGAATCTGGTTCAAACCGGAACGTTTGCTGCAGGTGTGAATGTTGTATATGCTGTTACTGCTGCTGATATCTATACCATTACAATTGACGATGGAGCTTGCCCGTACTCTTTTACCGTGGATGCAACTGCATGTGCCAATCCTTGTATTACTGCACCAATTAATATTTTTGTTAACACCGATATCTGTGAAGGACAAAGCATCTTTTTAGAAGGAGCAAATCAAACTACTTCCGGATTGTATACAGACGTGTTTGTTGCAGCCAATACCTGCGATAGCATAGTGTATAC
>Ga0315334_10000410_pt1 | contig 26401 bp, 25 predicted proteins | sample M150034915metaG_FD_205555 | JGI IMG/M metagenome (GOLD analysis project Ga0315334, IMG submission 205555) | Ammonia-oxidizing marine archaeal communities from Monterey Bay, California, United States - M1 500m 34915 | ecosystem: Environmental > Aquatic > Marine > Intertidal zone | place: USA... | reverse complement strand
CGCTGGACCAATACCTGGTGCGATTGCAGAAATGGCTCGGAAAAAGCAATAATTTTGTTACGCTCTCTTGTTACTGTATAATTACAGGCGATCAGATCACCTTCTCCACTGTTTAGTTTTGAAATTAAACTGTCGAGGTTCTTGATTACTTTTATCTCTAATTCAACGCCGATATGTTCGGTGAATAGTTTAAGTAACTCATATTCGAATCCCATTTTCTTTCCACGATACATGAAATAGGAAGTTGAGCTGTTTTCTGCAAGGACAGTAAGCTTACCTTTTTGCAGGATTTCTGGTAAATCTATTATAACTCCGGTGCGTACAAAAGCTTCCACCTTTTCAGGTGTTGCTTGTTCCATAATACAATTGCTCACCGAAAAACCAGTAGTAAGTAGAATTAACGTTAAGCCGAATTTTTTTAGTCCAAAAGTTCGCATCAGAATAATTCAATAATAGTAAATTATGATTTTTTCACAGACAAAATATTCCCTTTACTCAATACTTATGAACAATTAAGGATGTTTAATCGTTCATTTTCTTGTAGTACGATTCGAAATATGGTATTGCTTCAGACATGAAGGATTTGAATGCGAAATGTATGTCCACCTCAAATTCTTTAAATATTTCTGGTGCTTCATCAAGAGCGTTAGGGAACGATATTCGTTTAGACAATCCAAGACAGGCATTTTCTAGTCCGTTTGCTGATTTGTAATGATAGAGCCATCTTCCTTTCTTCATTTTATCAATGAGAAACAAAAACATTGGATTGTTAAAGTCTTCTTTTTGAATTGTTTTTTTGTGGAAATTATCCAGAAATGAATCAAGTGGCTGGTTGTGGAAATCGTCCCAGCTTGCAGCAAGGATATGGTCGAAGTACAGATCTATTGCAATTCCTGCTATTTTAGGAAGTGGTGCATACAATTTTCGCCTTAATATCATTACGGCGGGGTGATTATCAATGTAGCTGTCTATAGTTCGGTGTAGCTTTATTCCATTTTGAATTGTCTTGGAGTAATTGCCGTAATTTTTTCCTTTTACGAAATCTCCAAAAAGATTCGCATACATTAAATCCAAATTATTGTCTGAAAAATAGAGGTGTCCCAAAAAATTCATCTTTAAATATAGAGACTTTACGGAACAAACAAATAAGCAGAGAGCTTTAACGAATGAATTTAATACTCATCTTCGTTGAACAGGAAATCTTCTCTTGAGGGATAGTCTGGCCATATTTCTTCAATGTTTTCATACGTTTCGCCTTCATCTTCAAGAGCCTGAAGATTTTCAACGACCTCGAGGGGCGCCCCAGCACGAATAGCGTAATCAACCAATTCGTCTTTTGTTGCCGGCCAGGGGGCATCTTCCAGATATGACGCTAATTCTAAAGTCCAATACATAACAACACTATATTCTTTTATTCTGTTCTTTGCGCAAAAGTAAATTTAATTTAAAAGAATCCAAGTTTTTCTTAAAAAAGTTTCCAATTTCTTTTCATAAAATCCTGCAAACTACATTTTAGGTGCCCAGGCTTGTTCTTTTATATTTAGATCTTTAGATAATTTCCTGCTTAGGACAAACAGATAATCACTTAAACGATTAGTGTATGTTAAGATTAAGGGTTGCACGAAATCTTCACTATTTAATTCGGTAATTACCCTTTCTGCTCTGCGGCATATACACCGTGCGATATGAACGAATGAAACTGTCGTATGACCTCCGGGAAGTAAAAAACTTTTCATTGTCTCAAGTTTAGCATCCATTTCATCAATCCAAAGCTCCAGATGAGTAACATCGGATTCGTTTAAGTCCGGCAACGTTATATTTTGTTTTTCAGGGTCCTTTGCCAAATGGGAACCAAGAGTAAACAGTCGGTCCTGAATTTTTACTAGCTGATCCTGATAGACCGGATCAATTAGCTGATCTCTTATTAATCCGATATATGCATTCAATTCATCAATTGTTCCGTAGGCCTCAATACGAAGTGAATTTTTTGGAATACGTTTGCCACCCAATAATTGGGTTGTACCTTTGTCTCCCTTTTTTGTATAGACTTTCATTTCGCTTTGATTTGATTTAGATTCAATTTAAGTTCTGTAATTCGGGCTTTTTTCCCATGTTCTCTTATGTTATTTGCAGATTCTGTATAGTACTTATGATCCTTCTCTAAAAATTGAATCTGATACTTAATCCAATCCTCATCTGTAAAAGACGTTTCAAAGTCGTTTAATTCAACGCGAAGTTTTTTTGCAATAACATGGTAATCAGGTCGGCCAAGATAATCGTGATCGGCATCACACATTATTTTTTCAAGCAGTGTTGTTGGCGAAACAGAGTGTTTCGTAGCATTAATTATTCCAGTTATAACCTCGATCTGTGATTTGGAGTACCCAAATTTGGGCAGGTTAGCTTGTGCCATGCTGATCCCGAACTCTTCGTTATTATTGTATTTCATGATGAATCCTGCATCGTGAAACAAAACTGCAGTTCTGAGCAATAAAAGTGAATTGGGGTTTACACCTTCGAGCTTTGCATATCTTATTGCAGCTTTTTCTACGTTGAGTGTATGTGGTAGATCATGATAGTAAATATTTTCAGGCAATAATGATTTTAATCGATTAAGAGTGTTTTCTCTCATTTGTTCAAAATCTATCGAACTCAGACCACACTTAATCCTTAATTCGGCATTTGGAGAAAGTCCTTCATGATACATGCAATATTCTCTTTTCAATCGGTCCAAATAAAACATTTCGATCGTACCACCTCTTTTTTGAATAGCAACGTCACCCCTTGAGGTCGAATCAAAATAATTTTTAATATTTTTATAGATACTTGAAGTAACACTGATTGCACCATTCTTTGTAGCTGCTTCAGCTCGAGCGGCGATGTTTACTGTATCACCCCAAATATCGAAGCTATATTTTGTTGATCCGATAATACCAGCAACTAAAGGCCCCATGTGCAGTCCGATACGAATTTCCCAAAAATCTTTTTTGGTCGCTATTGCTACATCTCGTTGTTTTCTCATGTAATCTCTGATTTCCAAAGCAACCAAACAAGCACGAACTGCCGGTTCGGGTTTTTCTTCTGTCAGTCCTGCCAGCACCATATACGAATCTCCGATGGTTTTTATCTTCTCCAAATTGTATTTGGTAACGATTTCATCAAATTTTGTAAAGTGTTTTTCGAGTTGTTGAATTAAACGAAGAGGTTTAATAGCCTTTGCTTTCACCGAAAAATCGATAAAATCAGTAAAAAGGACAACGCCTTTTTCAATACGTTTCGGCGAGTATTTTCCACTGGTTGAAAGTTCTTCCAAAACTGTTTCAGGGAAAATATTCCCCAATAATTGACCTATTCGTTGATCTTTATAGTATAAAGTTTTATATACGTCAATTTTGCTTTTGATTAGATTAGGATGGAAAGGATGGAGGATATAGTCAACGGCTCCTTGTTTCATTCCTTTAATCAGCTTAGTATTTGGACTGTCTTCCTTTTTAATGATAACGATATAGTTGTTTTTGAAGATAGTATTTTCACGCAGCGCATCGATGTTGGTGAATTCTTCGGTTGAATCATCAATATTAATGATGATTATACCGATTTGCTTTGATTTAATAATTGGAATGGCCTGCTCAAATGAATCTGCGGTAAGTACGTTATTACCACCTCCATTAAGAATTTCCTTAAGCCCAAAACGAATTGTAGGATCTTGATCAATAATTAAAATATTAATAAATCGCTCCATCATATTAAATAGGATTTTGTGTAAATCCAATATTCAATAATTTCAGAACTCTCTGAATTACATTATCTACAATTGAATCGGGACATGAAGCTCCGGATGTAATGATGATCCTTAATGTCTCATGTTCTGGAATAAAGTTAATGTGCTTTACAATCTCCTTTGTATGGATATTAAAAGATCTAATTTCGTCTTTCGACAGAATTTCGTGTTCGTTTTTTATGAAATAGGTGTTGAATTTACTTTCGAGTAATTCAACAAGATGGGAAGTGTTACTGCTGTTGTATCCTCCAACAACTATTGCCAGATCTGCTTGATTATTTAATAACTCAAGCGTTGCAGATTGATTATCATTGGTAGCGTAACATAAAGTATCTCTAGTGTCTGCGAAATGATCTTTTGGATTTTCTGCCCCAAATTTTTGAATGATTATCTCCTTAATATAATCGGCGATTTCTTGTGTTTCGCTTGCCAGCATCGTTGTTTGGTTTACAACGCCAATTTTTTGAAGGTCCGTTTCAGGGTCGAATCCATCTGATACTTTATCCTTAAAGTGGATTAAAAAATTCGCCTTATTTAACTTGCCCAGAATATAATCTCCGAGAATTTTGGCTTCGTTCAAATCCCTCACAACGATGGAAGGAGAATTTACCCTGCTGTGAGAAAATGTGGCTCTAGTCTCTTCGTGTTTGAATTTACCATGAATGACAATGGTATGGTTGTCCTGTCCCAATTTAGCCGATCGATTCCAGACTTTCTCTACGAAAGGACAGGTTGTATTGTATTTTACAATATCTAAACCTTTAGAAATAAGCAAATTACTTGTCTCTAGAGTTGTTCCAAATGCCGGAATTATGACAATATCATTTCTCGAAATTTCTTCCCATGGCACTAGTTGATTTCCTTGAGTGTCCTGAATAAATTTAACACCTTGATCCTGTAGATCATTGTTTACTTCTGGATTATGGATCATTTGGCTCAGCAGATAAATGGTTTTATCTGGGTTATCCTGAACAGCTCGGTACGATTTTTCGATGGCATTTTCAACACCATAGCAAAAACCAAAATGACGACTTATAATAAATTCGACCGTATCAAATTTTAGGATTGTGGGGCTAAAGTCTCGTTTTCTTGGGTCATTTAGTTTACGCTTTTCCTTAACCTTTGTGATAATGGGTGATTTGTAATATTCCGGAATCTCAAACTTCTTCATTCCCAACAAAATTAAAAAAATGCACTAGATTAAATACAGAATTTAATTTAATAGCAGAACCATTGTAAATCTGGAATTATCTTTCTTTATTTTAGACAATAATAGGTACTGTACAAATCTGAGTGAATAAGCTATATCCAATTATAGAAAAATTTAAGAATCGATAAGTGAGCTATTTAACCACCAACACTGCATTTCATGAACTTGAAATTATGTTTGGAGATTTCATCTATTGAAATTAGCTTTCCTTTTATTTTTATTTTATCTCCTACATCGTATTTTCGAAATACATCACCATAACCGAGATCAAATTGACAGTGAATAGTAGGTACGTATTCATCACCCTGGGTGAATTCTTTTAGTGCAATGCTTCCTTGATACAAGTCGCCATAAGTTTCGTCACTGTACACGTAACCCTCGAAGCAAATGTGTTTGTTGTTGTGTACTTTGGCATTCATCATTTCCCACAGCTCAATCATCTCAAGAGGGCTTAGTTTTTCATCGCAATCTACCACAGCGCCACTATGTGAATTATCGGATTGATTGTCATTTTGCTCTATCTCATCGATAAGGTCCTGAAGTTCAGTGTTTAATTCGTCGCCGCCGCATGAAGTTACGCATAGCCCAAGGCATAAAATAATGATTGATAGTGGCTTCATAATATTTGTTATTAATGTTCGAAAACAATTATATACTGTCAGTTAATATAACACTATCCGACTATTATTCCAACAAAATTTTAATTTATTCGGTATTTATGCAGCAGTAAATGAATAAAATGGACCTGAGTCCAAAAGTTTAAAAATAGACCAGTGCTGAAAAGCTGAGATTGAACCAAACTATTGAAAATCAAATTAATCGATAAATTGTTAGTTCAAGTCAACCGCCAATTCGTATCATTGATCTGTTGTTGAGTGTTTTAACGGTTTCATTGTTGAATTCTTCATTACCTCCGCGCTCTTTCTTTTTTGATGCAATAGCTTCCGCTATGATAGGTTCAAGGGGAAGGTCGGCACGGTGAAATTTTAATAGGTCTGTTTCGGATTGAGAGAACAAACAATTTTTGATCTTACCGTCTGCTGTCAATCGAATTCTGTTGCACGAATCGCAAAATGGATTTGTTACAGTGCTGATTATTCCGAATGTTCCAAGTGCATTTTCAATTTTAAAATTTCTGGATGTTTTGTTCGGTTCATCTGGTAATTTATGAATGTTTTCTGCGCCGAAATTAAGTTCTGCAGTTTGTAAAATTTCATCGTATGACACTTTCTTCTCCCAATCCCAGTTGTTTCCATCAAAGGGCATGAATTCGATAAAGCGCACATGAATTTTAGAGTTTCTTGTCCATTCTATAAAATCAGTAATTTCATTATCATTAACGCCTTTAATGAGTACGGCATTGATCTTGACTTTAAAGTTGTTTTTCATCAGAAGGTCAATGTTTTTCATTATTTTCTGAAAATACTCTCGTCTGGATATTTGGTTAAATTGCTCTTGCTTAAGTGAATCCAAACTAACATTTACAGTGCTGATTCCAGCTTCCAACATTACGTCTATAAAACGATCGACCAATACACCGTTTGTGGTAATCGCCAATTCCACAGGAAGTTTGCCCAGTTCTTTTATTATAAGAGAAGCATTTTTTTTAATTAGTGGCTCACCACCAGTAAGGCGAATTTTTTTTATACCAAGTGAAATAAACGTTTTCGCGATTTCGATCAGCTCTTCAGCTGTCATGAATTCGGATTTCTCTCGCAGTGCAACGCCCTCTTCTGGCATGCAATAAAAACAGCGTAGATTGCATCGTTCCGTCAAGGATATCCTGAGGTAGTCATGAATTCTCCCAAATGAATCTATAGTTTTATCTGAACTGTTCATGTTATGGTTTTATTGATGTCTTGCACCTTTGAAAATTTTAAAAATATGCAACAGGGCAGGGAATAGGGCATCCATTGATTCTACGGCACCTTTGGTAGATCCGGGGAGCGCCAATACTAAAGTTTCATCCTTTACGCCCGCGATACTTCTTGATAGCATTGAATATGGCGTTCTTTCCTGACCGTATTTTCGAGAAGCTTCGGCAATACCTGGTATTTCTCTATCCAATAAGGGAAGTAAGGCGTCTGGAGTGACATCTCTTTTTGACAAGCCTGTTCCTCCAGTATAAATTATTATATCGGTCTTTAATTCTACATGCTTGAGTAACATCTTCTGAATGTCATCAATTTCATCGGGAATCACCAAATAATCGACTGTTTGAACCGAGCATGCTTGAAGCTTTTCTATAATTGACTTGCCGGCTTTGTCTTCTTTCTGACCTGCATTGATCGTGTCGGAACACACCACTACAGCAGCTTTTAAATTGTCTTTGAATGTGTCACTAAAATCAGATTTACCTCCCTTTTTCTTAATTAGTTTAATGGTTTGTATTTCTATTCCCTTATCAAGTGGTTTAAGCATGTCATAAATGGTCAGTGCAATTACGCTTGCTCCATGCATTGCTTCTACTTCCACACCCGTTTTGTAGATTGTTTTTACTTCAATGGTTATTACGATCTTAAGTCCGTCAATATCAAAGTGTACATCCGTGAATTCTATTGGAAGCGGATGGCAATCGGGTATTACATCAGCGGTTTTTTTAACCGCAAACAAACCTGCTGTTTTTGCCATTTCAAATACATTGCCTTTTGGAACGGTATTGTTAATAACAGCGTCAATTGTCTGTTGACTGCTTACTAGTACAGTTGCTTGTGCAATTGCTGTTCTGAGTGTCGAAGTTTTATGTGTTATTTCAATCATTATCCATTATTAGTTTTCCAGACATGTGTGTCGTCTTTAAAGAGCTCTTTGCCAAATACGGGGACGTTCGACTTTATTTCTTCGACCAGATATTCAATAGCCTGTTGTACCATTTTTCTTCTAGGTGATGAAACGAATACGAACAGACAGATTTCTCCGGTATTCACTTTTCCCAGGCTATGGTATATATGCATACACGTTAGATCGTATTTATCAAAAGCCGATTCACGGATCAAATGAAATGCTTTGTTGGCCATTTCTTCATGAGCGCTATATTCTATTGCTACAACTTCTTTTTCATCGATTAGATCACTGCGCACCTGACCTAAGAAAATTTGATGCGCACCAATATCTGTTTTGGCTTGGTGATGTCCAATGGAGGTTGCTATGAAATCCGGTGCGATGGGTCCGTGTATAAAACAGTTCTTCATAATTTTACTTGTTGTTTGATAGTATTAAATCCCGATGTTCAATGTATGTTTGAATTCCGTCTTTAAGATTGATCAAATTTCTGAATGCATAGTCATCTTGTAGTATCTTTATTGCATTAAGACTTCTTGTCCCACTACCACAAAAAACAATCGTTTTCACCGATCTTTTTATTTCATCCTTACGATCGAAAATTTGTCCTATTGGAATGTTTCGTGCTTTTAATTCGGGTAGCTCAGGCATTTCATTCCTTTCTCGAACATCGATGATCTGAATATTTTCGTGCATCAGCTCCATAAAGGCTTCGCTATTTATTTGCACGATGGAATTTGTTACGTCGCATGAGGCCTTTTGGTAATCGAGTGGATTCAATTTACCTTGTTCTTTAAGTCGTTTGTATATGTTGTGATTCATTCTTTTCAGACGAAGGGTTGACAATTTGCAAGAGAGACCATTGTAGGTGAGAACTGTACCCGATAAAATCACTCCTGTTTTTAAGATTAATTTCAGCACTTCATTTGCTTGCATTAGCCCAATCAAACCTGGCAACACTCCTACGACACCGCTTTGAGTGCAATTCGTTTCCGAAGTGTAATTTGGCTCCGGAAAAAGGCATCGATACGTAGGGCCGCCCAAATGATTGAATACAGACACCTGCCCTTCAAATTTATATACCGAGCCATGGATGAATGGTTTTGAAAGCAGCACACAAGCGTCATTAATTAAATAACGCGCAGTATAATTATCCGTACAGTCTACTATTATATCGTATTCACGTATAATTTCAATTGCATTTATTGGCTTTATCGCCTTAGAATAACTGTTGATTATCGTAAACGGGTTATTCTGACTGAGCTGCAATTTGGCAGCCTCTGCTTTGTTTTTTCCAATCGATGAAAGACCAAATAAAATTTGTCTGTGTAGGTTTGATTTTTCCACAGTATCACAATCGACAATACCAATCGTGCCAACCCCTGCAGCATTTATGTATTGAAGAACCGGACACCCCAAGCCTCCAGCACCAATTACCAGTACTTTTGCTTGTTTTATTTTGTGTTGCCCTTCTTGACCTATTTCATCCAAAAGCAACTGACGACTATATGTTTCTAATTCATCTTTTGATAACATCTTCTTCTTCTAAAAAATAATGAGAAGTTCTTAACCTCCAGCAAATGGCGGAAGCAAAGCAATTTCTACTTGAGATTGATTTGTGTCCAAATGACTTTCAATCTCAAGATTTACAGCAACTTGATATGTTAATTTTCTCAATACCGGGTATTTGGATTCAAAAAATACTTTAAGGTCTAAAGGAGTTGGTTGTTCTGTGATAGGGATTTGTTCGGATCGAACTCCGATTTGCTCCGCGATCATTCCAAAATAGGTGACATTTGTGATCATTTCTTTAATTGGTTTAATTCTTCTTTTGTATTAATGTTTAAAATCAGTTCAGCATCGAATTGATCATCAATGATTTCAAGAACAGAACAATCCATATCAATACAGAACTGTTTCATTTTGAGCTGATCCTTATTCAAACTGGTCTTGACATCTTTCAGCAAAGATCTTTTGTACATTCCAATTAGCGGGTGTAAGGTATCCCCATGTTTTAAAATGGAGACCTCATTGTTGTTAGCACTACTTACTAATTGTTTTATCAATTTTGCGGATATTTTAGGCACGTCGCAGCTTAGCACTACATTTTTTTCGGTGTTTGAATGTAGCAGCCCTGTGTAAATGCCTGCCATCGGACCTTTGTTTTTAATGGAGTCTTCGAATACCGGAATCCCGAATATTTCATATTGAGGGTTATCTGATACAATTATTACAGGTATATCCAAAGACTCAAGTTCGTCAATGATGTATTGAATCATCGGCTTGCCATTGATGATCATTAGACCTTTGTCTGATCCCATTCTTCGGCTTTTTCCTCCCGCAAGTATTATTCCTGTAACATTCTCCATTATGAAAAATCCATTTCTGAAATTTTTTGATCGAGGTGTTCTCGATTACTGTTTCGTAGTTCTTTGAAAAGGGTTATTGCTTTTTTTCCAGCGTCACTAAGCTCGGATCCGCCACCACCTGCTCCTCCTATTTTTCGAATTACCAATAATTCATCTCCTCTGCTATTCATCGAGTCAACGAGCTTCCAGGCCTTTTTATAGGACATTTTCATATCTTTTGCAGCCTTCGATATTGAACCATGTTTTTCAATGGCTTTTAAGAGCGATATTCTTCCTTCTCCAAGATACGTTCCGTTTTCTGTGCAAATCCAGATTCTACTATTGATACTATATGTTTTCGATTTGCTCAAAAAGCGTTATATTTTATAAGAGATAACGCTAATTTAAGATGATTCTTTCAACTTCATTACAAAATAGATGATAAATTTCATCTGATATAGTTGTTGAAAAATTAAGGGAGCATAATTACAGAAACCCGATCGCCGATCTCCCATTCCTCCCTTCCTTGTTCTAACTTTAACAGACAATTGGAATCTATGAATGTGCGTAACATAGCAGAGCTCTGTGATTTTGAAATTTGCACCTTGCCATCTTTTGCAAAAGCCTTGAGAAAATGTGTCATGGCAGACGTTTTCTTGTATGGGTCTATTAATACTAATTCTTTTTCCTGATTAAATGAATCTGATTTACCCATCATTTTGTTCAGTGCTGGGAGAACATAAACGTAAAAACACGTGAGCATTGCGGCTGGATTTCCGGGCAATGCAAAAATTATTTTATCCTCTTTGTGCCCAAAGAAAAGAGGCTTCCCGGGTTTTTGTTTTACCTTATAAAAATCAGTGGTGACATTGAGCTCCGATAAAGCAGCACCCACAAAATCGTAATCGCCTACTGAAATCCCTCCTGTTATAATAACTACATCACCGGACGAAATTGCATCATCGATTACCCTAAGCGTCGAATCGTAGTCATCCGAAACGGTTTTAATTTTGGCTTCAAATCCAGAAATTCTTAATGCAGCTTGCAAGGTGTACGAATTGGATTCATATATTTTCCCCGATTCGAGAGGAACCCCAGGTTTAATGAGCTCATCACCCGTAACAATTAGGGTGATTTTCGGTTTTCTATAGACATTGATTTTATCCAGTCCAAGCGTAGCAAGGTATCCAATCGCACCAGGGTTCAAATACGTTCCTTTTCTTAGTGCGTTTTCGTTTCTGTGGATCTGCTCTCCTGCAGGTCGTATGTTCTGACCAATCGCAATAGACTCATTAACCTTGATCGAATCATTGCCAGTTGTTACTATCTCTTGCTTTACTACAGTATTAGCACCAATCGGAACCATGGCTCCGGTAAATATCCTTACGGCCTGTCCGGGCTTCAGATCGTGTTCACTATTATCTCCGGCTTTTATTTCGCCAACTAAACTATAGGTATTGCCTTCAATCATATTCAACGCGAAGCCATCCATTGCAGATTGGTCAAAAGGAGGCATGTCAATTGGAGCGTTCACACCCTCAGTCAAAACGAATCCCACTCCATTTCCTACTGAAACCGAAACAGAGTCAAGGGCTTGTACTGTTCGTATTACTTTCTCTAATGCTTCTTGTACACTAATCATGTTTCTTTTGGCTAACGAGCTTATAGGTGAATATACTGCTTTATTGTTTTTTTAAGAATTTAAAATGCAAGGAGAATTAATTTTTCCTTTTCAATAGGGGGGGGGAGGAATTCCATTTTTGTGGTTGTTTTATTCAGTACCAAAAAGGGGCAATTTGCATTTATACTTAAATCAATATCGTGTGAGGATAAAATAATACACTTGTTCATTTCTATAGCAATTTGCTTTAAGACATTCAGTACTTTGATCTTGTTGGAGTAATCCAAAAAAGCAGTGGGTTCGTCCAGTATAATAATGTTTGTTTCTTGAGCGATGGCTTTCGCAATTGCGCATAATTGACGCTCCCCATCGCTTAATTCACTTGTGAATTTGTGCGCCAATTTTGAAATATTCAGTTTTTCTAGAGCTTCTTTTACAATTCTATGATCGTTTTCTGAAAATCTTCCAAGTGCATTTGTGTGGGGTGTTCTTCCCATTCCAATAAATTCAGTTACCCTTAAATAGTCAACTTGTGGGAAAGTCGTAGACACGAATGCGACATGTTTCGATATTGAATTGTCACTTATCCCTCTTGTCGATTTACCATTTAGCAGAATGTCTCCCTGAAGAATTTTTTCATGCTTTATAATAGTCCTTAAAAAAGTTGATTTTCCAGAACCATTTTCCCCAACTAAAATATAGACTGAATTTTTCTCAAGAACTATGTTGTCTATTGTGAATAGTGCTGGTACAGTGTATCCAATATGTGTGTTCTTGAATTGTATCATGCCAATTTTTTTAATACAATAAAAACAATAAATGGTGCTCCGATCAGCGAGGTGATAGCATTAATAGGAATGTTCATGTTATTTTCCAGTAGTTGAATGAATATGTCACAGATTAGAACAAAATTGCCACCTATCAAGATAGAAGAGATAAGTAAAATGAGATGATTTTGTGACTTAAAAATAATTTTCACCAAATTTGGTACCGCGAGTCCAACAAAAGCAATAGGACCGCAATAGGCAGTAATTAGTCCTGTTAACAATGCCGTTATAATTATTATGATTATTCGAACTAAGCGATAATTGATTCCCAACAATTTTGCATCCTTTTCACCGATAACAAGAACATTCAAGGGTTTGATAATGAAAAATGCAGTAATGATCCCAAGTAAAAATAGCGAACAAATAAATGGAATTTGAACAATATCTACGTTTTGTAGTGACCCCATAGCCCACATTGTAAATGCTTTTAGCTCATGCGAATTACTGGCGGTCTGCATAATATAAACCAATGCACTGGTAAAACTTCCAAGCATCAACCCAATGAGAAGTAACGAGATGTGCGATCGAACAAAATAAGAAAAGGAAAGAATTATCAAACCAAAAATAAAGGCACCTATTAATGCTGCTGATACGATACCAATATCTGAGGTAAGCAGAGGTATTCCGGTCATAAAGGTAAAAGCAACAAATAAGCTTGATCCAGAGTTGATTCCGAGCACGTAGGGCCCTGCTAAAGGGTTGTTGAATAACGTTTGCATTAACAGTCCTGCCACGGAAAGTCCTGCGCCCGCAAAAAGTGCCATGAACATTCTTGGAATTCTTATTTCACGTGCAATAAAATGATTTGTATTATCCGAGTCAAAAGAAAAAAGTGCTTCGATGTAATCGTTGAAAGAAACATCGATTTGTCCCGAAATTAAATGAACATATATAACCAGAGGCAGAGAAAGTATTAATCCGATTAATGTAATTCTATGTTTTTTTGAAGTATGCACTAGCTGAATGTTCTTTTATAAGGATGGCCAAACTTAACTGTAAAAAGGGAAATTATAAATAATACTGAAAACAGGTATTATTAATTCCGGGTTCATGAGTTTATTTATTTAATTCTATCATAGAAATGAAGAGTATTAATTGTCTCTATTTCAGGATGAAAAATGTGTATTAAATCCGATAACACAAGATGCGGTTCCGCGGCACTTCTTTCCCAGAATTTATTCAAATTAGTAGAATAACAATAAATATTTTGGTATGCCTTAAGGTGTTTTGCATGTGGATTGATCCGACTTATTTTTTCCCTTGTTTCAATTCCAGGGTTGATCCAGAACTCAGTGTCCTTGTTGTCTGTTAAAATAGTTTCGATTGAAAATTGCAAGCTGCTTGTTCCCGGGATTTCTGCGTATTTGTAGGCAGCACTGGCATCTTCGAGCAATCTTGCAAAATATCCTTCGCCACCGGGAGTGTACCAGATGTCGCCAATGAGATTCCCGCAAATCGTGCTGGGTTTGTCTGGGCTGTTTTTTGCCAGTCCTTTTATTTCAAAATACTTTCGTTTAACACCTTCATAAAATTCAATAGCCTCTTTTTCCTTTCCCACGATTGCACCAACAACTTTGATCCATTCAGCTTTTCCCAGTGGATGGTTTTCGCGCCAATCGTATATTGGAATAATATCAATATTTAGCGCCTTTAGTTTTTTATGATACGGGAATTCTTTTCCAAAACCACTGTATAAAATAATGTTGGCCTTACTCGATATTACTTTTTCAAGCGAGAAATTCGTTTCGTCTCCGTACTCCGTTATTTTCTTTGCGTTAAAAAGTGAATGTATCTGCGCGTCATCCACGTAGGTGATGTCCGATATTCCGACCAGTTTATCCGTTTGGTTCAATATAGATAACATTCCATTCAAAGTAGACGAAAGGCTTATTATTTTCTTTCTCTCCCCCTTTCTGATCTCTATTCTGGTCTCAATTTCTTTTGTAAGCGGATCGAGTATCTGCAGTTCAAACCCCAGATCTGTAGTTATCAGGTTGAAATTATTGGCGTATTCTATTGCCAACGAACCTTTATTCCCATTGGTCGGCTTTACAGATGAAGATGGGCTGCTGCATTGGACTAAGGAATAAATTAAGCAGAGTACAAAGAGGAGTTTTAAACGTTGCATGATACAAAGATGTTAAATGTAGGTAAATAAAGGAAGTTTGATCTAGTCTAACTTATTCGTACACCAATCAATAATACATCATCAATTTGATCTACGTCACCTTTCCACGTATCAAATGCCTGTTCAATTTTATCGTGTTGTACTTCAATTGATTCTTTTTCAAGCGAAAGTAATAGTTCTTTTAATCGTTTAGAAGTTAGTTTTTTCTGCTTTGGACCTCCAAATTGATCTACAATTCCGTCTGAAAAAGTATACAATACATCGTTTTTCTCAAGTGGTATGGATTGAGTTGTAAATTTTTTATTTTCGCCATACGAATAACCAATTCCTTTTCGATCTCCTTTTACCTCAATAAGAGCGCCTTTACGAATAATATAAACACCGTTTTTGGCGCCAGAGAAGTACAATTTCATGTTGTGAATGTCGATGGCGCAAAGAGCAACGTCCATTCCATCTCTGATTTGTGTATTGCCATACTTAGAGTTTAAGGTCTGATTAATTTCTGTATTTACGTAATCCAAAACTTGTCCGACACTCTGTATCTCTTTATGTGCTTTGCCCAACTTTAATAGATTGTTACATATAATACTCACGAATGCTCCGGGAACTCCATGGCCCGTGCAGTCAGCTGTTGCATAGACTATTAATCCTTGCGGCCATTTTTTTGATGGCTCAATTTTCTCAATCCAGAAAAAATCACCACTAACTATGTCTTTTGGCCGGAAGAACACAAATGAATTTGGTAGAAAGGCCTTAAATTTCTCAACGTTAGAGAGTAGTGCGCTCTGAATCTTCTCGGCGTAAGTTATGCTTGAAACCATGTCGTCGTTCTTCTGTTTCAATAATATCCGCTGATCTTCAATTTTTTTTGTTCGCTCCCTAACTTCTTGTTCTAAGCGAATATTGGACTCTGACACAATTTTGTTTTTCTCTTTCATTTGTTCTAAAAGCCGCAATTGCATAATTTCTTTTTCTTCTTGAATGGACTTGTATCTTCCCGCCATTAGTATGGAAAGACAAATAATTTCTATCAATCCTCCTGCTTTAAGGGATCTTTGCGTAATATAGGGAGCATCTATAATGCTGAAATTTCCTAAAATAAAAATTATTGCACCAACGAGAAGGGCGAACATACCAAGTACAAACAGACGGCTTATATTTGCGTTTTTTCGTCGAATTCGCAGTGCGATAATGAGTAGGTATACAATAGCGATCAAACTAAATCCGTTGATCAGAGGATAACACAATTCGTAGATTTTTCCCGGGATTAAGGATAAGCTTACTGTAAGCAATACGACAGAAGCGAAAACAATTGATGCCTTTTTTAATTTTCCGGATAAATCCAGATAGTGCGTGGCATAGAGTAAAACGAAAAACACTGTCAAACCGGCGATTACAATCACAGCGTGTTGCGTTGCATAACCTCCTGATGTGAGCACATATTGATGGAGATAACCGTCTAATGCAAATTGAAGAAGGCCAGCCATGAATACATAAGCAGTATAAATTAAAAATAGGTTGTCTTTGAGAATGATATAAAAGGTCAGGTAAATAATAATCACAAAAAAATAGATTCCATAAAATATTCCCGAGGAAAACTGCTCCATACGATCCTGCTTTTCAAATCGATTTTTTTCCCAGAATATAATAGGTAAGCTGATCACTTCTCCGTCACTTGCAAGCGTTAATAAAAATTCATTCGCTGATTTTGGCGGTAGCATTATTCCGATAATGCTTCTATTAGTTGCAATTGACTTTGAACTGAATTCAAGCGCATCACCGGTAAGGTGTTTCTTTCCCGTAGATATGTTTTGCAGTGTAATAAGATTGGTGATTGGTCGGCCTGTTTCAAAGGCTAAATCTTGTGTTGTACTTGTTTGGTTGAGCAGCACGAAATGAATGAAGAAATTACTTGCGGTAAAGTTTAAATTTTCTGTTGAATGCTGTAATTTACTGCCACTCAGTTTTCTTTTGCCTTGTGATAAAAAGTAATCCCCTGACATTTCATCGGATGATTCATAAAGTGTAAAACAATTCGCAATAGAGGTATTCAGTGATTCCCTACTGTTGTCGATAATAATAGTGTCTTGAGCATAGCCGTAAGAAAATGCGCCAAATAAAACCAATAATAGAAATCCACAGATCCTCATTAATTAATTGCGATTTGAATGTACTTCTAAATTAGAAAAATTCGTCAACTGAAAAAATAAGCTTTTGAATTGTGCTGTGAATGAACAAAACACAAAAAAAGCCTTTGATTAATCAAAGGCTTTAAGATATTTTAGTTATTTCGGATTACTCTCCAACAACTTCAAATTTGACTACTGCTTGAACATCCTTGTGGAGATTCGCAGTTGCTTCGTATGATCCAACTTCTCTAATAGGTTCGTCTTTAATTTTAAGCGACTTTCTATCGATTTCGATTCCTTCAGCTTTTAAACCCTCTGATAATTGGATTGTATTTACAGATCCAAATATTTTGCCTTTTTCACCCACTTTAGTAATGATTTTAATCACCGTTGCCTCTAACTTTTTACCGAGCTCTTCAGCTTCAGCAAGTATTTTAGAATCTTTATGCGATTTTTGTTTCATTACTTCAGCATGTGCTTTCTTTGCAGAAGCTGTTGCCAGCAAAGCATATCCTTGTGGAATCAAAAAATTACGACCGTATCCAGGTTTTACCGTAACGAGTTCGTTTGTATATCCCAAGTTGTCTACGTTTTTCTTTAAAATTACTTCCATCTTAAAAAATTTTATCCTGTTATTACAATCATTATTTTAACAAATCTCCTACATACGGAAGAACAGCAATGTGGCGCGCACGCTTGATTGCCTTGTTCACCCTTCTCTGGTACTTCGCCGAAGTTCCTGTAAGACGCCGTGGTAAGATTTTTCCTTGTTCGTTTACTAATTTGATGAGATAATTCCCATCCTTGTAATCAATAAACTTGAAGCCGCTTTTTTTAAAACGACAGTATTTTTCTTTTTTGATCTCGATATCAATCGGAGTCAAATAACGAATATCATTTTGAGCCATAGTTCTCTTTTTTGGTGTTTAATTAAGCTTCAGCAACTGGAGCCGGCTTTGATTTGCCCATTTTTTGTCTTCGCTTTTCAGCATACTCTAAATGGTCTTTGTCCATTTTAATCGTAAGGAAACGTATTATACGTTCGTCTCTTTTGAACATTACTTCTAATTCGGCAATTGCGCTTCCAGGCGCTTCAAATTGAGTCAAAAAGTAAAAACCAGTTGACTTTTTTTGAATAGGATAAGCTAATTTTTTTAAACCCCAGCTTTCGGAGTGCTTTACTTTTCCACTCAATGAGCTAACATCGCTCTCGAATTTCTGCACTGCTTCCTTTGCCTGTTCTTCAGACAAAACGGGAGTTAAAATGAAAACAGTTTCATACGAATTCATAAAATTGAATTTTATTTATTATTAAATTATCGTCCTGTTTTTCTATAAACAGGAGCGCAAAGATATGGATTATAATTGAAAATAATTGCAAAATACAGATAATAGAAAATAATCAACGCAGTAGCGTTATGTGCCCTACTCTTTTATGCGATATTTTTTCGAAGTCTATCACCGTTAATTTCCATGTGTATAGACCGTCAAGGTATTCTTTTCCATTATTTGTTCTGTTTCCCTCGTCATTAGTCTACTGCTTTGCAAAATAAAAAGAATCTAATAATCAAAGTCAATATATCCCTCACAAATTATTAAATTCGCGTCACTTTAAATGCACCTTAAAATTCTTAATAATATGGTATTCGACTTGGACATGATCAAAAAGGTTTATGAAAAATACCCTGAACGGGTAATGGCAGCGAAAAAAATGCTGTCTAAACCGCTGACTTTGGCAGAAAAGATTCTATATGCACATTTATGGGATGGTGAGGCTACATTAGAGTATGAGCGTGGCAGATCTTATGTTGATTTTGCTCCGGATAGAGTTGCGATGCAAGATGCAACTGCGCAGATGGCATTATTGCAGTTCATGCAGGCCGGAAAATCAAAAGTTGCTGTTCCTTCAACTGCACATGCCGATCATCTGATTCAAGCTAAAATCGGTGCAGATAAAGATCTGCAAGATGGAATAAACAAGAACAACGAAGTATTTAATTTTCTTAGCTCTGTTTGCGATAAGTATGGCATTGGATTTTGGAAACCTGGTGCTGGAATTATTCATCAGGTAGTATTGGAGAATTACGCATTTCCTGGTGGAATGATGATAGGGACAGATTCGCATACGGTGAATGCCGGGGGATTGGGAATGGTAGCTATTGGTGTAGGTGGTGCTGATGCTGTGGATGTAATGGCGGCTATGCCATGGGAGCTAAAAATGCCCCAATTGATCGGTGTTAAATTGACCGGAAAACTCAATGGATGGACTGCTCCAAAGGATGTGATATTGAAAGTTGCCGGCATTCTAACCGTGAAAGGTGGAACCGGTTGTATTGTTGAATACTTTGGTGAGGGGGCTATATCTATGTCGGCAACAGGGAAAGGAACAATATGCAATATGGGCGCAGAAATAGGAGCTACGACTTCTACCTTTGGTTACGATGACTCAATGCGTCGCTATCTTTCCGCTACTGGCCGTCAGGAAGTTGTAGATGCAGCAGATGCCATTGCAGAACATTTAACAGGGGACGACCAAGTATATGCGAATCCGGAGCAGTATTTTGATCAGGTAATCGAGATAAACCTCTCTGAATTGACGCCCCATTTGAACGGACCGTTCACACCTGATCTGGCAACTCCTGTTTCCGAAATGAAAGAAAAAGCAGCAGCCAATGACTGGCCAACGGAGATCGAATGGGCATTAATTGGTTCTTGTACCAACTCTTCCTATGAAGACCTCACCAGAGCTGCTTCTATTGTTGCCGATGCCGTAGCCAAAGGAGTTAAGCCAAAAGCAATATTGGGAATTAATCCAGGTTCTGAACAGGTTCGATTTACTGCAGAAAGGGACGGACTCATCGATATCTTTAATAAATTTGAATCAACCAGAATTTTTACTAATGCTTGTGGTCCATGTATTGGACAATGGGATAGAGAGGGATCTGAGAAGCACGAAAAAAACTCAATTGTTCATTCGTTCAACCGTAATTTTGCCAAACGTGCAGATGGCAATCCTAACACGCACGCATTTGTGGGTTCACCGGAAATGGTTGCTGCAATAGCAATTTCCGGGAAGTTGGATTTTAATCCGTTGACTGATTCTCTGACAAACGAAAATGGCGAACAGGTAATGCTTGATCAGCCCAGTGGATCTGAGCTTCCCGAAAGAGGATTTGCTGTTGAAGATAATGGATATCAGCCACCCGCTGAAGATGGTTCGGGAATAAATGTGGTGGTCGCACCGGACTCGGAGCGCCTTCAATTATTAACACCCTTTGCTGCATGGGATGGCCAAAATATTTTAGGCGTAAAGTTGTTGATAAAAGCAAAAGGAAAATGTACTACGGATCATATTTCCATGGCAGGCCCCTGGTTACGTTACAGAGGGCATCTTGATAATATTTCAAATAATTGTTTGATCGGTGCTGTTAATGCCTATGGAGGCGCGACCAATGAAGTTGTAAATCAGCTGACCGGTGCAAAAGGAGAAGTTCCTGCTACTGCTAGGGCTTATAAGGCGGCCGGTATTCCTACAATTGTTGTTGGTGACCACAATTACGGGGAAGGGTCTTCTCGTGAGCATGCTGCAATGGAACCAAGGCATTTGGGTGTTATCGCGGTAATTGTAAAGTCCTTTGCCAGAATACATGAAACCAACCTTAAGAAGCAAGGTATGTTGGGGCTTACATTTGCAGACGAGGCGGATTACGAGAAAATAAAAGAAGACGACACCTTCAATTTTACAGATCTTAGCGCATTTGAGAAAGGCAAACAGCTAACATTGGAAATTGTTCACTCCGATGGCAATTCTGAATCCATTAAATTGAATCATTCGTATAACCAACAACAGATAGAATGGTTCAGAGCAGGTTCTGCACTGAACACGATTAATACGCAAAGCGCGTAAAAAGAAGTTGGTTCCGCCCGAAAAGAACTTCTTTTTACATTTATTAATTGGACTAATTAAACCTTCTTGGATTTGATTTGTCTGATTCTTTGTGATGAAAAACATATCTTTATGACCTGTTGTCTTTCGTTATTTAAAGAAGTTGTAATGAATACAGAAATATAATCGCTGGTCTGATTTTAATGAGACACATCGATTTTTTTTTAAAATATAAAACATCAAACTATGAAAATTATTAACTCCTTAGTCCTTTGTGGATTACTCTCCTTTTCAATTTCTCATACAATGTATTCCCAGTCTTTTGATGGTTTTGCACTTTATAACTTGCAAAATCAAAATACTACATATCTAATTAATAAAGATGGAAATATCGAACACAGCTGGTCGTGTAGTGTGCCGTGTAATTATGCGGTTCTCTTAAAAGATAATGGAAACATTGTCAGGGGCGGTGTATATCCAAGTAATCAATTAAATGGTGCCGCTATTGGCGGTCTAATTCAAGAAATTGATCCTTCTGGAAGTACTGTTTGGGAATATGTTTATTCCACTGCGGATCATTGTTCCCACCACGACATTACCTTATTGCCAAATGGAAATGTTATTCTCACCGCTTGGGAGGTTAAATCTACTGCAGAATTAACTCAAGCTGGAATTAGCAATGCAACTTCGGAAAAATGGCCGACTCATTTTGTTGAGGTCCAACAAAATGGAACTGGAGGACAAATAGTCTGGGAATGGCATATTTGGGACCATCTTATTCAGGATTTTGATCCCAGTAAAGACAATTATGGTATCGTTGCCGATTACCCGGAATTAATGGATGCTAACGCGATAACTGGAGGTGGTGGTCCGGGAGGTCCTGGCGGGCCGGGAGGTGGAGATTGGTTTCACATAAACGGTGTAGATTATAATGAAGACCTAGATCAGCTCGTATTCAGCTCAAGGTTTTCAAGTGAGATATATATTATTGATCATAGCACAACCACTGCAGAGGCAGCCTCGCATACGGGAGGAAATTCAGGAATGGGCGGAGACTTTATTTATCGATGGGGGAATCCATCGAACTATGGGGCTAGTGGAACGCAAACAATTGCCCAGGCAGTTCATGATCCGCGCTGGATCACCGATGATGGAAGACCCAATGGTGGATACATACAGTACTTTAATAACGAAGGAGGACCCGGGGGTTCATCAGTAGTAGATGCCATTAGTGCACCTGAAAATGGCAGTCTTTATACGATGTCAGGAACTTCGTATGGTCCATCCAATTACGACTGGAGACACGAGTGTTTAGCGAATTCAACAGGACAATCAGCACAGAACAGAATGTCAAACGGTAATACATTTGTAAACGTGTCGGGTGAATATATGTACGAAGTAGATGCAAGTAACAATTTGGTTTGGCAGTATAATGCAGGACCTACCAAGGCATTCCGATACGAATGTGATGATCCGGGTGTCATTGCTTTATTGGGCTCGGATCCTTGTGGTGCATTGTCGCTTACAGAAGAAACCATAGCCAACCTTGATTTTTACCCAAATCCTTCATCAGGTGTTTTTAAGCTGGATGGAATAGTGCTGGGAGAAAATAACTTAACTATTTCGGTATTTGATATTACGGGCAAAAAGATACTCGAGCTTACAAACACCTTATTTATCGACCTTTCTCAATATAATGATGGCGTATACTTTGCAAGGCTTGATTTTAACGCAGAGAAGTTTGTGACTAAGAAGATATCCTTAGTCAGATAGAGTTACTTTGAATAGTGTATTCAATATTTCTTTGATCATTACCGTCTTATTTGGTACGGGTAAGAATTTGATTGCCCAAACTGATTTTTATGATTCAGCTACAATTCAGGAGATTCGCTTGTATTTCACCCAAAGTAATTGGGATGAAATATTGGATAGCCTTTATATAGAGGGCGACGGAGCTAGATTGGGTGGAGATGTTGCAATCAATAATACGCTTTATAATGATGTCGGTGTTCGCTACAAAGGATTCAGCTCCTTTAGTACGGACAGAGCAAAAAACCCATTTAATATAGAATTGGATTACGTTTATAAAGACCAGAGCCACCAGGGATACACGAAGATCAAGCTGAGCAATGTAATTCAGGACCCTTCCTTTGTTCGGGAGGTCCTTTCGTATGAAATAGCAAGAAAATACATGCCGGCTTCAAAAGCTAATTATGCAAATGTATATGTTAACGATGTCTTGATTGGTTTGTATACGAATGTTGCCTCTGTTGAAAATGATTTTCTCACCACGCATTTCGGATCTGATGATAACACCTTTATTAAATGCAATCCGGAGAATCTTGAACTGACCGGTGAGAATTCCAATTTGAGTGATTCTCCTGGAGCGGATATTACTAATTATTATCCTCTGTATAAACTAAAATCGGATGGTTATGAAGGGTGGGGCGATCTTTATGAATTCATTGAGGTACTGAATAATTCTCCCCAGAACATTGCTTCTTATTTGAATGTTGACAGGACCTTGTGGATGCACGCATTCAATTATTCACTGATTAACTTTGACAGCTACATTGGATATGCTCAAAATTATTATCTGTATCAGGATAACAACGGAAGGTTCAACCCTATCATCTGGGATTTGAACATGTCCTTTGCCAGCTATCGACTTACTGATGCTTCTGACTATTGGAGTGGTTTTTCTATCGCACAGGCAAAAATAATAGACCCTTTACAACATGTTAACAGCGTTTCGGTTCAGCCACGGCCTTTGATCCGAAATATACTGGCAGATGACACGTATAAAAAGATGTACATAGCCCACATACGTACAATAATTGAAGAAAATATAGTGAATCAGGAGTATGCAGCACGGGCCCAGTATTATCAAAGTTTAATTGATTCAAGTGTTATGCTGGACACGAATAAGTTTTACACCTACGCCGATTTTATTCAAAATATAGATACCACTGTTTCCGATCTAATCGAATATCCTGGAATAATTGATCTAATGGATGGGCGTGCTGCTTATTTAAGTAGCTGTCCTGGATATCAGGGAGCTCCGGATATAACAAATATAGATTCGTATCCCTCCAATACGTTTGCAGGAGACACTATTTGGATTAGGGTCAATGTCACAGGTTCGCCTACAAACGTGATGCTGGCGTACCGGTTTTCCGATAGCGAGCTGTTCCAATTTATTTCAATGGTGGATGACGGCACGCAAAATGACGGTGCAGCGGGAGACAGTATATATGGTGCTTCAATAACAAATATTGGAAATATGCTACAGTATTACATCTACGCAGAAAATGATTCTTCAGGCAGGTTTTCCCCTGAACGCGCGGCATATGAATTTTATGAAATAGAATCCAAAGTCAGAAACACCGAGTTGGCATTGAACGAAATCATGGCGAATAATTCATTCACTGTAAGCGATCAGAATGGTGAATCCGACAATTGGATAGAGCTATTCAATAATACATTGTACAGCATCCCCTTGACTGGGATGTATCTTTCAAATGAAGGTGGCGATATGGATAAATGGACATTTCCTGATGCTGTCATTGCTCCTGGAGCGTATTTTATGATTTGGGCGGATGGAGACACGTTGCAAACGGGTGTACACACAAATTTTGAGCTTTCAGTTTCTGGAGGAGAGCTGTGGTTATCGTACACAGATGGAACGGTGATCGACTCTGTGTTTTATGAGCAGCAGCACAATGTTTCTACTAAAGGAAGATATCCAAATGGAACGGGCAATTTTGTGGAGATGCCCCCGACCTTTTCTAAAGAGAACAGTGTTCTGAACGATGGTTTGTTATCCGATGAGGTTTTCATTTATCCAAATCCGGCAAATGAAGAGCTCAATATTAGAATTAACCACAGTCACCCACTGACTTTAAATATTGCAACTATTGATGGAAAACCAGTTATTTCGGAGCGGGTTGTAGAAGGGACCAAGATCTTATCGGTCAGTACGCTCGAATTTGCAGAAGGGATATATCTTGTTCATGTAACATATAATGATAAGAGTAGCACGAGTAAACTAATGATAAATCACTAAATTTATAGATAATGAAAGTTCAAATTTTAACCCTAAGTGCAGTATTGATGCTCGGTAATTTGTTCGCGCAGACGATTACAAATTATACAACAACGGATGGATTGCTTAGCGACAATGTATTATGCGTTTCAGTTGATGGTTCCAATACCTTATGGTTTGGAACGCAAATGGGTGTTTCGGTTTATGATGGTGTGAATTGGTCGAGTCATACAACTGCAACCGATCCGGGCTTGGTAGATAATAATATTCAGGCAATTTATAGCGCAACTAATGGAGATGTCTGGGTCGGAACAGATTTTGGAGCAAGTATCTTCAATGGTTCTTCGTGGACAACATACACAAGTGTGGATGGCCTTGGAAATGATGTAGTAAAGTGTGTTTCTGAAGACCAGGACGGGCATATTTGGTTCGGCACGAATAATGGTGCGTCGGAATTTGATGGTGCTAACTGGGTATCGTATGGTACGGCACAGGGACTTCCATTTGGAGGTGTTAATTCGATAACATTGCATTCAAACGGCGATCTGTGGATGGGAACGGGATTATCGGGAGTAATGGTTTTTAATGGTACTTCATTTACCGGTATTTCTTCAGTGGATGGTCTGCTTGATGACAGGATAAGAGCGATTGCGATCGATGCGCAAAACAACAAATGGGTTGGCACTTCTCAGGGAGTGTCGGTATTTGACAATTCGGATACATTTTCAGGAAATCATACAACAATGTTCAGCTTACCTGCGCCGGATACCTTAAATCCGGTTGAAGATGTTAAGATTGATGGTCAGGGCAATATTTGGGTGGGGGTATATGTGGATTATCTTGTAACTGTGGGAGGCGTTTGTGCATATAATGGAAATCAATGGGTGGAGTATCATGTTGCAGATGGTCTTGTTGGACCCGTTGTACGCGCACTTGCGATTGATTCGAATGATGATGTATGGGTGGCAACGAGCACGGGGGTGAGCAAAATACACGACCCAACAGTTGGCCTTGAGAGTCCATTGGAAATGGTATCCTTTGAATTATACCCTAACCCTGTGACAGATGTTTTGTATGTTTCTATAACGGAACTATCGAACCAAAAGCACATTGCTTTATACGATGCATCAATGCAGCTGGTAACAGAGAAGTGCATTGCTTCGGATCAGGACAATGTGACTTTGAGCTTAATGGAATTGAGCAGTGGTGTATATTTTGTTCGGTATGGAACGCAAATAAAAAAGCTGATAATTAATAAATAAAGAATTGAATGCTTAACTTTCAACGAATAAAACAGAATAGAAGATGAAAAATAGTGTTGTATTGATCGTACTATTAAGCCTGGCTTTTGTGTCTTGCAAAAAAAAGGGATGCACAGACATTTCAGCGGATAATTACCAAAGCTCTGCCACTGCTGATGACGGTTCGTGTACTTATTCCGGTTCGACCGTTTTTTGGTTTGATGATACAACAGCGAGTAATTTGTTTGGGGTTTCAATACTAACAGTTGATTTATATATAGACAATGTTCATTCAGGGAGCCTCAATTGGAATCAATATACTTCGGCTGCACCGGTTTGTGGCATTAGTGGCTATACAGAGGTCACAGATTTAGTAAACAGCGCATCTATGGAGCTTACCTATC
>Ga0315334_10000409_pt1 | contig 26410 bp, 19 predicted proteins | sample M150034915metaG_FD_205555 | JGI IMG/M metagenome (GOLD analysis project Ga0315334, IMG submission 205555) | Ammonia-oxidizing marine archaeal communities from Monterey Bay, California, United States - M1 500m 34915 | ecosystem: Environmental > Aquatic > Marine > Intertidal zone | place: USA... | reverse complement strand
GACGGTTATCACAAAGCCTGCCAATTCGCTGCTGACTTGCTGACGAATTGTGGTTCGTAGATCGGAAGCAGATTGATCACCGGCGATGGTGGCTCGAATTGCTTGTTCACAGAGAATTCGATTCCGGAGGATGCCGGCCGATCCGATTAAATGCCCTGTCATCATGGTGTCGATTGTACGCGATTATCCAATGGTACCAAGCACATCGTTGCCGGTGGATGTTCGCATCCAGAGGGCATTGAGCGTCGATGAAGAAAACAGGTATGTCGGTTTCCAATGCCGTCCTCCATCCTGTACCTCCTTAATCCTACACTTCCCATGTACAACCACATTCGCAACACCGCCATATTTGCTGCTGTATTCGGTGGCCCCTACCTTGCTACGCAGACCGAGTGGGGTCGTGATACAGTCAGCGAAGTCACCAATGTTATCTCGGGTGATGAGACAGCAGGACCTCAAGCGACTGAGTATGGTGGTCACGCACTGTACGAAGTTGAAAAATTGCGGACAGCCGACCCGAGTCGTTATCGTTACGATCCTGTGCTTGCCGCCAAACTTCAGGGGACGGCAGAAGGAACACAGCCTGCGATCGTGCCAAGTCTGGTCGGTGGCAGTATCAATGACCTGCGAGATGTGATGCGGTTCGATATCACACCCGATTGGGTACTGCAGCGATTCTCACGCGTGACGACCGTGCTTGCAGACACTCGGCTGGAAGGCATGCGTGTGCCAATTGTCACCGGTACCAAGCCCGACGATGTGGCTGGCACGTTGAGTTATTACTTTGATGGCAACGGCCAACTGCAGAGGGTGACTCTGCATGGTTTCACCGGTGATCCGAAGCGGCTCGTTACTGTCATGAAGCAGCATTACGCGATGACTCGAGAGCCTTCTCTTGAGGCTGGTGTTTTCACCAAGCGTTGGAACGGCGACCCGGTCCATTTTCTGCGGATGGCACACGCTCCGATCGTTTATTCCGATGCCGTGCATCAAAAATACACGATATTCCTCGAATTAAACCAGCCAAATCTTGCCTACGGAATCAGTCGTCAGGCCCAGTTGATTATCCATGCTGACAAGAAAAGCGGACGTTGGTAAACAAAGGGATGCACCCCCGCCGGGGGGTCTGTCGGTTTTTGTTGGGTAAACACAAATTCCGATGTACCATCCCGCCACTCCGAGACGTTAATATGGCTCTTCGGGGCTGACTCAGGCAACCGCCGAGCATCTGGTTTTAGCGTGAGTCATCGGGGACTGTCCGTTGTTACGGGTTAACAATAGCACAACAGCAGTTGACGCCACTGTCCCTTTGACAGCGGTTCCAGTAAGTTTCGTGACCACGTACGGGAGACTATACGATGGGAGTCGATTGGTACTACATGGCGAGCGGCTGGATACGCAAAAATCGTCGTTTTGGGCCGATCACCGAAGCCAATTTGTTGAATCAGATTTCAAAGGGAAAAATTTCCCCGGAGACGCTGCTTCAGAGCAGTAAAACCAAGGGGAAGTGGGTACCAATGAACACCATTGGGCCAGCAATGAAGCATTGGAAGAAACTTCATCCTAAGGAATAATAACCCCGGAATCAAAGGGTGGGCAGCATTTGACTCCCCGAAAGACTGCTGCTGACTACGCTGCGATTGCAGTTGCGCCAGTGCTGATTTTTTTGATGATCAGTAGCTTGGCGAATTTTCTGATCCTGATTCTTTACCGAGGTGGCTTTCAAGTTCGGCTGTCGTGGACTGTTATGTGGTTCACCATGGGGATCGTCGCTGTTGCTCGCATTGCGATTGAGCGAGACAGGGTTTATTCCTACGGGTATGCCGCTGCACTCGGCTTGGCAACGCTGCTTGTCATGATGAGACTCGTCGACTCCATTCTTTTTTGCATCTTTATTCTGGTGGTGGTTGGTTACCTTGCCGATGTCATCGTTCGCGACTGCACGCTGATCGATGAAGATGTTGATGCGAGTGGCGAGGGCTTGATTGACTCGGGGCATCTGTTCTTGAGGAAACAGGTGCAATCACAGGTGGACCCGGACGATGAATCAGCACAGCGAACAACCCGCACCAAACGAAAGACTTCGCAGCCAGGACGATCGGTGATGTATCTGGCTTTGGGAGCCCTGCCCCTGTTTGGCCTTGGGCAGTTCTTTATGCGGAACGACACGGTTTCGTGGAACCGAGCGAAATATCTGTTGGCCTTCTACCTGTTTGCCAGTTTGTCGTTGATGGTGACGACCAGTTTCGTCGGATTGAGACGTTACCTGAGACAACGCAAGGTAGAGATGCCGGCAGAGGTGACCATTGCATGGTTGAGCTCAGGCCTGGCTTTGATCGCAGTCGTGCTGTGCATTGCATATTTTTCACCCATGCCCGGTCGTGCACTGGCGTCGTTCGAGTTACCTGCCACATTCGACTCCCCAGGAAATACCTTTGCGAGCCGCTTCGGCTGGGGAGACGAAGGAGCGGATCAAAGTAATCCTGATGCGCAGGGCACAACCAATGATCCATACGCCGAGGGCAAGGAAATCCAGAAGTCGGTTGACAAAAAAGGAGGGAAGCCGGGGGGAAGCGGCGATGGGGATCGCAAAGACGGTCCCGCAGGTAGAAAGCAGGGGGGGGAAAAATCTGGAGGCAGTCAACAAAGCAAATCGTCGGATCAGGGGGGACAAAAATCAAAGCAACAGTCGGAAAAAGGAAGCGATCCGGGACAAGGAACTCAACCGAAAAACCAATCCAAGGGTCAGCAGTCATCAGACTCTGCAGGACAAGATCAGTCAGCAGGCAAACAAGCAGATTCACAGTCCCAGCAATCTGACTCTGGTAAGTCTGAATCTGGTAAGTCTGAATCTGGTAAGTCTGACTCTGGTAACTCTGACTCTGGTAAGTCTGACTCTGGTAACTCTGACTCTGGTAACTCTGAATCTGGTAACTCTGAATCTGGTAACTCTGAATCTGGTAACTCTGAATCGGATAACTCAGAATCGGATAACTCAGAATCGGATAACTCAGAATCGGATAACTCAGAATCGGATCAGCTAGACTCGGGGGAGGACGAACCTTCAGGTAGTCAGGCATCCGACGACTCAGATTCGCAGTCATCCGAGTCGGAGGCTTCACAGACCGGCCAATCCCAGTCGGGTTCGGGGCAGTCTCAGGATTCTTCGTCTGAATCGCAGTCGAGTACTGGTGGAACTATTTCGAGTGTGGTTTCCATGTTCGGATCGATTTTCAAGTTCTTGATTTTTGTCGTTCTCGCAGCGATTGTAGGCATTTTTCTGTGGCGGAATTGGGAACTGATTCGTCAGTGGATCCTGGGCTTTTTCGGTGTGCGTGAACGTGATGCTGTGGTTGCGAATGATGTAGCGACGACCCCCCGCATTGATTCACCACCTCGTCCATTTTCAAGTTTCCGGAATCCGATTGGCCAAGAAAATGACTTGAGACGCGTGATGATCGTGACCTTCCAGGCCTTCGAGGCTTGGTCATGGGAGTTCGGCGTGATGCGGGGGAAAGAGGAAACGCCAGCAGAATTTACGCGCCGCGTTGCCAGAGTGCTTCCGAATGCGTCTTCCACGCAGTTGCCCACGCATGCATCGCAAGTCGTCGAATCCTACAACCGAATCGTTTACGGTCGGGGAAATGCAACGCAAGGCGATGTGGCAGCGGCTGCGGAGGTATGGAACGTGATGCGTCCGCAATCATGAGTGAATCAGCTCATGCCACGGTATCGTCGTTCATCGTCGATGCCGCGAGTGCTTTCTGCGAGATGGTTTCGAGTGATTGGATCAAGTGTTGCGATTGACCGTGAATCGTCAATTCAATTTGCAGGGCCACTAGCCGTTTTCCACCCAGACGGTCAGTTTGAAGCTTGACGAGATCCTTGTGAGTACAAACGATGCAGTTGATGTCAGGGCCGAGGTTCTTGGCCCAGTCACGAAGTGACGCGACAGTTTCTGGCGAATAGACATCATGGTCGGGCAGGTGACGTTTATCCCGTATGGTGGCACCGCATTGGCTGACGGTATGCTCGAAAGCATCCGGATTTCCGATCGCCGAGAGGACACCGACTGGCTGTTGATCGAGCATCGACAACGGCAGACTGTTTTCCGGGTACTCAAGCAACGCGATCGGTTCGTGATCACTTTGCAGCGCAGGAATGGATCCAGTGAATGACGCGAGGGTCTGTTCGATTGATTTGAGCGTGGTGTCATCGATCGCCCGGCAACGGGTAATGATCACCATGTCAGCGCGGCGGAGCCCGTCAATCGATTCTCGCAGCAGTCCTCGGGGCAGTTGGTAACCGAAACCAAAGGGGCAGGTCGCGTCGATGACGACAAGATCAAGATCTCGGTAAAGCCGTCGATGCTGGAAGCCATCATCCATGAGAATGATCTGTGCTTCGAGTTCTTCGACGGCGATTTGCGCTGCTTGGACGCGATCGGGATTCTGGACATGCGGGACATCCGGCAAACGAGCATGCAATTCCATCGCTTCATCATTGGCGTCGGCATCGCCTCGGCCATAACCCCGACTGACAATAGCGACCCGCAGGCCCCGTTGGCGAAACCACTTTGCCAGGTAGCAGACGATGGGTGTTTTGCCCGTTCCGCCGGTGGTCAGATTGCCGACACTGATGACAGGAACGCCGCAACGGTGAATTTCGGATATCTCCCGGTCATATTTTCTGTTTCGCAGTCGGATCGCGATGCCATAGGGAAAACTTGCCAGATGCAGCAGAGCCCGCACCGCTAGAGCGATGGGGTCCCTTCGTTTGCCACTCATGATCGATCGATGGTCCATCGATGATGCTTTCCTAGGAGTTCCGGCGTCCGGGGCCAATCAGGGCTTCTGCGTCGCTGCCTGGCTGGCTCAGCATCTCGTCAGTGCTTTGGGGATCAATTGAACGGCAGGTTTCTGTCAGGCGATCGGCCAACTCATCCATTGGATCTTCCCATGTTTCAACGGTAGATTCGATCGGCGGGATATTTGCCATCTCGTCAAGCAAAAGAATCATTCGGAGGCAGTGGCGGAACAGAATGCCCTCTTCTTTTTGCAGCTTGCGGGCCGTGACGTACTTATTGAAGTCACCCCCGAATTCCATCAGTTCGCCAACAATCCATACTGGGCGAACATTGACACCGTGTACCCGTGGAAACTCGTGCCGGAACAGTCGAAGGATTTTCTCGCCGATCGTGAGAGGCCAGACACGCGGTTCCTGAAACATCACTCTGCCGAATCCGCGGTCAACGATTTCTTCTTCCTCTTCATCTGATTTCGCTCCCAGTTCTTCGGCAGTGGCCAAGCCAAGTTGCAGTAGTTGCGGGTCGAGTCGGCTGGTAGCCAGAGTACCCGGTGGCATATCTTCCAGAGATGGCATGCGGGTCAGGCGGGCTACCGTTCCTGGAACCTCCAGGACGCTTTCCAGGGCTGCAATTCGCTCCTGTGGATCAGCGATCGCCAATTGGTCTGCCAGATAGACACCGAACAGGGGATTGATGCTTCGCAGGTGGACGAGCCTGTCCAGACGTTCCGTCGGATTGGCTGTTTCAGGTCGGTAGTTGTCGACTTCGTAACCTCGACTTTCTATCAGTGCGGGATCCTGATTGTCCTCTACAGCAGCATCGCTCTGAACCGTTTCCGACGTTCGCATCTGATCTAACAGCTCGCCGAAAAGTCCTTCGGTTTTGGATGGCTCGTCTGGATCGGATTCTTTGCGAGCGGATTTTGGTGCCGCAGCAATCGGCTTCGGATCCAGTTCAATGTACCCGGCTGACCAAAGCGTGATCAGCATGCGATTGAGGTCGCGTTGTGCTTCCTCGATCCCTTTGGAAGACAGCAGTCGACGACCGACCATATCCCGCAGTGGTTCTACAGCGGGATCTTTACTGAAGAAGTAAGCTAGAAGTCGCCAGGGCAATCGCCCGCGACTGACCAAGTCGCCTGCCTCGGCCTGCTGGAGCTGCTGGAACTGCTGTTCGGTCCAATAGGTTTCGCCGGAACGCCGCTTTGGCATCTTTTTCTTTAACTTTTTTTTCGCCTTCAGCAGACCAGGGTCTTTCGTATCCTCAGGAATCGAATCGTACTTTTCCCGCCAGCGATGAATCTTGACATCATCCTCATGAGCCAACGCAAAGACATAGCCACGGTCATCGAACTGCGGTCGGCCGGCACGACCGAAGATCTGTTGTGCCGCTGCCGTCTCAATCAGTTTTTTCTTGTCCCGAGGCCCCTTCAACAAACATGGCAGAATGACGCTTCTGGCGGGTAGGTTGATCCCCGCAGCAAGTGTCTCGGTGCAAACACAGAATGCCAGAAGTTTTCGTTGGAACAATTCTTCAACGATACGGCGGTAACGCGGCAGAATACCCGCATGGTGTACACCTACACCCCGCATCAGAATCTGTTTCAGCTTGGGCCCGGCTCCCTCTGACATCGAAGCTTGATTCAGGTAATCCGCCAGTTCGCTCTGTCGCGCCTTGTCGATCATGCTTTTTCCCTTCAGCAGTTCTGCTGTTGTCCAGCATTGGGATCGACTGAAGCAGAACATCAAACCCGGAGTTCGTCGGGCGACTTCATCCCCCGCGGCTAATTTCTCGGATACATCAGCTAACAACTCATCAGCTACCCATTCGTATTGCAGGGGAACCTTTCGTTCTGTACCCACCACCAGTTGCAGCCGACGGTTGTGTGCACGACTCAACCACGAAGTGAATTCCAAAGCGTTGCCAACCGTGGCACTGATCAGCAGGGTGCGGATGTGTGAGGGCAGCAGGCCGAGTGTCAATTCCCACACAATGCCGCGTTCGGGATCGTTGAACGAGTGAAACTCATCCATCACCACCGATGAGACCTCGTTAAAATCAAAGACCTCTGGATTGAGCAGGCGATTGAGCAGAATCTCGGCAACCACCACCAAGACCGGTGCGTCAGGATTGACTCGGCGATTGCCGGTCACCAACCCGACGCTTTCGGCCGAAAACCCCCAACGCACGGCAGACTGCTGTAATTCATCCAGTTTTTGGTCAGTCAATGCGATCAGCGGCGTCGTGTAATACATCCGTTGACCGGTCCGCAACGCTTCGTAAACGGCAGCTTCGGCAATCAGGGTCTTGCCGGTTCCCGTCGGTGCACATACCAGTACTCCCTGCTCACCGGTGAAATAGGCAAGCAGCGATTCCTCCTGAACCGGGTACGGATCGAATGGCAATCGATCAAAGTACTCGGATGCAAGTTCATCGCGGTCGGGAGGGTCGCTTGGCTGATTCATGACTGCACACTTATAACAGGCGCAGGCGGGCGGCGGCAGATGCGACTAGGTTGTGTCGCATCAACGGAACAAAAACCAACATATTTGAGTATTCTGATGACCAATTTGCGACAGGACGCTGTTGAAATCTGGAATGCGGGGGTCGATGCGGTGCGTGCCGCAGCCTTGGTCCACCGTGAGGTGACTGTCGAGCGAGAACTGCTGATGATCGGCAGTCACCAATGGAACCGTTGTGATTTCGATCGCATCATCGTCGTGGGTGCCGGAAAAGCAGGAACGGCTATGACCACAGGGCTGCTCGAATCGCTCTGCGATTGGCTGCCAGTTACGGGCTGGGTCAATGTTCCGCAGGGGACTGAGGTAACAGTTCCGCAGCGGACTGAGGTAACAACCGCCGAGGATGGCCAGCCACCTAATGGCTTGGTTCGTTTGCACGCAGCCAGACCAGCGGGGGTCAATGAACCGACAACTCAGGGTGTTTTTGGGACCGAGCAGATCATTGAAATGGTCAGCCATGCCGGCCCAAGAGATCTCTGTATCGCCTTGATTTCGGGCGGCGGTAGTGCCCTTTTGCCGGCTCCGGTCAGTGGAGTCACGTTATCGGATAAATTGGAAGTCACCCGGTTTTTGAGTGGCGCGGGAGCCGATATCACCGAGCTCAACACCGTGCGGAAACACCTGAGCAGTATTAAGGGTGGTGGGCTTCTGGCTGCTTGTCAGGCTGGAGAAATGATCACGCTCGTCCTTTCGGATGTGCTGGGAGATCCGCTGGATTTGATCGCGTCAGGCCCCACTGTCATTGATTCATCGACATCCACGCAGGCATTGCAGACATTGCAGCAGTACGATCCAGACAGGACTCTGCCTGATTCTGTTTACGAGACTTTGGATCAACAGAGCCACGTAGAACCAGATTCGGTGGCGGATTGTCCTCACACTTCGATTGTGATCGGGAACAATGCTTTGGCAGTTGATGAGGCGGGCATTGTTGCTGAACAGCGGGGCTACAACCATGTCATGCAGTCAGCACGTCAATGCGAAGGGGCCGCCGAGGATGTTGGCCAAAGATTGGCTGAGATGACGGTCCACATGTTGAGAGCCGATCCAGCGACGCACCGCAACGATTGTCTGATCACGGGCGGGGAACCGACGGTGAAGCTGGCACCAGTCGCGATCCGCGGACTGGGTGGACGAAATCAGCAGTTGGTGCTGAGTGCCTATCGAGCGTTGCTGCAGTGCGGGTTATCCAATCGCGAGTGGGAACGGCTCTGCTTGCTTTCCGGGGGGACAGACGGCGAGGATGGACCCACGGACGCTGCAGGAGCAATCCTCGATGCTGAGGTTCATCAAAAAGCTAGCAAACAAGCTCTCAACGTCGATGATTTCCTGCAACGAAACGATGCCTATCGGTTTTTCGAACAGGCGGGGGGCCTGCTGAAAACAGGACCCACGGGGACCAATGTCTGCGATGTGCGAGTGGTTGTGATCGCCCCGTCACCATGATCTTTTCCCCGGGCAGCGAGCCGGGAGAGCAGTTGAGGGCGAGTCGAACGCTTCTTTCGTGCAACGCGGTTTCAGAGCCGTGTCGTTTCAGTGCCCTGAATTGGTTCAAACAACGCATTGTCTTAGCATTCCGTTCCCACATCGCTATTCGTGCGATGGCGGCGATTCCCTAGAATGACCGGCGGTCACTCTAGCGAAAGGAAGATTCGATGGCCTTTCAGACACGTGTTTTTGCTGTTTTCTGTTTTCTACTCTGTGGAATTTGCGGTTTTTATTATGCGCAGGCGGATCCGCCCAAGGATCTGCCCTTGCCTGATATCGAAATCACTCGCATTCCAATTCCTGCTCCGGGTAGCACCGAGGAGGTGAGGGATCAGGCGGCGCTCCAGGCGCTTCGAACTGCGGCGGAAGGCAAAGTGTCACAGGAGAGGGTGAATGATTCGATTTTGGGCGACGTCATTCAAGCGATCGCCCGGCGGCACCGAGAACTCGATCTGGAACTTGCGTTGCCTGATGATGAGGTGATTGGCTCGGGCTATGTCGATCCAGCGTCCAATGATCCAGCGTCCAGTGATCGAGGCCGATCAGCGGTCTCGCGGAATGCGATGGCAGCGGAACAACTGCTCAAGGCGAGTCGTTTGCTGGAAAATGTCGCAGCGGGTGATGGTGAATCGGATGACCCTGCGAGGGCCGAATTGGTGAACCGGATGAGGGCAGAGGCAGTAAAGTTATTATCCGAGTAGACTACACAGACCACGTCACCCTCTACCTCTGACCCCGCAAACTCTCTTGGTTCGTAAGCCTTCTTTTAGTTTCAAGAGCCCCGCGTTCATTTCGGGGGTGGTTCTCTTGGTATTGGGCGGTGGGGTCTTTGCCGATTATTGGTCGGCCCTGCCAGAGGGCATTGAACGGCGTTTTGTCGGGCGTTCCAGTTGCGTGGATTGCCATCAGAAAGAGGCTGAGGCGTTCGCTGGATCGGATCATGATTTGGCGATGGATCACGCGACCGAAGATTCCGTGTTGGGAGACTTTGATGACGCGACCTTCGAGCATGATGGCATTGTCAGTCGAATGTATCGTGATGGGGATCGATACATGGTTTACACCGAGGGTGAAGATGGCCAGATGCAGGACTTTGAGGTCAAGTATGTTTTTGGCTTCACGCCCTTGCAGCAGTACATGGTTGAGTTTGACCGGCCTGATGACATGCCACCACATGAGGTCGCTCGTATCCAGGTACTTAGAATCAGTTGGGACACGCTTGAAAAAAAATGGTTTTACCTGCGTCCACCCGATGTGGCGGACAAGCTTGAACCCGATGATCCCTTGCATTGGACGGGTGTTGCCCAGCGTTGGCAGACGATGTGTGCCGATTGCCATTCGACCAACTTGCAACGTAATTTCGATCCGGACGAACAGGCTTACCACACGACGTTTTCAGAAATCGATGTCAGCTGCGAAGCATGTCATGGGCCAGGGAGCTTGCATGTTGAACTGGCCAATAGCAAGTCGCTTTTCTGGGATCGACGACACGGTTATGGACTGGCGAGATTAAAGGGAGAAGACGCTGAACCACAGTTGCAGGCCTGTGCGCCTTGTCACAGTCGTCGCGGTGTATTGTCCAACGGGTTCCATGGAGGCGACGAGTTTTGCGATTTCTATAACCTCGAACTGCTCAGGGATGATACGTACTTTGCTGACGGTCAGATTAAAGATGAAGTGTATGTGTATGGATCCTTTATTCAGAGCAAGATGCATCACAAGGGCATTCGATGCACTGACTGCCACGATCCACATTCCTTGAAACTAAAATCCTCCGGTAACGAGACTTGCACTTCCTGCCACCAGCATGCGGCAGGGAAATATGACGTGCCTTCGCATCATCACCACGTGCCCGGCACTGCCGGCGCCATGTGTGTCAACTGCCACATGCCACATCGAACCTACATGGATGTGGACAAGCGAAGGGATCACTCGCTAAGAGTTCCACGTCCTGATCTGTCTGTCCAATTGGGGACTCCCAACGCTTGCAGCGGTTGTCATGTCGAAGATCAGTTGAAGTCGATCGATGAACAGACTCGACCTTCGCTGAAAGAGTATGCCAACTGGATCGAAGCGGCCGAGGAAGGGAATCAGCAGGTCACGGAGGCAATTCAGAAGACCGATGCATGGTGTGATGCCGCCTGTGAAAAATGGTATGGCGAAAACCGCAAGCAACCAAAGCATTTTGGCGAAGCGATTGTCGCCTTTCGACGGGGAGAGCCCGGCGCGGTCGATGGCTTGTTTCGGGTTGCCACACAGCCCGATGATTTGGCATCGGTTCTGGCACGCGCCTCAGCACTGGGCGAACTGTCGTTGGCAGGAGTCCGAAACGCGACCGCCAAGGCGAAAAAAATCCTCGATGACAAAGACGAACATCCGATTGTCAGGGCGGCGGCGATCAGCCTGTTCATGGGAGCATCGCCTCAGGTGGTGCGAGGAACCTTGATGAGACATATCGATGATGAGTCCCGGTTGGTCCGAACCGAAGCAACTCGCCAATTGGTGGCCTCAGGCGCCTACCAGGCTTTGAGTTTCAATGAACGCCAGCGAGTCGATCAAGCGCTGGAAGAAGTCAAAAGTGCGTTGATGGTTGCATCGGATCGGGCTGGGGCCCATATGGGATGGGCCATGCTTTGTGAGGGAAGGGGGCGTTATCAGGACGCGATCGAGGCCTACGAAACAGCTATTCGTACCGAACCCAAAATGACGGGGCCGCGGACTAATCTGGCCTCGATGCTGGAACGCGTTGTTGAGCAAACATCACCTCAGCAACGCCCGGCTCTCATGCAGCGAGTTCAGCAACTGAGAGCCGCAGAGTTGCCGTTGATCGCCAGAGATGCCGAACTGGCCCCCGGAAATCCCGGTATCCAATATCGCTATGGCCTGGCTCTGTACTTGGCAGGTGAACTCAATCAAGCAATTGAGCAGCTTGAGCTTGCCGTTAACTTGGCACCCGATGTGCCCGATTTCCGACAAGCGAGAGATCTGTTGCGGCAGAAAATGGATCAAGATCGTCAGCAGGATAATCCCAATCCAGCACCCAAACTGGATGACGAGGACCCAATCCCTAGTCAGGCAACTCCCTAGTCAGTTCAGGTCGCAGTCAGTTCAGGTCGCAGTCAGTTCAGGTCGCAGTCAGGCAAGTCCACCGTCAGTCCAGGTCGTAGTCAAGGGTGATTGGTATCTGGGCGGTGCTTGATGACCACTTTTCGCCCGATGGGATCTTCATTACCGTTGTGACAGTGGGTTCAGTAAATCAGATTAATCAGGGAGTCAAGTATGCTTCACGCGGTGGTCATGGCAGGTGGAAGCGGGACTCGGTTTTGGCCGGCAAGCAGAAAGCTTGTACCCAAGCAACTGCTATCCTTGTCGGGTGATCGGACCATGCTGCAGTCGACGATTGATCGGCTCGGCGACTTGGTGCCGGCTGAACGTCAGTTGATCGTGACGAACCGGATTCTCAGCGATGCCGTCAGGCAGCAGTTGCCAGATTTGCCAAGCCAGAATGTGGTGGGTGAACCCTGTAAACGTGATACGGCTCCCTGTGTCGGACTCGCTGCGGCGATGGTGGCTCAGGTCGATCCCGAGGGAACGATGGTGGTCATGCCATCGGATCACGTGATCACCGATCATGAAAAGTTTCAGCAGGCGATCGCTGCCGGAAGTGAATTAATCGATCAGGACCCCACGCGGATTGTGACCTTCGGGATTCCGCCGAGTTATCCGTCGGAATCATTTGGATACATTCAGCGGGCCGCTGAAATCAAGGATGCTGATGTTCCCGCTTTTCAGGTCGAAAAGTTCCGCGAAAAACCTGATCGTGCTACGGCAGAAGAATACGTGGCTGCCGGAACCTATTATTGGAATAGCGGAATCTTTCTGTGGCGGGCTGCGACCATTCTGGATGCACTGGAAAGTAATGTACCCAAGATGCACGCGCACCTTGCCAAGATTGCAGAGGCGATGGGCAGTGACTCGTTCGAGACAACTCTCGAGAAAGAGTTCACCGCGATCGAGGGTACGTCCATCGATTATGCAGTGATGGAAAATTATCCAAACGTGGTGACGATCGAGGCGCCATTTCCCTGGGATGATGTTGGTAGCTGGCAAGCATTGTCTCGTTTGCACCAGCCGGACAATCAAGGCAACACGGTAGTCGGATCACATTTGGGAATTGACACCAGGGGAACAATCATCCATGCCCAGCCCGGACACACGATTGTGACCATTGATATCGATGACTTGATTGTCGTTCAGACGGCTGACGCGACTCTGGTTGCTCCCAAACACGCTGAAGAACGAGTTCGGGAAGTTGTCAAAGAACTGGAAGCAAGGAATCTGGTCGACTTGCTGTAAGCTCAATCGGGCTGCTGGATCCAGTGCCGTTGCTGAGACTGCGCTGCGACCGACGGCAGTTTGTTCTGAGTGCCTAGATTTGGCAAAATTTCTGCAGCATCAAGTTGGTCAGAAGATGGCATCGGCGGGGGCGTTACGGATGTGCTGGCCAGTGATCCAGCGGCCGTCTCACGAAGTGCAAGTGTGGGTTGTGCAAGTGTGGGTTTTGCAAGGGTGGGTTGTGCAAGGGTGGGTAGCACGGCGTCGGCAGACGCTGCCCCCGGCTGCATTACACGCTGCTCGGCAACACTCGGTGTCCTTGAGGCGAACATGGAATCGGTAGCTGCTGCAGGAGGTTGGGCTTGTGTGGCAACCATCTTTTCCATCCGAGGCAATTCTTTGTTGGCCAGCCGTTCTTTATCCATTTGGATGCTTTTCACGGCAGCTGTCGCATTGAAGCGTTCCTGAACGACTTCTGGCATTTCGATTGGCAGCATCAGGTCCTCGTAGGTCAACGGGACATCAGACCTTCGCTGTCGGGATGCGAGGATACCGTCCTGCGGACGAGGCTGCTGTCTGGCCGCTTCAATGGCAGGGGAATGGGTAGCCAGAATCGAACCGGGGGGCATTGCATCGGATGCCTGTGGGTGCCGGAATGCATCTTGCGTGATTGCGTCCGGAGGACCCATTTGCAGCGCAGAATTGGTGGGTCCCGTGACATGGACCGGGTTGGTCGATGAATCGGGAATCGCCTGATAACGGCGAAATGGTAATGCGGCGAGTGTGCCGCCGGAGACGATCAGAACGCCAAGGGTCAGAGTTCGCAAGGGAACGGGTCCGGAGCTGGAGTGAGCGAAAATCGCCACCACCGGGCCTGATAAGCTGGGCGTTGGCGCGTCTACCAGCTTCGTCCATGAAAGCTATGTCAAAATGCTTCGTGCAAGGAAAGTAGATCGGCAGCATGAATCTACGGACTTCAGGTAAATCGGGGATTTTTCCGAAATCAGGCTTAGCTGGAGGGTGATTCGACGCGAAAAACCGTCAAACTTTCCCCACCTTCGTTACATCCCTGCTGACTGATAACATTTCAATATCCTTCACTGCCTTACTCGATTCAATACAGACAGCCATGGAAGCCGGAATTGTTGGCTTGCCCAATGTTGGGAAGAGCACCCTGTTCAACGCACTGACTAGCTCACAAGCAGCACAGAGCGAAAATTATCCCTTTTGCACAATTGAACCGAATGAAGGGATCGTCAATGTGCCCGACGAGCGGCTAGGTCGTATCACAAAGTACATCGTGCCGCAAAAGACGATTCCGGCGACGCTGAAACTGGTTGATATCGCCGGTATCGTGAAAGGAGCGAGTGATGGTGAGGGTTTGGGGAATAAGTTCCTCAGTCATATTCGCCAGGTCGATGCCATTGTTCAGGTGGTTCGGTGCTTTGAAGACCCCGATGTCATTCACGTTTCGGGCGAAGTCGATCCCATCACTGATATCGAGATCATTGAAACGGAATTGATGCTGGCGGATATCCAAACGCTTGAGAATGCACTCGGCAAGGCGGAGCGAACGGCTCGAAGTGGTGACAAGGAAGCAAAACTGCGAGTTGAAGTGATTGGAAAATGCAATCAACATCTCGAAAAAGATGCACCTTTACGAACGTTGGACTTGAATGAGGCTGAGGCGGCGGCCATTTCCAGTTACGGACTGATGACTGCCAAACCGGTTTTGTTTGTCGCCAATGTCGATGAGTCTGACCTCGAAGGCAAAAACCCCCTGGTCCAGCGAGTTCGTGAGCATGCGGAAGGCAGCGGTGCCGGAGTCGTCTGTGTCTGCGCCAAGCTGGAGGCCGAAATCGCTGAGCTTGACGAAGATGACCGAGCTGAAATGCTTACAGAGGCGGGGCTGGAATATCCCGCGTTGAGCCAGATCGCCCGGGAAGCCTATCGCACCCTCGGATTGCAAAGTTATTTCACGGCAGGTGAAAAAGAAGTTCGGGCCTGGACCGTGCACGTCGGGGCTACCGCTCCGCAGGCCGCCGGAGTGATTCATACTGACTTCGAGAGGGGCTTCATTCGAGTCGAGGTTTACACCTTGGATGATCTGGAATTACACCAAAGCGAGAAAGAGATTCGACAAGCGGGTAAACTGCGTCTAGAAGGAAAGAACTACGTCATGCAGGATGGCGATATTTGTCACTTCCTGTTTAACGTTTAGGCCTGCCTATTATCCCGTCCCGAAAACAGCGGACTCCAGCCTGAGTTGAAGACGTCCGTTCCCCTATCCGAGGTTTTCATGAACAAGATGTTGATCCCGATTATATTTGCCATTGGCACCGCAATATTCTGGGGTTGCTACGGCCCCACGATCGGAAATGCTCAAACACCACGTGTGGATGGGCGTCCCCTGTTACCGCACGAAGGGGGTTGGACTCCGTTCAAACCCTATGTTTTCATTGGCATTGCTTACCTGGTGATCGCGGTCATCGGTGGTCTGGTGATGATGAAGGTCAAAGGAGACAGTTTTGACTTCACGGGTGTTCATTCCGCCACGGTCAAATGGGGTTTCCTCGCGGGTACTTTGGGTGCTTTTGGTGCCCTCTGTTTGACCACGGCGATGATGTACAGTCGTGGGAACGCCCTGCTGGTGATGCCAATCGTGTTTGGTGGTGCGGTGTCGATCACTGCACTGGTCTCGGTGATTCGCTTGCACGACTTCAGTACCGTCAGCCCCTTGTTGTGGGTTGGTATGTTGGTCACCGTGGTTGGTGTGGTGACCGTTGCTATGAATACGCCTCATGGTCATGCACCTGCAAAACCCAAGGTTGAGTCAGTTGAGTCAGTTGAGACAGCTGATCTGGAGGTCAAACCGGCCAGTGGTGAAACGCCGGGTTCAGATGCAGAGTCGGTCGGTTGATGGATTTTGACGGCACCGAACCGATGGAACGTGTGCGTGCGATCGATACCGAAGTCACGCACGTCTGGATGATTCGCACGTTCCTCAAGCACGCCGATGAGGCTGAGGAAGATGATGATCTGAGGGCGATCGTGCGAGATCTCTATGACTTCATCCTGGCTGTCGGGCCTCTGGATGAAGTTGAAGATCCAGCGGTGTATCTAAAAATGGCCAAGAAAAAGTTGTCCCGAATACGCCGGGCAACTGAGCTTTACGAAGAAATTCAACCTGAAGTCAGCGGCCATACCAACTTTGTCATGGCCGCACGCTCGCTGCGGGCCGCCGTTGATCGGATCATTGCGATCGTTCAGGCTCGCTAATCTGGTTTCTGCAGGTCGTCGGCGAGTGGCAGTTGAATTCATTTGACATCAATTTCGATCTGCCCTTCCCTCTCGCTTGCCTGTTTCGTGCAACTGCATTTGCGGATGGCGAACCAGTCGTGTTCGTTTCGGTCCAAGCGTTATTCCCGTCCCGGTTGATCAACGCGGAATTGAACCAGGCGTTGTGAGTCGACTTCGGTGACGTAAATGGTTTTTCGGTCGGGGCCTCCAAAACAGAGATTGCTGGGACGTTTTCCCAGTACCGGAATTTCTTTCAGGATTTCACCCTTGGGCGTCATTTTGATCACTGTACCTTTGCCGTGTCGGGTGATGTACAAGTTTCCCTGCACGTCGCAGCGCATCCCATCAAAACCGTATGAATCAAAGTGACGTATCAGTCGTTTGTTGCTCAGAGAGCCCGTTTTGCCGATGTCGAATGCCCACACGTTGCGTTGTTTGGACTCGTTGACATAGAGAGTATTGCCATCCGGGCTGACTTCGATTCCGTTCGTGGTTCCCATTCCCTCGGCGATTTTGCTGACGGTTCCATCACCGTCGATTCGCCAGAGATTGCCAGTGCCGTCTGACCAATTCGGATCACTGGCAAAGAGAGTCCGCCCATCTGGCGCAAGAGCCAGATCATTCGGTTGATTCATGTCGGGGTGGTGTGCGTGAATGGAAATTTCACCTGACGAGGGATCGACTCGCAGCACGTTGTGCTTTGTGTAGTCAGCGACAAAGAAGGTGCCATCGGGCGCAAAACGGATACCGTTACCGATACTTCCCTCGGGTAATTTTGCGTACAGGGTTGCGATTCCGTTCGGGGTGACTTTGCCGATCGTGCCTTGTTTGTCAAAGTTCACCGCGAAGATGTTCCCGTTCCGGTCGCAGGCAGGGCCTTCGATGCCAGTCGTGAAATCACCCTTGCGAGTCACGGCGCGGGGTGTCCAAAGCGGATCGGTCGCGTTGAACACAATGTCGCTGGAACCTCCAAACTTGGCCGGCAAAGGCATGGTTGTAAGGGCAGGGTCATGTCCCTGTTTCATTTGCCATGTGCCAGCCAAAGTGAGCGTCTCGTGGCCTGCTTCGATCAGGGGTGCTTGAAAAGCAATGCTTCCACTGCTTTGCACAACCAGCAGGTTTGCATCACCCACAGCGACCACATCCTGGGAAACCATGAACAGGCGATCTTGTGAGTCGTCTGTGACTTCAGCTTGCTCCGCTCCGTTGATCCAGAGTCGCACATTGTCGCGATTCTTGAACCGCACCCGAACTGTTGATCCTGGATCATCCGTTTTCGAAGCAAACCATCGTTCTGGCATCCGCACAACGCAGCGATACGATTGGGGTTGGCCTGCTGCTGCCTTCGACGTTGAGGGATCTTGAACGGTGACGAGCTGCCAATGATCCTTTGGCAGGGCATCACTCTCATTTCGTTCTGATTGGGGATTGCCAGGCACGTCGCCCACGAATCGAAACGGTTTTCCGCCGAGCCACTGATCACTTGTGATGGTGGGACAGACGAAGCGTTCAATATGCGAGATGATCCGTCGGGTTCCCTCGAAGTGGCTGACATACGGCCAGCGTGCCGGGTTGTACATGGTGTCGGTCATGTCACGCATCAGCACGACATGCTTACCATTTCTCGCCATTTGACGCAGCCCAAAGGGGCGTCCCAGCACACACATGTTGGTGTGCACACCGGTCAGTACCACATTCTGGATGCCGCGATCTTCGAGAATATTCCAGACTTCATTGCCTCGATCACTGATGTAATCGCGATTGGGATCGATTGAGATACCTGCGTTCTGACGCTGCCATGGCATGTTCGGATTGCGTCCCAATGCGGTCAGCTTTCTGGCCCACTCAGCATGCACCGCTCGGTCGTCATCTTCACCACCATCGGATTGATCAATGGGATACGCCGCTTGCTCCTCGGCTGGAATTGCTGAGCACCAGGCTTCAATGTCTGCAGGCTGATTGGCAGCTTGGGGCGCGTCGATGGCACGGCGACGGCCCGGATGTTCGCGATAGGCATCCATGCAGTCGCTGGGTGAGTGGATGATGGTGATGCCCTGCTGGCGTGCGGATTTCAGAACCTTTTCCAGGCGAGGCAACATCTCTTGAAGCCGCCCCACGGCATTCGGGCTGTGGTGATAGTCCCAAACATCACACACGATGATGGCTGTTTCGGATGGGTTCCACGTCTCGCTCCTGTTCACGGCGGCAAATGCATCCGAGTCCCCTGTTACGGGGCGTTGAAATCTGAGTTGGACTTCAAGAGGGGACGTCGCGTGGACAGAGGACAGAGGTGACAAGGCGGCAGCCAAAGCAAAGAGGCAGAACAGGGGACTGGGGACAAGCAGAGGATTTCGTGGCATCGGTTTGTCTTCCCGGAGATGGAAATGGTTGTTTCACATGATAGCAGCCGTGAAACATGGACAGGTTGATTGACTCTGCAGTGAAATTGGGCTCAAGCCGAAAACGGTCTAGCGAGAGCCGTCACCCCCGTGTTACAGAAAAGTCCGATTCGTTATTTTACCATTGAGGCAGCATTTGACCGCTCAAATTCATCCTTGCCGGGACTTCTGTTGGATCGCTTTCCTGCTGGTGGTAATCAGTACAGGGTGCGTCCGTCGACGGATGACGGTCCGAACGAGCCCTCCGGGAGCAACCGTCTCGATTGACAATCAGGTTGTGGGAACCAGTCCCGCGGCCACGAGTTTCGTCCATTATGGGACTCGTGAGTTTCGAATCGAGAAAAACGGGTATCGCACCGAAGTCATACGCCGACGGTTGAACCCACCATGGTACCAGTGGCTGGGGTTGGAGTTTTTCTCCGAGACATTGTGGCCTGGCGAACTGCGTGACGAGCGTATTATTGATGTCCAGCTTGTACCGAAAGAACTGGAACCGGTGGAAGACCTGATGAATCGCGCCGATTCATTGCGTAACCAATCCAAGGCCGGGATTATCACCGCACCTCCATGATCTGTTGACCATGTCCTACCAAAAAACGAGCGTCCTCTTCGCGCCCGTTTTGATTCTAGTGCTCTTTGCTCCATCTCTTGCGGGTATTGATCGTCTTGCCTTTCGGGATGTGGGGCATTTTTACACACCGCTGTACGACTATGTCGCTGAGCGTTGCCAGGATGACTGGATTCCTCTTTGGAATCCTCTCGACCATTCCGGTATCCCACTGATCGGTGAGACCACGACCGCGGTACTGTATCCGATCCGGTATCTGGTCTTTGCCTCGCCGTTGTCCAGCGAGTCAGCACTGGCATGGTATGTCGTTCTGCATTTGATTATCGCTTCCGTGGCAGCACGCTTTGTAGCCGGTTGGGCCGGTTGTCGTTTGTTTGCCAGTGTGATCGCGTCCCTGCTTTATCCGCTGTCGGGATCGATCCTGTTTCTCTATTCCAACCCGCCGTTCCTGGTGGGTGCTGCCTGGCTACCGTTTGCCCTCGGCGCGATGTTGCTGCCTGATGCGGGTAGTCGTCGTTTTCGCATTGTGTTGGCGGGCACCGCGATGGGGCTGATGATTCTCGGTGGTGACCCCCAGTCCGCCCTGCATGTGATGATTGTCGCAGCATGCACTGGATTGGCACGCCTTCGAACTCGTTCCGCTCGCCGATTCGATTGGGCGGTGTTCCTTGGTGTACCGACGTTGGCTGCCGTGTTGTCGGCCCCACAATTGGCAGCGTCAGTGAGTTGGGGTCAGCAAAGTGAACGGGTTCAACAGGCGAACACTGAATCGTGGTCGGAGCCTCCGTTGGTGGATGGTCAACGTTACCAGACATTTCAGTATTCCCTGCCCCCGTGGCATCTGGCAGAGATTGCCACCCGTAATGCCTTTGGTTCATTCTTGCCAATCAATCAACGGTTCAGCCGGTTGTGGCCAGGGGATGGTCGTGTCTGGACGCCCTCGCTGTACATGGGTCTGGCGACACTACTGGCTTTGTGGGTTCGACTGCGTTATCGGCGCGAGGCTTTTCGCGGGCCCTGGTTTGCGATTTGTCTGGCCTCGTTGTTTCTCTCGTTCGGTCATTTTGGTCTTGTCTGGTTGGTGCAGGCAGGAACCGGGTGGATGGGTGATCATGACAGTGCCATCGGCGGCCCGTACTGGATTCTGTATCAATGGCTGCCGGGCTATGATGCCTTTCGCTATCCCGTCAAATGGCTGCCATTCTTTTCGTTGGCTGCGACATTGGTGACAGCCCAGGTGATCGACCGTATTACTGATCTCAATCAACTGCCACTCAGGGAAAAAGTTGCCAACTCTGCCTTGCGAATCGCGGTGGTGCTTGGATGTGTGCTGGTGGGTGTACTGGTGTTTCGTTCGTTTTGGTCTGGTGCATTGTCCCAGATTCGCGTCCCCAACGATTCTTTTTGGGGGCCGCTGGACCTTTCCTCTGGCCTCTGGCAACTGATTGGATCGGTGAGCCAGTCGATCGTGGTTCTGCTGGCGTTATCACTGTTGTTAAGGCTATCCCGTTCTCACGAGTCGAGTGACAGCCGATGGGCGATGTTGGCTATCCTCGTGTTGGTTGTGGACCTCGGAATCAGCGGTCATGGCATCGTGCATCAGGTCTCGCGAGAAGACGAACGGCTGGCCATGCAGCAATTGGTCGGGGCACCCCAGTTGGGACATGATCGCTGGATGCGTACTCAGTCGGGGTCAGGGTGGCCCAAACTGTGGGGGGAAACGCGAGACAAGGAACGTTTGTTGGATGTCGAAACCAGTGGACGGGCAGCGTGGTTTGGTCGCTGGCATCTTTCCGATCGTGTTCACATGCTCAATAACATGGTTTCGATCCGTAGTCGGAATACCGCTATCTTCTGGAAAACTGTCAATCGCATGATGGCAGAATTGTCGATTGAGGATCAGCGTCATCTGTGGGAATCACTGCGGTCGTGGCTGGAAATCGAGGGAGTCGTTCATGTGACGGATCGTGTGGTGACGACCGACCTGAAGGGGCGACGCATGCAATTGGTCGATCATTCCTATCGAACCGATAACATGGGCTCAGACCTGCAAGCCTATCCTCAATGGCGTTATGAATCGAATCATTTGACGGCGGATGTGCTTGTCGAGCGATTTCGACAACCGGGGTTCCTGCTTGATTCTGATGGTCGCAGCGACCTGAATCAACAACAGCCCATCGTGGAAGGAACAGGACCGGCACCATCGGTCGGGGAACCCGGTGATAAACTTCTGCCAGATGCTGCGGCCCCCTTCAGTTGGGATCAGGAGATGAATCGTCAACACGCAGAGTCGGCGTTGTACCGCGTGAGAGCGAATGCTGCCGCCTTGATCACTCGTCCAATGATGCAGGATGGCCACTGGATCGCACGGATTGCGCCTGCTGATCACTCAGCTGACCAGGCAGTTGCTGGAATGTTGGATAACGATCAGACGAATTGGGTGGCCCGAGATGCGTGGCGATCCCTGAATGTTCATCGGGTCGATGGAATCACACAAGGCGTGTTGCTGCCGGCAGGAAACTGGTGGGTAGAGTTCCGGTATGAACCCTGGTGGCTGAATTGGACTGTTGCCACCTTTGTCCTGGGTTGGTGCGGCGCACTGGTTGTCATGATTCGCTGGCGAAACGATCCCGTGGCAAACGTCCCTGGCATTCCAGGTCGATCAGCAGTTGCTTTGTCTTGAGGCCACCTTTGGCGCTGTAACCCGTCAGGGACCCTGATGCAGACAGCACTCGATGGCATGGAATGACCAGCAGGATCCGATTCCGTGACATGGCCGCGCCCACGGCGCGACTGGCTTTTTCGTTGCCAGCCAGACCGGCAAGTTGTTTGTAGGTGACCGTGTTGCCAATTGGAATTTCGCGGCAGCATTGATAAACCTGACGTGTGAATGGTGTCCATCCCAGAGGGTCAATCTCAATGTTCCGGAATGAGACTTTTTTGCCTTGGAAATAGTCGCTCAGCAGGTTTTCCAATTCGTGGGCTCGCGTGCTTTCCGTTGGATTCAGGCAACCGCTTGGCGTGGTCGTTGGGGGTTGCCAGTTCAGGCTGAACAGTCCCGTCGAGGTCCAGGTCGACCACAGCGTTCCGATCGGGCTGGGGTGTTCCGCGATCAGCGTGTCACGCGACGATCTTGTGGATGCTTGCATGGGAGTCGCGGCCCTTTCATTTACCGATACAGAAGCGGCCAAAGACACGATCGAGAATGTCATCGGTATAGACCGCCCCTGTGACTTCTCCGAGGCATTGAGCCACGAGACGTAGTTCGGCAGAAACAAATTCGTGACCCCCCTGACTGCGCGTCAGCAGGATCGCCTGATTGATGGAATCGGAGGCTTGTTGCAATGATTGGGTGCATCGAGCGGCTGTGCCGAGGACCGAACCGATTTCTTCGGAGTCCTGCTGGGTCAGATGTTGGCCCAGGACGTCCAGAAGCTTGTCGATACCCTCGCCTGTCACTGCGCTACACGCTATCCAGTTCTCGTCCAGATTCGGATGGATGCCGGCATCCATTTTTGTGGCGACCCAAATGTCGATCGTTTGGGGATTCTGGATTTCCATCGCCACCGTCCGTAAGTCATTGGCGGCATCGACAAAATTCTCGCGGCTAGCATCGACACACCATAGACGCACGGTGGCTTCAGTCGCGGAACGTCTGGCTTGAATTTGTGACTGCTGGGATACTTCTGTTTGTGCCTCTTCGATACCGGCTGTGTCGATGAGTGTTACGAGAGTGCCTTGCAATTCGACATCGACCGTCACTGTGTCGCGGGTTGTGCCTGCCACTTCGGCAACGATGGCAACCTGTTGATCAGACAGTCGATTGATCAGACAACTTTTTCCCGCGTTGGGTGGGCCACAAAGGGCGACCATCGCTCTGGAGGAACCCCCGCCGCGGCTTTGCATGACATGCAGCGTCTGTTCGATTTCAGTCCCGATGGCGGACAATCGATCCACGAGGTCTTCGTCGCTGATGAATGAGATGTCCTCGTCTACGAAATCGAGTCCCGCTTCGACGTCAGCAAGCAGATCCAACAGCGTGCTTCGCATTCTTTCCAGCGGCTGAGACAGGTTTCCGCTGAGTTGTCGTAAGGCGTGATCGAGAGTCCCGCGTTGTTCTGCTTCGATGACACCCAAGACCGCTTCGGCCTGCGTCAGGTCAAGTCGACCGGCCAGAAACGCTCGCATCGTGTATTCACCCGGTCGGGCAGGTCGCGCACCGCACCGACCCGCTTCGTCGACCAAACCGCGTAACAGCGGTAATGAACCGTAGGTGTGTAACTCGGCTGACGGTTGTCCTGTGTAGCTGCGTCGGGTGGGCCAAACCATCACGTCGACTGGAATTATCCCGAGTGGACTGCCCAGATCAACCTTCGTTGCCATTCGTTGGGGCCTCTCGATTCCCTCGGAATGGATGCCCATCCGTTTTAGGATGGCCAACGTGTCATCGCCGGATATGCGAACCACGCCGCGGACTGCCGGTGACGTGGGAGAGGCAATCGCAACGATCGTATCATCGGCGTCAATCAAGGCCATGTCGCTGGGTCACTGTGAGATGCAGGGGCACTATGGAATGCCGGATCACTGTGGAATGGCAGGGTCGAGTTTTTCTTGGCGGCCGGTGAACGCCAAGGAAGAACTGCCAACACTTGCCCCTGCTTGACGCAGGGCATCGACGACCGCCCGTTGAGAAACAAGGTCTCGCATGATAATCGGTTTCTTGCTGCGATCTCCTGGGTAGATGACCAAGATCGGGATTGAACGGGAGTTCAATTCCTCCAGCTTCTTCTTGATTTGTTCGTCAGGGTCTGTCCAATCCGCGTACATCGCGACGGCTCCCAGTTCATCCATCACTTTCGCGGTGGTAGCAGTATTTAACGCAATTTCGTAATTGACGATGCAATTGACACACCACTTAGCACCGAAATCGACCAGCACCGTCTTGCCATCGTTTCGCAATTCCTGCAATCGAGCTTCGTTGTAATCCTGCCAATCCAGCTCTTTCACCTGTTGGAGGTAATGAAACGCTCCCAGACTGAGAACCACTGCCGCAGTGATTCCCCCAATCCAAGCCATGATTCGCTTGTCCAACGCTTCGTAGTTGGGGACTTGGCCAATGATCCAACAGCCGAACCACACGGCAATCAACGAAACGAATACCGGAACTTTATGTGCATCGTTGAATTGTGCAAAGAAGAAAGCAACCGCCGCGAGGATCAAAAATGCCATCAGTTGTTTGAGTGTTACCATCCAGTCGCCCGGTTTGGGAAGCCATGCGATCAGTTTGGGACGGAATCCGATCAGTAGGTAGGGAGATGACATCCCGATTCCGACCGTCAAAACGATGATGATGGTTTGAATCGCCGGAAGTCCAATGGTTAGTCCAAGAATGACTCCGAGCATCGGACCACTGCAGGGCGTCGCCATCACGGTTGCGAAGACACCTTTTGAAAAGGCACCCAGCAATCCCTCGCGACTTTGCAGTTCCTGTGAGGTTTTTCCGGCTGCCATTCCGGGAACCGGAATTTCCCAGACGTCGAGGTAGCTCAAAGCAAGAGCGAACAAACCCAGTGTCAGACCAAGCCGGACAGGGAAGAGCGTGAACTGTTGACCCCAACCAAATGATGAAGCGGCTGCCACAGCGGCCAGAAGTGCGAAGACCGCCATGATGCCGAGCACGTAAGCCAAGTTGAGCGTTAAAATTCGTTTGCGATCTTCTCCGGCTTGACTGACAAAGCCCATGATCTTGAGTCCGACGACTGGCAGAACGCATGGCATCACATTCAGTATCAATCCAGCGAAAAAGGCAAGTAGCAGAATCAAGGCAAATGCAGTGCTTGCTTCACTTTCGGAGTCGACCGTTGCTGTAGTGTTTGCTCGAGCTACATCGCCTTTGGTTTTCGAGCCGAGTGGCGGACTTGCATCGGTGTCGGTGCCTGCACCAGTCGATGAGATGTCATCCGCTGCCGGAGACTTGGGAGTATTGGCCGGTTTGCTGATGGGATCGACCCACTTGGTTTCAGCCGCAGTATCCTTGGCTTCCCCTGACCTGCCTGAGGTGAGCATGACTGCTGCAGGGGTTTCTACGGTTGATTCACCCACGGCTAGGGTGGCTTTGAATTTGAGCGCCTGTGGCTGAAGGCAACTGCCGTCAGTACACGCCTGGTAAGCGATCATTCCGCCAATCGTTTTGCTGCCTGGTTTGGTTGTGGTGGGGACCATGAACGGGATCCGCCAAGTTACTTTTCCTTTGAAGTAGCCGTAGGGAAGGAAACCCTTCTTCTGAATCACCGGACGGTTCGCAACCGGTTTTCCAATCTGTAAACCGGACTTTTCAGTAACCACGAAGTTGGTCGAAAGATCCGCGTCATCCACGGCTGTTTCATAAAGGTGATAGGCAGCATCCGGTTCAGCTGTGAAAATCAATTCTCCCCACTGCCCTGCCTTGACGGTTGTCGGGAAAACAAAAGCAGTCCATTTGACGGCGTAATCACCATCGCGGAACGGTTTGGCAACTTCACGGAAGAGCGATGACTCAGTGTTGATCTCTGAAGTCAGTTGAACGGTATCCTTGTCCGCCGCTTTGGTGCTTGTGTTGACCAATACTGCCTGAAGTGATTCGTTGACAGGCATGCAGGCTGTCTTGCACACCAGACCGTTGACGTCGACCGAAATCTTTCCGTCAAATCCTGCCACTGCCTGAATGCCGACAGACCACGTCACGCTGGATTCAAATTCCTCAACGTTGATGCCTTTGTAGATAGTTGAAACGGTGCTGTGAGGCTTGCGGTCAGGAGTGAACTTGCCGGTCAGTTTCACGCCGGCCGGACCCGTCACAGACAGCTTTGTCGGCGTGGGGCCACCTGCGGGTTGAGTCATCGAGTAGATGTGCCAACCGCCGCCCAAGGTTGCGGTCACGTCAAGTTGCCCAGTACCGCTCTCATCAAGCTGGTAGGTCGCCAACCACTCGACGGGTTCGGCCGTGTCTGCA
>Ga0315334_10000406_pt1 | contig 26516 bp, 33 predicted proteins | sample M150034915metaG_FD_205555 | JGI IMG/M metagenome (GOLD analysis project Ga0315334, IMG submission 205555) | Ammonia-oxidizing marine archaeal communities from Monterey Bay, California, United States - M1 500m 34915 | ecosystem: Environmental > Aquatic > Marine > Intertidal zone | place: USA... | reverse complement strand
TCATCTTCGTCATCATCTGAATCTTTACCTTTCTTCTTTGCATCAATTGCTTTTTGAAGTGCAGGCGGAAGTTTACCTTCCGTTCTAATCCTTTCGAGAAGTTTTGCAACTTCTGTTCTAAGATCATCTACTGATTCTGATTTAACTGATCCAGCAACTTCTGGTTTATCCTGTAAAGGATAATTCATTAGTTCTGCTTGTTGTTCAAATCTAGATTTAGCAGGAGCTGAATTTTGAAGAACTTGATCTACTGCAGCTGCAACATTGATTGTTACTTCACTAGCTGTACTTTGAAACTTCATTCTGTCTTTGTTATCTGCCATAATTCTACCCTGTTTTTTAGTTTATCTGTTAGTATTTATACAATTCAAATACTCTATATTATATAGATTTGTCTGCAAGTTTTGCTTTGAATCGTTTTAATCTCTCCATTTCGTCTTTTTTAACCTTTGGAAGTGATTTCTTTGCAAGTTTTTGTATTTGTGCTGACTTTTTATCTAGTTTTTTAGAGATCGCAACCCTTTGTCCTACTGACATTTGGTTTAATGACTTACCACCAGTCATCTTCTTTGCCAACTTATCTCGTGCTTGTTTCATTGCTCTCTTCATTAATTGTTTTACTGGAGCTCTTCTTTTCTTTGCACGAAGTCTGGCCTTTGCAATTTTCTTAGCCTGTCTCCTCATTCTCATACCGATTGCTCGTCTTTGAGACACATTAAGTGCTTCTAATGCAAGTTGTTTGGATAACTCTGTAGTATAGGTTGCACTTTCAAGTTTATGTTGTTTCTTAGCCATATTCATTGCTGTACCATGCATTACATCATCTGCACGATCCCCATACTCTTTTTCAAAGTAATCTCTTTTCTTTTTGAGGTCTTTGTAAATTTTTTCTTTGGTTTTCTCTACTTCTGGAGAGACATCACCCTGTCTTAGTGATTGTTTTGCAACTCGTCTTGCACCTTTTGACCCTGCTCTCTTACTCTTTTTTGCAGCCTTAGCACCATAACCACCTGTGGTTCTACCCCAAGTTTTTGCTTTCTTTCTACCAGTTGCTTTATCTACTGAAATCTCTGTGATTTCTTCTGTTACTTTAAGTCCCAGTTTCTTTTGATAGATATTAATTTGTTTCATTAGGGTTTGTTTTTCTTTGTCATTTTTGGAATTGACATATTTTTGCATCATTCCAACCATCTTCTTCGCATCTGGATTACTTAAACTAACTGCATTTGCTTCTGTTTGAACTTCTTCTCTTCCATACTTTGAATTCCTTCTCATAAAATCTTTAGGAACACCCTTTAAAAATTTCTTAGTTAAATTAGATGCTTTCTCATAGTCTGCTTTTGCTTTTTTGAATGCTGGACTGGCTTTTACTTTAGGATCAGTCAAACCCATTGCACCTGTATTCTTACCTGTGATCTTTTTCAATTTTGCAGCTGCAACATCCGTTGCTTTATTTAACTGAGCATATTGTTTTACAAATGTATCATAATCTTTTCTATGGTCTTTTGCTTCTTTTTGTAGTTTAGGTGTACTCTTATAGTCCTTTATCCACCCTTGAACCTGTTTCATACTGACACCATATTTCTTTGCAATTGCATTTGCTTTCATTCCATCTTCAATATCAGCAGCAATTCTTGAGAAGAAACCTTCCCCTAGTGCATCTTTTTCCTTATTCTTTGGTATTGAATCCCAATACTTATCTCTTGAAGATGGTAGTTTTCTAATAGAATTGTACAATTTGTTTAAGTTGACTGGTGGTTTTAATTTCTTTTTCGTATCACCAAATGCAACCATAAGTGGATCGGGCCCATGAACATAAGTTTTTGTCAAGAGTGCCTTTGCATGTTTTGGTACATGCATTCTAAGGTATGCTTGAACTAACTTATCTGCTTTCTTCCAATCTGATTCTTTACCAAATCTAATTTCAAAATCATCAATCATTGATTCTTTCAATATAGATTCATCTTGTTGTCTGTTATCTTCTGAGTCTTTAAAATCGTCTTCTCTTGCTCTTTCTAATTCTCTTTCGTGACGATCTTTCATGCGTTCCCTTTCGGTTGCATGTTTTTCCCTTGCATCATCCACATTTTCACCTTCTGTGATTTCTCTAAATGTCTTTAACTTACCCATATTACTATTTATATAGTTTTCATCTTTACCCTTCAATCTATTCTTTGCAGAGTCCTTCATCTCTTTCATTCTTGAGAAAATCTTCTGTGCAGTATCAGTATCACCTAATTTCTTTGCACCACTATATGCAGCTGCCAACATCATTCCTTTCTTACCGCCTGGCCATAACATAGACATACCACCTGTTGCAACACCTATTGACAAAAGTGCCATTCCTTTTATACCTTCTGGTGTTGAAAGAAGTTCTGTGATTCCATAAGTACCTGCTAATGCACCACCAACAGCACTTAAATCATAATCAGATTCAAAGTCTCCAGAGAACGACATATGATACCATTGTGCAAGTACAGCACCAGCAACAACTGCACCAGTTGCCTTCTTGAGAACTGGATGTTCGTCTAAGAATTCATCTACTTTCATAGTTCCTTTCTTTAACGCTTGGAATGGTTTAGTGTCATGGAGTGCTTCAGACCCAGCACCTACAGCCTTGTCTACAGTTCTTAAAGCACCATATGCAAGTTTACCAGCAGTTTCAAAACTATAACCAACTGCTTTCATAACCCCATGAACATCTTTTTGTTTCATGGAACTAACTATTTTCTTTACTCCGACCCCTGTTTCAGATGTTACATCTGAGATATGAGATTTGAGAGAATTGAATATGTGTTTTGCACCTCTCTTCTCTGGGGGGCTACTATCATGCGATTTCTTGTCTGGTTCTTTTTTTACTTTCCTGTCACTCTTGGGATTGTTTTTCTTGTATGTAATTTGTTTGTCTCTACTGAGTTTATCCCACCAAGTTTTCTTATCTTCTTCTGTTAAAGTGTCATCTAGATCATACTCAATACAATCTAACATGAAACAGTAATCTTCATATGTCACATGTTTTGCTTCTTCACTAATGAAATTCTTAAAGGAATAATCGGTCTCTGCAGCTATATTGGCAAGAGCTTTGAGTTTCATCTGAGATAGACTCTTAGTTGAATGTTTACCCTTACCCCACATAGCATCTTTAACAGATTTCATGGATGTAGGTTTCATTGTCAATGCATTTTTCCATGCAGTTACCATCTTGTTCTTTGGTAAAGTGGAAACGAATTTTTGGAGTCTTGGATAAGCCTTAGTTGCATTCTTTTCAAGGTCTTTTAGATCACCATCATTATCAATAATATAAAAATTTCGTCTACCAAACAATCCCTGTAGTTTGCCCATGTTCTTTCTAACTACTGCATGACTATCTTTAACTATCTTATCTGGAATAGACCTTGTTCTATCCCTGTTTCGTTGTAGTGCAGTATCTAATTCAGTATTGACAAATACCATTGCGGTTTCATAACCAAGAGCTTCTAATAACTTTTTCTGGTGAATAATAAACTTAATATTTTTTGCAGTAGAATCAATAATAAGTCCTAGTCTACCTTCAACATATAGGTTTTGTCGTTTTCCAGTTAATGCCTTTGCATGTGATCTTACTGCATCTCTTTGTTCTTCTTCATTCTCTGGCATTTTTAGAGATAGATTTGCTTTCTTCAAACCATTCTCAAATGAAGTATCAGAATTAACACTTTTAAGACCTAGTGCTTGCATCCCTAGTTTACCAGCAACTGCACTTTTTCCAGAACCAGGCCCACCTGCCATGAACACGGCTTTAAAGATACCAACATCATTGATACCCTCTTTAAGTAGGTTGTATTTCTCTTCCGATATCATCTTTTATATAATCTGGTAAAAAAGAAAATTCTTCTTTTAATCCCATCCCTTTCCTTACTGCTTTATATAATTGTTTACCCAGTCTAAATCCCTTTGGTAATGCACTAACAAATTCCTTTTCTCTACCCTCACTTGCTAATGACCTCATCTTAGATGCAGACATACCCTCTACACCTTCTGCATCTGGGTCTCTTTCTCCAGCAGATACAATATGGATTGACTTAAAATTGTAATGTCCATGTCTTCCATATTTTCCATTGTATCTAGTTAATAAACTTTCAAATTCCTTTATTCTATCTGAACCAGCAACCATTTTAATTTCTCTATATCCATCATTGTATAGATCGGCTGCAACATCAAATACTGTTCGTGCATCTCCATCATCCACTTTAACCTTAGATGATTTAAACATTGCTTTCATGAATTTTATTTTGTCTCTATAGGACAGTGGATTTTTCTTAGGGTCTTGTGTGAACCCTGTGTATATGATTGCATCTGCCTTGGCACCCGCAACATGTTTTACTCTGTTTGCAAGTTTTAAATGGCCGACTGTTGGTGGGTTAAATCTACCGAATGCAAATACTGCTGATTGAGTTTTAACCTCATTTACTTGTTTAAAGGTTTTCATTTCATTAACCTAAACTTTAATAAAGGTTTACCATTGATGGTAATATCACCTTTATCATTCTTCCCAATTGATTTTACTTTGACTTTTTTATTCTTGAACTTACCACCTAAAACTGTGTCTCCAATTGAAATTGGAACTTTAATTGCTTCGTGAAATTCCTTGAAAGTCTTCATACCAGTATTTATGTTTTAAACAAACTTACTATTGTTTTTTCCGATTGCATTTATGTCATCTTGAATTAACTCATTACATGCATCAAAGAATGGTTTTAAATCATCATCATTATTAATTGCTTCATCCATTATCAATCGTCTTTCTGGTGAAGTTATATTAACATGTTGCCATAGATCATTAAAATGTTCATTTTCAGAGGAATTACTTCCATCATTTAAGTCTTCTGGTAATAAATCCAATTCTTTAAACTTCTTTAACATACTGGAACCATCTTTCAAAGATTGCCATGCAATATTATAGTTACTTCCATCCTTATTAAATTCATGTACTACCTCATGATTACAAGGAATAAAATGGTCATATACATCAAATATTGTCTTTCCATCCCACTTCCAACCAGATAAAATATGTGTGTGATCTGTTTGTGGGCCATCCCAAGTACCTAATAGTATATTGTTTGGGTTATTCCACATTAATAATCTTTTCATACGAATGTAAGCTTCTTCCCAATTTTCTTTAGATTTTAATATATTAACATGCCAAGGCGTGTATATTCCATTATCTAATTCAGTAATCAACCCAGAGATAAATCTGTCCCAAGGCTCTCTGACAACCAAATACTTTTTCCAGTCCTTAAAGTAATCTGCCATAACCATAGGTCTTCTAAACTGTTGGTCATTCATTCTATCTGACTCAGTTCCAATACCTGTTGAAAGATTACCAATTATCTCCAATCTATGTTCGTATGCTTTACCAAGAAACTTTCTTGTTTCCTTATCATCTACTATTAGAGCATAATGATCTTGAAGTGGATCACCTGTCAGTTTCCTTTTAAGAATTTTCATTGTTTGGAAGTGTCCCTTTGACTCATTGGCATAATGAGTTTCAAATGCGAGTTTCCAGAATTCTTCTTCGGATAACCAATGACTTGGATGAAATAAGTGACCACTTAACCAATGCCAATCATCATCAAAATCTTCATTTGCAACATGGAGTGCTCGTCTGAATGATGAATGGCCTGCTTTACGAGGACAAACAACGATTGATTTTCTTTTAACTGATACGAATGTAGGATGAGAAAATTCCCAGACAGTTCTTCCATCAAATTGGATATTCTTTATGTCTGTGAAGTGTTTCCCTTCGTTGTCTTTTGTTGTGTTGTGTCTTCCTTTTGAGAAGTTTTCTAGAGTGCTTGCTGTTCCAGTTTCTAGATCATAATTTATCTTTTTTGTCATAATATAATTCCATAATTTATTTATCCCAAGCCTTTTGAACTGTGAAATTGTTGAAACTGAATTCCATTCTATCTACCAGTTTCACCGCACCACCTAAGTTATCATCAATTGCAACGAACCCTTCTGGTGCAACTACTTTAAATCCACTGTCTGTTTGAACGAATGTATCTGTAAGTTGTTTTGCTTTGTTTACTTTATATAGTATCTTAGTTTTTGCATAACTAATCAATGCTTGAAATTCTACCAATTGTTTTAATAGAGGTAAAGACTTTCTAATGCTTGTCAAATGAGAATTCATATTATCAGTCTTTGTTTTCTTTGCACTAGCTAATTTTACCTTGTCAATTTCTTTTTGCATTTTTGCTTTTGCAAATGGTAAGTAACCATCTACATGTTTCTTGTAGTTTAACTTTAATAAGTTAGTACCTTCTCGTACTTTACTGTTGTGATATGTTTTGTATGAAGCACTCTGGATAATGTCCTTTTGCATCTCCAGAAATTTATCGAGTGGAACTTTCTTAATAGTTTGAAATACTTTACCTGTTCTGGACATTAGTCTGATTATCTCTGCACTATCTTTCTGAGTAAAAGTTGCAGTTCCAGACATGTCTTTGTACTCTGCATCATCCATCCAGACCTTAGATGACTTCTTAAGACCAGAAATATCTACACCAAAAGATGCACTCATGTCATCTAAAGATGTCCCTGTATATTTGGTATGCCAGACAACACCAACCTTAGACTTCTGCATGATTCCAGCAAGTGCAGATTCAGAAGGTACTGCATAAACAATAGTGTTGGGTTGGAAGGTAATGTACATCTTACCATCTATTTTCTTCTTCTCTATATCCCCTGTAGTGAACATAAGATCACCTTGTATGATCCCTTTGATTCCTAAGTCCTTTAGGTTGTCCAGACATATATGAAACTTAGTTGCAAGATTTCCAGATAGATGTTCGTCTATTTCTGCATGAGTAGTGTAAAATTCTTGTTTCTTTGCAAAGATACTTTTCTTTGCAACCAGAAACTTTTTGGTTTCTGGATGTTCTCCAACAAATATCGCTGGAGCTCCATCCCATTTGACTGTGACATTCTTGGATGACTTACTACCAGAAGTTAACATCTTACTCAGAGATAGTATGAAGTTTATTGCACCCCTACCACCTTCGATACCAGTATTGAAGATTTCATCTTCTATGTGTTCTAAATGTAGATTCTTTGCACCAGCCATTACGCTTTCTCCGAGAATAACTCTGGGCCACTACCTGTAACCTTGACATTGCTTACGACTTTTCCAAAGAACTGCATCAATACATCTAACATTTTTGCACCCTGTTTCTTTATCCAGTCAAATGCTTTTAGAATTTTATCTTTCATCCAATTCCACATCTTTTTAAACTTATCTCTTACTTTCTTTTGAATAGCAGACAGTCCTTTCTTGATCTTATTTAACATTGCAAACTCATCCAATTGTTCTATTCTACTTTCATGAAGTACCCTTTGACCAACATCTTCTTGTTTAAGACCTTCTGTCAGAATACCATTAAGTGTCATTGGGTTTGGTTCATAACCCGCATTTATCATCTTCATTGTTTTTGCAGTTGCTTGTTGTGGTGTTTGATAAAGAGCTCCCCTAAGAGACATGAATGGTGAAGAACCAGAACTAGACTTAAATGCAAAGTAAAGTGCATAGTAAGTTGATAATTTCTGGACATCAGATGGTTTCACCATTTTGTATGTACTAGAAATAGCCTGTTTATCGACATCAAACTCAACCATAATATCTGCTCTGTCATTTGATTTATCTCCAAACTTTTTGTATCCAGATGCAGCTTCAAAAACAAAACTTGTCTTAAACTCTGGACTATCTTGAAATAGTTTTGCCAGTTTTTTGTCTAATTCTGCTCCACCTTTTCTAATCTCAGCCATTTTCTTTTTATGTGCTATAGTAAGAGGGTCTTTACCTTTTGATTTTTCTAAATCTTCAACACTACCTTTATATGCACCATCTTTTGCATCAACCACTCCAAGTTTCTTGTCAATCTTTTCATCAAATGACATTACCAGAGTTTTCATTTTATCTACAATTTCTCCTGCCTCTTTAGGATGACTTTCACCCATGATTGTCTTTGCAGCTTCAAAGGTTGCAATTGCTTCAAATTTCTTTGCACTCATGACCTGTGAACCACCTTTCTTTTTTAAGGATATTCTTTGTTTAGGTGATTTATTGAATAAGTCTGTTTTTGGTGTTGCACTTTTACCACCCCACTCTTTCCATTCTTTTGTGAATCCTTTACTGTCTTTACCACTTCCAGTCTGTGTAAGACTTCCTAGTTTCTTCTGTTCAAATGCTTTTCCAAGTTTAAGTGATGTTTCTCTATTATAATCATCATCCCAGAATCCTTTAGGTTCAATTCTATTCCACTCATCTGAGCCTTCAAAAGATTGATTATTGTTTTTCATTTGGCCAAGTACAATCATTGCTTCCCAATCTTCTCCAGATGGCCCTTTCTGACCACCCTTACCACCAGACATATCATTTAGTCCTTTATCAATACCACTAATAGCAATTCCACCAAATGCAGACTTAAAATTAGTCCATTGAGGTTTTAATTCATCCCAACTTTCTGCATCTTGTAATTGTTTCTTCATGATCTTCCATAAAGATTTATCTACAGATAGTTTCTTCCCACCCCTGTCAACCAGTTCACCACTGTCTGTTAATTTTATAAATCTTTCTTTGTTATCTCTACTGAATAAATCTTTTCCACTTAATCCCGCTTCCATAATCAAATCCTCACTTATTTGTTTAAATGAGTTCATTGTATGTGCTTCTTTATGATTTGTCAAGTGATTAAATAATGAATCTGCCAAATCTCTACCAAAATCTGTATCAGATGGATAGTGAACACCACCCATCATTCTAGAACTTCCTATCTCATCTCCAATTCTCATAATTGAAAGTCTATGTTGGAATGGAACTTGTTCTGCAAGAATCTTTGCAAGTAGTCTACCTTGACATGCATGACCAGATGGATAAGATGGCGTAACAGCCGTTTCTAGATTTGAAATTGTGAATGCAAGTTGTCTGTTAAATGCAAGTTTCCTTGCAAGATGGTATGGTCTTGGTCTATTATAGTGTAGTTTAAGTGGTAAAAGAATAGTATGTGAGTTTTCTATAATTGGTTTCGCATTAGCTATTAGCTTTTCATCTAAGTCGTGTTCTTTAAAATATTTTTTAAAAGGTCTGTTTATCCTTTTATCTACAGCATACATGAATTGTCGTTTTGCATAATCATCACGCATTGCAACCAATCCTTCTAACACTTTAAGTTCTTTCTTTACCTCTTCACTGTCGTTTGCTGGTGGTGATTGATCTTTCCATACTTCAACATTGAAGTCTTTAAAAACTCCTTTGTCTGCTGTCATCTTTGCTACTGATTTGGGTTTTAAAGGGATGTTATGTTGTAGATCATTAATATCTGATTCTTGTAGAAACTGACCAAATGGGTTTATTTCCCTATCTCTATAGGGAGTAGCTCTCTGTTTTCTTATTCTTGCACTCAAATCTTTGAGATCATCTGCGTTATCTAAATCTGGTTCCATAGGTTTATCCACTTCTCCTTCTAACCAATCAGTATTTTTATCTAAATGTGGTTGTGTTTGGCCGGGATGATCTCCTAAGGCCATAATCCAATCACTCTCAGTTGGATGTTTTTCACCTTCTCCATACTCCAAGAATGTTTTTAATTTAGTCATACTACTATTTATACAATAAAAAAAGGGAACCTCTAGAAGATTCCCTTTTAGCAATTTACTTAGTCCAAGTTGGTATGGAGTTGATCCTTAGACTTAGCGGAAGGACGCCAATCGACTCTAGTTAATCACCCATACGACTCCATAGGGTAATTCGTTTTAGTTCTTTTGTAATCTGTGTTTGTGTAGATATTCGTCATATTCTACAATTTTTGTTTCAAGTAGTGTTTGTCTTTCTTGATTTTGTTTGATCTTTCTTAGGTGTATGAGTTCCTTCTTCAACGCTACTTTTCGTTGAAGAATATCTATGACAGTGTGTCCAATAAGGATACCCTTGTCTTTGGAACTTTCAGCTTTCATCATACTAACAATATAATTAAAATTGCACCTAAAATAATTAAAGTACCAAAGGTTATTTTTGTCCACATTAACCTTTGTCTTTTTGCTTCAACCCAATTCAAATATGGTAAAGCATCTTCACCAATTTTTGGCAGAGATGGTTGATAACTTGAGTTATTCCAACCTAATAAGTATTTATGTCGTTTTTGTAGTCTTTTGTTGTTTGAAATCACTGTATTCATTTTATTTACCTGTTAAGAGTAACAAACCTTCTCCATGATTTTGAGAAGTTTTTGATGGGTTTTTGAAAGATTATCTCTTTCTTTGTCCCAGTTTTAATGTATCCTACTAAGTGTCCATCATCATTAACCATGTAGGTGTGATTAGGAACTTTAAATTCTTTTACTTCTGACCAATCTGTGATCTCTTTAAGATATTTCAACATACTCAACAATTTCCTCTGCAATCTTTTGAATCTTTATGGCACATTTTTCCCAGACACGAAACATGTTTTTACTTTTTACTTCGTAATAAAAATCTTTATACTCTTTATAATTAGAGTAAGGATAGATTGCAAATGTATCTGCACCATGTTTATGACAATAGCCCTGTGGTCTTTCATACCACTGAGTCAGATAACCAGATACCCCAGCTGGTGTTGGGATCATTTTAGATATTCCTCTGTATTTAACTGAGAACAATCTTGTTTTCATAAGTTCCCTTACAACAGGATTCTGTCTTTCAGAAATTGGTATTCCTTTATATAAGGCACTTTCACATTTCCAATTCGTTTTATATTGTTTTAAATCTAACATTATTTCGGCCCAAAGTTTACATCTACTACTTTCATATCATTTCTGATGCATTTAAGTTCTTTAATGGTATCTCGTGCAGTCTTGTGAAGTATTCCAATACCACCACCATCTATCCACTTATCAAGGTTTCTTTGACGATCATCAATTAAGACATTACCCTTTCCAGCAAAGACTGCCTTCTGAGCACCTGTGTAAGTGCAAGTAACTACTATTTTAGGATCAACATACTGTTTGACCCACTCATTCTTATCCCAAACTACCAGTTCTCTATTAACCCTTCCAGCAGCTGTCAAGATTTCCAGAGGTAATCCAGTGTGTTTTAGATAACCAATTAATTCCCACATGTCAGGCATAGGTGGTAAGTTTCGGAATAACCTTTTATCAGTTAATTCTTGCTTTCGTGCATCATACTCAGAATGACCTTTATCGTCATTCGTCATTGGCATTCCAATCATTTGTGAAACCCCACCGATAAAATCAGTGAGAACCCCATCCATGTCTATAAATATTGTTTTAATTTTCATTCAATCACCCACTAGCATATTTTTCCAAGTTCTTTTTGTATTGTTCTAATAAAAAATTCACTGTATTAGGATTAAGATATTCTTGTATGTTTGCATAAGGTGGCTCACCATGTTCCCCTCGTTCTTCCATATTTTCTTCATACTTGGATCGGCAAAAAGTTGTAAATCCTATAGACTTTAAAATCGTATTGTCTGGTGTTAACATGTTTTCAATGTCTTCTTCTGTTCGTGTACCACCACTTGCTTCTGCAAGAATTTTAATTGACTCTTTATTCATATGTTTTTGTCCATGCTTTAAATATTTCCAAAGCTCGTTTCCGAGTCATTCCAAAATTCTGTTCTAGAATTTTAGGAGCTCCAAACATATTAATCTTTCCACTTTGACGCAATGCATCTAGAAAGAAATAGTAAGAACCATCCTCATGCTCTGAAACTACTTTCTGATTAACGGCCCAAAATAACTGTTTACTGCTTTCTTCTTCAATCATATTAAATAATCCGGCCCATATTGTCTCATGTAAACTGATTTGACATCATATCCCATGAAGAGATTTCCACGAGGTTTGTTCAAAGCAGGAGTTGCCCATCCAGCAGATTTTAGAACATCACCTTCTGAAAATTTAATTCCTTTGTTATTAAGAAAGTCTTTGATATTGATAAATCCCCAAACAGTTCGTTGGTTATCTTCGGTAACAATCTTAATGTATTTTTGGCCAGTCATTGGGTAAACTTTATAGTTAGTCAACCGAGGCCAATTAATTGCATGAGTCTCTTCTAGATCATTACAAAGTTTTTCAACTTTTTTTGCAAGGTCTTCATCAACCCATTTACCGCCACATTTTACTACCATTTTTTCTTTACTCAATTTACTTCTCCTACCGGCACTACCGGCATTAACCAATTCAAAATGAAGATGGCACATACATATACCACCAAAGTGAAGAGAAAATAACCCGCAACAGTTCCAGCAAGGACTAGACCCATAATCAGACCTAAGTCTTTCGAGGGTTTCCAGAGTGGGTTATTTTCAATAATCTTCATTATGTGTATATTATACGATTTTATGTACCCCTGTGTCAATAGGGGCAATCGGGCATTTCACTGAATCTTTTCTCAACCAATAAATCAACGATTTCATCTTTTTCTTTGAAATTGATGAAACCCCATTTATTAAGTGGATTGAGTTCTTCAACGATTGCTTCAACACTCATAGGAAGAACATCCAAAAGGATGTTTTCTTTTATGTTTTCATTTATGTGATTACTCATTTTTCTCCTATCTACTTATTATAGGACAAAATGTACCCCTATGTCAAGGGGCTATAATAACTTACTGGGAGTTGGATCACTCTCGGAGAAATAGTTTATATTGAGATTGTATCTAATTTTGGAATTAGTACATGAAGTTGATGCATGAGGAATATTAGAATCAAAAAACACTAGTCTGTTTTCTACACTTTCTACTTTTGTGTACATCGCATCCATCTTTGTGTATCCACTGTCATTGCCGAACTTGGTATATCCATCATTAGAATTGATGTGAAATAAACAAGTTTGAAGGTTTGCCACATGGTGATTCATTAAATCAGTATGAAATTCGTGTTCTACAATAGTTGATGTATTGGGATATGCATTTGCTTTTAACCTAATCAAACTAACAGAGTTTAACCTTTCTATCAATGGAACTAAAATATTGAGACCCTCAGCATCTACTGGTTGATCTTGTCCATAAAACAAATGAGTAAAATTGATACTCAAAGAAGATTCTTCTGTCTCATCTACGATATTTGGTTGTAGATACCAATCTATTTCTCCACTCATAATGAAATTTTGAATATTTTCAAAATCTTTAAGTGGTAGAAAGTTATCATATATGTTCATAACTGGTTAAACATAAGTATGCCAAATATTATAAGGTATGTGATTACCCCTACAAATATTAAAAGTTCTTTCTTATTTTGATTCACTTTGTTTCTAAATCTTTTTTTATTTCATTAAAGGCTTCATGTCCTTCAAAATACATTTGAATCATTACATAAACCATTATGTTTGTAATGATTAATACACCACACATTGCATAAAATCCTATAGGGTTCATTAGTATTGGTTCACATCTATAGTATGGTCATTAGTTAAATTTCCAGCAAGAACATATCTTAGTTTACTGTTCTTACATTTAGGTACTTGATGGTATATATGAGATTGAAACATAATCAATTTCCCAGTCTTTGCTGGTATACTCAATGCAATATCATTCAGTATTCTATTTTCATCTAGTGCATCTGAATCTAAATTCATCATTGTTTTAAGTGATCTTGGAAACTGCAATGGTGCTGCTGTTGCAGAATCTTCTATAAAAGGATAATAGACCCAACTCCAAAGAGATGGGAAGTGTCCATGTGCAGGCGAATAATCATCCTTTTCATATTTCATACCCCAACAATGAGTATAGACTGGAGTAATGTCTATTGCAAATCTTTCATGTGAAACTAAAGATGCAAGAAATCCAGCCCATTCCATTATTATTTGAAATTCAAAATGTTCAAATGACTTCCATCCAGTAAACTTGGTTATTTTTGCATTAATGGAATCAACACCACCAACACCTTGTGCATCATTTTTATTAATTAGGTCAACAAGTTTTTTGTTGTATTCTAGTATTTCTGGTGGTGCATCAAAAACATGGATAATAGCATGGTCTGATATATCCACATTGTGATCTGTTCTTTGAATTTCTAGATTTTGAACTAAAGGAAAAGCATCCATTATATCTGCCATTCTGTTTGTACTGTTTCCTCAGATATTCTTTTTCCCACATCAGTATTATCCATGACATTAACATCAAACAATTCATCCTGTGCAGATTGTTCACAATCATACAACTTCATCCTACCACGATCTACACCAAGTACAAACCTTCTGTAGTATGAGGGATCATTATATCTATTCTTCAATTGTTTCACCATGATCTGATCCAGCTCTTCGAGTTCTTCTGTTGATATTAATGCAAACATCATATCTGCTGTAGCAGGTAAACCGAATGATTCAGCTGTATCTTCTAATCCTACATCTGTGGATACAAACCCTGTTCTATTTGTTTGGGTTGCACTCATAATTGGAACTCCAGTTTCTACTGCAAGTCCTCTCATTTCTTCTGCAATACTCTTAACATAAGTATAAGAATTTACATTACTGCCTGGCCTGACTCTGAATGAACTACAAATGTTTAAATAATCAATATAGATTATGTCTGGTTGAAAGTTCTTCTTAAGGTCTAATTCTTGTAATAGATGTCTAAAGTGTCCTGTGTTTGCAGCTGCAGTTGGATATTCTTTGACTACTAATCTTCCTGTAGTCTTATCTCTGATAGATTTGATTTTCTTATCATACATTTGTTTTGGTAAATCTATCAAATCAGACAATGAAATGTTCATCAAGTTTGCATCTATTCTTTCTGCAATCCTTTCTTCTGACATTTCTAATGAAATGTAAAGTACATTCTTACCCATCATCAAATTGTTTGCTGCACAATGGCACATGAACAAAGATTTACCAACCCCTGTTCCCGCCATACAAATATTTAAAGTCTTATTGGATAAACCACCCTTAGTAATCTTGTTAAAGATATCAAGGTCAAATGGAATCTTATCTTCTTCGGTATGATAAAACTCAAACCTTTGATCTGCATCCTCTAACCAATCATGACCTATGTGTGCATCAAAAGATACTGCAAGAGCATCTTTTAGAATCTCTGGAATCTCACCCTTACTTCTATCGGAATCTTTATCCAAGATAGTAATTGAATCCATAACTGCATTATAAACTGCACGATCCTTACACCACTTCTCAGTTTCATCTGTTAAGAACTCTTGTGGTGTCTCTTCTTTGGATAATTTACATTGGGATACAATGGTTAATGCACTTCCTAATTCATCTTGATTAAGACCAGATGCTTCATTCATCTGGATAGTTAGTGCTTCATGGGTTGGACATTCATTATATTTTGAAAAATATGTTTTAATGTTATTGAATACTAATCGTTCTTCTCTCTCTGAGAAAAAATCTTCTTGTACATAAGGTATAACTTTACGAGTAAATGAATCACTCGTAAATAGATTCTTGAGTATTAATAGTTCAAGTCTATTCTGCACCTAATCTGCCCCATACTTAAATTCTTTCTTTGCACATTCATCTAATTCATCTAAAACTTCTTTTGTGAAATAGGTCTCTGGATTGTTGTTAATTGTTTTCCCAAATTGTGTTTTACCATCTGGTAATTCAATACGAGTTGACACCTGTTTAAAGATACCATATTTAACTGCAAGTTCAGTAAGTCCATAATAACGAGAAAGGCCTTTATCATATGTCAAACGAACATCCACTATTTTGTTTTCAACTGTCAATCTTGATTTCCAATTTCTACAGTGAATGATGTTTCCTATAACTTCTGTTCCATCTTTTTCTTTTCTCTTTGATAAGAAGACTACACTCGACGCTGCATACTTCAATCCACTACCACCACCCATTTCTTTCTCTGGGTAGATAGAACCAATCTTATCATAAGTATGATTACAAACAATCATGGGTACACCAATCTTCCCTAGTTTCAAAGTTAACACTCTGAATGCACCTTTGGTGAGTTGTGCCTTTGTCATGTCACGAACTAACTTTCCAGACTCTACATCTGCTACCTCTTTCTCTGTAGATAACATGCCAAGTGAATCCAGAACAAATAATACTTTCTGATCTTCTTTTCTGGTCTTTTCGTATTGGTCTAGTATGCGAACTGCTTCAGTTCTGAACTGTTCAATGGTTACTACTGGCACTATCATAATTCTCTTAGGGTCTAATCCCCTTTCAACAATCATGTCTTTAGTCAATGCCGATTCACTTTCAAAGTAAATGACTGCACTTTCTGGATTATCTTCTAGAAATCTTTGACAAATTCCTAGTGCAAAGAAAGTCTTTCCAGTGGATGACTCCCCCGCCAATGCTGTAATCTTGTTGGATGCAAGTCCACCATAGATTGAACCACTCAAAAGTGCATTCAATATATACGAACCAGTATCTAAGTAACCATCAACATCACCAGCGACGATTCCATCATCTACTACTGATGCAAGTTCATTACCGCTTGCCTTTGCTAGGTCTTTCAATAAATTCATAATCTAAAATCCTCAATATACTACTATTATACCACGAGTCCTTGCTCTGTCAAGTTTTCATTAACCAAAGAACTCCTCTAATGAAGATCGTGGTTCTGGAGACCAGCCAATCTTCTCTAGTATGAGTTTTAGTGGTTCAATATAAGACTTTTCAAATTGTAAGTCGTAATTTATAAATGGGCCTAATTCAAACTCCTTTGGTAAAGTGTTTATAAACCCAATAACATTCTCCGAGATAGGATTTGGTATTTTTAAGTGAACAAACTTTATCTTCTCTCCATTGTTAATCAATGGATATTTTAAGTCTAATTTGTTTTTCTTAACATAATGATTGAACAATAATGAGGCCCTAACATGCATTGGAGTAGATTTTCTGTAAATAGTCTTTGCATTTGCATATTCAAGGATTCCATTCACTCCACGAGGAAAAGAAATCTCTTCGGCTGGTAATTCCTTAAACCCCTTCCTTGTATTTTCTACAAACTCATGGACTGTTTCTTCATTACCATCCATTACCACTTTTAATGTTTCTTCAAGTTTATCCCTAACCCATTGTGGTGTTGAACTCTTTGCTGTTTCAATGCCCATCATTTTGAGTTTAGGTTCTCTTAACCTTACACCTTCGTTATCATGTACATTGAGGATGTATCTTTTCTTTGCAGTCCAAATACCTTTGTCAGCAATTACCTCTCTACCCATAACCATCTTGTTCTGATATGCATTGGTATACTCTGCAAGGTCTTTATAACATTCGTTAATTACATCTTGCATCTTACCACTTGAAACCTTATCTAAAAAGTCAATAGGATTCTTTGGATTAACCTTCTTAACTAACTCATCAAAACGAACATAAATTGAATCAGTATCAATTGCAACAACATAATCATCATCTGTTTCAAGTAACTCATTAAGAAAATTATTGACTGCTTTCTCTACCCACTTAATTGCAAGTTGACCACTTGTGGTTACTGCCTCTGCCATTGTAAGATTATAATACCTAAACCATACATTACCCATTGCACCATAAGCAGAGTTTAATGAAATCTTTCGGACTAATTGATTGTTATATGCAACAGATATCAGACGATTTAACTCATTCTTTCTCTGTGGATCATCACATTTTTCAAATTCTTGTTGATACTCAGTCAATCTGTTTTTCCAGACAACTCTCTCATCATATAAACTTTCAAGTATCTCTGGAAAGAATCCTTGTTTATTTTTTCTAAATCTTGCACCATTCGGACAAACTGTTTTATCCCCTGTGATTTTTACTTTTTTGTCAAGAAAATCATTAACTGGTTTCTTATCTACAGTCCTATCCATCATCTCTGGACTAATGTTATACTGCATAATCAAATGTGGATACAGACTATTCAAGTCAAATGAAACTATCCATTCATGTAAGCCAACTTGAGGAGCTTTAACATATGCACCCTCAAACTTCATCCTCTTATTTCCATGAGGTTTCGGTGGTATAATAATATTTTGTTGTCTAAGTCTATTGTAGATTAACAAATCCCAATACTTAACCTGTCCAAAAACATCACCATAGTTGCACTTTGCATTGTATGCTAAGGTGAAGGTTAACTCCATAAGACCCAATTTATTGTCAAGTCTTTCAACTAACTCTACATCCTTAACATTATACTCTAAGAATTTCTGATAATTCTCTTTATAGAATAGATGCATTGCACCATATTCACTATAATCTAATTTACCTTCTCCTAATTCAATTTGAGAGATGTTTTGTAAAGAATAACTTGATCTATTTGTAAAGGTAAACTTTTTATAAAGTTGAAGATAATCAACAACCTCAACACCAGTAAGAGTATATGCTTGTTGTTTTCCATATAACTCAGATTGCCATTCACGAGAAGATGTCATGTTCCAAGGCGACAATTGATCTGCTGTTCTATTATCAATAACCCTTGAAATACGATTCATCAAATAGGTGATATCAAAGTTTTCAACATTCCATCCAGTTATAACATCTGGTAATACTTTACGATATTCTTCTATGAAAGTTTTAAGAAGATGAACTTCATTTTTGCATTCAAAATAACGAATGTTCTTATCACCATGATTCCATGGCTGGGTTCCAAAGGTGTATTTAATTGGTGAACCAAATATCTTAAAAGTTATTGCATTAACTTCTTCTAATGCATCAGTTGGTTCTGGAAATCCATTCTCACATTCACACTCAATATCCAAACACATAATGGATATGTTTCCCATACTCCATTCAATGTCATTTGGAAATGTGTCACTTATCCATGAGTATGCATATGCTTGATTACCATGAATATCAAACCCCTCAACATCTTGATACTTCTCAATGAAGGGTCTTGTATATCCTATGGATTTAAACTTTTTGGGTTCTAGATTATGTCCTGTGATACTTCTGAACGAACTATCTTTATTCGTTGGGACATATAAGGTAGGTTTGTATTCGTATTTCTTAGGAACATTCTTGCCATCTTTGAATTCTCTGACAAGAATTAGATTACGATATCTAGATACATTTGTATAGAAGTGCATATAACTATTATACTACGAAACTTCTATCTGTCAAGGTATTCTTGGTGATGTAAAATGATTGTCTATTACAACAATCTTGTCCTCTGCTTCTGCAATCTTTTCCATTTGAGTATCAATTGCTTGAAGAATTTCTGGATGTTCTCCAATCCCTACTGGACTGGTAAAATATATCTCTATATTTGTCTTTGCTTCTTCAATGATTCCTTGATACTTCATACGAAGTGCTTTCAAAATTTGTTCTTTCATGATGTAACCTGTGGTTCTGGTGGTGTAATAATCTTTGAGAATATTGACTGATACTGATTCAGAAGTTTCTGTTCTGGATCAGCAACCCACACTATATTTTTAAAATTTACCTTAATCGTGTTACCTTCTGCAAGGTTAGAATAAGGCATTAACTGAATAGTAACACTCTTTCTATCTTCTGTTTGTTGTGCAACTACGAACAAGGGATTAATGAAATTTATCTGGGCTTCATTTGAGAAGAACCCTTCATCAACTTCACCTATTACATTTTCCCCTGTGACTAACTGAAATAATTTTATGTGACTCATACTTCCTCTAACATTAACATTAATCGTTCTGCACGATTAGTGACTTGATTATACCATCTGGAATCTCTGCCTTCTACTGCAGCTGTCTTCCAGTCTTGGTTTCTTATTGCCTTACCAAAATTAACAAATTTTGCAAGACGAGTTTGACCCATATTAAAGGTCATGTTAACTAAAATTCTTTGAACATCATCTGGATAATCATTCAAATTTGCAAATAGGCTTTTGCATTCTGCAATGTGTTTCTTGCAATCTACTTCAAAAACTTCAGCAACTCTTTCTTTAGAAACTGGTGTTCCTACTGGTTGACCCTGTTCATGATCTGCATCAGTGATTAAATGGCCTATGCCAAAAGTTGGGTATCCTAAGTGATCTTTGTATATTTCATATACTACACCTTCATCTCTAGTTATTTCTTCTTCAAGTTTCTGTAGATTCATCTTCTTTAAGTAACTCCACGGCTTTATCGCCTTCTTCTTCTAATAATTTTACTAAAATATCACCCATCAGTTGATTAAAAACTTTATCCTCTGATATGGTTTCTCTTAATTCCTTTGGACATGCTCTAACTGCACGAGTAAAGTTGATATGAGGTGGTTTATCTTCTACTGGTAGAAGTTGGACTTCACCATAAGTAAAAACTACTCCCTCATAATCTCCTTCGGTTATTTGTATACCTTGTTCCCCTTGTTGATTAACAACAATTTTATGGTCTGGCAGTGACATAATTTACTTCTTCTGTGCTGTATAAACTTCGTTTACGATAGCATTTTTCTTATCTCTAAGATTTACTGAAATACCTAATTCACTTCCTTTATCGGCAAGTTCTGCCTTAGTAAGTTTATTAAGGTTAGTTTTAGTAACTCTTGGAGAGGCCACAACTGGTTGTGGTGTATCGTTAAAAGAACGAAAAAAATCTAGAATTAGTTTTAAAATTCGATTCAAAAAACTCATAATATATCCTCAATTATTTAAATTACCCTATTTTTCAATAGGAGACCCATTTGCATCAAACGATTCTATTGTTGTCCCAGTATCATATTCTAATTCTGGTTCTTCAACACTTGATCCTACTGAAATACCTTCTGCGGTAATTGTAATAGTTTGATCTTCTTGATGACTGTTATAAAGGTTATTATAAAAATCTAAAATAGTTTGTGGAACAGAAGCATCATAAGGGTCTTCCTCATGATTATCTCTTAATCCCTTCTCTGCAAACAAGTGTATCACTTGACCATTATTAATGATTGCAGCGTATCTCCAAGACCTTAGTCCAAATCCAATATTACCCTTATCAACTAACATACCCATAAGTCTTGCAAACTTACCATTACCATCTGCAAGAGGTTTAACTTTTTCAATTCCTAATGAATCGAACCATGAACTCATTACAAACCCATCATTAACAGATGTGCAATAGATTTCATCTATTCCAGCATCTTGAAATTGGTCATAAAGTTCTTCAAAGCCTGGCAATTGTTGTGTTGAACAAGTTGGTGTAAATGCGCCAGGCAGACCAAAAACTAGAATAGTTTTATCCCCTTCCCCAGCAAACAGTTCACCTGCTGATTTAATTACAAACTGTCCATCCTCAACATTGTTGAAGGATAGATCAAAGGGAATATCCCCAAATAATATATTTCTTTCTGTCATAGTCGTACCTGTGATATTAATTTTTTCATTACTGTATATTTATAATACCACAGATCGACCATTTGTCAAGTAAAGAATTAGCTATTCGGATAGAAATTCTTTTGTATCTACAAATTCCAATACTTGAGGTTTATCTTCCTCTGGTATTACCTTAACCATAGGTATGTATAGTATTCCATTTCGGACACTAGGACTTTTAACTTCCACATCATCTGCAAGTATCCAAGTTCTTTTGAACTTCCTACTTGCAATGCCTCTATGAATAGTTTCATCATCTGAACCATTAACTTCACCAGAAACTACTAGTTCATTCTTGATTACTTCTACCTTTAGGTCTTCTTCACCAAAACCTGCTACTGCAATTTCAATAGCAAAATTCTCATCATCTTTCTTGACGATATTGTAAGGTGGGTAGTTATTTACTTGTTGAGACGAGAGTGTCTCTAGTTGTCGGAACAGTCTGTCTGTCCCTATTGTGAATGGGGAGTATCTTCCCCACATTTGATCGTATAGATCATTAGTGCTTAGTTTAACCATTTTTGGCCTCCTAATATTAAGCAAGGTTAATTAAAAATGGAGTCCCTTACGGCAACTCCTTTTCTTCATGTTCAAGGGTCTAATCTCTCAGTTTTCAAAGGTTTCATGATATAGACCCCATCCCATCTCAGTGGATACTTTCTGCCGATTGCAATCAGCACTATTTTCTCCACCGATTTTGCGACGCATCCAGACTTGCACCCTTCTGCCCCGCTATTGATTCATCCCTTTCGGAATTCCTCAATAGTATATATAACACTTTACCCTTCAATTTGATATTTTTTTTGTAATTTTTTTAAAATATTTCCCCAAAGTTCTTTCCACTCTGGATTTTGTGCCCTTTCTTGGGCTCTTTTAAGTGAATTACATCTATACTCAAATAAAGGATCAACTATTTTTATATTCATACATTTATTATACTACAGATCGGCTGCTTGTCAAGTCTTTATTCCACATCATTAAGTGGGTTTTCTAGAATCGTCTCAATCTTGTCTTCCAAATCCGATTTATTATCTCTAATGTCAGCTTCCATTTCACGAAATCTCTTTTGCATTTCTCGTTCCATTTGGTAAACATCATTTCGGATTTCTCTTTGAGTTGACGCTGTTCTTGTATCAATATCTCTTGAAAGTCTAACAGCCTCAGTAATGTCTTGTGCAAGATCATCTTTGATTATTGTAGTTAAGTCTTGTAAATTCTGTAATTCCAATTCAGATGATGTTTTAAAACTTTCTACTTGATTGATGATCGCAGTAGGGTTCAGTTTAGCTAATTTCTCTTCTGCATCTAGGAGTCGATTATAGAGTTCAAAACCACCCCATAATCCACCTATTATTGTGCCTAATAGTGGAAGAATGAGTAGTAGTTTAGAACCACTTGCTTTAACTCCTGCTACTTCTATTTCTGCCATTGTTTTCTCCTTGTTTTGCATGATATTCTCTCGAAACTAACCATGCTTCTTCCCCACTCATTTGATAATATTTACATAAAATAGGGATGATGTGTGAGGGATTCATCTCCTGTTCTACTATTAGTGTATGGTACAACTGCTCTGGTTCGTCTGTGTCCATATACTCCTATTCGTATTGACTCTTAATCATTTCTTGCAGTTTAACTTGGGTCTTACCTGCCATCATATAAAAACTAAACTGGTTATCATCTAACTTGTTATCTTTATACATGTCTCTGGTTCTATACCAGTCATCTTTATCTGCAATTTGCACTTGGTCAGTGTATTGGGAGAACCCAGCACTATAACCTAAGAACGCAACTGTTGCAGTCTGGTCTGAATCAAACCCACCAGAGTCTTGTACTTGTTCAAGTTGTGCTTGTAGGTTTGCTTGAGTCTGAGCTGCACCCACTCTATCTGCCAATGACTCTACTGCATCAGTAGTTCTTTGTTCTGATTGAGTTGGTGGTGCAACATCAAACTTTGCAAAACTTGGTGTTTGATTACTTAAAAATTGTCCAATAGATTGTCCAGCACCTAATGCATCATCAAATGATGTTTCAAAATTCTGATCTGCTGTTCCAAATGAAGAACCATCATCAAATACTAATTCTACCATCTGTTCTGAACTGGTATCTTCCATTTGTTGTTCTGCAACTTCAAATGCAGATACGACTGGGCCCGAATCAACTACCTGTGCAACCTGTATTGAAGTATTACCTGTAGATTGTTCTACCTGTTCAACAACTAAGGTAGAACCTGTACTTTGACTAACCTGTTCTTGTTGTGAAGAACTACTACCTAAACTACCACCAGATGCACCATTACCATAAGAAACACTCCCGCTTGAAAAACTACCATTAGCGCTCGACGCGCCGCTGGAACCGCTTCCAGACGAACTTCCAGATGAACTTCCACTTCCAGATGATGAAAATGAAGATGACGATCCGTCATCTATTTGAGAACTAACAACCTCTGCAACAGTTTGTGATACTTCTGCACTACCACCAAAATCTATTTGTGCAACTACTGCTTGTGCAGCTTGAGATGTTTCTTGTTGTGATACTGCTTGTTGTACCACTCGTTCTTGTCTTTGTTCTTGAACTTGAACTTGCATTGGTAATGAACTCACACTACCAACTTGTTGTGCAATTACTGTTCTGAATACTCTTCTTTCTCTCTTTTCTGTTCTTTCTTCTGGTTCATCAGATGGACTGTCTTCTGCAACTTCCTCATCAGATTCTTCTTCAAAAGATTCTTCTTCAAAAAATAATTCTTCTAATTCCTTTTCATTAATTAATTCCTCAAATGCCTCATCTTCTATTTCTAAAAACTCTTCCTCTAACTCAGTAGATATTTCTTCAAACTCCTCATGGACTTCCTCTTCCTGTTCTTCTAGTGCTTCTCTTTCGTAATCTTCTAATTCTTCCTCATAGATGTCTAATTCTTCTTCGGTTGACCATTCTTCTTCTACAAATATCTCTACACCTACTGTTTCTTCTAGGATGTAAATATCCTCAGTTGCATTTGCATACAATTCTGACTCTGTATCTTCATAAACTACTTCTTCCCAGTATTCATCTGTTACAGAACCTTCCTCAGTAAATTCTACATCTTCACCCCACCATTCGTCTACTTGTTCTTGTCCAAATTCCTCTACTTCATAGTCATACCAATCTGCATCAGTTTCCATAGATGCATAAAATGCTTCTTCTTCTGCGTATGTTTCTGCATATGCAACTTCCTCTTGAGCATACTCTTCTTCTGCTTCTGCCAACATTCGTGCTTCTTCTTCCTCATAATATCTCTGTTCTTCTGCCCATGCCTCTTCTTCTGCAGCCCATATTGCTTCTTGTTCTGCATCAAAGGTATCCATACCTTCATCAATGTTTGTCCAATATTCTTCTTCTGTTGAGGTTCCATAATCAATATAACCATCCTCAGTAAATTCTACATCTGATCCATACCATTCATCTACATTTTCCTGTCCAAACTGGTCAACATCAAGTGCATACCAATCTGCATCTGTAAAGTTTTCACAGGCATTTTCGTAACAAGGATCACTTGGGTCTAAGTATTCATCCCATTCCTCATCATACCATAAGTCTTCGTCTGTATAAGCATCTCCAGAATCATCATATCCATACTGAGCATTAGTTTCATCATCACTATATCCATACATGTCTTCGTCACTATTTCCATATTCATCATACCCATCATCATATCCATACGATTCATCATCTGTTCCATAGATTGCATCATATAGAGCTTCTTCTTGTGCCAATGCAGCGTTATATCCAGAACATGTACTTGCATATAAAGCATCAATATCACATTGTTCTAGAAAATATGCTACTGCATAACCAGAACATTGAGTTGAATATAATGCACTAATACCACATTGTTGAGATAAGTAAGCTGCAGCATAACCAGAACAACTTTCTGAATACAAAGTATTCAATCCACATTGTTGAGATAAGTAAGCTGCAGCGTATCCAGAACATTCAGAATCGTAAAGTGCGTTTAGACCACACTGTTGATTGAAGTATGCAACTGCATAACCAGAACACTCTGTGCTATAAAATACATCTATGTTGCACATTTCTGTGAAAGTACCAGAATATAATGAACCACCATTTTCAATATCAGGCCCGCCGTAACCTGCTAAGAAAGCATCAAAGGTTGAATAACCATTCTGACCATCATTGTAGTATAGGAATGTTTTTGTATCTTCTGGGTTTGTGGAGTGTTTTCCTTGTTCACCGATAACTACATCATGTTGAATAATGTCTAACTCTCTGTATCTGTATTCGTAGGAGTTGTTTGCATAGAGGATTGCTTCGAAACTATTACTTGAACTTCTTTGATATTCTCTTAGATAATACCAACCAAAAACAACATAATCACCGAAATCTTTAAATAGCATCTTAGAGGATTGTCCACCAGATGATGTACCTCTGATTAAATCAGTCCATAGAGGATATAAGGTATAGTCTCTGTAAGGTAAGGATTGTGGTGTATAGTCTGAACAGTTGGATGAATTACCACCTGCTGATCCACTTCTAAGGTTTACACAACCATTAGTGGACATTCTTGCATGAGACCATGTTTGACCCCATCTGTCCCACTCCATACCAAGAGATACTTGACTTGAATAACTGTCATCATTTGAGTTTAGGTTGGTAGTACCAGACATGTTATAGAGGTCTACAAGGTCTTGACCACCTTCATAGACATACTCACCACTGTTATAACATTCTTGATTGTTTGAACAATTTACATTGTAATCTGCTACTGCATTAGTGGTGAACAGAAGTCCTAATAATAAAAGAAGTTTTTTCATTAGATTTGTAGAGCATCCCACTCATTCCTACAAGTGGCGGATGATTTTCTTACACCTTCCCTTGCTCTTTTATTGCCTGATGCTTTTGCAGATTCCTCTGTATGTTTTGAACCAACACATTGATCCATAAATGTGTTATAAGGTTCTTGTTCAGCTTCTTCTAACTGTTTCAATTCTGCTTTAAGTTTTGCAGCTTCATTCTTTTCTTGTTGTCTTAGAATCTCCAAAGCTAGGTCTGCTTCTTCTTGAACTCGTTTTTCTTCTGCTTTCTCTTCATCAGCAATTCGTTTTTCTTCTGCCTTTTTATCTTGTTCTAGTTTTTTGAGTCTTGCCTTTTCTGCTTTCTTTTCTGCTCTTGTAGGTGTTATCTTACCGAGATATGCTTTCTTGTCTGGTCTTTCTTCTGCATTTTCTTCCCAAGCTGCTTTTGCTTCGTCACCAATTTTTCCTTCATATGGGCAAGGAGTGCC
>Ga0315334_10000403_pt1 | contig 26609 bp, 23 predicted proteins | sample M150034915metaG_FD_205555 | JGI IMG/M metagenome (GOLD analysis project Ga0315334, IMG submission 205555) | Ammonia-oxidizing marine archaeal communities from Monterey Bay, California, United States - M1 500m 34915 | ecosystem: Environmental > Aquatic > Marine > Intertidal zone | place: USA... | reverse complement strand
GAAGCCAGAACTGCATTGATTGATCTAAATCAGGAATTGAACCGACTGCAGCGGGCAATCCGGTTGGCCATTCAGGAACAGCTTTCCAAAATGGTCGGGCGTTCCTTTGGTGAACTTAGCCAAAATCGCCAATTTGCCGAGTCGATCCATCAACTGCTGGACAGCCATGGTCTTCGAGTCCGCTGTTTAGAGTGCGGTCATCCCGCCATCCTCCGAGTCTCTCCTCGCGGCAAAGGGAGCGGAGTATTTGTGTTCGACCACACCATTGAGGGCAAACGGACGTTCCACGGCGGTCGCCGAACGGTGCCCATCATTCATCTGGTGGCAAAGCCACCACGCAAACGTAATCAAAATCTGACCAAGAACGCTGCCGGCTAGAATCTTGTTGTCCTTCTCTAATTCATGGATTCGCATGTTCAGGGGCGAACGGGTTTCAATCCGCTCACAAACTACCGCACACCGACCACGTTGGCATTGATTTCATGTCGATTCCTCGCCACCGCGCTTTAGCCATTTTGAACCTCTGCGTTGGGGACGAAATCTGGAGTTTGGAGACCTGTAGAGAATCAGGTATTCCAGCAGGATGGATTGCCGAGATGTCCGATGCCATCGAGTCAGGATTCAACACGGACGAGCACACCATCTATGTTGAAAACAAACCGACCAATCAATATCACGGCATCCGCGATCTGGATCTGGCAATTCGTGTCGGCAAAGTACTTGGAATCGATATCGATCGTGCAACACAATCAGCATTCAATCGGCGAGCCATTGTCCACGCCATCAAGAGTGCTGTCTTTGAAGGTGAATGACTCGCAAAGTCTCTGCTCTCATGTCCGACATCGGCGCATGGGTCCACAATGTCATCCACAGTGTCGTTCGATGCGTCGTTCGATGCGTCGTGTTCTGCATCCTCTGATCTGGAAAGATGAGTTCAGCAGGGACAATCGGCGTGCGAGTCCCGTTGGTCACAAACACCAAACTTACCAGTCATACCGAAGCATCTGATACCCGTTGAACCGCCAGACGCTGCGGCGGGCCAATTTTCAATCTTGCCGACGGCTCAATCGCCGAATTTCTGCTGTTCATTGGCATCCTGCCACCAGCGGGCAATGGTCGAGGCTTGTGCGGTTGTTGGTGCATCAGGCGGCGAATCATCAATCCACTCAGCCACGAAGAGTCGATTCGACTGAAAATACATCCTTCGGTTGGGCTGCAGATCATGGGCTCCACCAACTCACTCGTCCTACGTCTGGCATCAGTCATCGCAGCAACACACCATGAGAAATGGGACGGAACCGATTTACCCCATAGGATTGGCTGGCAATGCCATTCCCATTGAAGGACGAATCGTGGCTGTGGCCGAAGTGTTTGACGCTTTGAGTTCGGCACGTCCCTACAAGGAAGCCTTTCCTCTCAATCGATGCCTGAAGATACTTGCCGACAGTCGCGGTAAGCACTTCGACACGCGAGTTCTGGATGCTTTCCTCCGCAGAAAAGACGAAGCCATTCACGTGCGGGAAGATTATATAGACTTCAAACAGGACGACCTTCTGTAGGATCGCGGTCCCAAAGAAACCTTCTTAAGATTTTGCCTGTACAAATCATTAAGGACGTGTCCTGTTCGTCCATCACTTGTGATTGTTAGCGTGGGCGATCAATTGTCGTGTGAATCGACCACTATCCGAACAAGACTTGGCAGCATCGCCTGGTTTCCAGCAACACGATCAGTAAGCAACACCCTCGGTGGCTGTAAATTCTCCATAGACCGGTAGGTGACTGGTTACCGTTTCCGCCTCGGTCAGATTCAGATTGAAGGCGCCGAGGTAATCGAAAACTCCACCGCGGCCCAAGTACTCACGTGTTGATTCAGCATCAATTAGCAGGTTGCTGGTCTGGTACCTGCCAAAGATGTCGGTTGGCCTGTTCCTGACGGCCGCCCTGGCCGCCTTGTTCTTCAGCATCGGAAGTAGATACGCGTCATCTGCTTGAACAAGCCCAGCAATGATCAGATCGTCTTCACCACGACCATCACCACGAATGGCTTCGACAATTTCCGGAAGAAGTGCGACCTCATTCGGCGCTCGCGCGAGATCAACTCGAATATTTACAAACGAAAATGTCCACGCCTGCCTCGGCGTTCCCTCAGCGCTACGAAACCACGCAACCAGAGGATCAAAGGTCATTTGATTATCGGGATCTGCGAGCGTGTAGGTCTGACGCCGATCAACCAGCACACGTGCAGTGTCAAAAATGAAAGCGAGCTGTTCTGGGCGATCGGTCGGGCCCGTGGGGGGGCCAACCACAAAGTCGTACCGACCGTCACCTTGATTAATCGCTTCAACCAAACGGGGTATCAGGTCTCTTTCGATCGAGGCGATTTGTTGCAGTGCAATCACATCGAACTGGCGAATCACCCGAGCCACGTTATGTCGCGCTGCGGGATTGGAAAGTTTGGTGGGACCAAAACCGTCGAGCGCCCAAGATGCGATCTTCAGGTTGGGGACGCTGCGGACCGGAGTAACTGAAACAAAGGACTCAGCCAGTAACTGGTCTGAAACGGTTAGATTCGCGGCGGAACGATTAGACACTGTCCCCTGCTGCGACGGCAGCATCGACGAGTCATCCGTCTCAAGAAACGAGGGAACATCGTTGTAGGAGATGTATAGGTCTGCGTTCTCGACCTCGCTCTTGGATGAAACGGAGACTTCATCAAGGCCTTCGATCCGGTAGTGGTGAAGGAAGTACCATCCCCCACCTACCAGAAGCAGGACCACAGCAGCTACTTGGATCGGATTTCCACGACCAGACTCCGACATGATTTTTCCGCTGCGAGACCCACGGGTTTGCCATCCATCAGCGACCGTCATGAGCCCGAGTTTCCCGGCGGCCACCTCAGAGTTGAATCGAACAGGTAACGGGACATTCGTGAATCGAGTAGGCGGTTTAGCCAAATTCCGTTGCTAAGAGAAGTTGCGATCATCGTGGAAGATGCGACCCGCAAGTCCGTTAGAATCTGACCACCCAGATCAAATTGCCCCACCCAAATAATGCGACTTTGCGGGCACGGGCCAAAAAGATGCCGATCCCGGGTTCAAAATTGGCACTCCCATTCCTGACTTTTCCATTCAAGCCCGGTATCCTGAACGATTCACCCCTCATGTGTTTTACCCCCATTTCACTCTCCCTCATTTGCAGACATTCCCTTGAGCGAAGCCATCAAAGTTGAAGTCCCCACCGTCGGTGAATCCATCAGCGAAGTGCAAATAGGTCGATGGTTGAAATCAGAGGGGGACTGGGTCGATTCGGGTGAGGATCTTGTTGAGATTGAAACCGAGAAGGCCTCGGTGCAAATCCCTGCCCCTGCTGGTGGCTTTTTAAGGAAAATCAGCAAGCTGGACGAGGAGTTCGCCAAAGTTGGTGACGTCATTGCGATCATCGAACCGGGCGAGAAACCGGCACAGGATGCTCCTGCAGCGTCAAACGGTTCCGATGCCACCACGGCGGTCCCCGATTCAGAGGCAGGCAGTTTTGTCATGCCGGCTGCCCAGCGGTTGCTCAAAGAGCATGGATTGACGGCGAGTCAGGTTACGGCACGTGGCCCTGGCGGCAGGCTCTTGAAAGAAGACGTGCTGGCCTACGTGCGAGAGCAGGCGACAACTCCGCAACCACCAGTGCCCGCTACAGCAAGTGTGGAAACCAGTCTGGTCACGAATGACACCGAACTGCGTGGAGAAGAAATAAAACCGCTGAGCATGTTGCGTCGAACGATTGCTGCTCGATTGGTTGCAGCACAACAAACAGCCGCCTTGCTGACAACCTTCAACGAAATTGACATGGATCCCGTGATGCAGATCCGCAAAAAGTACAAAGAGCAGTTTTTGGAACGGCATGGAGTGAAACTCGGCTTCATGTCCTTCTTTGCAAAAGCTGCTGTCGAGGCGTTACGTCGTTATCCTGCTGTGAACGCAGAAATACGCGGCGATGATGTCGTCTACCGCCACTACCAAGACATCGGTGTTGCGATCGGAGGTGGAAAGGGTCTTGTCGTACCCGTACTGCGTAATGTCGAGCGGATGTCTTTTGCGGATGTGGAGCAAACCATTGGTAACTTTGCCAGGCAAGCGGGTGAAAACCGTTTGCAGCCAACCGATCTGATTGGCGGTACCTTTACCATCAGCAACGGTGGTGTTTATGGGTCCTTGCTTAGCACTCCCATTGTCAATCCACCACAAAGTGGAATTCTTGGATTGCACGCCATTCAGGAACGCCCGATGGCCGTCAACGGCAATGTCGTCGTCAGACCAATGATGTACGTTGCACTGACATATGATCATCGAATCGTTGATGGTCGTGAAGCCGTTGGTTTCCTGAGAACTATCAAAGATGTAATCGAGGATCCCGCCAGATTATTCCTCGAACTCTAGTAACCCAACACTCGAGTAACCCAACGGTGCATTGAAGTAGCACCATCAACACATCATAGATCAACGACTGTATCTACCAGCATGAATCGAGGTTGCTTCCAAGCAACTCGATAAAAAACGGGTTGCTCCGTTCCTGACCAAATCATTCCCTCTTCCGGAAGATGCCATGCGTCACTCAATCACCCTCAGTATTTTGCTTCTTCTGATCTGCGGTGTGACGTATGCGGCGGACCCACCTGATGCCACTCGTGGCGACAGAATGGTTCAAACGTATTTCGCCCAGCAGACGGCAGAACTGACAGATCGCACCTTTTCGGGTATCGATTCGCTCAGCGATTGGACTGACCGTCGGCAAGAATATCGCGAGCAACTTTTCGAAATGCTCGGCCTTCATCCACTTCCTGAACGTACTCCACTTCAGGCCACGATCACAGGTTCGGTCGAGAAAGATGGAGTGATTGCAGAGCGAATTCATTTTCAGTCCCGCCCGGGCCTGTATGTCACAGCTAATCTTTATCGCCCTGTACGACAGGAATCTCCGCTCCCTGCCGTTCTCTATGTATGCGGACACGGGCGTGTCAAACGCGATGGAATCAGCCTCGGCAACAAGACCCACTATCAACATCATGGTGCCTGGTTCGCTCGCAACGGCTACGTTTGCCTGACCATCGATACCATTCAACTGGGTGAGATCGAAGGCATCCATCACGGCACTTACCGCGAGAAAATGTGGTGGTGGAACAATCGCGGTTATACACCCGCTGGTGTTGAGGCATGGAACTGTGTCCGAGCACTTGACTACTTGCAGTCCCGTGATGAAGTCGATGGCGACCGACTAGGCGTGACGGGACGTAGCGGCGGTGGAGCCTACTCCTGGTGGATCGCAGCGATCGATGAACGCGTCAAAGTCGCTGTACCTGTCGCCGGTATTACCAGCTTGCGAAATCACGTTGTTGATGGCTGCGTTGAAGGACATTGTGACTGCATGTACATGGTCAACACATTCAGATGGGACTACCCGATGGTGGCTGCGTTGATCGCACCCCGACCGCTACTGATCTCCAACAGCGACAAAGATCGAATTTTTCCTCTCGATGGTGTCGTCGACGTTTACACGAGAACAAAGAAGATCTACGAGCTTTATGACGCCGCTGACAAACTCGGTCTGCACATCACAGAGGGCCCACACAGTGATACACAGGAACTCCGCATCCATGCCTTTCGGTGGCTGAATCAGTACTTGCGAGATGACATGTCGCTGATTGACACAGTGGCCACTCCGTTTTTTGATCCGGCAGAACTAAGAGTGTTTTCCGAACTGCCATCTGACGAGAAAGTCACTTCCATTCACGAGAGCTTTGTACCTGCAGTAACAACCGACACACTGCCAAGAAACAGTGACCAAGCCAAGCAGTTTGATCGTCTGGTCATGCCACTGATACGCAAAAAATGCTTTGGTGGGTGGCCGGCCGTCACAGAGGAAACTGATGCGAAATTGATCGCTGAGGGATCCAGCCAGAGCACCGAAGTGCGTGTCATCGATTTCAACAGCCAGGCTCCCTACCGTCTTCGCATGTATCTGGTTGGATCGCAAAAAAACGATTCCGAACCTATCCTTCTGAATGTACTGGACTCCAAGCAATGGTCGCACCTGCTCTCAGGATTGGCCACCGTGATCCCCAATCATACCTCCGGTGTCGAGGCCAACGCAGTTGTCTGGGACACCATCGCTGCGAAATCGTTGTCCCAAACTGTTGCGTACATTGCACCACGCGGTGTCGGACCAACCGAGTGGTCAATGGATGAACGAAAACGTACACACATCAGACGACGATTCATGCAACTCGGGCAAACGGCTGCGGGAATGCAAACGTATGATATTGTGCGAGCTGCAACAGCTCTGCGAAGCTTCCTGAAATCCCCTGAGCTCGCATTCTCACTTGAAGCAGAAAACGAGGCAGCAACATGGGCTTTGTTCGCCTCGCTTTTCATTGAGAACGTTGACTCGATAACGCTAGGGAATTTGTCTCCCCGCAATCGGGACGCACCCGATTTACTCAACGTCAGCCGCTTCGTCGAACCACCCCATCTGGTGCTCATGAGTGCAGGGCGAGACCGGACCCTGCTGATCCGGAATTACGAGCCTTGGCACCAGCAGTGGAAAACTGTGCTCACCGATAACCCGCTCGCCAACAACGCAGTTCAATTGGTCACAACGCCCGGAAAGTCCCATTGAACTGGGTTCACTGTGAACTGGGTGCGCGGTGAACTGGGTTCACTGATCAACCCAGCGAATTTTTTCAGATACTGGCTGACGTTTACCAGATGGCCAGTCATGCGAGGGATACCCGAGATAGAACAGCCCCAGAGCACGATCATCCCCGCTTAGGCCGACGTAATCACGCATCTGGTCGCTTGTTGCAGCGGCATTGCTGGACCAGAACGCCCCGATACCATGGGCCGCGGCGGTGAGATGCATGTTCTGGACGGCGCACGCCACAGCTTGAATCTCGTCCAATTCTGCAATCTTCTTGCTGGGCTGTCGCTTCATCCCAATCACGATCACCACCGGGGCGAGGGTTGCATTTCGTTTCATGCCTTCGTATTTGTTCTGCCGAAACGTCTCAGGCGTGGTAACTACCTGATAAGTCGACGCGAGAAACTCGGCCAATTTACTTCTGGCGTCACCCGTAAAAACAGAGAATCTCCACGGCTCAGTCATCCCATGAGTCGGTGCCCAATTGGCATTTTCGAGAATTTCATCAACGATCTTGCGTGGGATCGATTGATCGGAGAACTCCTTGGGCTTGACGGTGCGCCGACGACGGATGACCTGTGTTATTTCTTCAGCACCCACGACATTCACCTTTCTTGTATTCGTTCCAACTCATTGGTTCATTGGTTGCCCAGCAATCGCGACGGATTTTTTATCATCCACTGCTGGATCTGATTATCGGTTACACCAACTGATCCTTGTAGTACTTGAATCATCTGGTGGAAAGTGGAAGCGCACCCGGCATAGTGGGTGCGACAGGCAGCCCAGGCAGCTCCATCCACGTCTACTTCAACAACCTGCCCTGATAGTTCATAAGTTCCCGGACCAAGTCCTGCGGCACTAATGGCATCGGTGACAATAACAACGTTCTCACTGGGGACAACGTCCAGATAGTTCCTAAGTGCAAACGCCGGCACATGGTGACCGTCAGCAATGAATGAGATCATCAGCCTGTCGCTTACCGCAAGTACTCGCTGGACGATATTGTCGTGACGTGGCAACAAGGCAGGGCAACCGTTTCCAAGATGAGTAAACAGTTTCAGGCCATTATCAATACCGCAGTTCAAATCATTCAAGCTGGCGTCACTGTGTCCCGCAGCAACCACCACTCCCTGAGCAGTAAGGTGAGAAGTCACCTTGGCGTCGGAATCCATCTCCGGCGCCAACGTCAGCATCCGAACATGCCCGCGACCCGCATCCAGCAAGCGGTCCGTGATGCCGATATCAGCGGGCATGGCAGCGGCAGCGGGGTGTGCTCCGATGAACCCATCAGCTGAATTCAAAAAAGGTCCCTCGACATGGATGCCGCGAATGCAATCCGCCACCTCATCCGATGACTCGATCAGCTCCACAAGACAAGAAATCCGTTTGAGCATGAGAGCGAGTGGGGCCGTGATCACAGTGGCCAGAATCGTATCGGTGCCATCTGTTTTCAATCTTCTACAAACGTTCACTACTGACTCGTGAGTGACGTTTTCTGAATTGAAGTCGACGCCAGCGTAACCATTGACTTGCAGGTCGATGAATCCTGTCATTCGCCATGTTCCAGTTGGTTCTTGCCAACGTCACTGATTCTCGAGGCAGCAGCCTTGTCAATAACAAGAGTTGAGTTGGGATGTTCCCTGAGAATGCTGGCAGGAACTTCGGGTGTGATGGGTCCCTCAAGCGTCGCTCTGACTGCTTCCGCTTTTCGTTTGTCCGGCACGCTGCAATAAATCTTTGCTGCTTTGAGTATTTGATGCACCGACATGCTGATGGCGTGTGTCGGAACGGAATCCAGTGATTCAAACCAACCTTCACCCACCTGCTGCAAACGGCAGGGTTCATCCAGTTCCACCACCAGATAAGGATCTTCGGTTTTGAAATCAGCTGGTGGGTCATTGAATGCGAGGTGACCGTTTTCACCAATGCCAACCAACGCCAAATCGATGCGACTGGATTTCACCAATTCGCCCGTCTCACGAATGGTTATTTCCGGATCAACATCGCCACGCAGGTAGTGAAAACTGGCCAGATCAACGTGGTCGACGAAGCGTTCCTTTAAATAGCCACAAAACGAAGCCCCATGATCACTGGACAGCCCGACGTACTCGTCGAGGTGAAATCCGGTCACTTTCGACCAATCGATATCCGGTTCTCTCACCAAATGACCCAACACCTCAAACTGTGAGGCACCGGTCGCAACCACTATATTGGCTGTACCGTTAGCCGAAATTGCCTGTCGCAGGTCCGAAGCGGCGTGCTTCGCCACCCAACATCCCATCTGACTTGGACTGGCGGTTAAGATTGTACGCATGAAGATATCTGAATCACGAGACTGACGGGCAGGAACAAACGAGGCAAGTATTGTTGGCTTTCTGGCCACCAAATGCGAGTCCCGGTTTGCCACTCGGAAAGTTCTTTCCACTCATTCGATCGCTGCAAGAGGTTTACCGTGCGTCGCTCGCTCCCCACCTTTTCCGCTCTGACCATTGCTCTGACGATTGCTTTGGGAACCTCATGGGGCCAAGGCCCGCAAGTGCTGCCCAAGGGCACAACGCCGAATGACGTGCGTCTGGGGCAGAAAAAGACATTGAATGATCACTTCCCGTTTGTGGTCCCGGAAAATCCTGCGGAATGGTACGACCGGGCAGAACAACTGCGAAGACGCGTTCTTGTCTCGACCGGACTTTGGCCAATGCCCGAGAAAACGCCTCTCGAGGCAGTCATTTTCGGCAAGACCCAGCGGAAGGGTTTCACGGTCGAAAAAGTGTACTTCCAAAGCCTTCCTGGCCACCACGTCACTGGCTTGCTCTTTCGGCCCGACGCTCCCGTCAAAACACCGATGCCCGGAGTTTTGTCACCGCATGGCCACGGTGGACGAATGCAGGAATACAGCGACGCGGTGTTGGCCAACCAGATCGCTCAAGGCGCCGAGCATTTTGAGAAATCGGGCCGGAAGCCAAAACTGGCCAGGTGCGTGCAACTGGCACGGATGGGATGCGTCACCTTCATCTTCGACATGCTGGGCTATGCCGACTCGATACAGATATCGCATGAAGTCGCACATCGACACAAGGATACCCGGACGGAAGAACTCAACGCATCAGACAAAGACTGGGTGTTCTATAGCCCACAGGCTGACCTTCGCCTGCAATCCATCATGGGTCTGCAAACATGGAATGCTATTCGTGCGCTCGATTTTCTCGCTTCACTTCCCGATGTCGATCCAGACCGACTGGCTGTCACGGGTGGCAGTGGCGGTGGCACGCAGTCGATTCTTCTCGGCGCGATCGACGACAGGATCAAAGTCTCCTTTCCAAACGGCATGGTTTCAACATCCATGCAAGGAGGCTGCTATTGCGAGAACTGCAATCTACTCCGCGTAGGAACAGGCAACGTGGAACTCGCCGCGCTCTTTGCACCCAGACCCCAGGCAATGACCGCTGCTGACGACTGGACACGCGACATGATGAAAGACGGCTATCCGGAATTAAAATGGCTCTACGCGATGATCGGCAATGAGTCCGATGTTTACTGCCGTCCCATGCTGCATTTCAAACACAACTATAATTATGTCACCCGCGCCACGATGTATCAGTGGATGAATCGCCACCTGGAACTGGGATTGGATGATCCCGTTATCGAACAGGACTATGAACCGCTAACAGCCGCCGAAACCACCGTCTGGGGATCAGATCATCCTGCACCCGAAGAGATTGGCATTGCACATGAAAAATCTGTGTGTCGGTGGCTTGATGAAAAGGCGAACGCAAAGCTCGCCGCATTGAACACTCGTGACGACGACGCCAGCAAAGAATTCCGCCGCACTTATGCAGGTGCATGGCGGGTCATTTTTGATCAGGGTATCCCACAGCATGTCACATTTGAGCAGAAGGGACAGCAGATTCAGAATGGGATGCAAATTCAAAGCGGTCTTGTTCGCGATCCCGCAAGGCAAGCAGAAGTCCCACTTCTGATGCTGCACAAGGCTGGAAGCCAACCCAAAACCTGTGTGATCTGGACAACCGGCAAGGGAAAGAATTCGTTGTTCACGGCCGAAGGTCAGCCTGATCCAAAGCTGAATCAATTACTGCAGCAGAACGTTCTTGTCGTGCTGCCAGACGTGCTGGACCAAGGCGAATTGACAGCCAACCCGGGTGCAAACTCTAGCCTGCAACAACGCATCGTCGATGATTCGCGTTCCTATTCAGCTTTTACCTATGGTTACAACCGAACACTCGTCGCCCAACGTTGTGCTGACCTGCTCACAACGGTTGCCTTTGCGAAAACGCTTGGACCTGAATCCATTGGTCTGCTGTCAACCGACGGCTCATCCGCATGGGCAGTTCCGGCTGCTGCTATCGCAGGCTCATCCGTTGCGCGTGCCGCGATCGTCACGGACGGGTTTCGCTTCGCCCAGGCCGATCGCTATCAGGATTTGAACTTTGTACCTGGCGCAGTGAAGTACGGTGATTTACCCATGCTGCTCGCACTGCGTTCACCACACCCATTGACAATTGTCGGGGAGAATACGATACCGGCTATCGTGTCAGAAACCTATCAATCCGGGGGAAACCCGAAGGCACTGGTTGAGGGCCCTGACCAGTTGGATCAAGCAACCCTGCAATGGCTATCATCTCCATAGCCAAAAATCGATCTCAATCCGACATAAACTCTAGCCAGACCGCGTTCGATCAAACATCGAAATACCAGTATCGCAGCGGCAGTCAAACAGTGTTTCCGTGATGAGTGAGAGACTCTTTTCTGCAGGAATTTACAATAGTAGTTATACTGCGAGTCCGCTCACAGACCCACCCGCGTTGAGACCCACACCGCAAGCCAGTCGGATCCGTCCAGTGTTTTGCTTGACTCGTTTTTTTCCTTGCCTGTTGTTGTCTCTGGTCTCGATCATTGCTCGGGGTGATGGGCCAGATCTTGAATTCAATCATGATGTACGACCGATTCTTTCCGAGAATTGTTTCCACTGTCACGGTCCGGACAACGCCACGCGAAAAGCCGATTTACGGTTGGATCTGGCAGACTCTGCGATGTCCGTCATTGAACCAGGTGATCCTGAGTCCAGCGAGTTGATCCGCCGGATTCTGTCGACAGATCCCGACGAACAGATGCCACCGCCAGATTCCAAAAAGCAGCTCACTTCAAATCAGAGGCAGATTCTGACGGCGTGGGTTCGCAAAAAAGGTTCTTTTGAGAGTCACTGGTCCTTTACCCCGCCAAAGCATGTCGTGCCTCCCAATCTGGATGATGACAAATGGTCCGGCGGCATGATTGATAAGTTCATCTTCGCAAAACTTCGCGAGGAGAAGTTGCCACCATCACCTCCCGCGAAACGGGAAACTCTGGCACGGCGAATTTCGCTGGATCTGACAGGGTTGCCGTTGAGTCCGAAGGCGCTCGATGAATTCCTGAATGACGACTCCGAATCATTCGTGGAAACGCTGATTGATCGTTTGATGCATTCTCCTCGGTATGGCGAGCACATGGCGATACGATGGTTGGAAGCATCACGCTATGCAGACACGGATGGTTATCAAAATGATCGTTACCGTTATCAGCATGTATGGCGAGATTGGGTCATTGAGGCATTCAACAAGAACATGCCTTACGATCAGTTTGTCATTGAGCAAATAGCGGGTGACATGCTGCCTAATGCAACGCTGCGACAGCAAATCGCAACCGGTTTTGGACGCAACCACCGCATCAATTCAGAGGACGGGTCAATTCCGGAGGAATGGCGAACGGAAAATGTCGTTGATCGAGTCGATACATTCGGTACTGTTTTTCTCGGTTTGACCATTGGCTGCGCCCGTTGCCATGATCACAAGTACGATCCCATTTCACAGCGTGAGTACTACCAGTTATTCGCATACTTCAACAACGTGGCTGAATGGGGTGTCGGACCCAATAATGGAAACAGTCCACCCTACATCGAAATCCCAAAAAACTGGCCCAACCTGAATCCCGGCGAAGATCGGCTGATTCCCCCCGACGCGGTAAAACTGCGGAAGGCCAGGGCGGAAGCTGGAAATGGCCTGCAACGTCCTCAGGCTGGATCGCCCTCGACTCTGATGGTCATGCACGAACTGGATGAACCAAGGGCGACTTACATTTTGCAACGAGGGCAGTACAACATGCCCGATCGATCAGAACCGGTCCTAGCGGGAATCCCCGACTCACTGACGATCTCGAACGAATCGATGCCGCGTAATCGACTGGAATTGGCGAAGTGGTTATTCGAACCGTCCCACCCCCTGACAGCCCGTGTTGCGGTCAACCGGCTTTGGCAACAGTTCTTTTCTTCAGGACTGGTCGAAACCAGCGAGAATTTTGGATCGCAAGGCTCACCGCCTTCCCACCCTGATCTACTTGATTGGCTGGCGTTGGAATTGAGACGCAACAATTGGGACATACGCGCGATTCAAAAGCAAATCCTGTTGAGCCAAACTTATCAACAGTCCTCACAGTTCACCAAGAACTTGATCGAACGCGATCCCAAGAACAGGCTGTACGCGAGAGGCTCGCGAGGTCGTTTACCCGGCTTCGCATTGCGTGATCAGGCGTTGGCAATCAGCGGCCTGCTGGTTGAGCAGATTGGAGGCCCGTCTACCAAGCCATACATGCCACCCAAAATCTGGAAATCCATTTCCAATAACACCTACCAACGGGACCAGGGTGCGAATCTTTTTCGTCGCAGTTTGTACACCTACTGGCGTCGCACCATTCCACCGCCAACGATGATGAACTTTAATGCAGCAGCTCGGGAAGTATGCGTGGTTCGCACAGAAACAACGAACACACCTCTTCAAGCATTAACGCTCATGAACAATAAAGTTTTCATCGAAGCGGCCCGCTGGATGGCACAACGCATGTTGGCACAGGCGGGCAATGATCCCAAACAGGCGATTCGACGCGGCTACCGACTTGCGGTTGGTCGCATGCCGACGAGTGATGAAATGAGCATCATGCGGCAGACCCATGCAAGCTTTCTCGCTCAGTACAAGGAAAACCCAACCGAGGCGGGGAAATTGCTGGCAACCGGTACGACAGAACGAGACCAGACAATTCCCCCTGCCCAACACGCTGCCATGACCATGATTGCTACGATTCTCCTTAATCTTGATGAAACCATTAGCAAGGAGTGAGGAACTCAGACATGAACCGGGAATTACTCTCCAGACGGTCGGTGTTGCTTGGCTCCCTCGCTTTGACTTCATTGCTAAATCGCGAAAGCCCTGCCAACGACCATGAATCCATGGTGCACAAGGGTTTGCCGGCACTGCCACATTTTGCGCCACGTGCTAAACGTGTGATCTATCTGTTTCAGTCTGGTGGTCCAGCGCAAATGGACCTGTTCGACTACAAGCCCGATTTGAGCAAGCGATTTGGCGAAGAGGTTCCAAGGAGTGTTTATCCGGATGACCGAAAAACGACGATGAGCTCAGCCCAGGCCAGTTTTCCTGTTGCCCCGAGCACGTTCAAATTTTCCCAGCGAGGTCAGTCCGGATCCTGGATGAGTGACGCGCTGCCCCACATGGGCGGCATGGCCGATGAAATGTGTATCATTCGATCGATGCACACTGACGCTATCAATCATGATCCAGCGATCACTTTTCAGCAAACCGGTTCGCAGATTCCAGGCAGACCCAGTATCGGTTCATGGATTGGCTATGGGCTGGGGAGCCATAACGACAACCTGCCTGCCTTTGTAGCAATGAGCAGCAGGGGAAGTGGCAAGAGCGGGCAACCTCTTTACGACCGGCTTTGGGGAAGTGGTTTCCTGCCTTCGAAGCATCAGGGAGTCAAGTTTCGGAATCAAGGAGACCCAGTTCTCGACATTTCAGACCCCGCTGGTGTCTCGCGGGATCAGCGCCGCACCATGATCGACTCGCTGACGAAACTCAACCGCCTGAAATTCGACCAGATCAAAGACCCTGAAATTGAGACACGTATTACGCAATACGAATTGGCATACCGAATGCAGATGTCGGTACCCGACCTGCTCGATTTCTCTGACGAGCCCAAACATGTCATGGATCTGTATGGACCAGGGGTGAAGACCCCAGGTCGATATGCCTATAACTGCCTGATTGCACGGCGACTCGCAGAGCGGGGTGTTAGATTCATCCAACTTTTTCATCAGGGTTGGGACCAACATGCAAATCTACCTGCACAAATTGGCAAACAGTGCAAGGACACGGACCAATCAACGACTGCATTGCTGCGTGACCTGAAGCAACGCGGCATGCTGGACGACACGTTGATCATCTGGGGCGGAGAGTTCGGCCGGACCATCTACTCTCAAGGAAAGTTGACTGAAAAATCTTATGGGCGCGATCACCATCCAAGCTGTTTCACAATGTGGATGGCGGGGGGTGGAGCCCAAGGTGGCGTCAACCACGGCAAGACGGACGATTACAGCGTCAACGTGACCGAAGATGCTGTCAGCATTCACGATTTGCACGCCACTGTGCTGCACTTGCTGGGAATTGACCACGAACGATTGATTCATAAGTATCAGGGACGTGACTTCCGACTCACTGATGTACATGGCACTGTGGTTCAGCCTCTTATTTCATAAACAGAAATCGCCCTGATGCGAAGGTCTTTCTTGATTCTCACGTTGGTGATCTGTGCTGCTGCAATGGCAGATTTCCCGAGACGGGGTAGTCAATTCCTACGGAGGCAGGCATGCCCACTCAGGAACGATAATCTACCAGGGCGACAACTGGCCGGCCGCTTATCAGGATCGTCTTTTCACACTGAACTTCCATGGTCACCCCGCCAATCAGGAAATCCTGACCCGCAGTGGTTCCGGGTATGCGGCCTCTCATGCAGAGGATGTCTTGTTGGCCAAAGATCCCTGGTTCCGCGGAATGGAACTGGGATCAGGACCAGATGGAGCCGTTTTCGTTCTCGACTGGAGTGACGCTGGGGAATGCCATGAACACACGGGTGTTCACAGGGCAAGTGGCAGAATTTTCAAGGTGCGCAAGACTGATCAGACACAGGGAACCACACCACAGACAGATCTAGCAACGTGGCCTTTGGAACGTGGCTGGAATGGGTGCAAGCGACGTTAAACTTCTGGCTGCGTTGGAGCTTGGTTGGGAATAATGGTCACACTTTACGCCTTTGCAGCTACCGCCATTGTGGGGGGGGCCTGATGGCCATTGTCATGATCCTTCGAAGTGGCCAATGGCAGAAACACCTTGCCATGAGTCACCAGATTCTGCATGAGTGGAAAACGATTAAAATCCGCAGAAGCTCTCAGAAATTGCTCGGGACCGTAAGCCGCATGGCGCTGCTGCCCTACGGGATTCCCATGGCAATCGGGTCGATTGCCTACTTCGCGATTGCTGGCATGCTGGTTTGAGCATCGATATTGAGATGCAAGAACCGTGTAACACTCTGACGACTGGGCGAGGCCAACCGATTGCGTTGGCCTCGCCGGTCGTATTGATGATAGCTCAACGGTCCTACGGATTGCAGCGGTAGCATCCATTGCACCGAAAATACCTTCTGTGGCGTTTTAGTGTTTGTTAGGGCACACACTGGACTGACCCCATAAACCGAAGGGTGACTCGTCTCAGGCGATACAGCTGCCATGCGCAATAAATCGATCTATCTATTACTTGCATGCGTCTGCGGTACCGTCGCGGCGACCCTTGCCAGCCAATGGCTCAAAGCTCAAGCCAGCGGTCAGAATGTCGGAAAGACATCAGAGATCTTCGTTACCTCCGTAGCGATTGATATTGGCGAAAAAATAACAGCTGTAAAGATCCAACTGGAACAATGGCCCGAAGACAAGGTGCCTGAGGGCGCCAGCGGGAAGTTAGCGGAAGTCGACGGCAAGTACGCGACGCAGCGATTCTATGCCGGTGAAGTCGTGATGCCAGTGAAGTTGGTGGACGAGAACTGGGCAACTGTTCCCAAGGGCTGGAAAGTGGTCGACATGGACGCCAGCGGCCTGAGCATTGCCAATCTGATTCAGCCCGGCGATCGCGTCGATGTCGTTGGTTTCTTTGATAAGGGAGACTTCATTCCTCGCAGCGGTTCAAAGACCGTCCTCATGGGTATTCGCGTTTACTCACTCGACGGCGATACCACACGGCGGGTTGGCGAACCCCGCACCAAAGCCGCTCGAAATATCCAGTTACTGATACATGAAAATGACAAAAATGCTTGGTCGTACGCTCAGGAACTCGCGGACGTCGAGTTGACTCTGGCGAGCGATGACGACCACACTTTGGAAGATGGATCAAACGAAGCAGCGAAGGATTTCGTGAACTGGATTGAGGATCATCGCAAGGCTCAGGAAGAAGAAGAGCGACAGAGACAACTTGAGGCAGAACAGGAGCAGCAAGACAATGAAGATCAAGTGTCTACGAAGCCGGAAGTCATTGAGCCCGTTGTCGAAGGATTCACAATGTTCAAGCTCGTTGAGGGCAGGATGCTTGAGTACTGGATCCTACCTGGAAAGCTGCCAGTCTTAGTGGGTGAAGTTGGGGAACTGGATGACCAGCCAGAAGAATCGTCACAGGATAGTCGTCCCGTGAACATTTCCCCAAATGATGGCTATCAGCGATTGAATGGAGAGGGTAGTCCGTTTTTCCAGCCTCCAACAAACAATGAAGCTCGTCAAAAGAAGAACTAGAACGGTACTGAACACCGTCTGTCGGTAATCCAACGATTGCTGACATAGTCACTCGCAAATTTGATTTTACAACCGTTACACGCACTGACCCCTGACACTTGATGAAACAAGTCTTTCATCGAGATGCCAGGATTCGAATGGACTCGAATGTGGTCTAGCAAGGATGAACCCGCGATGGAAACGACCCGACTGATGGCACGACTCTTTGCCGCAAGTCTGATTGCCACGACGATGTCCGTCGCGTGCATTCACTCCGTGTTCTCGCAGATTCCGCTCGGTGAATTCACGTCGACGCGTCCAGCGGTGGCCCACAACATCTCTCAACCCTCAGAGCGGGTGGAGATGATCGTCAAGAGCAGTCGTATTTTGACGCTGGAAGATCGGATTCCCAAATTCCAGGTTTATAACGAGCAAGTGGTGGGCGCCACGCCCGTATCACAGAATCAGATTCAGATCTTTGCCAAGACTCCAGGTACAACCCAACTGAATCTATGGGACACCAACGATCGTCTCTACACAGTTGACGTCATTGTCATAGCTGACGCTCGCCAGGTGGAAGGCATTCTGGAGAGCCAATTGCCGTTGGCATCGCTCAAAGTGATTCCGATTGAGAACAGTGCAATCATTTCTGGAACAGTTACAAGCGTCGACGATGTCGATCGGGCAGTCGCCATTACCGAGCAGTTCTACACCACCGTCGTCAACAACATCCGAGTGGTGGGTGTGCAAACGGTGCTACTTCATACGAAGATCATGGAAGTGTCCCGTACAAAGCTCCGTGACCTTGGAATCGACTGGGGCAGCGTTTCAACAGGTTCCTTCTTTTACTCTGCACCCAGCGGTTTGATTGATGTCGCTGGAAGTACCATGACTAACATCAATGCAAGTGCCGGAGCGGGCTTGAGTGCGACCAATAAGTTATTTACCAACGCAGGTGATTTCCAGGCCTTGATCTCGGCACTTCGCAAACAGGATCTGATCAAGTTACTTGCCGAACCGACCGTTGTCGCAACCCACGGTCGCCCGGCGCGATTCAACGTGGGTGGCCGTGTTCCCTACATCGTCCCGACTGGTAACAACGCTGTTTCGATCAACTACGAAGAGTATGGTACCTCGGTTGACTTCCTGCCCTTCGTGGTCGGCCCCGGCCGGATCCGACTCGAAGTACGCCCCGAAGTGACAGAACCAGACCCATCACGCTCAATCACTGCTGATGGAATCGAGGTACCAGCGTTCAGTTCTCGTTACGTCGAAACGGCTGTCGAGTTACAGGCAGGCCAGACATTCGCGATTGCTGGCCTGTTACAAAGCCGCACAGAAGCGGTCTCGCGGGCCACACCATTCTTCGGGGAGTTGCCCTACATAGGTGTCCTTTTTCGGCGTGTGACCGAAGTACGGAACGATATCGAATTACTGATCACCGTCACCCCCGAGATCGTCGAGGCGATGGACCCGCATGAGGTGCCCAGAGGCGGTCCCGGACTCAACTCAATGTCGCCGAGCGACAAAGATCTGTATTTGCGTGGTCACATCGAAGTTCCGAATCTGCTGGGCATCGACAATTGCGAATTTCCAGCGGGTAGTTTCAGTGTCATGCCGGAAGTCATACCGAGTCAGCCCAACTACCAAGAAGCAGTACCACCGGGAGCTATTGTCCCAAGTGAAGCCCCTGTTGTCGTCGGCGAAGGAGTCTCGATCACCGCACCACCGGCTGAGTGATGAGGTCCGCGAGCGTCAAGTGAATCAGAACGCGCGCGATGCAAACCGCCAGGAATACACTGAACAACCATTGTCATCAGCAACGTACTAAGAATCGCCCTTGTCGATCCAAATGACGGAACGCGAGAATCCCTGAAAGCAATGCTTTTGGGACTCGATACTGTCTGGCTTGAGGCGGACTGCTAACGCTATGAGTTTTTCACCGATGTGCTTGAGCAAACCACTTCGGATGTCGGTGTTGTGTCACTCGAGAGTAACCCAGATCAGGCGATCGAGCAGTTTGGGCGAGAAATATTTGCTTTGCTGCCCAATGATTATCGAACGATGGTCGAGGTGAGAAACAACGGCGTTCCACTGATTGTCCAGGCTCCCAGAACAGGCATCACACATGCGATTCGCGATCTGGCATCGAAACTGGAAGGCGTTAACCAACGAATCGGGAAAGATGGTGACGCGGTCGCCAAGGGTGGCGAGAGCAAGTGGAGAAAATTCTGGCCCGGCGGCAAGTCCAGCTAGTTGTCACACGTTGCTGTTTTCAATCCAGCGAATCAGGCTGCGTACCATGACGCCAGTCGCGCCGGCGTCTCGAGTGGGCTTCGCTCCATCTGCGAAAGCAGGCCCTGCGATGTCAATATGCACCCAAGGTACATCACCCACAAAGTTTTCCAAAAACTTGGCTGCGGTGATGGCGCCTCCCCAGCGACCTTCGCCGACATTCTTGATGTCGGCTACTTTGCTTTTGACTTTTTCATTGTAGAGGTCGAACATCGGCAACTGCCAAACCGGCTCTCCCTCGACCCCAGCTGCTGATTGGAAATCGTTGCACAGATCCTGATTGTTCGTCATCAAACCAGCAACTTCGGTCCCCAATGCAACCATGCAAGCTCCGGTCAGGGTCGCCAAGTCAACCATGGCTCGCGGTTCGTGCTGAATCGCAACATCAAGTGTGTCAGCAAGCACGACGCGTCCTTCGGCGTCGGTATTGAGAATCTCAATTGTTTTTCCGCTGCGAGTTTCGATCACATCTCCCAGTTTGTAACTGTCGCCACTGACCATATTCTCGGCAAGGCCACAATAACCAATGACGTTCTGCTTGACCCCCAGCTTGTCAATTCCATGCATGACACCAACCACGGTCGCAGCTCCCGCCATGTCACACTTCATGTCGACCATGCCTTCGCTGGGTTTGAGCGATAGACCACCGCTATCGAACGTCACGCCTTTGCCAACAACAGCAAGAGGGCTCTCTGTGCCTCCCGCTTCATACCTCAAAATCAGCAAACGGGGTGCTTTGGACGATCCCGCTCCAACGGCCAACATCGCCCGACATCCTTCCGCCACCAAACGCTGTTCATCCCAAATTTCAACAGAGACCCTTGTGCCCTCAAAGATGGCAACGGCCTTCTCGGTAAAGCTCTCAGGAAAAATGACAGCTGGTGGTTCGTTCACAAGACGCCGCGTGTGGTTGACGGATTCACCGACAGCACGACCACGCTGAACACTGCCCTCTGAGACACCCGAAAAGAGGATTTTTTCTGGTGCCAGTAGCGAGGGATCGGACTGATAGATCGCCTGCTGCTCACAACCCGAAAGTGCCCCCGTTACCAACGCATCATGAGCTTCCTCCGGGAAACACTCGCTCAGCGAAATGATGACCGTATCACGTTGACGGTCTGCCAATCTGCGTACCGCCGCAGACGCAGACTCAAATGCAAGATTTCGGTCGAGGTCGCCTGCCCCCAAACCGACAATGAGGATCATCCTTGGCCCTACGTCACGGGGCGAAGCCAGCAGGGTCATCTCGCCTCGTTTTCCCCGTATTTCACCATTTTCCACCAATCGCTCAAGCCAACCCTCGGTCATGCCGTTGACGGCAGCCAGCGTTGACGGCAGGCTACCCTCTTCCGTCAGACCAGCGACCAGAACATCGCTCTGCTGCTCTAAAACTTCCGTGACGGTGGAAATTTCGGGCGACGGGATTGGATTACTGTCCAACATGCATTTTCAAGTGGGTGTGGATGAGATGGTTAAAGTTACCGATACGCTAGTAACGTCAGTCTACGGTTCCAGACGCGGTTATCCTACCCTTCGTGATTTGGTTCCGAACATCATCCATGACCCGGAGCGTTTCTGACCGTGAAGCATCGTTCAACCCGAGACGCTGTTGAAGACCTGAGAAAAGATGGTCGCCTGATCCAGATCGATGACGAAGTGGATCCCCACCTGGAAATGGCAGAAATCCAAAGGAGGACGTATGCCAATGATGGACCTGCGTTACTGTTCACGAGAGTCCGAGGCAGTCGTTTTCCAGCCGTTTCCAATCTGTTCGGCTCCATTGAACAGGCTAGGTATCTGTTCAGGGACACCCTGGAAGCAGTGCGACGTGTGATCGAAGTGAAGATTGATCCGTCAGCACTCACAAAACGTCCATTTCGATATGCGGGCGTACCATTGACGGCACTCAAGATGCTACCGCGGAAGGTGAGCCGAGGAGCCGTGCAGGACGGCAATTGTGGAATCCGTGACTTGCCTGCGATCAAATGCTGGCCGGACGATGGGGGCCCATTCATCACGCTTCCTCAGGTGCTTAGTGAGAACCCGAGGGCTCCATCGAATCTGATGCAGGTCAACCTCGGCATGTATCGGGTGCAACTGACAGGCAACCAATACGACCTTGGCCACGAAGTCGGCTTGCACTATCAGATTCATCGGGGAATGGGAGTCCATCACCGTGCCGCCTTGGATCAAGGTAAACCGCTCCGTGTTGCGATCACCGTCGGTGGTTCACCTGCCATGTCGGTTGCTGCTGTCATGCCGCTACCGGAAGGACTTACTGAACTGACGTTTGGTGGCGCCTTGGCTGGACGGCGGATTCGGATGATTGCGGGCGAGCATGCCCCAGTGTACGCGGACGCCGATTTCGCGATCGTAGGGACGATCAATCCGAACAAGACAAAACCAGAAGGACCGTTCGGAGACCACCTCGGGTACTACAGTCTGCAACATGATTTCCCCGTCATGCAGGTCGATCAAGTATGGCATCGAAAAGATGCGATCTGGCCGTTTACGGTCGTAGGCCGACCACCGCAGGAAGACACAACGTTTGGTCAACTCATTCACGATCTGACCGACCCAATCATTCCCTCTGTCATCCCCGGTGTCAAAGCAGTTCATGCAGTCGATGCTGCCGGTGTGCATCCACTGTTACTTGCGATCGGCAGCGAGCGTTACATGCCGTATCTTGAAAGTCCGGAACCTCAGGAACTATTGACTCAGGCCAACGCAATCCTTGGAAATGGGCAACTGTCGCTGGCAAAGTACCTTTTCATCACCGACGACCCCCGAGATGAACTCGATATCCACGACATCAGGACCTACCTGCAACATGTGCTTGCGAGGGTCGACTGGCGGCGAGATCTTCACTTTCAGACCCGCACCACCATCGACACACTCGATTATTCGGGTACCGGGTTCAACCAGGGTTCCAAAGTTGTCATTGCCGCAACGGGAGTTCGCATACGCACGCTGCCTACGGAATTACCCCCCGGCATTGCCTTGCCGGATGGTTTCAAAAACCCAAGACTTGTTGGACCAGGGATTGTTGCCATCGAAGCGCCACCCTTTGTTTCCACCGAATCTTCACGAGATCTGCAAACCTTTGTGGCGAGTCAAACAAACGAATTGGCACTCAACTCGATGCCTTTGTTGACCCTTGTGGACGACAGTGATTTTGCAGCAAGTTCCCTTGGCAATTGGCTCTGGACCACATTCACACGAAGCAACCCGGCCAGCGACATCGATGGCATCGGTGCAGCGATTGTCAGCAAGCACTGGGGATGCAGTGGATCACTTGCGATCGATGCACGCATCAAACCACACCACGCTCCACCACTCGTCGAAGATCCTACCGTGACAGCCAAAGTCGATGCCCGTGGTGCTCGCGGTGGCAAGTTAGCCAAGTATCTGTGACTCCTGCTTCTCTGAAATCTGCAAACGAACCATCATGCCAAAATTGCAAGACGTTTTTGAATGTGCGGAACCGGTCGCACTAGTAACGGGAAGTGGTTCCCGACGGGTGGGTCGGGCAATTGCCCTGCATCTGGCCAGCCTTGGCTGTCGAGTCGCATTGCACGCAAACACCAGCATGCCATTTGCGGAGGAAATCGCTGAGTCTATCCGCTCAGACTACTCCAAAGAGGTAATCATCACGCAAGGCAGCCTCTCCGAGGTAGGCACGCCAGAGCGGCTGATTGATGAAACGATCGCGTCATTTCAACGCATCGACATCCTTGTCAACAGTGCCGCGATTTGGAAACCAACACCACTGGAAGAGGTTACAGCGGAGGAGATTCGCCATTACTTTGAAGTCAATGCCATCTCATCTTTTCTCTGTGCAAAAGCTGCCGGATTGCAAATGGTGACACAGACAACAGGTGGATCAATTATCAACCTCGGTGATTGGGCAACCGTACGTCCCTATTTGGATCATGCTGCCTACTTCCCGAGTAAAGGTGCAGTGGAAACCATGACACGCTCATTGGCTGTTGAATTGGGCCAACGGAATCGACGGATCCGCGTGAACTGCATTCAACCTGGCCCCGTCCTGCTGGGTGAGCAAGCCACGCAGGATTTTGCCGCACGAATGGCAGCGAGCACGCTAGCAGGACGACTGGGAACACCCGAACATGTTGCGCATGCAGCGCAATTTCTTTGCGAGAACGATTTTGTCACTGGCATCTGCCTGCCGGTAGATGGTGGACGCAGCATTTTCGCTCCTGATGGTATTCAGGCTGGTCTCAACAGTGGCTAGGCAACAAACTGCCAGAGCGGTTCATACCCATTCATCGCACAGTCAGCAAAGAGATCCTCTAGGCTGCTCGCATCGCTGCGTACCATTCCGAACTTGGCAATGCATCCAGGTCGAATGCAGCCGATATCTGTTCGGCCAAGAGCCTCACTGCCGGACCAAGTTGCCATGCGAAAAACAGAAAGTGGATCGAGGTCTGATCGATGGTTCAACAGAAACTGAACCTCGTTCCAAAGATTCAAGTCAGGATTACTGGCCCGTGAATCTGTTCCCAGTGCAACGCGGACACCACTCGATAGTAGTTGATCCACGGGATGTGAATCATACCTGAAAAAATGATGGGTTCTGGGGCAATAAACAACCGTGATGTGGGGATATTCGGCAAGCAACCTGATTTCAGATTCGTTCAGGTCATTTCCATGCACCAGCAGCGAACGGGGAGCACTCGCCAGTTGTTCGATCAGCTTCAGGAAGGGGCTCTCTGGCCAAGGAAACCGTTCTATTTCCCATACACCCAGCGACTGCAGCGCGTCAGCAAACGGGCCAGTACCTGTCCGCAACAACTCACGTTCAGCCGGTGACTCAGCAACATGCATTGCGATGGGTCGATGATGCTTCCGTGCCAATTCGAAGCAAGCACCGAGTGTTTCACGAGAGGTTGAATAAGGCGCGTGAGGACTAACGCCACCTTGCGGATAACGGCGAAGATTACTCCGAGCCAATTCCAGACGCTGACTTCCACGTTCCGCGCTCAGTCCGAGTACCTCCGCAAAAGGAACCAAATCCAAACCACTTTCATTGCCCGGATATTCGCAAGGTGGGGTCGTGATTTCGCCCGCCAAGCAAGTGCCTGTTTTCACCAATTCACCGATGCCAATCCCAATGGCTTGCTCTCGGCTGGTCTCATCTGAGGACTGCCGCGTACTGATCACTTTGCCAATCCACTCCGGCAATGAAATCCCCGATTCACCAATGGGTCGTTGGCAATCGGAGAATTCTAAATGCGTGTGGGCATTGACCAAACCGGGAAAGATCGCCACATCCCCCAGGGGCTGAGCGTGGCAAGGTGCCGGTTTGGAACCCATTTCGACAACCCGCCCACCCTGAATTCGCACCCACCCGCCATTGATAGGATTACCGGTAACAGGAATGATCCATCTTGCTGACAGTACCTGGCTGTGATTGTTCATAATGAAAATGCCTTCTCCACAAAGTCGCTTACTTCGCTCATTCTATGAGCGTGATCCGGTTGAGGTCGCACGCGATCTATTGGGAATGTCGCTGTTACGGAAAATCAACGGCAGGTGGATCGGAGGTCGAATCGTTGAGACCGAAGCCTATTTGTCACATGACGATCTGGCCAGCCACAGCGTTCGGGGACCAACTGCCAGCAACTCCGCGATGTTCGGGCCACCGGGAACATTGTATGTCTATCCCATCCACGCCAAGTACTGCCTGAATGCGGTCACTGAACCGACCGGCACAGGCAGCGCAGTGTTAATTCGTGCATTGGAGCCCTTTTGGGGAATTACCAGCATGCAGCGGCACCGGCATACCGATGACATGGCCCGATTGACCCGCGGGCCTGCGATGCTGTGTCAATCACTCAATGTTGACCGATCCCTCGATCACACGGACATGGTCGAGTCAAAACTCATCAGCATTTTCCAGGCGGGGCAACCTGAAATCGAACTCGGCACCAGTGAACGCATTGGCGTGACACGTTCGCGAGCGTTGAGGTTGCGTTTCTTCATTGATGGAAATTGGTTCGTCAGTGGTCGCAGAAAGGACCACCGATCACCTCCCGTCCCCCCAGCCAAAACGCTGCGATCTTAGACTGTGCTGATTTTGGCATCGGATCTCACAGATTCGACAGACGATCCAATGACCGAAATAGCTTCAATACTCTCTCGAATCTCTGCCTCCCACGCCCTGCGAAACGTAACCCAACCCACACTGCTTGCTGGACCGATTCCGGTCAGACGCATCATGACGATTCAGTCGTTGAATCCTTGTTTGCGCAACTGTCTCAAGTCTGCCTGGCAAAACACTGACCTGTCATGGAACCTGGTCTGATAGTGAGCCCATCACGAGACTGGAACTTGGGTCAAATGCCCCGCGACGCCGTTAAGCAAACGCGGCAATGGATTGCATTCTCCATAGATCTCTATTTATTCATTCCTGCATCACGCTGTCACTCTGCGGCGGACAGCATCGCATTGGCTGAAGGGAGCGGTTCTAGCAGTCAAAACCTGCTGTACTGCTCGTTACCGTTGGTGGCTGAATTCGTGGATAACAAAGCCGCATCCAGTCGATCCACACAATCAGTTTCCAATGCAAATCACTTCGCTGATCGTGTGAGCATACAGGCAATCATTGGCGAAACTCAGACTCGCCCGGTTCCACGCCCGTCCAACAGGTCCGAGATCATTGATCGCCGAGATCGCTTTTCCATCCAGCACTTCGCTGTCCCAACGGACCACGTACACCGTACCTGACATCGTAGGCACATACAGGTATTCACCAATGACAGTGGGGATCTGTGACGCATGATGTCCCCAGCCATTACCCCTTGATCGCTGGTCACCCATCACAACATGCCCTGCCGAGTCCTTCATGTCGTTCTCTGCAAACGCCCATTCTGTAATGGGCAGCGTTTCCGGGCGTTTTTTATTGCGAGCCAGCAGTTGATCGACAACTGTCGCATCCATTCCCACGGGCCCC
>Ga0315334_10000402_pt1 | contig 26619 bp, 21 predicted proteins | sample M150034915metaG_FD_205555 | JGI IMG/M metagenome (GOLD analysis project Ga0315334, IMG submission 205555) | Ammonia-oxidizing marine archaeal communities from Monterey Bay, California, United States - M1 500m 34915 | ecosystem: Environmental > Aquatic > Marine > Intertidal zone | place: USA... | reverse complement strand
AAATCATCGTAAGTAACCTCATGCTCAGTCCCATCTGACCATGTGAGGTGTATATCGACATCTCTACGCTCTATGCGTATTAGTTCTGGAATGTCCATCGATTATCCCTCAAATAATTTCTAATTTACTAGTTGTAGATGCTGATTCAACTATGTTTTGAATATTTGCAACAACTTCTGCAAATGCTATGGCTGAAGGTCCTTCTGGTTCAGAGACAATACGATGGACTCCATCATCCCCACCGCGTACGAATCCTGGGTCAAACGGTAATTTGCCCAAGAATGGTACGCCAAATTCGTTAGCGGTTTTCTCACCGCCTCCAGCCTTGAAAATATCTAGGGTGCCGGACCAGTCACCGCTTTCATTAGTGGTTGTTTTGATTGTTTTTCCACCCGGTGCCGCAAGTTCTATTTCAGTCCCAGCCGGTGCTTTTCCATGGATGGTATAACCACTCATATTCTCAATCACTCCAATTACATCGACCTTTAGCGATTTTGAGAAGGTTATGGATTTTCGTGAATCTAGTAGAGCAACATCCTGGGGTGTTGTTACAATAACCATACCATCAATATCTGGTAAATTTTGAGCTACAGTAAGCGGTTCATCAGAGGTACCCGGTGGGAAATCGATAATCAGATAATCTAAATCGCCCCACTCTACATCGCCAATAAATTGCTGGATTGCACCCAACTTGATAGGCCCACGCCACACAACCGGTGTATCCTCGTCTTCTAACAAGAAGGCCATCGAGATTACTTTGACTCCGAGGTGGCCTTCGGCTGGATGAATTCTTCCTGCGTCGACATTTAATCGGCGACCATCAAGGCCCATCATCTTTGGAACATTTGGTCCAGTGATATCAATATCCAATAACCCGACCTTGAGTCCTTGCTGTGCTAGTGAAAGTGCAAGACCTGTAGCAACTGTCGATTTTCCGACACCGCCCTTTCCTGAGAGTACCATGATCTTGTGCTTGATCGCCTTACCCATTTCAGAAATAGACATCTTCCGCTTCATCTGGTTATAGGCGGTTTCCATCTTCTTCTGATCTTCAGGTGAAGCGGATTCAGGTGCGCCTCCGGGATTGTTAATCTTCACTGGTGAGTCAGCCATCAGTTGCTTCGGCGGGTGTGACATACTTCAACCCTTTTTCAGTTAGAATCTGTATTATGATTGCACATAGCATCCATAATCCGATTGTCCAACTTGCTGCCATGCTCGCATAAGCCCACCCCAATCCCGCACTCAAAACGATAACTGGGGGCCTAGCATGACGTGCGTCTCCGTTTAGTAAATGAATGCATAAACCTGCAAACATAGTTTGGAAAGTGATTATGATTGCAATCGAACGGAATAGTAATTGTAAATCATTTGCTGCAGCTACGATGTGAGATACAAAGAGTGCGAGGTATATCGCCGTATACGCCAATATTGGCTTCCACATATATTGGGCTACATGCCATTGGTTCATATGTCTCTTCTACCCACAGTCTGTCATGCGTCTACTCTTCGTATGTGTTGGAAACTCCTGTCGCTCACAAATGGCTGAGGGGATTGCTAGAAGCCTAGGTCATGATGCAACTAGTGCTGGGACTCATCCTGCCCATAGTGTAAGCATTAATGCGCTCAAGGTTCTTGAATCGAGAGGTATTGATACCAAGGGACTTAATCCCAAACTAGTTGATGATATTGAATGGCAATCCTATGACCTAGTGATTTCGATGGGTTGTGGAGTGAATTGTCCGATGATTAGAATTGACCAGGATTGGAATCTAGATGACCCCTATGGTCAATCTCTCGAAGTCTTCGAAGAATGTGCTGCATCTATTGAACTGAATATCAAAGGTCTCGTATCATAGGGTACCCTCTCGAATGATGGGTTTCGCAAGGTGGGATTAAACACCGTAATCTAGGCGGATACTCTCACATTCGAACTTTTTGTCCAGTTATTACTCTCCAGATTCTCTTTAGTGGGTCATAATAACGGTCAACGACTCTTTCCTTTAGAGGAATGATGGCATTGTCGGTAATGTTGATTCCTGCTGGACAAACATCTGTGCAACATTTTGTTATGTTACAGTAAGCAATCCCAAACTCACCTTTGATTTCTGGAACCCGGTCTTCTTGGTCCATTGGATGCATCTCAAAGTTAGCAAGACGGACCATTGTTCTTGGTCCACCGAATACATCGAACTTGCGGTATTCCCTGAGTACGTGGCATGTGTCTTGGCAGATATAACATTCAATACAGGTTCTAAATTCTTGAGCACGCTTTGCTTCAAATTGGCTGAATTCCCAATTAGGTTCATCCGGTCCTTTGATTGGAGCAACCGCCTTAGCCATTTCATAATTCCAAGAAACATCGGTTACAAGATCCTTAACATGCGGGAAGGTTTTCAATGGCCTTACAGTAATGACTTCATTTTCAGGAGTTTCTTCGATGATGTCGCTCATTCTAGTCATGCACATCAAGCTTGGTTTACCATTGATTTCAGCACTACATGAACCGCACTTGCCCGCTTTACAATTCCAGCGGCATGAAAGGTCAGGCTCTTGCTCATGCTGAATACGGTGAATACAATCGAGAAGAACCATGCCTTTATCCAATTCAACATCGTATTCTTTTAATTCACCTTCGCCTTCTTCGCCTCGGAAAACTCTCATTTTTATTTCGCTCATAATCAAGCCTCCTTCTTTGAACGGTCAAGTAATTCCTCTAATTCTTCGGGGGGTTGAGATAATTCTTCCTGGCGTATTTTTATTTCAGCACCATCTTTCCAAACTACATTTGTTGTATGACTCCACATACCAGTATCTGGTTCTGGGAAATCATCACGAGTATGTCCGCCACGGCTTTCAGTACGCGTTAGTGCGGCAAGCGTACAGGCAGAAGAAATTTCGATCATATTTTGCAAATCTAAAGCTTGATGCCATCCAGAATTGTAAACCATTGACTTTCCAGAACTTGTATTTCCAATTCTCTTTCTGAAATCATCAAGGTCTGTTAATGCGCTTTTCAACTCAGACTCTGTTCTAATGATTCCAACCTTGGCTTGCATCATATCTCGTAATTCATCATATACGCGACCTGGATTTTCACCGTTTTCTCTCTTCAAAGGTTCCAAGTTTGCTTTGATAGCATTTTCTATTTGCTTTGTATCAAGTTTAGGTTGCTCAATGTCAGTTGAACGCTTTGCAGCATGTTCTCCTGCCCTCTTACCAAATACGATTAGGTCTGAAAGTGAGTTTCCACCAAGACGGTTTGCACCATGCAAACCACTTGCAACTTCACCAGCAGCGAATAAACCGTCAATTGTCGACTCTTGAGATTCAGCATTAACTCTGACTCCGCCCATTACATAGTGTGCAGTTGGACCAACTTCCATTGGTTCCTTAGTTATGTCAACACCGGCAAGTTCTCTAAATTGGTGGTGCATGCTTGGAAGTTTTGCGATGATTTCCTCAGCAGTGCGTTGATTTGCAATATCTAGATATGCTCCGCCGTGGGTTGAGCCTCGACCTTCAGCAACCTCTTTGTTAATCGCTTTAGCAACAACGTCACGAGTTAGTAATTCAGGCGGGCGCCTTACGCTTGCCTTTTCACCAGCAACAACTTGTCGAACCCATTCTGTAGCCTCTTCTTCGGTTTCAGCGTGGTCGCCTTTGAACATATCAGGGACATTGTCAAACATGAATCTCTTTCCTTCAGAATTACGAAGAACACCACCTTCGCCACGGACACCTTCCGTAACCAATATTCCTCTTACGCTCGGTGGCCAAACCATTCCAGTTGGATGGAATTGAACGAATTCCATATCGATTAATTCTGCGCCTGCATTAAGAGCGAGTGCGTGTCCATCTCCAGTATATTCCCAAGAACCTGAACAAACAGACCAGCATCGAGTAATTCCACCAGTAGCCAAAATCGTTGACTTTGCTGAGTAAGCATGCATTGCGCCATCAACTCTATTGTAAGCAACACAACCAATACAGGTTCCGTCATCATCTTGCAGTAGATGGCTTGCTGTATATTCCATGAATATATCAATGCCTGAATGAATTCCCTTTTCTTGTAGAGTTCTAATGATCTCTAGGCCTGTGGAATCTGCAACGTGGGCCAAACGTGGGTAAGTATGCCCACCAAAGTTTCTCTGATTGATTAATCCAGCCGGAGTTCTATCAAAGACAGCGCCCCATTGTTCAAGTTCACGGATTCTATCTGCAGACTCTTGAGCATGAATTTGTGCCATTCGCCAATTGTTGAGATACTTTCCACCCTTCATCGTATCTTTGAAGTGGGTTTTCCAGCCATCTCTGTCGTCCGCATTCCCTAGGGCGGCAGCAGCGCCACCTTCAGCCATTACAGTGTGTGCCTTACCAAGTAATGATTTGCAAATCATTGCGGTCTTTGCACCACTTCGTGCGGCCTCAATTGCAGCTCTTAACCCAGCGCCTCCGGCGCCGATTACCACTACATCGTAATCATGTGTCTCGTAATCGCTCATTCAAAGCCCCCCGAATAGAACGACATCACGCCACCAGCCTTCTGTGCAAGCATAGACGTAGAAATCTGAGAACATAACCCAGAATAGAGAATAAATGGCCCACTTGTTATGGTTCTTGTTTAGTTTGGTACAACTCTTCCAACAGGCTTCAGCAACTGCGCCGCCTCCATTGCGGAAACGGTTTCTAATTCCGCCGATTGCGTGACGGAAGGAATGACAACCAAGTGTATATCCGCCAAGCAGTATTACGTTTAGCAGGAGAACAAGAGTTCCTACCGATACTCCATAGGAAGTAGCACTCCCCTTGGTATGGAATTGGGTTGCTAACAATACATCGTATGACAATACGAAAAGATATGCAACTGCAAGATACATGAAATAACGGTGCAGATTCTGGAATAAAAAGACTCTACTCTCTCCTTTGTAGTCGCCAAATGGTGTACTTACTGCACAGGCTGCAGGGCTTGCCATAAATGACCGATAGTATGCCTTGCGGTAATAGTAGCAAGTGCCACGGAATCCAGCCGGAATAATCAAAATGAACATTGCTGGACTCATCCACCAAAGGTTTTCAGGAACCCAAGAACCAAGGCCGTCTTCACCTGGAATGATCAATGGGGAAAACAAAGGCGAAAGGACATGGTTGCCATTGGTATCAATAGCCATAGTCTGGTTTCCCGCAGACCTTCCAAACTCTTCAAAAATCCAGAAATCTGCTTCCATGAATCCGCGCCAGGTGGCATATATGACTGCAATTCCGAGATAGACGGCCATTGCTAGCGGAGATTTCCACCAATTGTCTATTCGGTCTGTTTTTCCAAATCCTCTTTCCATTGGCAGATGTTTTGCTTCGACCACAAACAATTCCCCTATGTCGTGGTCCTAGTGGCTTCGGCTTTTGATAATATGCTTATCTCTATCTCAACTGAGAGTGGAGTAATCGACGTCGGCCTCAATCATTTCAATCTCGTCAACATCCATTTGAGCAAGTTGTAACTTTCCAGATAATTCATCGTTAACAGCATGCCAATAAGAATACGCTTCAATAACCCAAATTCCAGATTCACGAGTACCGTTACCGCTGCCCTTTACTCCACCAAATGGTAGGTGGGCTTCAGCCCCGGTTGTCGAGTTGTTGATTCCTGTCATTCCTGCTTTGATACCAATCTTGTAGCGGTAAGCCTCGAGACGGTCATTTGTGTAAATAGAACTTGAAAGACCGTAAGGAGATGCATTGGCAAGATGCAGTGCATGATCGAAATCCTTTGCTTTAACAATAGTAATTGCTGGGCCAAACATTTCTTCATGAAAGCAAGCCATATCTTCAGTAACATCAGCATAAACGTGAGGCCACATGTACACTCCATCTTCAGGTGTACCTAGGAAATTGTCAGGAGTATTGCCGCTGGTAACCCTGCCTTTGCCCCATAATTTGGTTGCTCCATCTGCCTCTACCGTTTCGATGCCCTTTAGGAAATCCTTGGCGTATTTTTCGGATAGCATTGGACCATACAGAACATTTTCCTGTCTTAGAGAGTCTCCGATACGAGTAGTCTTGACTTTGGCCATAAATTTCTCCATGAACTCATCATAGATGTCTTGGTGAAGAATCAGGTTACCCAGACTTGTACAGCGCTGTCCAGCGGTTCCAAAACCACCCCAGTATGCGCCTTCAACCGCGTTGTCAATATCTGCAGACGGCATAACGACCTGAGGATTCTTTCCACCCAGTTCTAGACTGCAGGAAACCAAGTTTCTTCCACAGACCTCACCAATCGCCTTTCCAACTTCAGTACTACCTGTGAATGAAATCTTGTTGAGCAATCCTTCATCGACAGCATCGACGATATACTGACCAGCACTACTACCCTTTCCATGTACTAGATTTACAACGCCATCTGGTAATCCAGATTGGTGCATGATACGTGCAAGTGCAAAGGAAAGAAGTGGTGCATCTTGTGGGCTCTTCCAAACACATGTGTTTCCACAAATTAGTGCCGGAATTATCTTCCAGAACGGAACAGCGGCAGGGAAGTTGCATGCGTTGATAATTCCGCATACACCAAGTGGTCTGCGATAGGTGGACAATTCCTTATCCGGCAATTCTGAATTAACGGTTTGCCCATACAGGCGTCGGCCTTCAGATTGGAAGAAAAGGCAGGTGTCAATCGCTTCTTGCACACTTCCAGCAGATTCTTTTAGCGTCTTACCGATTTCACGGGTTTCTAGGGCAACAATTGCATCTTTGTGTTCCATCAGTAGACGGCCCATGTTTCCGATAATCTGGCCACGGGTTGGCGCAGGAGTAGCAGCCCAGCCAGTTAGGGCAGTACGGGCGGCAGCAATAGCTTCGTGAACATCATCTCTGGTCGACAGGGGGAACTCCCCTAATACGTCAACTAGCAAAGCAGGATTCTTACTTGTGAATGTAGAACCATCGGACGAGGTCCTTAACTGTCCATTGATAATATTGTATCCTTTGACCTTTGGAAGTTCATCTGGATTGCTGCTTTCCATAAATTCGAGGTTAGCCTCTAAGACGTGCGCCATGGCCCTCCGTTCGACATGCAGAACATCAATCCACCGCTTGTGATTAGATGCGTGGATTAAAATGGTGCGGGCTATGAAGAAACATCATCCGGAGGGGTCAACCATGTCTGAAAAAGATTCTGAATCAATATCTTTGAAGGTTTCAAAGGCTATACCAAGTGATGTAGGTCACGGAAGAGCACGCATCAGTGGAGATAATGACTTGGATTTGAAACCAGGCGACATTATCGAAATCAAGGGCGAGAGCCGTTCCACTGCAGCAATCTATTGGCGAAGCCGTCCTGAAGATGCTAAAATGGACATCATTAGGGTAGACGGAATAATTCGTAAAAATGCGGGGGTCAGTCTTGGCGACAAGGTTATCGTCTCCAAAGTCGATGCTAAAATTTGTACTAAATTGGTGCTTTCACCTGTAATGGCGAATAAACAGAAAGTCAAATTCGGGCCCGGCATTGAAGGATTTGCTCGTCGAGGGCTGAATAAGAGACCAGTCGTAGCCGGCGATAGAATTTTTATCCCAGGGATGACATTGTTTGCAGAAGCATTACCGTTTGCAGTATTGCAAACCACTCCTAAAGGGATTGTTCAGGTTAATTCTGACACTGAAATTATAATCAAAGACGAAGCGATTGATGATGAGGAAGTTGGACAATCACAAGGAATAACTTACGAGGATATAGGAGGTATTGGAACTCAACTATTGAAAGTTCGAGAAATGATTGAGTTGCCTCTAAAGCATCCGGAGTTGTTTAGAAGACTGGGTATCGACCCTCCAAAAGGAGTATTGTTACATGGGCCGCCAGGTACTGGTAAGACTATGATCGCAAAGGCTGTCGCTACAGAAACAAATGCACATTTCACTTCGATTAATGGCCCAGAGATTATTTCAAAATATTATGGCGAATCTGAAAAACAACTTCGTGAGATTTTTGATGAAGCTTCAGAGAATGCTCCAGCAATTGTATTCATTGATGAAATCGACTCTATTTGCCCTAAGCGTGAAGACGTTAGTGGGGAAGTCGAACGCCGTGTTGTAGCACAGATGCTAACCCTGATGGATGGTATGAAAGGCAGAGACAATGTCATTGTTATTGGAGCAACCAACAGAAGGGATGCTATTGACCCTGCTTTGCGCCGGCCAGGTCGATTTGACCGTGAAATTGAGATCGGAGTTCCTGATCGTGATGGCAGAAAAGAAATTCTTGATGTTCACATAAGACAGATGCCTATTGCAGACGACTTCGACATAGATTGGGTCCTCGATAATTCATACGGCTTCGTTGGAGCAGATTTGGCTGCTTTAGTCAGAGAATCGGCAATGAAGACCCTTCGCCGCTATCTTCCTGAATTTGATTTGGAAGAAGAGACAATACCACCCGAAGTCCTTGAGAGAATGGAAGTAAAAATGGATGATTTCCGTGTAGCAATCCGCGAAATAGAGCCCAGTGCTCTTCGTGAAATCTATGTAGAAATACCTGATGTTTCATGGGAAAGCGTCGGCGGCCTTGTTGAAATTAAGGACAGGCTGAAGGAAAGCGTCGAATGGCCATTAACCAAGCCTGAATTATTTGAGCACTTCGGAATAAAACCTCCACGTGGAATTGTTCTATTCGGCGCACCGGGCACTGGAAAAACTCTGCTGGCAAAAGCAATTGCAAATGAAGCAAAAGCCAATTTCATTTCGATAAAAGGTCCTGAATTGATCTCCAAATGGGTTGGAGAATCAGAGAAAGCCATTCGAGAAATATTCAAGAAAGCAAAACAATCGGCACCATCGATTATTTTCCTAGATGAATTCGAATCTATTGCGGGTATGAGGTCATCTAATTCTCAATCTGGAGGTTCAGATGTTTCCAACCGTGTTGTAAATCAGTTACTTGCTAGTATGGACGGGGTAGAGAGTCTCGATGGAGTTATCATCGTAGCTGCAACAAACAGACCTGAAATGATAGATCCAGCGCTATTACGCAGCGGACGTTTCGAAAGAGTACTTCATGTTCCACCTCCGGACAAATCTGCACGTGAGATAATTATGAGTATCCATTCTTCCGGTATGCCACTTTCTTCTTTCTCAATGAAAGATATATTGAACAATATGGACGGATTTACTGGCGCAGATATTGAAGCGGTTTGTCGAGAAGCGGCATTAATAGCAATGCGAGCGGGTAAAAAGAAGGTAACGAAAGGTCACTTTGAAGATGCAATCACTAGAATAAGACCAACGGTAACTCCTGATATGCTTGAGTACTATTCCAAGATGGAGGAAAGACTCACATCTGGTCTTTCTAACATTAAACGTTCGAGAGACACTGGATTCGGCATGGAATCAATGTGAGTGGTTTAATTCGCCGGTTGATTGAAGTGGGCGGAGTTATTCCCCTTTGATAAGGGGCGAGGGCTAGTTATGGCGAGTTTCAGTAATGAATTTATCAAGCGTCCTGTAGTCGATGCTAATGGTGAATTATTTGGCCACCTAGGAGACATAGTTATCGATCCTCGCAGCGGTGAAATTACCGAACTTCTCGTCGAAGTTATAGCTGAGATTGATGTGACAAAATTACCTTGGCCAATGGAAGATGGATTCTGTTGTGTTCCAGCCCAAGAAGTATCTCAAATCGGCTCCCGTATCAGTTTGAGGCGATGAGCAACTAATCATCATCAATACACAACCTTCTAATCCGATATGATGGCGTCGGTTGTCTGTATCTTGTACTAGGGGTGTATGTATGGATGAAAAACCGCGCTTAAATCGTCGAAGACTTAGTCTTCAGATAGCGTTCTGGTTCGTTCTTCTAATGCTCCTATCAACAGTGGTTTCCAAAGTGATCAATGTCGGCAACGATGATGGGCAATCTGCTTATGGTGATGATTGGGATGATATGTCTGCTTTCCGTTACGATATCAACGCGATGGGGATTGAAACCAAATCCCTTGTATCTTCTCCTTTGCTACTAGCAGATATTGCGGATCCTGCAAATACAACTTATATCATTGCAGGTGTTGAAAGAGATACCATCTCCCTTCCTCAGTTTTCATCTGATGGTTTCCTAACGTTTGCCTCCGAAGACGGATACTCACCTGCTGAAGTGGATGCGATTAAGGAATTCGTATTCGCAGGTGGAGACGTGTTAGTCATGGATGATTTTGGATATTCGTCAACCATTGCTGAAGCATTTGGTGTTAGTTTCAAAGGCAAACAATTGTATGACGTAGTCTATGTTACTGAATTAGATTACAACTTCGTTTGGATGTGCATTCAGGAATCGCCTTGTGGCATGGATGGAACTGCCCTAGACCCCAACTCTGTTGGAAATCATAGCCGCTGGTCTGTAGAAGATAATGGCGCTCATGTCTGTAAGGTGTATGACAATATAGTTATTCCAAAATCTGAATCTGGAGTTTGTGAGCAACACTGGAAAGCTGGCGCAATTCAATACAATGCATCTTACCAAGTACTTCTCAACAATATCACCGGTATCGATGTGATTCCAAATGCTAAGACCGGACTTGGTGCAACCCAGATTCGGGCTGTAACTTCTGCTGAAGCGATGATCGATATGAACGGTGACGGAAAGCTTTGGACTGGAACAGGTTCTGAACCGAATTCTGAAACCCCAGACCTATGGGGTCAATTCAACCTTTCAATCGAAGTATGTATTAGCCAAGATTGTAATTTCAGAGATGGTGGTAGAATCACATTCATAGCAGATGGTTCTGTATTGACCAATGCCATCTATGATTACGAAGCGTACAATGATGGTGACTATGGGACTGCAAATAAACCAATTCCTGCAAATGATAATCGCAAGTGGGCTATGGATTATATTGCAGATTCATTGGTTGACCCTGAATCGGTTGGTGAAATAGGGTCTACTCCTCAAGCTGCTCCAAATGCTATGGTTATTTTTGATGAAAGCAGGCATATTCAGCCAAGTATTGCATCAGAATCATACAATACAATTTACTTCCTTTTGGTTTACTTCACAGGTGAAGGATTAGCAATGCTTCTCTTATTCCTCATACTTTTCATCTCCTTTGAAGGAGTTCTTCTCAAAAAGAAAGACCCAGAACCATGGCGCCATGTATTCAGTATCATCTACTATGGGTTTGGTGATGCTAACCGTTACACTTACTATGCAAAATCAAACAAAATAAAACAGGTATTTTTATCCAAGGTTCGGAATCAAAATGGATTGTCTAGGGAAGAATTCGATTCACTTCCCGCAAGGGAACTTCAAGGAATGATTTCTGACCCTGTATTGGTCAAATTCGTATTCGAGAATCGTAATTATTCATTGGAGCAGACCGTTGCGGTAGTCAAGCGGATTAAGGCCTGGGGACGTACATAAGGTGAGATAGATGTGGACACGTAAAGCAGCATTTACTTTCACCGGAGGAATCGCTTTGATTCTTATTGGAATGATGATTTCTAATCATCAGATGATGATTCTAGGTCTTTCGTTCATTGCATTTATCGTAGTAAATTCATGGGTAAGTGGTCATGGGGATGTTGAGGTTCAAAGGACACTATCAGCGGACAATCTGTACAAAGGTGATGATCTCTATGTCGAATTACTGGTTACAAATCGTAGTAGGCGCAAGACTCAGCAACTTGAGGTCTATGACAACGTTCCACACGAAATGAAATTACGTAGCGGACTTAATCAAATGCGCCTCAACCTCAAGCCAGGTGAAAGTGCTAGAATTCGTTATGTTCTACGCTGCCCTTTGCGTGGACATTATTCGGTTGGACCTGTTTCACTGCGATATCGAAATACATTCAACCTCTCAGTTGATGAAATGTATGTTGACCACCATTCTGACATAATCATTTTCCCACAAATACGTGATGTTGAAGAAGCATTCATCCGTTCTCGTACAGCAAAGATGTACACTGGAGCTACAACCCTAAGAACTCCTGGTCCGGGAACTGAATTCTATTCACTGAGAGAATATGTGCCTGGTGATCCGTTTAAGAATATCAATTGGAAGGCTTTTGCCCGTACTGGAGAGTTGATGATTAACGAGAAGTGTCGCGATGCAGTTACCGATTTGTACATCATTCTTGATAGTCGAGATATTGCAAGAATTGGAACTGTTTTGAAGAACCCATTAGAAATGGGTACAGTTGCTGCTGCAAGTCTTGCTTCGTTCTTCATCCAACGTCGTGATTCAGTATCACTTACGATATATGACGAAAAACTGTCATTCTTACCTCCGGATACTGGCGATAAACAGTACTTCAAGATTCTATCTTCATTGGCAGGAGTTGCCCCTAGAGGAACCATGCCATTGCAAGCGGTAACCAATAGTCTTGCAGCACGGTTCAGTAGAGGCAGTCCTGTATTCATCATCTCGTCTTGCGAGGGTGATGGAACAGTACCTTCTGCAGTCCGTGACCTTGTTGGGCGTGGACACGAAGTAACCGTTCTTTCTCCTTCATCAATTGACTTTGAGCGCTTGGTTAGCCGCATTCCTAGAATGTCATATGAAGTTCTTAAGATTGAAAGACAGAACAGACTAACATCATTGGCTGGATTCGGCAGTCAAGTGATCGACTGGATGCCGGATATGGATCTCTCCCAAGCACTATTGCAAGTGAGAGGATTTTGAGGTGAAAATATGGCAGGCGAAGTAGCACCACAAGGAGAAGGGGCCCGTTCCCTTCATCTTCGTAAGTTGCGTGTCCAATGGCAAATTGTCACCTTACAGGTACTTGCGACTTTAGCTTTAGTTTGGATGTATATGGAAGTGGTATCTACCTATGTTGTAGGTAGCATTGACCACACGCTACTTTTTGATACTCTCGAATCGGCATTAGGTACAGAACTTCCACTTGCTGATTGGCTTACCGGTGGCGATAACGAAGGTCTTGCACGATTCTATGTCCCTATGGGGCTTGGATTAGGTCTTGGTGGAGGTATGGCTTTGCTAGCCTTCCAAACTCCTAAACTCCAACAGAGAGTCAAGTTAGGATTTATTTTGTCTCTAATTGTTGTACTTGCAGGCAGGTTCGTATTTGGGTATGGCTGGCAATTGGTCAGTAATGGATGGAGCACACCAGGCCAAGATGTGCTGCAATTACTAGAATGGCCTCTATTGATGATACTATCTTCCATAATTCTGACATTTTATCTCTTGCCAATTATTACTGGGACCAAAGGAATTTGGGGCTTATCACGTCGAGGTGTGGCTTGGTCGATTGGTTTTATTCTTCTCTTCCTCGGAGTACATGCAATCTTGACATTCCCGATGATTCGTGCCCAACTAGGTAGTTATGGCTCTCAACTCACAACCCTCGAAATAATTGTTTCAGACCCTACTGTGTTCGGGCTCGTTAGTTCTGAACAGTTTTCCTTGATACTAATCGCTTGTTTGATGATGGTTTTCCAGGAGTCTGCGTTTGGAGTGATTCGACAATTAGAGTATGCATACCGCCTTCCAGAGTCCTGTAAAAGGGACCCAGAATATGTGGCACAAATGGATAATTTGCTAAATGGTCATCTTCGTCATACAGCAATATTCCTTACGCTTACAGTCGTGGCTACTACAATTGCATTAGGATTCCATTCAATCTTACTTGACTGGGTAAACGGGATTACTGGATCTCAATGGGCCGCTCAAGTCGGGGAGTCAATCGAGTTAACTCTAACTTATGGCCTTGTTATTTCGGCACTACTATTCCTTGGAATAATGGCACTATTACGCTTTATTGTACCTTGGCAAAGGTTCTGGGGATTGATAGAATCCTCGTTCTCTTCAAGAGAGTGATTACTTCAAATAAATCGATTGGATTATTCGTCCAACACCTTCAGTAATTATCAGTATAGCAATTGGTAATACACAAATCCAAGTGGACCATAAAAGAACACCTGACAGATGCTCTTTCAACAGTATTCCCGCACAGATTGCAGATGCAACCAATCCAAGGAAAACCGATTTTTCAATCCACAATGGGTAGAGAGAACTCATTATACCGCCTCAGAGGTCGATTCCTTCGAGAGAATCTTCGAGTTCGTCCAATGCTGAATTAGGGGTTAAGACCTCCTCTACAGGGTCGGTACGTCGGGCCCACCTTGCATCGAGGCGTGCTAATTCTTCCTCAAGAGTGGCTCTTTCATCATCCATTGATAGTGAAGCAGATTCTTCGCTTGAAGTGGCAATGTCTTCTTGAACAGGAGTTGTCAATTCTTCCCATTCTTCAGTGACTTCACTCACTTCTACTGCAACAGCTACCTCCTCGTCAATCAATTCACCCTTCATTTGCTCAAGTGCATCTTCATTGATTGGCTCTCTTTCTCCTGCAGGGACCGAATCTCGCTCAAATGGTAATAATCCATCACGCTTGAAATCCCATAGGGCTCCTCTAACTTCTCCATTGACGAATCCACTAGCATCGAGTTGGGTTAACAATTCTTCAAGAGCACTAGTTGTCGCTTCTAACTTAACTGCGGAACCCGCATCTCTCATATCAGATTCAAGGTGAATGTCGTCCAGTGCTTTTTGAATTAATGAGCGGGTCTCTCGAGCCAGTACCGGTAGGGATTCTGGCCTACGTGTGTTGTTTAGTAGTGCCTGAACTTGCTCAGCCGGCGCACCTAGTTTTTCCAATTGTTCGAGAACATTCTTGATTCGTCTTAGCATTGTAACCGAACGGTCATAATCTTCTAACAGATTTTCTAAATCAAGAACTAAATTTGTTACAGTTTCTCCAAGTTGGTGTTCAAGTCTTTGTTGAACAGACCACCTAGCAAGTCCTCTAACCGCTCCTGCGGTAGCCGGAACTTGTCTCTCTAACAGCGACATTACTTCGTTGGATAGAAGATGGCGTGGAGTTGTGGCGACATGATCTACACATCCCTGAATAACTTGTAATGCTCTCTCTACTGCCCTATCTAGTAATGAAACAGAATAACCTAGGGTACGGGCGTGCTCCAATCTTTCAAGTACGGGACCGAGTCCATCAAATTGTGCATCATCTTCAAGCAAAGCTTGTGCCAATGGTTCCTCTGATAGTTTAGCACGTAAAATTTCAGCCTCCTGGATGTCACCAAGTGCTTCCTCATGAGCGATAGCAAGCGCTTCAGATTGGTCTAATAGATTGGACAATTCTGCTTCTGCCTGTCCATGCCTTGCTCCAAGGTCTCCTAATTCTTTCAATACTTGGCGTCTCTCATCCATTAGTTCCCGCATTTCAGACTGTATCATTGCAGCACGGTTTTCTTGTTCAGTGAGCCTAATACGGTCATCTTGAGTACGATCTCTTGTTACCTTTGATTCACCCTCTATCTGGCGTAGTGATAATTGGGCATCGTTAATTTTCGATTCGAGTTCCGATAATTCGCCTTGTGCCCTTCGGTGTCTGCCTCTAGCGGCTTCAACTTGCTCTTCTATCATACGCTGACGTCTTTGGTCATCATCAATTCTGGAACGAATACTGGAGAGTGTTGCTGAATGAGAGTCAATATCACTTGAAAGAGCGGCTTCTTTTGTAGCCATTTCTTCAATCTGAGACGACAACTCTGAACTCGCCTTAGAATCACCAAGTATCTTAGCAAGTTCAACTGCTCTTTGGCTGAGTTGATGTTCTAATTCATTGATTCTTCTAGACAAGCGGTCACTGCGTGACTCGGAATTTTCAGAACTCGCTTGAGCAGAGGATAAATCCAGTTGTAATTGGTCAATGGTACGATTGTAAGAAGCAATTTTCTCCTGAATGTCAGATGTATGCCGATTTGCTTCATTCGCATTCACCTTGGCTGCATTTTCTGATGTTTGTGCCGAATCAAGAGCAATCTTCAATGATGCAATATTTTGATTTGCTTCAGATAATTGTAAATCGGATTTCTCGAGTTTTCTTCGAAGACCATCATCTATACCTGCAGTTTTCTCGATAGTTACAATTCCCTTAGATGGAGTGGCGATAGATATTGCGAATTCGACCTGAGTGCGCTCTTTTCTTAATTTAGTTAGACCAATCTCAAAACCATATAGTTGGTCCATTGTCATTTTAATCAAGACCTGGCGAGATTCAGATCTAGTTCTAGTAGTTGCCAGTTCACTACAAAACATGCCTAGGTTGAAATCAGGAACATTGCCTGATTCAGTACCTAGAATTGTACCAACTGGTAGACGATGTAGTGCTAGAACTCTTTTGGATTCACATAATGCACTCATTGCATCAATCATCTTCATGCTGCCAGATGCCTGCATTGCAACTGGTACACCCTTGACCAGTGCAATTCTGATTGCTTTCGAGGACTTTCCCGCAGATAGATGACCAGTCAATTCCTCTTCAACCGCGGTCGAAAGCATAGAGATAACCGCATCGGTACCTCCACGGCCTTCTCGAATTACATGGCCATCTGAAAGTGATTCACCTTTGGAGCCCATTGCACTGATTTCACCATCCATCAATGCTGCAATCTGATTTATCAGTCGGCCATGGTCCACATCCGCTTCAGTCCAAATCGCCAATGCGACCTCTCCAACTTCAGCAAGTAGTAATGCTCCGTCGCCCGTATGAAGTGTCCAATGACCTGCGCCATCAAGCCCTAAATCACCGGCCATTGCCCTTCTTCCAGCAAGGGTTTCTCCAACTTGAGCAGCAAGTAGATCTGCGGCAGCAGGTAAATCGCCTGCATCATCGATTAGCATTCCCGAATCAACCGCAATTCCTCCACGGACCTCTGGTCTGTCAACCAATTTGGAAATCACAGTTGACAAATCTCTCGACAGTAGTCTTTCCAATGAATCTCCAGCCCCTAGAAGACCTCGCATGTCTGCACTGTGCTCAAATACTTCAGGCATAATTTCTGCAATTGAACCTAATGCCGATTGCGACCAAGCTTTAGCCTTTAGTTGGTGCGGGTCGGTTTCGAGTTCTTCGAGTCGTGCTTTAGCGGCAGAACCGCAAAGCAATACCTTGCCTTTAGCAGGTTCAGCAATCCAGCCTACTATGCGGCCAGCACGAACGATTCTATGCCCACTTGGGGTTGAGCGACGACCGAGATATGTCGTGATTGAACCATTTTCAAATGGCATTATAGAGCCATCATTTACATCGATCTCATTGTCAACTAGTATTCCGTATGGTAAATCGAACATATCCATCACCTCATCACTGAGTTTAGCATTTCAACATCGCATTCAATGGCGTGTCGCCATCTGGCTATTCTGCCACCCTTTTTCCCTGAAACAATCAAACTCGCATCTTCACTCAATCTAGTGAGCAATAGCGTTTCAGTTCCTTCAGACCATAATTCCAATCCTCTTCCAACACCTGGGTTTTGCCCAAGTGTTTCCAAGGCTTGTACTATCTGGGTAGCATGTTCAACCTTTGGCGCTAGTCCTCTTTTTCCTACTGCGGAGACCAAACCATCTCTCCTTGAGATGATGTATGCTTGGTCCACCCCTGGTAGGGTCGAGAATCCGGCCAGAATACGTTGCATCATGTGCGCTCAAGTAGGTTCAGGTGGAAACCGGCTTCAAGAAGTTTGGCTTTCTACAACGCCCGTAGGGCGGTTTGGGTAGTAGATTGGTTTTGCCAACTGAGTTTATGTCTGAAGCGGAAAAAAGTTCTTGGAATCCAATTGGAAATTTAATTTTTCAATTGATAAATTCAACCGTTCACATCAAGCCAAGAACCTCATGGAATTACCATGGCCGACCTGTTTGAAGTCCCGAGTTGCGATAAGTGTCGTAATCCGGCTATTCATCACCAGGTATATTCGGGTCGAATGATGTGTGGAGCGCATCTTGCAGAGAGTGTGAGAAAGAAGGTTTCGAAAGCACTTAGGGAGCAATTGACAATACCTCGGGACGAGGAACTCACAATACTTGTAGCGATTTCTGGAGGCAAAGATTCCGCTGTTCTACTAGAACGGATGCATGAAAAACTTGGCAAACGCAGAAATGTAACGATTGTAGGAGGGTGTGTCGATGAAGGCATTGCGGGTTACCGGCCCCCTTCTCTTGAATGTGCACGTGAATTATGTGAGAGCCTAGGCATTCGATTCGAAACTGTCTCGTATCCCGAATTAGGATTCAAGGAAATGGATGAGGTAGTCGAAAAGATAGTTCATTCTAACGATAAAAAAACTCCTTGTTCGTATTGTGGAGTATTCCGCAGACAAGGAATCAATCATCTTGCAGAAAGAGTAGGAGCTGATGTGATTGCTTTAGGTCATAATTTAGATGATATGGCTCAAACTATTATGATGAATATGCAAAATGGGGATCTTGAAAGAACCCTACGTCTTGCCCCGCATACCAGTACTCCTCTCGAGGGAATGGCCCCCCGAATTGTGCCATTACGATGGGTTCCTGAGCAGGAGGTGCATCTCTATGCAATACACAAAAAATTGCCAATCCACCACGAAGAGTGCCCCCATGGTGAAGGTGCCCTTAGATTCAGACACCGTGATACGATTGCCATGATGGAGGAAGATGTTCCCGGAACTCGCCATGGATTACTTCGAATGGCTGATGATGTGAAGAAATTACACGCCAATTCAGGAGAGCAGAGAAAAACCATTCCTATCAATTGCCCTGAGTGTGGGCAAATGTGTAGTGGGATTCTATGTAAAGCGTGTGAAATGAAGAAACTGATGGAATAATCAAACCCTTCGTCTTAGCCTTTCCATAAACCCATCCGCAAGCCCTAAGGATTCTAATGCTTCATCTACCCGGCCTGCTTTGTGAGCATCTTTGGCTAGAGATATTGCTTCTTCAGTAGATTTTCTATCTTCATCGTCTAACTTGATTCCACTGGCCTCACACTGATTGCGCAAAGTTTTCCATTCTTCCATTACGAATTCCAATAATTCACTTGCTTCGTCACTAGCCTTTCCTTGTGTATCAAGGTCCTTCGTCAATCTCTCAAGTAATGTAGCAGCATGAGTCCATTCAAGAGAATCGGTAGCATTTTCAATTTCTACTAGTCGTGCATCCCAATCAGAAGCATCTTCTCTTTCAGACCAACGGGTGACAAGGTGCACCTTTTGTCTAAGTGCACGTCGAACATCATCCATTGCTTCCCTTTCTGCAATTATTTCTCTAACAATTCCGTCCGCCAATCCCTTGGCTTGGGCATGATCGCCAGAATTTAGCGACAGTTCGGCCCTTTCTAGGCGCTCTTCAAGTGCCTCTTTGTTGAGCCCATCTGCCGATTTCAATTGACGAGCAGCAACTTTGACAGAATCCTCAGCAACCTCCATGGCATCTCCTGAAGCCGATAATTGGTCGGGGATTACTATGGCAAATTCATATGCTTCCTTTGGTTTTTCAGCATTTAATTTCTTTCGAGCATCTGACAGTAGTTCATCAAGACTTTCCTGAGCGTGTTCAGATTTGGCAAGTAAAGCGGCACCTTCTCTAATCGCAGCCTCTGCTTTACCCCACCATTCGATGATTTCATCAGCACGTTTCTTAGCTTCACGAAACAAAGATTCTCCTTCGCGGAGGCTTCCCAATTCAACTTCGCGCTGACCCATATCCCAGGCTTTACGAGGCCGTTTTGCGATGGGAGCTAGTTCTTCTGCAGTATTTACAGCATCTAGTGAATGAGCCTTAATTTCTTCAACATCTCCTGCTAAGGAAAGAGATCTCTCTATGTCCTCATCAGCCTCGTCGAGTAAACGCATGCCCCAGATTGGGTCACGGTGACCTTCCTCTCTAGCAGTCATTACCAAACTTGCTGCTTGATCTACAGCAGAACCTTTGCTTTTCAGATTCATCACGTATGCTTCAAGAGCATTCAATCGACTATCAAATTCTTTTCGTAACGGGCGTTGTTCATCTTTTCCAAACCAATCAAATCCGACTAGGACAATTCCAATGGTACAGAATACTAATTGTATACGCGATGAGTTATTTTCTAAATCAATTGTAGTTAGTAACGATATTGCCAAGACAAAACCAAGGGTTCCCATCAATGCCCTGAACTTCATTACCGCAACATCTCCTCGGAGGATGATTCTACTTACTCTGAATAGTGCTAGAGATACCGCTAGCAGTAGAGACATTCCAATCAGTTCGGAAATATCCCCTTCAAGTTGTGCCATCGCAATAATAGAAACCGGTAGCCAAAAGATTGTAGCGGCCGCTCCAACCCTTGAACGTCCTTTTTTGTCCATGAGTCCAAGATCTTGTACAAAAATGCCCCAGGCCAAAATAATCAGGGAATATCCAAGGCCAGTGATTAGTGGGCCTCCATTCATTGCTGATTGTAAGGCAGGCCAAGCCAGCCATGTTGCGGCTCCAAGAAGAGTAAATGCTGAAACTCCAGCCAATTTTTCGATACTATCGATTCGCCTCTTTTCCTCAGTTTTGACGGCCTCTCCTAAATCCACGAAACCATCCATATTACCGCCACCTATTGTCTAGCATATCAGAATCTCGGTTCATTTCGAGTTCTATACCATGCTATCGCAACCCCAATCACGACAACTATGCCAAGCAATTCAATCAATTCTAGTCCTGCTCCAGCATCATAATCGCTTGTCGAATGTTTGACAACCGTTTGATTATCATCATCAAGATAAGATAATTCTACGGTGAATGTTTCAAACCAATCGAGATCTGCTTCGATAAAAACGATGGCTGTAGCGTTTTGCGAATAGGAGGATGGCCCAACTATCGAATTTACACATCTATCATTACTACACAGCATGAATTCGGTTGTGCCGGCTCCATTATTTTGGACAGTAACCCAAAATTTATTCATTCCCGGTTCAACTTCAACCGAAGAACTTGAAATATCAATTATCTCTAGGTTTTTCGCTATTGGTGGTGATATTGCAATGCTCACATTACTACTTGCAAGATTGCCTGCTTCATCATATGCTTTTATGGTTATTTGGTGATAACCGGTTCCTAATTCAGGAAGTTCCCAGAACTGGGCCTCAGACCAAGAAAGTTCGGAATATACCTCGTTACCTGTTTCAATTGTAAAATTAATTTTGCCAATTGAAGAGTGGTCGTCAAAACTCTCGGTTAAATTGAGTCTTATTCGGTCCCCCGGGCGGTAAGACATATTGGAGAATTGCCATTCATTTTCATCATTTTGAAATTCTAAAGAACCGAGAATAACCGGGCCTGTATTATCGCTCAAACGTATGGTCCAATTTCCATTTGTACTGTGTCCAACATCATCTGTAACTTCAGCAGACAGCCAATACTCCACCGGATTTCTAGCCATATGTCTTTCACTAAGGTTATCATTTATGGAATTTAGATTGGAATCAACGCTGAAGGAAGTATGCAGTATATCTCCTGTATACCACCAATCCTCAGACTTGTTACTAGTCCAGAACACTCTCAAATTATTATCATGATCATCGCCAACCATCAGGTCCCAATCAAACAATCCAGGTTCAATAATTTGAACATCATCGCTTGCATTTATCCACGGGGTTCCGCCATCGAGAACATAACTACCATTCCATGAATCTGAAAGCCCTCCTTCATCCATACAGGTAACCGATATTGGAATAATAGAATCGATTGCAAATGACGAAAGATTAACTCCAATGTTTTGGCTTGAGCCAGAGATATTCCAATCACAGGCGTGAACTGAGAGAGGTGCATCTTCTATTACAGCCTCAAAATCATAGGATGTATTTTCCCATGGTAGTGAATAATCTTCTTGCATAGATACCACTGGTGCTGAATTGGGTCCTAATGTAATGGTGTAGTATCCTGAAATTGAAGATTCATCCCTCATTAGTGTGAAGTTAGCAGTCGAGCCATCAATCCATTCACCAAGTGGGCTAGATAGATATTGCCAATTTCCATCAGTGGTTATTGTTAGCGGAGTAGTTTGCCTCAAGTCATTCTGGAATGGCACTTCTAATCTTAGCATATCTATGTTTGAACGGGCTGCAGTGATGGTTCCAGTTTCATTCCAACCCCAAGTTCCGGTTGCCAAATCAATTTCAGCATCTATCTCGAAACTGGTGAACATTACTGGTCCGTCATCAACAATACAGCACAACGCTTCTCGGCCGTTACTGTAAATGATAGTCTCAAGTAAATTTTCCAATTCATTGACATCCCCATTTAGGAATCGATCGATTTGACTAGCAATACCAGCATGTACTCCCGGGATGAATGGTAGCCCAAGCCCATCGCTAAATACATGGCTTGCAGTCCATAATCCTGTGATGTTTTCATTTGGCGTTAGACCGGATGTGAACTCAAGGTTAGCGTATCCAGGAGTTGTCGAATGATTTAGTTGAGTGTTTATCCATTCGATTGTAGGGGGCCAGGTAGCCTCACCTTTAGGCATACCATTAGACATGACTCTCGCATTCCATCCACCACCATATTCTCCCACGGTTAGATTACCATCAATCCATTCAATAGATTGACCCGAACCTGTATGAAAAGCAGATACTGATATCTCTTCTGAATAATTTCCACTAAGGTTGTAGCTAATAGTGGCATTTGGGATGCTAACTTGATTTTGCCCATATCGAACTTCACTACCTCCGTCACCGATTACCAGTATAGGGATTCCATTTGGAGCCTCAACCGGGCCATCGATAACCGAGGCCTCCCATGTACTTCCTAGCACTTGTATCGTATGTGCTCCTTCAACAGAGAATAGGTCTTCGATTAGCGGATAAGCTTCCAGCACTACAATGGTCTGGGCAATTGGAATTGGTGGATGCCACATTACTACATATCCCTCACATATGGCACTCGCTTGATACATGGAATTAACTGGCTCATTCAGCACACTGCCCGTCCATGGGTCACTCAAAGTGATGTCACAATTGCTAATTGGATTACCGAAAGGGTCCTCCACTTCAACAGTCCAATCATCACCTTCTCCAGCCCAAGCGGACGGGATTAGAAGGAGCAAAACTAGCATTAGCACCCTGCGCATGTCCCCTAAGGGGACATTCATACCACATCAAGCAAGCGCATTCTCGCGCCAATATGTTCATGGTCGGCATAGGCCCAACTCCATGGGAAGGGGGAGCAATATGCCCGGAATCATCACCATGGACGACCTGACAAACGAGGAAATAATCTCAATCCTAGACGACGCAGAAAAGTTGCTACCTGTTGCTCGAGGTGAGTTATACTTACCATTGCTACAAGGTAGAATACTCGGTAATCTATTCTTTGAGCCATCGACCCGAACTCGCATGTCCTTTGAGACTGCAATGAAGCGTTTAGGAGGAGATGTAATCAATCTTGGAGATGTGAAAACCTCTTCGGTAGTAAAGGGAGAAACCCTATTCGACACCATTCAAATGGTCGATGGGTACACCGATATTATTGCAATGCGCCATCCTAGGCAAGGCGCTGCACAATACGCATCCGACAGTGCTAGAGTTCCAATTCTAAATGGCGGAGATGGCGCCGGCCACCACCCAACTCAAACAATGCTAGATTTATTCACAATACGTAAGGCCCACGGAACTCTAGAAGGATTGAATGTAGTCTTAGCAGGAGATTTACGTTTTGGAAGAACTGTTCATTCACTTTCCCATGCTCTGGTTAGGTTTGGATGCAATGTTACCTTTGCTTCACCAGATAGTTTACGGATGCCAGAAGAAATTGTGAATGATTTGAGATTACATGGTGCTGAAGTTGTTGAAACTACAGAATTACTGGATCAAATTTCTTCTGCTGATGTCATTTACATGACTAGAATACAAAAAGAAAGATTCCCAGATGAGGATGAATATACTAGGGTTGCTGGTGCTTACAAATTACATGCTAGAGACCTAGATGGGGCAAAATCTGAGATGATTATTATGCACCCTTTACCCCGCGTCGAAGAGATACACCCTTCGGTAGATTCAACCAGGCATGCCTGCTATTTCGAACAAGCATTCAACGGAGTAGTGGCCCGAATGTCATTGATGTGTTGGTTGCTTGGCGTGAAGATTCCTGAGGACATTAACGAAGCGGGGGTGGCTCTATGAGTCAAGAAGCGAACATGCGCAGAGTTACTGCAATTAGGAATGGTACAGTAATCGATCATATTCCATCAGGAAAAGCCCTTTCCGTACTCAAGATGCTGGGAATTGGTGGAAATATGCTTAACCCGGTTTCACTTGTAATGAATGTACCTTCAAAGAAAATGGGTGGGAAAGACATCATCAAAGTAGAAGATAGAGAACTAACTCAGAATGAGCTCGATAGGCTTGCACTTGTTGCCCCAGATGCTTCAGTAGCGATTATTCGTGCATATTCTGTAGCAGAGAAATTGGAAATCAATCTAACTGATGAAGTGATTAATGTAGCGCGTTGTACATTTTCGAATTGCATTACTACCAATCATCGCGAGCCTTTGCCGCATCGCTTGATGGTAACAAACCGTGAACCTCTCGAATTACGCTGTAGATATTGTGGGAAAACCCAAGATATTGAAGGGCTGGTCGACAACTTACTTTGATTACAAGTCAAATAATTTGGCTTTCTCGCAAGCCTTGATGTTAATCCATCCAGGGAATCCTAGGTCGACTGGAATTCCACCAACGGTTGTAATCAGTCCAGACATAATCAGTTGATTAGCAACTGGGGGAGTAGGCCAAGAGACCTTCTTCCAATCGTTCTTTCTGAAACTGATAGAGTTCATATCTTTACGAACTACCCATGAATTAGCATACCATGAATGAGATTTCATAGTTTTTGTAGTAATGATTGGAGCAGCGACCACATTGTGAGATTTCACCCAATTGTGCTCCCAGTTTCCATCCATGGTATCTGCCCATACCAGTCCTGTAACTTCGGGTTCAGGCATTTTCATTTTATCTTGTGATGCCAGATGAATCGCTAATCTTCTGAGATGTGGATGCCTTGGGTGTGACTTCATGGTTTTCTCTACAATATTTACTGCACTAGCAACCATTCCTTTATCCAGGTAAAGAAGTGCACGAGCGGTTTGGCCATGAGGCCATTCAAACATGTCGATGTCATTTTTCTTGACCCAGGATTCCAATTTATCAAGAGCAATGTCTGATTGTGACCATAGTCTAAATCTAGCAATCTCACCTAGGATGTACAATTTGGATGCTGGATTGTTTTTCCATTCCAAATCGCTTGCAGGAATTCCGTTAGCATATCTTTGTATCAAGTCAATATTACGTTTGGTTACAGGATCTAGGCGTAGCATTAGTTTGATACTATTTGGGATTTTTAGGGTTGGGTCCAATACAGAACTTATCCATCGCAGCCTTGCAGATTCAATATCTTCTTCTGCTAACAGTTCCAGCCGCGGAATCGCTTCAGGAATATCTCTTTGAGCGAGTGATGCTGCTGCAAGAATCAACCGGGCTATTTCAGCGGTTCGTCCTGTTTTAAGTGCAAGGAAAGATAGGGCAACTTGTTCGGATTGGTCCCAACTGCCTATGCCCATCAATAATTGCATACTCGCTTCAGTACGTCGAACAAGCGACAAACCTTCGATGCTTTCTTCACCATGGTCTTCATAGAGCAATTCCATTTTGACAATCGCTTTTGACCATTCATCGGCAGCGATTAAATCAGTAAAAGATTCGCCTTTACGGTAAATCATTCCTTCAATCGCTTCCAATTCAATTCTCTTCTGATTAGCCATTGCATCGAATGTAATATGTTCCAATCGTTGACCAGTACGCCTTGATAGAATCCAAATTCCAAGGAAGGTTATCTGACCGCCTGCCGCTAGCATCCAAGTCATTTCCTCTAGAGCATCCTTACGGATAATCTGACAAACCGAGTCTTGCCAAGTTCCGCACTCTGCGCCTTGCGGGAGATACTGTGAGTCCCAGAAGGTTAGCATGGCTAAGGCTAATAGTAGCATAGATTGCCCTGCAAATCCTGTAAAGCAAAAGTTCAGAACCTTTGCTTGTTGACCTTTCTCACTTCTTAATAATCTTGAATCAGCAAGTCGAATACCCCCTCTGCCAGAAACATCAGCAACATCTAAGAATAGAATTCTTGCAACTTCGTATACGAACAGGAATCCGACCACTGCAACGTTTAGTAATAGGAATAACAGGACCAGCGTGACCAATGGAACCCGGATTCCTGCTTCAGAAATATTTGAAAACAACTCAATTGCATAGAATCCCAATAATCCCCCTTCTTCCATAATCGAAGATTGTGGTCGATATTCAGGGAGTTCCAGAACTTTTTGCGTATGTTCAAACATTGTTGGATCAAAGGCCAGAAGAATCAGAGAAACTAGAGTATTGAATGCAATAAATGGCATAACCGCTGTATTCAGCCAAACTAGGGTGGCAATGAATTGCTTACGAGCCTTTGGTTTGTATGGATAAAACGCCGAAGGTTCACCTTTCGATAATTGCTTGCTGGATTCAGCTAAAGCGGTCCACGATGAACCCATCACACGGCCGTATGCGATAAATCCAGGAGAGAATGCTAGCAAGCCAATAAGTGCTAATTTTCGGTCCCATGAAATATTGGCTAAGTCCATGATATACCATAGCATCACCAAGGCAGTGAACCAAAGAATTGTGATATTTATTCCAACCCCACTACGAAATGTGCTTGTACCTTGCAAGGTGGTACGTTTACTGCCAGTTCGCGTAATTAATTA